>Ga0210410_10002977_pt1 | contig 15073 bp, 10 predicted proteins | sample IncBWC4MmetaG_FD_161058 | JGI IMG/M metagenome (GOLD analysis project Ga0210410, IMG submission 161058) | Forest soil microbial communities from Barre Woods Harvard Forest LTER site, Petersham, Massachusetts, United States - Inc-BW-C-4-M | ecosystem: Environmental > Terrestrial > Soil >... | reverse complement strand
CACTCATGATGAGACTGCTCGCTGCCGCCGAGTTCCACAGGCAATCGTGCCGAAATCAATTTGGCTCCGAACTCGTGGCATTGCGGTTTTCGAGTGCTGCCCATGCGGCGGTAGAAGACCAAGCCGCAGATTGGGAGCAAGAATGAACCAGCGACCAGGCAGGATAGAACAATTCCGGAGGTTTGCCGAGGACCCTAAGGTTAGGAGTAGCCTGGCGTACCACGCGCTCGTTCTTTTTTCCCTGGTCTACTTCGTGCGTCCGGAAGATTTTATTCATGGACTCACCGTGATTCCCATCGCAAAGATCACGGGCGGGATTGCTTTATTTGCGCTGATCTTTATCGTTCCCGCCAGTGGCCGCCACAAGCTGACCCTCGAACTGAAAGTTCTCCTCCTGCTGTTAGGCCAAATGATCTTGTGCATCCCCTTTGCGTCATGGCGGGGTGGCGCTTTCGACACCGTGATCAACAAGTTCTCCAAGGGGGTTATCGTCGCGATCCTAATCTACATGGTCTCGACCTCGGTGAATGAAGTACGTAAGCTGCTCGCGATTCAGGCAGGAACCATCGCGGCGCTGACCGTGCTCTCTGTGTTTGTTCACCATACCCAGGAGGGCCGGTTAATGGGCATCCAGAAGGGCATTCTAGAAAATCCCAATGACTTCGCCATCAACATTGCTATTAATTTCCCATTATGTATCGCGTTTTTATTTGCCGCAAAAAATTCTTTGGCGAAAGCATTTTGGGGAGTCAGTCTCATCTTTATGATGTGGGGTGTAATCGCTACCTATTCCCGCAGCGGTCTGCTTGCGATGATGGTAACCGTGGTGATTTGCATATGGGAATTTGGGATCAGGGGCAAACGCACGTCGGTGTTGGTAAGCGCAGTGTTTATCGGGATGATCGCAATCGGAGTCGTCATCATCACCCCAAACTATCTGACCCGTATCGAGAGTATGGTTCTTGGCAACATTGAAGGCTCGGGCGATAAAGGTTCCCTGGCGGCCCGTCAGGAACTGCTCAAGCTAAGCCTGATGACCATGGTTACGCACCCCATTGTCGGGATCGGGCCAGGCGACTTCCAGAGCTACACGCAGTCCTGGCATGTCGCTCACAACACCTACACCGAGTTGGGAGCCGAGGCTGGGGTGCCCGCGTGTTTTCTGTTTCTGTTGATGCTGGTTCTTTCTCTTCGCAAAATAAGGCGCGTTCGAAAACTGCCCGGGTATGAATCGAGCGAAGACATACGCCTCTGGACCAGCGCCCTGTGGGCGGCGATGGCGGCTTACATGGCGGGAGCTCTGTTTGCTTCAACGGAATACAACCTGTTCCCCTATTTCATGGTGGGCTACATCTCTGCCGTTTATCAGATCGCGGGTGTCGCACAGGGTAGGAACAATCCCCCCCGGGACGAAACCAGAAGTGGAGACAAAGGGAAGTATGGAAATGGTGCAAAACGCGAGCGGGAACTGGCCTGGAGTCGATAGCGAAATCCTGGCTATCTTGCGCTGCCTGGAGTGTCGGAACCAGCTGGACCAGCACCCTGACGGACTCGTATGCTGCGGCTGCGGAAGGCAGTATCCCGCGCTGCATGGCGTAGTCCGCTTTGTCGATGCCCAGGCTTATACCGGCAGTTTTGGATTTCAATGGAAGATCCATGCGCGTACGCAACTGGATGATGCCGAGGACCATCGAAATGACATCGCATTTCGCCGGCGTACGGGATTCCGGCCTGAGGACCTGGCGGGAAAACTGGTGCTGGACGTTGGTTGCGGCATGGGCCGGTTCGCGGAGGTGGCGACCCGCTGGGGCGCGCACGTAGTTGGCATCGATCTGAGTCTGGCCTCTGAGGTCGCCGCCGAGAACCTGGCGGACCGCGCCGCCGCCATCTTCCAGGCGGATGTATTTCAACTGCCCTTTGCCGAAGGCAGTTTCGATTTTATCTACAGCATAGGAGTGCTGCACCACACTCCCAACTGCGAAGAGGCGGTCAAGATTCTGCCCAGGTTTTTGAAACCGGGCGGGCGCCTGGCCGTCTGGTTGTACAGTTCCTATAACCCTTGGTACCGGATGAGCGATATCTACCGCAAAGTCACACGACGCATGCCGCAAAAGCTTTTATATAAACTCTGCTATGGCGTGATCCCTCTGTATGGAGTACATCGGGTCTTGCGGAAAATTCCGCTCGTCGGAAGGCCCGCAAGCGCAGTGATCGCCTGGGTGGTCCCCATGTCGTTCAACAAAGATCCGGAATGGCGAGTTCTCGACACCTTCGACTGGTACTCGCCGTGGTATCAGTCGAAGCACTCGTATGAAGAAGTTTTTCGATGGTTCGAGAGCTGCGGGCTAGAGGATCTGCGGGTCGAACGCGAACCGATCTCTGTGAACGGCCGAAGGCCTTTGCGGTGATTTGTCGCGAACGTCTACGGTTTGAATGCATTAAAACAACTGCGATGGGCGAAGAGAACCGTCGGATGGAAGCTGCTGCGCGAGCGGGAGGGCCTGGCACGCGAACCCGCCTGTTCCAAAAACTCTCTTACGGGCGTTGGCTGCCGAGCTATGCCTGGCAAAGGCTTACCCGACCCACTCCGCGCGGCACCCTGCATCTGATCGTTGCTGTTGCCGATCACTTCGAACCGGCCATTGTGCCGGAAAATGGTCGATCGCGCGCAGCCTTTTCCGAACAGGAGCGCCGCGTGGAGCACTGGTGCACCGAATATCCGCGAGCTGTGGATCGGTGGCGCGACCAGGAAGGGCGGCCGCTGGTCCACACTTACTTTTATCCCGCCGAGCAGTACGACCGAGGTTTGATCGACCGCATTGCCGATCATTGTCATGCCGGCTGGGGAGAAATTGAAATCCACTTGCATCACGGGGTTGATAGTCCTGACTCCGCAGAAAATACCCGCCGCCAGCTTCTGGAATTTCGCGATGCTCTGGTGGTGAATCATGGCTCGCTTTGTTTCAGCGAAGGTTCCAACCAGCCGCGCTACGCATTCGTCCATGGCAATTTTGCATTGGCGAATTCAGCGCGAGGCTTCGCTTGCGGGGTTGATAATGAGATGCAAATTCTCGCAGACACCGGATGCTATGCCGATTTCACGATGCCGGCTGCCACATTTCATCCCGCACAGATTGGGAAAGTGAACTCACTGTACGAGTGCGGCCTTCCACTGGGCGCTCAGGCTCCGCACCGCAAGGGGCGGGAGCTGGCGGCGGGTCGCGTTCCGCAGATCTTTCCTCTCAACGTACAGGGTCCTCTGATGTTCGATTTTGACAGGCAGGCGCGTAACCGGGTTGGTCGCTTCGAGAATGCGGCTTTGACAGGGGAGAATCCTCCCAGTATGCGCCGGCTCGGGCTCTGGAAGAAGGCTGCCATTTCGGTTCAGCACCGGCCACACTGGCTCTTCATCAAGCTCCATACCCACGGCATGGATCCCACGCAACGAGAGGCTGTGATGGGAATCCCCATGCAACGATTCCTCGCCGAGTTTGTTGGGGGAGCACGAGACAGGAACGAGGTCATTCACTTCGTCACCGCCCGAGAAATGGTGAACATAATCCTGGCGGCCTGTGACGGCCGAGAAGGCAATCCGGGACAATACCGCGATTATCGCTTCATGCTGACCGGGAAGTCTTCGGCTCAGTCCCTTCAGAGCAGGAATCCCCAAGTGAGATTGAGAGGGTAGCGTATGTGTGGAATCGCTGGAATCGTCGCACGCGACGGTGAGGTGATTGACGCCGAGCAGGTGCGGCGGATGACCGACGCGATCGTGCATCGCGGGCCAGATGACGAAGGTATCCTGGCAGAGGGCAATATCGGGCTGGGCATGCGCCGGCTCAGTATCATCGACCTGGCAGGCGGGCGTCAGCCGATCTACAACGAAGATCGTAGCGTGTGCGTGGTGTTCAACGGCGAAATCTATAACTTCCCGAAGTTGCGTGACGAGTTGGAAAGCCGGGGTCACCGGTTCTATACCCATTCTGATACGGAAGTGATCGTCCACCTCTACGAGGAGATGGGAGCAGATTGCGTCACGAAGCTGCGAGGAATGTTTGCCATCGCCCTTTATGACGAGAAGCGTAAGTCGCTGCTGCTGGCCAGAGACCGCCTGGGGAAGAAGCCGCTCTACTACGCCCTGAGCGACGGACGGCTCTATTTTGGTTCGGAGATCAAGGCCATGCTGGCGATAGAGCCGCAACTGGCGGAAGTTGATCCAGAGGGTATTCTACAGTTTTTTTACTTCGGATACGTGGCAGATCCGTACTCGGCGTTCCAGCGCATCCGCAAGTTGCCCCCGGGGCACCTGGCCGAGTTCGCCAACGGAGGGATAAAGGTCCGTCAATACTGGGATGTTCCGCAGTATGGAACGTACGATCCCGGATCGGACGAAGCTTGCCTGGAAGAGATGGAACAGCGTCTGGAAGAGGCGGTGCGGATTCGCCTCATCAGCGACGTTCCTCTGGGTGCGATGCTCAGCGGCGGCGTGGACTCATCGGTCGTGGTTGCCCTTATGGCGAGATGCAGTTCGGTTCCTGTGAAGACGTTCTCCATCGGGTTCGGTAAGGCCGATTTCAACGAAGCGAAATATGCGCGGGTGGTCGCGGAACGGTTTGGGACGGACCATCACGAGCTGACGATCAATCCCGACATTGTCGCAACGCTCAACCAGCTTACGGGGCTCATGGAAGAGCCCTTTGGCGACTCTTCTATGATCCCGACGTATTACGTCTCGCGTCTGGCGCGTGAGAAAGTAACAGTGGCTCTTTCGGGAGATGGGGGGGACGAGCTCTTTGCTGGATATGATCGTTATCTCGTCAACCTGAGACGCCGGCAGGGTGACTGGATTCCGGGCTGGATAGGAGACGCCTACCGCAAGCACGTTTACCGCCGGCTGCCATCCAATGTTTACGGGCGCCGGTTTACCTGGAACATCACGTTGTCTTTCCGCGACCGCTACCTCGACGGGTTGGCTTTTTTGCCTGCGCTTCACCGCGAACGAGAACTCTTCAGCGATGGGTTTCTTGAAACTGCGGAAGGTTTTGCGCAGCCGTTTCGCCAGTTCGAGCAGTATTACGACGAAGCTCCCGCTGCCGACTCGTTAAGCCGGCTGTTATATCTGGACACCAAGACGTACCTGCCGGCCGACATTCTGACCAAGGTGGACCGGCTTAGTATGGCGGCGTCGCTCGAAGTGCGATGTCCAATTCTGGATCATGAATTTGTGGAGTGGGTGGCCGGTCTGCCCCTGAAATACAAATTCCGTGATGGCACGCGCAAGTTTATCTTCAAGAAACTGGCCGAACGCCTAGGGATTCCGTCTGAACTGCTGTACCGGCGCAAGGCGGGATTTTCGATGCCTCTGGTGCACTGGATGCGGCATGAGTTGAGAGACTCACTGCTGGGCATCGTGACCGAGCCGCGGACACTGCAACGCGGCTATTTCAAGCCGGCGGCGATACTAGGCTTGTTGGACGAGCATCTGCGCGGGCGGCGGAATCACGCGGGCGCGCTGTGGCTGCTGCTCATGTTTGAGTTGTGGCACCGGAATTTTCTCGAAGCGGGGAGCTTCGGCGGGCAGAGCGTGGTTCCACAGTTCGGGCACGCAGGAGGGGACTCAAACCTCGCAAAACCCGGGTTTGCGAGTGTGCGGATGGCAGCGGGATCGGGCGAAGGCAGGGAGCGCCGTTTGTGAACTCCGTCGATTCAGGAACCCGTAATCGCCAGCCTTCTTTGTTTCTGATGGCAAACACACTGGAGACCGGCGGCGGCGAACGGCAGTTTGCCACCTTGGCGGGCGCGCTGAATCCCCGCCATCTGCAAGTGCGCCTCGGGTGTCTGCGCAAGCACGGACCTTTTGCGGAAGGGCTGAACGGGATTGTGGAGTTCCCGCCCGGCGGAAGCCTGTTCAAGCTGAAATCGCAGCGTACACGGTTCGCGCTAGGGCGCTATCTTCGCGCAAACGGCGTTGTGATTGCGCACTCGTTTGATTTCTATTCCAACTTCATGCTGATTCCGAGCGCGCGCTTGGCACGCGTGCCGGTTGTAATCGGCAGCCAGCGGCAACTTGGCGATTTGATGAGCCGGGTCCGGAACAGCGCGCAGCACGCCCTGTTTCGCTGGTGTGATCGGGTGGTTTGCAATTCCCGGGCGGCCGCTGCACGCTTACAGCAGGTCGGAATCAGCCCGAGCAAACTCGTCGTGATTCCGAACGCGTTGCCAGGCGCAATGTTTGCACGGGCGGTTCCTTTTCTGCCGCCCATTCATGGCGGCCTGAGGATTGTAATGACCGCGCGAATGAATGATCCGGCAAAACGCCACGACATTTTCTTGAAGGCGGCGGCGAACTTGGTGCGGAAGCATCCGAGGCTGGAGTTCGTGCTCGTCGGCGATGGTCCGCTCAGGCCGGGACTGGAGCAGATGGCGGCCAATCTCGGTTTGGGGAAACATGTCGTTTTCTTGGGGGACCGGCGCGATGTCTCAGCGATTCTGGCCGGGGCGGAGATCAGTGTGTTGACGTCGATCTCAGAGAGCCTGTCGAACTCGATCATGGAGTCTATGGCGGCGGGAGTACCGGTGGTCGCCTTCCGCGTTGGGGGAAACGAAGAACTGATCCGCGATGGGGAGAATGGGTTTCTGGTGCCAGCCGGGAATGAGGAGCAACTGACAGGGCGACTCGAGACACTAGTGATCCAATCTGAGCTGCGAAAGGCCTTTGGAGCATCTGCGAAGAAATCTGCTCAGAGCTTCACCGTGGAAAGAGTCTGCGGGGAGTACGAGCGGCTCTACATGTACCTGCTGCAGGAAAAGGGAATAGGGCAGGCAGAGCTTGTGCGGTCCAGCCACGAACTTGGTTAAAATATCGCACTAAAGCGCGTTGCGCGGGAGAAGGCCCGACCGCTTCACGCATCCCAGGGACTAGTGGAAATGGCTTCTGCGGCGGCTCCCGGAGTCGGATGAGCGGATTGCGTACCCACTGGGCTGGCGGAAGCGGCTCGCCACCCCAAAGGATGACTGACGATTGGCCGAATCGGTCCGATCACCGCATCCGGTGCACCGCAGCCCAGTTCTCCTGCGACTCGCACGGCTGTACTGGGAAAGTCTGTGATCGGCCAGCGGAAAGAATCGAAGGCGTGACGCAGCAATGGGATTTTCTCAGGCTCGTACGCCAAAAGGTGCGCGCCCACCCAATCGACCGCTGAGGCATTATTGCCGCCGAGAAGCAAGCCGAGTTCAAGCGGATCCGGAGCCAGCGGGCCGTTGCCTTGACCGGCAACAACGGCGTCGGCAATGTGTATGACGCGACGCTGAATCTCCGGGCTCATCGTTCCGTCGGTTCGGCCGTACAGCAGAATCCGGTTCAGGTCGAGGCAGGTTCTCCAGATTGTGTCGTTGCCGTGCCAAGAGCCATCGGTGCCGAGGCGATCTCCCTGCAAACGAGAGGTTCGCGCCAGCACTGCCACGAGCAGATGCCATGTCGTGGCCGCGGCATAATGGGAACTCCGGTTCTGTCGATCCGTAACGTATTCGAGCGCACGCTTGACCACACCATTGCCCGGGTAGCAGTCCCCGCCGTGCGCTGACCCGCCCAGGCGATGATGCGGCAAATACTCTTTGTTTCCGTTGATGCCGATGAGGTTCTTGAGGGCGCAGGTAACCCCAGCTTTCTTGTGCGTCTTCAACTTTGGCAGGTTGATGATAAGGTCGGCGTCGACCACGGTTTTGGCGACCAGATATTCATGTACGCCTAGGTGATGCGTCTTCGCCATGAGGCGCGGATCGTACCAGGCGACGCGGAAGCGATTACGGTCATCGCTGACGGGTTCCAGCAGGCTATCGCGGCCGAGATTGAACAAGGTGAACTGGTCCGCCGATTGCAAGTTCTCTTCGGCCACGCGCACGCCGTGAACCAGCACGCAGGTGGTTCGGCGAAAATCATGGATGCCTTTAAACCGAGGGTCGCGAGCCATCTGCTCGTTGGCCCAGCTTTGCAGTCCCGATTCCTGCATCAGCGCCTTGAAGTCGCATCCCTGGATTGGAGCGTCGCCGACCACCACCTCCGCCGCCGGCGAGCGCAGCGCCGCTTGGACAGCAGCGCGGATCAACGAGGGATGAGTCACCAGGCAATCGTTTCCACCAGTTCCCTCGTTACGGTGCAGGACGAGATTGGGCTTGATCAGGACACGCGCACCCCTCGGAATCACTTTGCCGAAAGGGCTGTTCCCATCGGACCAGCCGGTATCAGCGGTCAGGCGGTGCAATGCCTGGGATATAGCATCGTCGTTCTCGGTGCCGGACGGATAGGAACACGATGGAACGCAGGCGATACTAACCTTCGGGACGAAGCAGTGATCGGCGACTGAGTTGGCCATGTTCAAGAGTCCGCCCGGCTCGCGGTTCGATGCTGATGGGTTTCGTTCGATGGCGCGCGCTGGGCATTCAAGTCGGATCGAGTGAAACGGTGTTTTCCGGCAGAAGACAAGGGAATGGAATCGAGTTCTCGCACTTCGACGCGAATGGGGTGCGCCGGAGAAAGAGATTGAATGTGAACCACGGCTTTTCGGATCTGCCGCTCTCTTGCCTGGGGATTGCCGGGACCAGGAACCGTCAGCAAAACGATCTTATCGATTTCGGTTTGATGGAACTGAAAATTGGCGATTCCCTCGCTGCCGTACATCAGGTGTGTGAAATATTCTCCGTGGACGACACGGCCGCCCGGCAAAAGAAAATTGTCGCTGGTGCGGCCAATCTCAAGCTGCATCAACGGGAAGTTGTTGCCGCAAGAGCAAATCTCAGAGGAGAGATAGCCGCAATCCTCATTGCGATAGCGGATGAACGGCATCGACCAGTTCTGAACCGAAGTGAGCAGGAAAGGCCAGGGACCTTCACCCGCGGTCTTCTCTTCTTCGAGTACCACGAAATCCGCATTGACATGCATGCGGCCTTGGGGGCACTCGGCGGAGACGTTTTGCACTTCACTGGAACCGTAACAATCAAAGACGTGGCAGCGAAAAACGCGCTCAATGACCTCGCGCTGAGGCCGGTAAAGTTTCTCCGCGGTGGTGAAGACTCCCCGCACCGGCGCAGCGGGCTGCCTGGTCGCCTCAAGAAATGTCGCAAAGCGAGCGATCGTGGAGGTGTATCCCAGTACGACTGCGGGTCGCAGATTGTGCATGCGCCGAGCCCAAACCGCCAGTTCCGCTTCTCCTGATCGAAATGGATCGAACAGGTAACTTCGGCGGACGAACTGCCGCAGTTCAAATTCCCAGCGCGACATGCGATCGAGCTTTTCGCTGCTACCCCAGAAAAACGCAATCATTTCCCCCGGCCGCCAACCGCATTGTTGGAGATTGCGGTACACGCCGGCGTCGCTCGCCGCCATGTATTCGCGGCTGCGGTAGAACCTCAGGGGCACGCCGGTCGATCCTCCGCTGAAATGTGGCGAGAGTTTCTCCAACGGAACATCCTCACGCACAAGGTCGTGCGCTCGCTCTCGGATGATGTCCTTGGTTAAAACCGGGAGCTTGGAAAAATCGGTAAAGTTACGAACGTCTCGACTGGCAATGCCCAAGCGACGGAACACTTCGCGGTAGTACGGGACATGGGTTTCTGCATGGGCCAGGAGATCCGAGAGTCTCTTAAACTGATTCTCGCGGATGCGCTCCGGAGAAAGAAAAGGGGCACCCTCGATTTGGGCGAGTTGCTGCAGCGTGTCGAAGCCGCGAAGCCGGCAGGTCAGCGACAGCAACAGCCGCCCGAACAGAGCGCCACGGGTCCGAAACTCAGAAGCCGCGTGGTCGGCTTGCAGCTGCGCATCCGACATTAATGCCAGTATAGCATAGGGAATCGGCCTTCAAAGGGCTGGGGATGGGCGGTGTTGTAAACTCAAATCAGGCGTTTTGTCGCTTGGGAAAGGCTTTGCAGCGGGGGCTTCCGGGCCGGAAAATGGACAAACGGATATTGGAGATTGGCAACTGGCCTCCGCCGGTCTGCGGCTGGTCGATGGGTCTGGTCGGCCTGCGCAAGGAACTGGAATCGCGGGGGTGGGATTGCCAAGTAATGAATCTAAACGAAAATCGCCGGGTACGCAGTCCTTACTATATCGATGTGCAGAGCGGATGGGATTATGTTTCTAAGGTGGCACGCCTGGTGTGGCGCGGCTACGCGGTGCACGTGCGAGTCAACGGGGAGACAAAGAAAGGTTTTCTTCTGGCCCTCGCCGCGCTGCTGCTGGCGCGGCTTGCTCGAAGGCCAGCTTTGCTGACTTACGCCGGCGGCCATCGGCAGAGCTATTTTCCCGCACCTAAGGGGTCCTTGCGCTACCTGGCGTTTTCGCTGCTGTTTCGAATTCCCCAGCGCATCTACTGCAACAGTCCGGCGGTGAAGAGCGTTTTGCTTACCACTTGTATTCCGGCGGAGAGAGTGGAACCGATTCCGCATTTTTCCTCGAACTATGTAAAGTTCACTCCGACGGCTCTGCCAGCGGAGGCGGTTGAATTTTGCCGCAGCCATGAGGGAGTCTTCTTTAGCTACGTGTGCTTCCGCAAAGAATTCGCGCTCGACCTTCTGGCTGAGGCCATGCGGCGCTTTCATAAAGCATTTCCGAAGGTGGGGTTCTTGCTCGTCGGTATACCGGAGCGCGAGAAGGACTTTATCAGGAAATTTCTCAGGGAGAAGAAAGTTGAGGACGCCGTCTGCGTGCTCGGTTCGGTCCCGCACGATACTTTCTTGACTCTGTTGACAGAGTCGTTGGCATATATACGCACGCCCCTCACGGATGGGATCTGTTCTTCGGTGCTCGAGTCGTTGAATCTGAAAGTCCCGGTGCTCGCAGCGGACAACGGGACGCGTCCACCGGGCACTCGGCTGTGGCGGGAGGGCGACCTGAAAAGCCTGCTCACGCTGATGACCGAAGTGGTGGAGAACCACGCGGCCATGGTGGCGGAAATTCCAGACATCGTGGTAGAGGACAACGCCAAGAAACTGGCTGACAGCATTGAGCAAGTAAGTCTGAAGACAGGGCTCACAGGAGATCCGCGCGAGGTCGGCGTGGGAAACTGACGGCGGGTGGGCTGGATGCCGGGAATAACCGATTCGTTTTTGAACGGCCAGAGGAAACAGCCGGGGTTCACTGAGGGCGAAGGATGCGGTGGGATACTGAGGCGAGTGTGGGATCGCAGGTCCATAGTCGAGCAGGGAGAACTGTGCGGAGTAAGGCTCCGGTATTCGTGCTCGGCTGCATCCGCTCAGGGACGACGCTGCTTTACCACATGCTGCTGTCGGCCGGAAATTTTGTGGTGTACCGGGCAGAATCGAACGCGATCAATCTGCTAGAACCACGGTTTGGAGACTTGAGGATAAAGCGAAACAAAGAAAAGCTGATGGAGGCATGGCTGAACAGCAAACTGTTCCAGGTTTCCGGTCTAGATTCGGGACAGATCAAAGCCAAGGTGATGGCGGAGTGCCAGAACGGCGGAGATTTTCTGCACATTATCATGGGCGAGATGGCGCGTAACCAGAACGTGGAACGCTGGGCGGAGTGCACGCCGGAGCATTTGCTTCACCTCGAGCGGATCAAGCAAACGATTCCGGACGCGTTGGTGATTCACATTATCCGCGATGGCCGCGATGTGGCTTTGTCCGCAGCCCAGTTGGATTACGTGCGGCGCATGTGGTGGGACCGGAGTCCCAAGTTCATGGCGTCCGGCCTCTACTGGGAATGGGTCGTTAAGAAGGGGAGAAAGGACGGGCGCAAGCTGGGACCGGATTACACGGAAGTACGCTTCGAAGAGTTAATCACCGACCCTCGGACGACCTTGGCCAAGCTCAGCGGTTTTATTGATCAGGAACTGAATTATGACCAAATCCTGAAGATAGGTATAGGATCAGTGAGCGAGCCGAATACTTCGTTCAAAGACGATAAGGGCGGGTTCAATCCGCTGGAACGCTGGAAAAAGAGGTACACTCCAGAAAATCTTTCGGCTTTCGAAGCGGCAGTAGGTACTACTCTGGAGGAGTTGGGCTATCCTTTGGCCACGACCGACCGCAGCCTGCTGAACCGCCCCGACATGCAGCGGATGCGGGGGTTGTACCGGACGTACTTCGACTCGAAGTTGTGGCTCAAATCCAAGACTCCACTGGGGAAGATCTTCATCACGAAGGACTTGTCGTGGCTGTAGAGTGGAACTGGTTCTTACGCTCCTAACGATTCTGTACCTCGGTTATAATGTGAGGCCATATTAGGCCTTAGAACCTTTGTATGGATTGTTACTTATACCCTTCGCTGGCGTCGGTTGCCAGGTCTGCATCCACGAGGTGACGGTCGGGGTGTTGCTCGCCGCTGCGATTGCAAGTGATTGAAACGAAAATCACTCACTCTGCGACTCAGTTTCGGTGTGCCTCGCGCGCGTTGTTATCCCGCGATTGCTATAGTGAGAGGTTACCGAGCCACAATGTCTCGACCGGGTTGCCAGGGCTGCGGGCCGCGGGATTTCCGGATAGGGGAGCTTGCAGAGTGAGTTTTTCGATCAGTGTGTTCGGTTTGGGGTACGTAGGCTCGGTCTCAGCCGCGTGCTTCGCTTCCATGGGCCACCGGGTTATCGGCGTAGACGTGAATCCAGCCAAAGTTGAAATGGTCGAGAGCGGACGAAGTCCCATCATTGAAGCGAGTATGAATGAACTGGTGGCCGAAGGCAGTCGAGGCTGCCGGCTCCATGCCACCACTGATTCAACTGCTGCTGTCCTTGAGTCCGATATTTCTTTTGTGTGCGTCGGCACTCCCAGCCTGCGTAATGGCAAGCTCGACTTGAGCCATATTGAGAAGGTTGCGCGGGAGATTGGCGCTGCGCTGATGCAGAAAAAATCACCCCATGCCTTCGTTCTGCGGAGCACCGTGTTGCCGGGCACCACTGAGAGGATGGTTCAGCCGATTCTTGAGCAAGCGAGCGGTCGGCGTGCGGGAATTGATTTTACCGTTGTCTACAATCCGGAATTCATGCGTGAGGGAAGCGCGGTCGCCGACTTCCTCCACCCGCCGTACACAATTTTGGGAGCCCAAGACCCCTCGCATCTCGGTCCGTTGCGCGAACTCTATAAAGAGACTCCCGGGAAGGTGTTTGAGACCACCCTCGGCGTTGCCGAGATGGTCAAGTATCTTTCCAACGCGTTTCACGCTGTGAAAGTCACCTTCGCGAACGAAGTCGGAACTCTTTGCAAGAACCTGGGAGTGGATGCGCAGGTGGTGACTGAGATCTTCACGTCGGATACCCGCTTGAATATCTCACCAGCGTACTTGTCTCCTGGTTTTGCCTTCGGCGGATCGTGCTTGCCGAAGGATGTGAGGGCGTTGACCTACAAAGCCAAGGAACTCGACCTGAAGCTGCCGATGCTCGAGTCTCTGTTGCCCAGCAACTCTGAACACGTGGAACGGGCTGTCGAAGCCGTGATGCGCACCAACAAAAGAAAGATCGCGCAGCTCGGCTTGAGCTTTAAGGCGGGTACCGACGATCTGCGAGAGAGTCCGCAGGTACAACTGGTCAAACGCCTATTGGGAGAAGGATACGAACTGAAAGTGTGGGATAAAGACGTCAGCCTTGGCCGTCTGGCGGGCTCCAACCGGCAATATGTCGAGGAGGTTATTCCGCATATCGGATCGCTGTTGTCAGCCGATTTAGAAGACGTGTTGAAGTGGGCTGAAGTCGTGATTATTGGAAACAAGTCGGCGAAAAAGGACGAACTCACCAAACATCTTCGTCCGGATCAAATCGTGATTGATCTGGTCAATCTCGACAAAAGGCTTCGTTCCGAGGGCGCTTCTTCGTACGAAGGGATTTGCTGGTAATTCGGCATCGGATTCGAAAGGCATTTATCGAGACGCACGAGCCGGCGCCAAAGTTGACCTTAGCCGCGCATGGCTGGCTGTTTGGTGTGGGATATGAGTTCTTGCAAGGTATGAGCAAAATTTTCAGCCACCTTCGGCCAGCTATAATTGTCTTGGACTAACGCTCTCGCCGCAGATCCCAATCGTTGCTGCTCCTTGGCATCACCCAATAGGGAAATTACCGAGTCCGCAAACTCTTTGGGTGTGTCTGCCAGAAGGATGTTCTCGCCTGACTTTACCGGAAGGCCTTCTGCACCGATCGAAGTAGAAACCACCGCTTTACCCATCGCCATGGCTTCAAAAATCTTGAGTCGAGTGCCTCCGCCAATGCGCAACGGCACGATGCAGATCGAGGCTCGTGCAACGAAAGGCCGTATGTCCTCCACCCACCCCGTCAACCGAACGCTTTTTTCCGTTTCACCTAAAGCTTGCAGCTTGCGAGACGGACTTCGTCCTACTACTTCGAGAGAAACTTCCGGACGCTGCTGTTTGATCAACGGGAGAATGGCATCGACAAAGTAAACAATCGCATCTTCGTTCGGCAGCCAATCCATGGAACCTGTGAATACCAGGGAATTCGGGGATGCTTGCACCGGCACGGGGTGAAAATAATCCACGTCCACGCCAGTGGGAATCACGGTCATCTTCGCAGGATTAAGAAAAGTCGAGAAAGCATCACGATCAGTTTGCGAAACAGTAAGCACACGGTCGGCAAGGCGCAAGTAACGCAACTCGGCGGCCTCCATCTTTCGCCATTCCAGCAACGAGATAGCTTTCCAGACTGGATGGGTGGCGACCTCGTAGTGACGCCGCCATATTGTGGCTTCCACATTGTGGGTGAAGAGCACTTTGGGAATAGGTGAATCCCATGGGATCACGCCGGCTGCGGATACAAAATCGCATAAGATCACGTCATAGGTCTCCTGCTTGAGCAGGGCGCGCAATCTGCGCTGCACCTGAGGACGACAATACTTCGAAATGCCATAGGGCTCGGAACAGAACAGGCGAATACCATAGCCGAACATCTCAGCGGCACCTTTCGGCGCGGGGAGGTTGAGCGGCACGCAGATTGCCTGGTCAAAAATATTTTTTAAGGCGGGGTGCAAATCTCCGTCGTGTGCGGCATAAAAGGAAAAGAAAGTGACGGAATGCTGACGTCCCAACTCGCGAAGGATGTTGTAGCTGCGGATCTTC
>Ga0210410_10002975_pt1 | contig 15073 bp, 10 predicted proteins | sample IncBWC4MmetaG_FD_161058 | JGI IMG/M metagenome (GOLD analysis project Ga0210410, IMG submission 161058) | Forest soil microbial communities from Barre Woods Harvard Forest LTER site, Petersham, Massachusetts, United States - Inc-BW-C-4-M | ecosystem: Environmental > Terrestrial > Soil >... | reverse complement strand
GTGTATAACCACGGTCACCAGTTCCGGGTACTCCGTGTTGTTATACACCAGCTGGATACCATACGCGGGTTCCGGCATGTCGAAATACACATAAATTTCCTCCAGCATTTTCGCGTGCTCGTGGGGAGGCCAGCTCGTCCAATTGCCCGGGTCCGAGTGCGTGAACCCGGCGACAAGGCGTCCCGCTTCGACGTTCTTTGCGATCAGCATGTTCAACTGTCGCGAGGAACCCGGCCCGCCCGCGGTGAACTTCAATCCCGGATCCCGAGAAGTCTCCGCGTAACGCACGACCTTGAGCGGATATTTGCCGTCCACATCGGACGAAAACTCCGCGACGTCTACTCCGCTCTTTGTGGAAACCTCGATCTTTGAGTCTCTCGGGATGTAAATCGCGTCGTACTGCCCGAGTTCGAACTGTTTTCCACCCGTTCCGACCGTGGCCTCGCCGGAAAGAAGGATCAGGCCGGTTTCGCGATTCTCGTTGGCAAATGAAACGCTCGGCGTTGTGGAATCGAGCCTGATGCGTCCGTAGGCGAGATGGCGCATCGTGCTGTTTTGGGGCGTGACTGAAATGTGGCGCCCCATCTTGGCATTGGTGCTCCGAAATACCATTTTCTCCAGCGGACTTGCAGTGATGGTGTTCATGTCTCCTCTAAACACATACTGTGTTTCCTGGACTAGCTTATGACAAATCAGCCTGCATGCAACTCCGGGTTGGACATCTCGGGCCGCAGGAGGATCAAAGCGCTTCTCCCCGCGGCCCGTGATTCAGAAAAATAGCGTTCGGCAACGAGCCCCGTCGTCAGAAGGTGAGACGAAGACCAAGCTGCAACTGGCGCATCGGGTTTGCCGTGAGAATACTCCCGAAGGTGCCCGGAGGAGTAGACGATGGCGTCGAGCAGCAAGTGATGCTATTACCTGCCGGCGTGCTCAAGCTCACCAAATTGAAAACATTGTAAGCGTCGGCGCGCAATTGCAGATTCAAGTGCTCTTTAAAAACAAAGTCGCGAGAGATCGCGAGGTCCACGTCCTTAAATGTCGGACCACGGAGCATGTTGCGCCCAGAGTTTCCATTGATGGAGATGCCGTTAACCGAGGCATTCTGCGAGAACGCGGCGGTATCGAACCACTCGGCCGCTGTGCGATTGCTTAAGACCGGGTTCTGCCCAGGCACAAGTTCGGCTCGCTCCGCGGCGCTGTTGCCGGTTAGGTTGGCGTCTTTGCCGTCGAGAACGGTAAAGGGAAACCCGCTATGAATATTAATGATCGGTGAGATTGTCCATCCGTTCGCGACTTCGCGCGCGAACAAATGGTTCCCATGGTAGTAGTTCAATCGCCACACCAGCGCCGTCACGAACTGATGGTGAAGATCGAAATCCGCCGGTCCGCGTTCCAAACCCAGGTTGGTCATGTCCTGCGCACCGCCCTGTGTGGTGTTGTTGTCCAGTTGCACGCTGTCAAAGGTGTGGCTAAAGGTGTAGAAGCCGTACAGCATCACGCCATGGGTCACCCTTAGTTGTGCTGTTGCTTGTAAGCCGTTGTACGAGGCCGTTTGATTGGATTGCACAAGCAGAACAGTGCCAAACGGGCTTCCCGGCCCAGCGCAAGTGGCGACGCCCGTATTGTCGATCGGTCGGCGATTGACGATATTCGCGCCCGCGCTGGTCGCGCAGGCGGGCGCTAGAGCGCCCGTAGCAGGAGCATTGATGTCTTGTGCGAAGGGCAGATCGTGGGTCAGATTGCCCACGTAAGCCGCGGAGACGGTGAAATTCGAGGTAATTTGCCGCTGGACGGATAAATTGAACTGATAGCTATACGGCCATTGGAAATTCTTCGAAAAGCCGAAGAACGGCCCGCCTGGCGTGAGGAACTGCGGCGGCACGAACGGAAAGGGATCGGTCCCGCTTACCCCGGTGCCGCTCCCCGCAGCGCAGATCACCGTCGGCCCAAGCGGCGTGCCTGAGGCATTTTTCGCCACCAGCTTATTGTAGGGGCAGGAGAGCGTCGCGCCCTGTGGCACGGCCGTCAGGCCCGAGCCTGTTACTTGTTGTGTGACGTTGGTGAAACTGAAGCGCACGGCGGAAGGTTCGAAATTGGTCACCGTGTTCCATTCATTGCCCGAAACGCTGCCGTAAAACACTCCGGCGCCGGCGCGGATCGAAGTTTTACCGTCGCCGAACGGGTCCCACGCAAATCCAACTCTGGGTGAAACATGATGCCACCGGACCGGCACAATGCCGCGCGTAACGCCGGGATCGCCATTAAACAGGGCGCCCTGCGGGGCCGCCGGGACCGCCGTCGATTGCTCTCCCACCTGGAAGCTGGTCCCTCGATTCTGAGGATCTGTGGGCGGGGTCTGAATGTCCCAGCGCACGCCCAGGTTGAGAGTCAGGCGCGGGAAGATTCGGAAATTGTCTTGCGCGAATAGCCCCGTGCTCCAATTGTTCGTGTAGCCGGTCACCGGGGCGTCCTGCGAGACAGACGTCGGCAAGCCCATCACGAAATTCGCGAGCGCAGGAACCGCAAGAGTCTTGCCCGACGCGGCGTCCTTAATGTTCGTGGCATTAAAGCCAAACACGCCGTTATTATTCAACAAGGGCTGCTGAATGTCTTTATCGAGAGTTTCGTCGCCGCCGAACGAAATCGAATGCCGGCCATGCGTATAGTTGACCACATCCCGCACGGAATAGAAGTTTGAACTGGCGACTGGCCCAGCGATGGCGCTCGCTGCCGTAAAAAATCCCGTCACGGAAATCTGCGGGAGCGAATGCGGTCCCTGGACCGTGAATTCCGAGCCCAGATCGCCGAGGGATGTGCCTGGCAGGTTTGTTCGTCCAGCGATGTTGCGCGTGTAGCCGAGCCACAACTGATTCGACAGATTGGATTTGGCTGTCCAAGTATCGCTTAGGTTCACGTTTTGCTGCCGCCAGGTGAATTGTTGCACGTCCCAGGGGACATTGCCGTTGGGTTGGCCGGTGGTGGAATTCAGAGGAGGAACCTGATTGTTTCCGCTCGTGTAGAAGTAGCTTCCGCTCAGGCGTTGGTTACTGGTCAGACTGTGATCCACCTTAATCAGAAACTCATCCGTGTTGTACGGACTCGGGGCCACCGCCTGGAAGGCGCCAGTGCCCGCCGTGGGGATATTGGGGAAAACGCTTGAAGTGAGCAGCGTCTTGGCGACAGGATCCAGCAACGAAGAGCAGATCACCGTCGTAGAACCGCACGTGTACTGGCTCGGCAAGGAACCGCCCTTTAGAAGGGCGGCCATATTTCCTCCCGCCTCCGCCGCGGTTGGCAACGTCGCGCCGGTGAACAGAAAGCTGCTGAGCTGGCGCAGACCCTGGTAGGAGCCGAAGAAGAAGGTCTTGTCTTTTCGGATCGGGCCTCCAAAAGTCCCGCCGAATTGTTGGCGCCGCAGAGGAGGAGTACCAACTGTCGAGTTCCATGGAGCGGCATTCAGGGCATCGGTCCGCCAATAATCGAATAGCCCGCCGTGATAGTTGTTCGTGCCGGTTTTTGTAAGCACTGTTATGACTCCGGCGGACATTTTCCCGTACTCCGCGTTGTAGTTGTTCGTTTCGACGCGGTATTCCTGAATAGCGTCCGGATTAGGAAGAATGTTGCCCGTGTTCCGCAACCCCGTCATGTTGATTCCGCCGTCGAGGTAATAACTCACCGATCCTGCTCCGCCGTCCACCCCGCCATTAATGAAGGTTCGCTGCTCCGGGTATCCGAGGGTTATCACCGGATTTGGCTGGCCCGGATTGAAGCTGCTGTTCTGAACCCCTGGCGTGAGCTGCAGCAATTGATACGCGTTGCGGTTTACGAGCGGCAGGTTAACGACTTCTTGATTTTCAATGGTGCGCCCGAGTTCCGGGCTGGTGGTGTTCACTAGCGGCACACTCTCAGAGACTGTAACCGTCTGGTTGATGTCTCCCAACTGCAACATCGCGTCTACACGGGCGGGCACATTCACTTCCAGCACGACGCCGGCTCGCACGAATCTCTTGAATGATGGGGCCGTGATCTCCACCTTGTAGTTGCCAACTGGAAGGAATTCGATACTGTACTCGCCTTCGCCGCTCGTTTGCGCCGTTCGCGAGAGGTTTGTGTCGGTGTTCGTTACCGTCACTTGAGCGCCCCCGATCGTGCCGCCATTTGCATCGGTCACGCGGCCATAGATCGTGGTCGTGGTGAGTTGCGCCCTCAAGACGTTGGGAAGCAGCACAGCTACCAGGCAGAAAACGACTCCCACTCCGAACTTTCCCCGCATCGGTATCTCCTATCCGTGCGCAGTGCACCTCTGCGCGTGTTCCGTTCTCCTTCTCCCGAGACGCGGTCCAGCCGCTCCGCCTCGCCGGAGCGCGCCGTACCACATTATGAGACTGCATCCCACTTCCAAAACAGACCGCAAAAAAACCGGCTTGCGCCGGCTCTTTCACCCCCGCTTAATTCGCTGCGCTGTGCATCAACTCCGCTGGTGCCGCCTGATATCCCAATTCGGCGGAAAGCTTGCCCGCCGCTTCCATCAGGGCGCGGCCAATCTCAGGAACCCGCTCTTTGGTCATCCGGAACGCTGGCCCGGAAACGCTCATGGCCGCAGCCAGCTTTCCGGAATGCGAACGCACCGCTGCTCCTATGCAGCGCAAGCCTTCCTCTTTTTCTTCGTCATCAATGGCGTAGCCCCGCGCCCGCACCGTCTTTAACTCCGCTTTCAGCGCACTCGCCGTAGTAATCGTATTTGGAGTGACCGCCTTCAAACCCCAGCGCCGCACAATCTTGCTCACCTCCGCATCCGCGAGTTCCGCAAGCATAGCCTTGCCGACTGCGGTGCAATACGCGGGCGCGCGGCTTCCCACCGTGCATGCCGTGCGCACGCTGCGCTGCGATTCGACCTTTTCTACGTAAAAAACCTGCCCCTCGTCCAGAATGCAAAAGAATACCGTCTCTCCAAATTCGTCTTGCAGCCGGTCCAGATAAGGCCGCGCCCGCCCGCGAAGGTCAAGCCCATCGATGGCCCGGGATCCTAGCTCGTAGAGTCGCAGCCCTAAACGATAGCGCCCGGTTTCCGGGTTCTTGACCACCAGCCGGTGCTGCTCCAGCACCATCATCAGCCGGTGGACGGTGCTTTTGTGGAGCTTGAGGGCAGGGCAGAGTTCCGCTAGGCTGCAATCGCTTGAGCTGTTGGCCAAGATCGCCAGGGCCGCCAAAGCGCGATCGAGAACCTGGACCTTGTAGGGGGAATCGCTTGTCTTAGATTGTGGCACGCGTGCCATATTATGGCATTCCGTTGGGTTGTCAAGAAAAAAGATCGATACTTTGCATCGAAGCGCCGGTTGGCGTCTGCCAAGGCGCAGACCGCCTGCCAAATCAGCTGCCAGTGTCGGCTACGGGAGTCCCGCCACAAGGCTGTTGCGACTCGGTGCCAGTTCCATTCGCCTTTCGTTCCCTCCGTCGAGCGCATTGTCGTTGGGCCTGGCACGCGAAATCACATTCTGGTGAATTTCACGCGCTGGCCTGCGGGATGCGCGGTGAATCTTTTCAATGTAAGATGTTGAAACCACTTTAGGGGCGTAGCTCAGTGGTAGAGCAGCGGCCTTTTAAGCCGAAGGTCGTGGGTTCGATCCCCACCGCCCCTACCAACATCTCTTTTTTCCTAGATAACAATTTATGATTCTTCGAGGGGCCACGAGGGGCCATTAACGTTACGCGACTTGCCTGGGGATCACTCAACGAACGATTTTGCTGTTCGCTTCTCGCAGAGCGTAAGGTGGAGATTGTGGTTCAGGCCTTAGTTGGTCGCTCGTCATCGCACGTACCTGCTGCGTCAGGTCCGACCTTGACAGGAATATTCCAAGGTTCAACCCAATGCTTCACAGCCTGCACGCCAATCACTGGCCCAATCCATCCGCAATGGCAGTGAGGGTTAAACCAGTGTGCATCGGCAACTTCCAAATTCTTATCTTTGCTCGCACATGCAGAAGCAAGCGGGCTCCCGCATTGCGGACAAGCAAACAGAAGGACATGAGAGAAACTTTCAGATACGGTTTGCATGTGGCCCCCTGTGAGGAGTGACACGCGAAAGGCTACACAAGAAAAAGGCATACGGCAAGGTAACATTCGCAAAACCTAATCATGGAGCGCCTCTGCGCACCCGCTTTAGTGGCGCATGGTGTTGTATGCGAGACTTGAAGATGGCCCGAGTTCCTCGAATCGTGTGCCATACGATTATCCCCGGGTTACCTCCATTCGTTGTGAGGGCCCGGGGTATTTCACGCGGTTAGAGACCGATTGGTTGCCCAAGCTAAACACCTTCTTTCAGATTCTAAGAGCTATTCTCTGCCTGCCGAATACAGCTTTTACCCGATAGTACACGGATGGCCGAAACCCTAAAGTGGTCAAGCGCCCAAAGCATGAGTCCCGAACAGACACGAGAGGTGCGCATGTCTCTCCAAAGTTTTGACAAGCGTCCTGTGGGCCAAGGGGCTCCGGAAAGACTATCGCTAGTCGATCCTGCGCCGAAGGCCAGGGTACGCTCCATAGATCGAGTGAGAGACACTCCCAAGGAAACGCTGGAGTGTCTCCTGTCTTCCGCTTTGCGTTCAGAGGACACTGAGCTCGACCAAATTTTGTCCGCTATAGAAGAGATTTCAAACTCGGTCAAATCGGGCGTTGCGAGCGGGCGCAACGTTGACAGCGCGCTCCAGCGTGCGGCATCGTGTGCGGTGCGTCAGTCGTTGCTTGATCGCGAGGTGCGGTCACTGGCAATCACGGATGAACTTACCGGGCTGTACAATCGGCGTGGCTTTCTAGCATCTGCGACGCACCAACTAAAGATGGCGCAGCGCAACGCTCAGGGCGTATTACTCCTCTTTTGCGATGTGGACAATTTAAAGACGATCAACGATTCGTTCGGACACCGGGAGGGGGATCTGGCAATAATCCGGGCTGCGGATGCCCTAGAGGAGACATTTCGTGATTCGGACATACTAGCCCGACTCGGTGGGGACGAGTTTGCCGTGCTCGCCTCGGACACGTCTGTTCCAAACGGACAAGCCATCATGCCTCGCATTCAGAAGAATCTCGAGAAGGCGAATGCCGAGGAATCCCGTTACACGCTGTCATTCAGCATCGGAATAGCGCGATTCCATCCGGAAACTCCTTACTCGCTTGGAGAACTCATGGCACGCGCGGACCATGATATGTACGTACACAAGAAGTACGACTCAAGACCTGCCTTGTCACGGCACTCGTAACTGTGTACTCGCTTGGGATCAGATCACGGATCGGCGGGAAAGACAGCATATGTGGGAGCAGCCCACCTGAGGCCGGCCCAACGCGAATTGCCTGACAACTGGCGAGCAATTCTACAAGTCCCTCATGGCATGTCCCAGCTTTGGGGGTGAAGTCAACAAATGAGTAGGTTACTCTTAGCAGAAAACAGGGCACAAGTACGCTAATCAAGCACAATGACGTGGCCGCGGCGCGTCCTTAAAAGAGTAGGGGCGCTGCCGACGCCGACTTTCAGGCAGGAGAATCGAAATGACTGCAAGCGCTTTGAGCCCTGGCCCAAGGGAGCTGCTGATTCGCCGGCAGCCGGGCGGTCTGTTCCAAGGCGACCATGTTGCCTACTTCTATCAAGAGAGCGATTCACTGCTTGAAGCTTTGTGTGACTTTATCGGTGATGCCCTGCGTGCCGGGAGTGCTGCGATCGTCATTGCCACAAAGATGCATCGCGAAGGACTTCAGCAGCGGCTGACAGCTCGAGGTTTGGACATCAACGAGGCCGGCAAGCAGGGGAGATACGTTGCGCTGGATGCTTCTGAACTCCTATCAAAGTTCATGGTAGAAGGCATGCCCGACGGCGGCTTGTTCGAGGAGATAGTCGGTGGCGTCATCATGAGAATCAGGGCCCACTCTAAGACCTCGCGTGCCGATATTGCAGCATTTGGAGAAATGGTTGCTCTTTTGTGGACAGAGGGCAAGATCGAGGCCGCAATCCGGCTCGAACAGCTCTGGAACGAACTGGCGAAGAAGCACTCTTTCTCTCTGCGGTGTGCCTACCCGACAGCTAATTTTTATGGCGAAAAGAACGCGCAGCCTCTTATCAGAGTATGCGCGGAACATTCTGCGGTCGTGCTTGACGAAAGCGACACTTCCTTTGCGAGCGGGGAAGCCAAGATTGCGCTGCGGCGCAGTGAGGAGCGATTCCGGCTGTTGGTGGAAGCCGTTCAGGATTATGCAATCTTTATGTTGGATGTGCAGGGGCACATCAGCAGCTGGAACAAAGGAGCGGAACGCATAAAAGGATATGGGGCTTCCGAGATCATAGGTAAGCACTTCTCCATCTTTTACCCCGAGGAGGACCTGCGAGCAGGTAAGCCGCAACGGGAATTGGAAATCGCCACGAAAGAAGGGCGGCTGGAAGACGAGGGATGGCGCCTGCGCAAAGACGGCTCTCGCTTCTGGGCTAACGTAATCATTACCGCTATCAGAAACGATGCTGGCAGATTGATTGGATTCGGAAAAGTTACGCGAGATTTTACCGAGAGATTACAGGCAAGTGAGGCCTTGCGAAAAGAAATCGCCGAGAGGACGGAGGCACAGAAGAAATTGCGCGAGTCGGAAAGATCACTCCGTCAACTCTCCCTCCGTCTTTTGCAAACGCAAGACGAGGAACGCCGGCGCATTGGCAGGGAGCTTCACGATAGCGTGGGCCAATACCTTGTCGGTTTGAAGATGAAAGTGGATTCGCTCAAGTCCGCGGCAGAACGGAACCACCGTGTGGATACCAATCAGCTGGAGGAATGCTCCCAACTGACGGAAGAGGCTATCAGGGAAGTTCGGACCATTTCTTACCTGTTGTATCCACCCATGCTCGAAGAACTTGGCTTGAAATCGGCAATACCGTGGTATGTCGACGGATTTGCGATGCGGAGCGGAATCAAGACCACTTTTGAGGTTTCTCCGGACTTTGATCGCATTCCCGGCGACCTGGAGTTGGCGTTATTCCGCATCCTTCAAGAGTGCTTAACGAACGTGCACCGGCACTCCGGCAGCCCCAAGGCAACTGTCCGGTTGCTGACGGAGAACCAAGCGGCGATCCTCCAGGTCATTGACGAAGGAAATGGCACTCAATCGAAAAATTCGGAAGACCTGGGTCAGGACCGGACGGGCGCATTTGGCGTGGGGCTGCGCGGCATGAATGAGCGTGTGCGCCAGCTGGGTGGTGATCTCCATATCTCGTCCTCTCAGCGGGGAACCACCGTAACTGCTACTGTGCCTGTACCGGAAACGGAGTTAGACTCGAATCGAGAAAAGTAGAGCGAGCAGAAAATACCCATATCGCCGAAAATAAAACTCGATTCAACGTCTTGTCAGAGATCGCCTCTCCGGCTTTTGTGCCGTAACTGATTGATTCGACCACCTTTAAGTTAATTCAGAGAATGGAAAATAGCTTGCCCTTGGTAGGAGCAGTAACAACAAACCGTATCCTGGGGGAAGTCATGGATGCGAAGTTCGACATCTTCAAGAAACTACCCGATGGCCACCCGATGTGGGTAAAAGCAGTAGATGGGTTGGAAGAAGCAAAAAACCAATTATCTCGATTGGCCGCGAGTTCGCCGGGTGAGTACTTCATCTTCAGTGTCCGTCAGGGCTGTGTAGTTCAAGAAAGAATGGGTGTCGGGGCCTGACCTGACCCCCAGCAAGAGCGAATAGTGCTCAAGAATCATGGCCCATCTGCAGCAACTAGAGAATTAAACGGCAATCTCCTGCCACGCGGCTTTTCGTACTCCCTTTTTCTTGAACCACGGATCCAGGTTCAAGGCCAGAATCTCTATCCAAACGAACAATCGATACAGGGCTGCTGCGCGCAATATCAAGCATTTTGCGTATTCTTTCGGGCCCATGTTCGTGGTCTCTTCTTTACTGTAACTACGCTTCCTGCATCAGGCCGAACGAGAAAGGACCGTCGTGCCGGATAAAAGAAACGGCAGTCAAAGCGCTTTGCGCAAATGGACCGTCACTCTGGGACTGATCGTCGTTGTCGCCCTGCTTGCACTCTTCGGGCTGCGCCCCAGAATTCACGCGATGGTGCGCGATCGCGCGCAAAAGATTCTGCAAACTCACTTTGCGAGCAAAGTTGAATTTTCCGATTTTGATGTTTCGCTCTTTCCCCGCGTCCACGTGACGATCAACGAATTGGTCTTGCGGCACCATGGGCGAACAGACATCCCCCCTCTCATTCAGGTTCGCACCGTCACCATGTCTGCAAGCTTGATTAGTCTTTTGCAAGCAAAGCCGCGCATCGCGTTCGTGAACTTAGACGGCTTACAGATTCACACGCCGCCCCGGCAACCGGGAGGCGCGCCATTAATTCAACGGACAGACCAGGACCTCGCGGAAAAATATCCGGCCATCATTGAAGAGTTGCGCGCCGATGAAGCAATGATCGTGGTCTTGCAGGCACAGCTTGGAAAGCCGCCGCGCGAGTTTCCCATTCATCACCTGGTCCTCCACAATCTGAGTTTTGACCGGCCCGCGACGTTTCACGCAACGCTCACGAACAACGTGCCAACAGGCGAGATTGACTCTCACGGGGAGTTTGGACCCTGGCAAGCGGAAGCTCCAAGTCAGACACCGGCAAATGGGCAATATAGCTTTCAGCATGCGGACCTCGGAACTTTGAAGGGACTGCGTGGAATTCTTTCTTCCGAGGGAACATTCAATGGTCCGCTTGACTACTTGAAAGTAGAGGGAACAACGGACACTCCGGATTTCTGTCTGCGAATTTCGGATCACCCCATGGCTTTGCACACGGAATTCTCAGCTATCGTGGACGGCACCAATGGCGACACTTATCTTAATAAAGTAACTGCCCATTTCCGGCATACGACGATTGTAACCAGCGGCAAGATTGAGAATGCTGATCCTAAGATGAAGGGCAAGACGATCTTACTGGATGCCGTTTCCCAGGGCGCGCGAGTGGATGACTTAATACGCCTCGCCGTCAAGACAGATGAACCAATTATGACGGGGGTCGCGAGCCTGAAAGCAAAGATCAGCATTCCGGAGGGAGATTCTGATCTGATAGAACGCCTAAAAATACAGGGACAGTTCAGGATTACCGATGGCCAGTTTACGGCCGAAAGCGTTCAGGAGAAGGTCGATACCCTAAGCCGCAAAGGCCAAGGGGCACCGAAAGCGATGGAAATCAACAGTGTCGCTTCGGAAATGACCGGAAATTTCCAGGTGCGGGATGGCGCAATGACGTTTTCTCATCTCAATTTTGGTGTAATCGGTGCGTCGGTCAACCTGAAGGGAACTTACGATCTCAATAGCGGCGGACTGGATTTTCGTGGCAATCTCGTGATGCAGGCCAAGCTTTCCCAGACGACCACTGGTCCGAAGTCATTTTTCTTGAAGGCCTTAGATCCGTTTTTCAAGGGAAAAAACGCAGGGACCATCCTGGCAATCAAGATTACTGGAACAAAAGACAAGCCCGCATTCGGGCTTGATCGTGGTGCCGCTACCAACAAGGATGAAGCGCCAGCTCCCAAAGCGGGCATGTAAGATCCAAAACTGATTCTCAGAAGTCTTCCTGCCCCCGGGCAATGCTTTACTTTGCCCGCAGCTCGCGTGAGTGGAAGTCTGCGTCACAGAGGGTTCTGGATCCACGCGCGAACGGCCCCTCATTTGCATTTCTGCATGGCCATTTGGATGGAATTTGCAAAGCCTGAATGGAACTTGCTACTGCTTCCTAGCTTGGTGGGGGAGCAGGTGCCGGTGTGTCAGGCACCTGCTCTTTTGGGGGGTGTGTCGGAGGTTTTCTCGAGACGTCAGCTTAGCGAAGCACATCCCGCGCAACAATCAGGTCTTTCCTGTAAAAAATGGCAGCGTTTCTTGTAGAAACGGAAGCGGCATCCTGAGCTTGAGATTGAAAATCAGCCATGTGCGAGTGTCGCCCAAGAGGTCTTGCATCCGCGTGATATCCGTTGACGGGCTTCAGCTGGCTGAAGAGGACAGGCAGGAATGCCTGTCCTACTTGGGAATCGAGCATCGGAGCATCTTGCTGAATCGGATGCAGCGGTGCTGTGTCCCCACAACTGAGAATAGAAATTCGTGGAAGAATGAAGGCGTAGGATCTCTATCCGACAGGCGCGTTCATGAAAATTCATTGTTATTCTTCCATTCCGCTTGAAGAGGACGAGCCGGTTCCGGCGATACGGCAGTTCGTGGCCGTGCTGCGGAAGTGTGCGGTGAATACGGAAAAAGCGGAGCTGGACGTGAACCTCATCGGAAGTTCGAAGCGCGCGAGGACGACGGTTCAGGAGTTTCAGCCGGAGCGGGCGAAAGGGGCGGGCTTCGAACGGGCGCTGGCGATCACGGAAGAGCTGACGCAACTTGGCGCGGCGAAAATCAAGAGCCTGAGTTTCATGCTTTCGGCGCAAGGGTTTCGCTGGAAAGGTTCGCGGGAAGGCACGGAAGCGCGGTTTGCGCTGCTGGACGCGAAAGTGTTTCAGCGGAAGAGCAGATTTGATCTCTCGGCACACCTGCTGTTTGAAGCGGCGGATGCGAAGGAGGCGTTCATCGAAACGATGCTCGCGGAGATCGCCAAGGCCACGGGAATCCGGTTCGAATTGCAGGCCAGCCAGATGCAGCTGGAGGCGAACGAGCCGGGAAGGGCTACGCCGGAGGAGCTTTTCGTTACCTCGCTGGTGTGGAATGAAATCGTTGAGAAGATCAGCAAAAAGGTGCAGCAGGAAATTTCTCTCGCAGGGAGTCCGCATCTGATGAGCACTCCGGAGGCGCACCAATTTCTCTTTGACCCGGAGAAGTTCGGCAAGTCCGTGCGCGTGGATTTTGCGCGAATCGTGCGCAAGTGGCTGAAGGAAGAGTTTCCAGATTACACCAGAATTGCGAACGCGCTGGACGGAGAAGTGCTTTACAAGCCGATTGGTCCGGAAATCCAGGTGAGCTTCAGCGTGGAGAAGAAACCGAAGGCGTTCAGCAAGGAATTTACGATCGGGCTTGCTGCTGATTTGACCGCGCCGCGCTTCGCTCCGACGCCGGACCGGCCGTTCCATCTGTCGCTGAATCTCTTCCGGTTGTTCGGAGTTGGGCCGCTGCCAATGCAGTGGACATATTTTACGGAGAAGGATTTGGAGGGGGCGCTCGCAGGAGCCGCGAAGCTGCTGCGGCAGGTGCTGGCGGTGTTCGAGCCGGAAGCAGCGCAGATGCAACACGCGCACAAGCGCCGCGTGGAAGATTTCGCCGGTCCGAGGGAAGTTAGCGCGAGAGAGGCGGCGGCGCTGGCGCTCCCCCTTGCCAAAGAGTGGGCCCAGGATGCAGCCCTCATCCGAATTACTTCCAATGCGATCACCGCGTGGTATTTTTCTTCTTTTTCCGCGCTGCTTCGTACGTTGAACGGTGCGGGCCGATTGGCGATGAACGGCGGGTGGTGGCTGCAGTTTCATTCGCGAAAGAAAGGAGAGAATCTCTATGTGACGGTTCCGTGCCGCGGGCCGATCACTCAAACGCGGATGGATGCGTCGGCGGGACGGCAGTGGCCCAGTGATTTCGATCAAATCCTGCGAGAGGGATGGGTGGATTCGCCAGAGGCGCAGCGAATTGCGAGGGAAGCAGGCGAGGCCAAGGGCGTCTCGAGTGCGAGTGAGAGCATTCAATTATTCGAGCTTTCCAGCCGAGCGAATCGGAAGGCCGCTGGAGTGATCCGTCCGCCATTTCGAGATGGCATGTTTCCCATGGAGGCGGCGTGGAGGATATCGTTTTCACAAAGCAATGAGAAGGAACGAAAGATCGCCATGGTAACGGTGCCTGCGTATGGTGGCGGGGCGCCGGTGGTGGAAGTGCACGCGTACGATAAACACGGCAGGCCGATGGCTGGCTGACATGGCGGCCCGCGTCGGAAGGCGGGCCCTACAAGAGGCGAATGCTGCGTGGAGTATACTCTCGCGGGTATGGGTAATTCGCAGAAGGAAGGCGCGCGATTTCAGTTTGCCAGCGATCAGTCGTTGCTGGTTTACTTTGACCAACCTGGAGAGGCGGGCCGGTCTGAAGACCGGCCCCTACAAAATCAGACCGCAATTCAAGCGAATACAAAGGTGAGGAAATTGCTGCGGCTGCTGCAGCAGGACGCGGTTGCGGGTGTGCGCAATCTGCATCCGGGGTATTGTTCGTTGCTTGTGAAGTTTGATGCGCTTCGAATGCGGCATGAGGAAGTGGAAGCAATGCTGCGTGAGTATATAGAGCGATTAGAGGAGGTAAAGCTTCCGGACGCGCGGCTCGTGGAAATTCCGGTGTGTTATGGCGGGGAGTTCGGACCGGATTTCAGTGAGGTAGCGGCACTGCACGGAATGACGGCGGGTCAAGCGGTCGAGCTGCATGCTTCGGTCGAGTATCTTGTTTATTTTCTGGGATTCGTGCCGGGGTTTGCGTATCTGGGGGAATTACCGCAAGCGCTGGTGACGCCGCGACTGGCGGCGCCGCGTCGCAAAGTGCCGGCGGGCAGCGTGGGGATCGCGGGGAATCAGACAGGTGTGTATCCGTTCGCCACGCCGGGCGGGTGGAGATTGCTGGGGCGAACGCCGGTGAAGATGTTTCAGGCTGATCGCGAGGAGCTGAGTTTGTTGTCCATCGGAGATCGCGTGCGCTTTGTGCCCATTTCGGCGGAGCGGTTTGAGAAGCTGGAGAAAGAATGGACGTGATTCTGGTGCGGGAACCGGGGCTGTTTACAACGGTGCAGGATTTGGGGCGGCAAGGATTTGGTCCGATGGGGGTTTCGCCTTCGGGGGCGGCGGATGCGGTTTCGCTGCGGGTAGGGAATCGATTGGTCGGGAATGCGGAGGGAGCGGCGGGGTTGGAGATGACGCTGCTTGGCGGGACGTTTGCGTTTCCGGATGGCGCAGTGCTGGCGCTGGCGGGGTCGGATTTTGGGGCGACGCTCGATGCGAAATCGGCGCAGTTGTGGACGGCGTTCGAAGCGAAGCCAGGGCAGACGCTTAAGCTGGGGCCGACGCAAACGGGGGCGCGGTGTTATTTGTGCGTTCAG
>Ga0210410_10002972_pt1 | contig 15089 bp, 10 predicted proteins | sample IncBWC4MmetaG_FD_161058 | JGI IMG/M metagenome (GOLD analysis project Ga0210410, IMG submission 161058) | Forest soil microbial communities from Barre Woods Harvard Forest LTER site, Petersham, Massachusetts, United States - Inc-BW-C-4-M | ecosystem: Environmental > Terrestrial > Soil >... | reverse complement strand
GGGAATCGTCATTGCGAAGTTCCCGAACGCGAAAGCTGCAAAGGATTGGTATTACAGCGAGGCCTACCAAAGAGTCGCCAAGCACCGCAAAGACGGGGCAATCTATCACGGACTTATCGTTGAAGGTGTCAGCTAATGCAATCGACGGCGGGCCCGATACGTCTTGTAATTGTGGGCGCGACTGGAATGGCCGGCGGATACGCCCTTCGCTATGCGCTAGGACACCACTCAGTCGAACGAGTGACCTCTATCGGACGCAAGAACACCGGTGTCTCGCACCCCAAGCTGAGAGAGGTTCTGCACCCGGACTTCGCGGACTGCTCTGCACTCGCGGAGGCGCTTTTCGGTCAGAACGCGGCAATCTTTTGCCTTGGCGCATATACCGGAGCGGTGACGGATGCTGAGCTCCGCAAAATCACCGCGGCTTACACAATCGAGTTCGCGCGAGTTCTCCGTAGAAGCAGCCCTGAGGCGGCATTCTCATTTTTGAGCGGTAAGGGTGCGGACCCGACAGGCCGAAGTCGGATGCCTTTCGCGCGCTATAAGGGAGAGGCGGAGAACGCACTCCTCGCGGCCGGCTTCCCGCGCGTCTATGTGTTCCGGCCCGCCTACATCTACCCCGTGGAGCCCAGGAAGGAGCCGAATTTCAGCTATCGCCTCTTGCGCGCGATCTACCCAGCGTTTCGGTTGCTCTTCCCCAACCAGGTGATTCGGGCCGACGACTTGGGGCGGGCCATGGTGGATGTTGCGCTCCAGAAAACAGCGGAGCGTGAAAGTCAGATTTTCGAGAACCGTGACATCCGAGCGATGGTCGAATCGTTTCAGCCCTCCACGGGTGATTCAAACACCTCGGCTACTTCAACAGAGCGGTCGGGAGTCGAGTGATGCAAGGTCATCGCCTCTCGATCCTGGCGTCCCTTCCTCATCCGCCGATCGTAGTCTTTCTGGCAGTTCTCCGGCAGGAACTCCTTCACACTCCGCCGCTTGTGAATCTGGCACGCTGCACTTCCACTTGTTCGCCGAAAACGCGTTCCACGCCGGCTCGCAGCGCTTTCGATCCATCAATCACCACCAGATACCGCCGCTCCCGATTCAGCCCGTGATCCAGCCGATCTGCCAACAGTCCTTTGACCACCGTGGTGTTCTCCGTGGCTCCTTGCCACACTCCGCAAACGTGCTTTTCGCCGCCTCCCGCGATCCCCCAGGCCAGCACCTGCCCGCTAAAGTGAATGCCATCGATTATCGGCACCACCAGATTCGGGTCCTCCAATCGCCGCTCGCACAGCACCCGCAACTGATTGCTGCTAGCCGCTACGAACTCCCGGCTCACACTGCTCTTCTCGATCCCGTAACCTTGCACAACACTCTCCACCGCTCATCGATAGTTCCGCGTGGATAGCCCGGCCACCATCCGCTCCGGCACTGCTCGTTGCAGTTTTCCGTCTTGCTGCAACTGACCGTAGCTCTCTAACTCCACTTCCTGGCCTTCGCGCGTTCGAACCAGCGGCCGTTCCAGCGAGGTTTTCTGTCCTGCAAAAACTGCATAGCCCGGATGCTTCCCCCAGCGCACCAGCCAGCGCTGGGATGAGGCCGATGCGGAGACCCTACCCGACGCGTGACTTCGTTTTCCAGGATGGCGCGCAGGATCTGCAGCGCGGCTTGCCCGGTCAACTCTTCTACCTTCGCTTGCATCTCGGCCCACACTTCGACCATTGGCAACGGCACCCGTACCAGCAACTCTTGCCCTCGCACGACCTCGAACGTGTGATTGGACTTCCGCTCTTTCCTCTCATAATTCTTTCTCACGGCGGCTCACTCCTTTAAAAGGGATTCGCAAACCGAACTCTATCTGAGTTCGGGCGGGAGCCGCCGCTTCTTGTTCTCAAGCTTCCACTAAACCCGGGACATCCTCAGCGGCTCGACCAGCCGTTTTAAGTTTCCGTTGACAATCAACGATAATTATACTATTAGGCACTTGCAGGAGTACTACCTATCATGCCCGATTATCCCACAAACTGCTTCGATAACCTTCGGACGGGCTGGAATCCGCAGGAAATCGCACTAACTCCTAACGCGATTCGGCAGAATGGCCTCGCTGTCTTGGGGACTTGTCCTGTCAACGGGCAAGTGTATGCGCAACCCCTCATCGTCCAAAAGCTTGCTCGACCGGATGGCGGCGTGAGCGATTTCCTGATAGTGACAACTGAAGAGAATTGGATTTACGCCTTCGATGTCTACTTGCTCGACAGAATGTGGGCTCGGTCACTGCTTCCCAGCGGCGAGCGTGTCGTTACGCCGAACGACTTAGGTACGTGTGGCAACATTTACCCATCCATCGGAATTACTTCAACGCCTGCCATCGACATTGCCCGCAGGCTGATGTATGTATGTGCAAAATCTACAGACGGAAAAGGAAACTTTTATCACCGCTTGTACGCGATCAACGTCCACAACGGCACTGACTGGAAACCTCCGGTGGACATTTCAGCAAGCGCACACTTCGCCCACAGAACTGTTTCCTTCAACCCCCGATGGCAACTGCAAAGGCCAGGCCTGCTGCTGATGGAAGGGATCGTCTACATCGGCTTCGGGGCGCATTGCGATAGCCACCCCGGAACGTATCGAGGCTGGGTGCTGGCCTACGATGCAGAAACTCTCAATCAGGTCGGAGCCTTCTCGTCCACTTTGTCATCCGATGGCCAAGGAGGCATCTGGCAATCTGGTCGCGGATTGGCTGGGGATGGTCAGTTCGTGTATTGCCAAACCGGGAACGGAAATTTCGGTCCAGACTCTTACGGCACTCAAATCGACTATGGGGACACTGTGCTCAAGCTATCTGCGCCAGTTAACGCGGAGGGAGTTATTGATTTTTTTACCCCGTGTGATCAAAGCCTTTTGAATAGTAATGACGCTGATCTTGGTTCGGGCGGCCCAATGCTGTTCCCCGACCAGTCCACTGGCTTTCCTCACCTCGCCATTACGGCGGGCAAGGAAGGCACAATCTACTTGTTAAATCGAGACGCTATGAGTGGCTTCACACCCCCATCCTCCGGTTGGAGCCCTTGCGATGGCAGTGGTCATCCGACCCCATGCATGAATTCATCAGCAGTGCTTACAACTTTGTGGATGGCACTCGGCCAGCAGCTCAAGTGCGGCTGGACAGACTCAAACGGAAGCCAGCACAACCCTGTGGAGAGGGACGCCCTTTTCGGCGGACCGGCGCTTTACACGCCGGCTGGCGGTCTTCCGACCATCTATTTCAGCGGGACAGACGAACCCATCAAAGTGTTTCAGTACAATCCGGCGCAAGGTACCTTGGCAGCCGCGGGTCAAGCCAAGGACATAATACCCAACGGCTCGATACCCGTAGTTTCTTCGAACGGGGGTACCACTGGCGTACTGTGGGCGGCTTCACGTGGGGGGCCTAATGCCTCGCGCCAGTTGTTTGCCTATGACTTAGACCCTAGTCTGGGTCTGGCAGACCCCAAAGCTCTCTTGGCTGCGATACCAGCTGGCCCGTATTCCGCCGAGGCGACTGACCCCAATAGCCCAGACCCACCCGGCTCATCGTTAGGTCCCCCCGCAACGGTAGCCAATGGTTTTGTCTATGTGGGCGGCCTCAATCAGGTTACGGTCATTGGCTTTGGTCAGGGTTCGCAATCGGGTGGTGGTACTGGTGGCGGCGGATGTTTCATCGCTGAAGCGTCTGTCGGCGCGGACTCATCCGCAGTCTCTAGCCTTCGAACCTTTCGAGATACCTTCCTGATTGAGTATCGCCTCGGCAGGCGCTTCATTAGTTTGTACGAGCGATTTTCACCCTCGTTTGCCCGAGCCATCGAAAAAAGAAGGTCGCTCCGGGTGATAGCTAGGGGACTGATCGTGTGGCCGGCATTGCTGGTGGCAAAAGCTTTCTTTGCAGGATCTCAACGAAAGCGAGGGCGGAAGCCTGCTGCTCAGACCAATCGAAACCGAAACTAATTTATAGTCTTCCAAAGCTTAAGGTTCACGACGAATCCACTGTTGCCAATGAACAACTCAGACTTACGGGATTCCAAACTGAAGGCTTTGGCGGTTCACCGGCTACATTTCCGAACGGCGGCTGGATGGATTATAACAAGCACGTTGTAAGATGAGAGAATGAACGATCTCGAATTCAAATGTGCCCGTCTGGCCAAGGGCTGGACCCAACCCAGGCAGCAACACGCATGTGGCGGGAGGTTCTCAGCTTCGAAGCTCAGTCTAGGTTGGATACAGCCGCTTCAGCATAGACAGAAACCCCGGTGAGCCCAAGCGTGCCCTCACCTGCATCATCCCAAACTCATTCCATTCGCCCGAAGTTCCGCTCGAAAGCAACCTGGTATAAACGGTAGATAGCTTCGCGTGAATAGCAACCTGCTTCCTTGTTGCCTTTAATTCCTCTGCCCCGAATAGATCCCACCAGATGCGGGCCATCCGCTCAAAGGCGGCCGGGTCGCCTTCGGACCGAACTACCTGCGACAGGATGTCGGTAACATCCTGCACAACTTGACTTTCGGTTTCGGTTCCAGACGCGAGCGCCTCAAGCACGCCCGCTGGAGCTTGCGACAACCGCAACTCTTCCAATTCGCTCAAATCTGACGCGTATTGACTGAGCCACGACATGGTCATAACTCTCCCAGAAGAATTGGATTCTCATTTCTCTGCCAACGCGAGCGCGAGATCACATGGTTTCGAGGGCTCCGAAAGACTCAATGAGACGTGGTGTATCGGCCGCCCGGCTCGCTCCTCCTGTCTCCCAAAAACGATTGTGGTAGTAAAAGGAGGCGAAATCGGAAATGGATCCGCCGGGCGCCGTTGCCTCGATCATGGGCGCAAATTCTCCGGCTGTGTTCAATTTCGTCACATATCCCGTGCCGTGGTGCATGAACATCTGCCATTCCTGAGCGGCAACCGCCTCCGCTTCCGGCATGTAGCGAAAAGTTGCGGCGCTGGAACTTACCCGCAGCGTCTGGTTCTCTGGAATGAGGGGCGCACCACTCCGCTGATACGGTTTGCCACCGGACCAGCCCATCAGGGGACGATCCGAATAAGCCGCGCCCCAGCGCCAGTGAATATGAACGCAATCATGCTGGCAAATGGGCGCCATATAGGCGGCTGCACCCTTGTAGTTCATGATCGGGGCCATGTGCACGTTGTCGAACGTGCCCTGGCGCTCGACTTTCTCGACGGTGCTTGGGCCATAGGCTGCGGTGGACCGGTCCCAAACCTGCCGCGCCGAAGCGTTGCTTCGCCGGGAGAATCGCGGCGATACCACCGTCACGTTTTTTAGGGAAGCGCTCAACTTGTAATGAGCGAAGATGGCATCCCAGCGGGGCGACGGAGCTAGCTTTGCGATGGCTATCAGCACCGAAGCGGATACGCCAAGCGGCGCGAAGACGATCCCAGCCAGCGCGGCGGCCTGCAGTGCCTTTTGCACGGTTGGATCCAGGTCATCCCACAGATGCTTCGACAAGGTATTCATGTCCGTATAAAACGAAGCGCTGATGGCCCCGCCGTGGAACATTTCTTCCATCATCGTTGTCCCGGGCCGTACGATTTCGATTTCCGCCTTGACCGAAGCCTCTGGTCGTGAAGACCAGACCGAAAGGAGCGGGTAGGTCCTGGCCACATTCGCCGGAGCTGCCGACTTCGTTCCGAAGGTCGGCTGGAAGTCATCCGCGGGGCTGCACAAGCAGAAATCGAGTACTGCCAATACAACCGTTCTTGACGTGGAAACGGACGCAGAGGCGCCATGATTACCCAACCAGGCCTTTAGCTGGTTCGTCTCGATTCCCCGGATGTCCAACGGCCGGATTTTCCCGTCGTTAATGCTGTAACCGAACACGACCGTTGCGAAGCGCTGTATTTCGGAATCGAGCGGGAAGAGGTCCGCTCTGCCGCCTATGATCTGCGAGCGGCGTCCGGAGCTTTGCGCTGTCGCAATTACGAACGGGCGCGTCAGTGGAAGCTGCGTTTCGACATTCCCCGTTGTCAACGGGCCGCTCACAGTCAACTGCCGCCAGGAGAGCAAAGAGAACACCGTCATGGGCATCACCGAGCCACCCATCTGCGCCGGAACTTTCACGTCGCTGGCGACCGCTCCGCTGCTGTCGACTAGAAGGGTTCCGTCCCAGCCGTGCGGATCCGTCAAGGCGAATCGCAGCGCCGTGCCGGATGGTGGAGCCAGCTTGGCGGCGGGATCGCTGGTTAGTCCCATGGAAACGGTTCTTACGAAATCGGTGAGTTCGTCAAACGTTGTTGAGGTGGAAGGCCCGGGAAGCGCCCGCGGTGCAATTCGGATTACGGCACGCCGGTTGAGTGTCCGGTCCGTCACCACCGGCATGTTTGCCGGATCCGGTTGGGTCGCGCCAACTCCATGCGGCGACGGGTCGAACGCAATCGACCCCTTGGTGAACGGCCCCATGCCTCTGGCCCGCCACATCTTCATAATGGCTTTGGCGAGGGACGCCGCTGCCGATAAAGCTCTCTCGTCGCTGACCCTTTGCTCCAAAGAAGCGCCGTGGTAATCCTTGTCGGCGTGTCCGATGACGGTGATCTGTCCTAATGGTGTGCAGTCCGGGACGGCAAAACTGCTCACGATCAAATCGGCGAGACGCTCGATTTTCTCGCGTTCCGGCGGCGGGAGTTTGTCTACATCGTCCTTATATTGTCCCCAGCCGCGAATCACTTCCTCCATAGCGGAAGGGCAAGCACCGCCGGACTGCTCAACCAAATTCCCCGAGGCCATGTCGAGGAGCATCACAGCCGCGCGGGATTCAGCGGTATCGGCGCCTTCTGCGCGAGCGGAAGGCAGCGGCACCAAGTCGGCAAAGGGCTTTAGCTTGGCCGCATAGCTCATCGTGTGGCCAATGTTGTCGAGCATCCAGGAGGGCAGGACATTACTCATCGCAGCCCATGTAATCGGGATGGATGCGGTTTGCAGCTTACGGAGTCCCGTGCGGAGAATGCCGGACGCGGCGTGCCTCCCCTTGGTGAGCCGCCAGAGCAAATCGGAGCCGTCGGCGATGGACGGATAGTTTTTCAAAATGTGCTGCCGGTAGGCTTCTGCCAGCGCAACTCCCTTCTCGATCGAAAAATCCGGGTCCGTCTCCAGCTTCGGAAACTCTTCGAGCGTCATGTGCAGTTGATCTTTTGCTTCGCCGCCCTGCCACATGATTTGGAAGTAGCCCAGTTCATGCAGCGGCGTTGTCGACTTCAAGTCGCCATCAGACTCCCACGCCATCCAGCCCAGCAGAAATTCACGGGGCAGCGTGCCGCGATACTTGTCCAGGACGTTGATCATGGCGCGGAGCCAGATCAGCGGCTTAACGTGCCAGCGGAAGAGCATGCCCCAGTCATTGCGCAGTGCCCGCTGGGAAGGAGCGTTACTGTCGAGTTTCATTCCCGCAACTTCCGGATGTCTTTGCCAGAAGACGCGGTTGGTCAAGTCGTTGGCGTCGTTCTCGCCATTTGTGAGTATTGCCGCGAGGAACTCAGGGGGTAATTGTCCCAAGCGGCAGTCTGCGATTCCTTTCAGCGACATGTCGGTCGTCGCTTCGGCCAGCACCGAAACATCGGATTCGGCAGGAATGGCTTCCGACTCTCCCGGTTTTCCACTTCCCGAGGGTCGCGGCGCTGCGCTTTGCGCTACAAAATTGGCTACATCCGCTTTCATCTTCTTCAGCCCGGTCTGTGGGAGATACACCATATGTCCCGCTTCATAGGTGGCGAAGGAGATATTCCGGCGGTACTGCGCGGGAAGTTCCAGATGGTCGATTGTGTAGTTCGCCGCCGAGAACGGTGTGGCCAGATCGTAGTAGCCCTCCAGGACAAGCACTTTCAAGTACGGGTTCTTCAGGATGGCCTCGTGAATGGCGGTAGCTGTGTCCGGGAAACCCTCGATCGCCGATCCCCAGTTCCAAGTGCTCGAGTCCGCATCTTGCGCCCGAGTGTAGTAGGGCAAGTCCGTTTTGAAGCCGAGTTCGGTCCGCAAATAGTTATTGAAGACCGAAGTGAATGGCGGGTGCGTTGCCGCCTCCGTCGGATCGTAGAAGTGCGTGTCCAGCAAGCCGCCGGGGTCGGTGCCGGTGAATCGGCCATCGAACCGTCCAACGCGCAGCTTTTTGTCGAGCAGCAGATAACGCGTGAATTTACTGACGTCGATTCTGAGGTTGGCCTGATCGATCACCTCTTTGCTGAGCCCCGTGAAACGCACCATCTGGTCGATGATCTCCTGGCGTTCCGCGGGAGTGAGGGAATCTCCTTTGGCAAGCGCTTCGGCGTAATCCGTCGTGGCCCACTTCTCCGCTTCTTGCCGGGCACGATTGACATCCTTGTCGAGATCCGGTGGCAGCCGGTGATGGTAGCCAGCGATCATCGTGAACGTCGGTGTCAGGAAAATGTAGGGCTGATCGTTGGTTTTTGTAGCCTCCAGAGTCTGATAGTTCAGAACTGTGGAAAGCAGTGCGATGCCGTTGAAGGAAATTCCCTTGCCCGAGAGATAGCCGGCGATACCCGCTGCGCGCAGAGTGCCGTAGCTTTCTCCAAACAGGAACAGTGGGGAGCCCCAACGCTCCGTCCGCGTGATAAAGAGCCGAATGAACTCACTGAAGGCTTCGATGTCTCCGGTGACGCCCCAGAATTTCTCGAACGTCGCAAGGTTGGCGGCACGGCTGAAGCCGGTGCCAATGGCGTCAATGAAAACCAGATCACTTTTGTCTAACAGCGTGTATGGATTGTTTTCTATCCGATAGGGCGCCGGCGGCAAGAAGCCATCGGGTTGCAGTACGACCTTGCGAGGTCCCAACGCACCCATATGCAGCCACAACGAGGCGGAACCCGGTCCGCCGTTGAACGCGAAGGTTAACGGACGCTTCGCCGCTTCCAGGCCATCCAGGGTGTAGGCCACATAGAACATCTCCGCTTCAATCTGTCCCGCAGGACTCTTGATAGGTAGGCGGCCGGCCGTAGCCGTGTACTTGAGCGGCACGCCATCCACCTTGATTTCGTGCCGCGTCACGACCGGCGGAAGTTCCGTCATGTCGAAGTAATCGTTGTTGTCGGCGAAGGATGCGCCTTCGGTCGCGGACTCGGCGGATTCGTCCGGCGTCGACGCGAACAGGTCGTCCTTCGCGGACGACGACTGATTGATTGTAACGACGGTCGGTGGAGGCGGCGTGGCCAAGCGCAGTAACACAATGTCATTCAGAACGCGCCCGAAGGAGTCCGTGAGTTGCCGAGCGTATCTGTCTTCGCTCTCGTGGGGAGATGCGCCGGTATCCACCACCTGGACATACTGACCCGGCACGTTGCTCTCAGCTATGAATCCCTCGTCATGAAGGCGATCGAGGGTCATCGCGCCGGACGATGCGACGACCGACAGGTGTGCCGAAGGGCCTTCGAAGCGCCGTACCATGATGTCGCCAGAGCGCACGTCGTCCTTCATTGGCTGGTTCGGCAGAGCAACTACTTCAAAATTTTGCGCTAGGGCTTTGCCGAGAGTTGAGTTCGGGACACGTACAAACGAATCGAAGATCTGCGCGGCGCTGGGCAAATTTCCCGAAGGATCGGCCCTCAATTCATTCAGAACGTCGCTGCGCTCGAACATCTGATGGAGCAGGTTCACGGACGCCTGCGAGCCCTGCATTTCAGAGACGATCTGGTCAGCCAGTTCAACCCAAGCCGGTTGTACTGTTTGCGCCGGCCCTTGAGGGAGGGTTGGCTGCGATTGTTTACCCGGATCGGGCGGAGCCAGTGGCGGCACAAACAGTGCCTCAAAATCATTCTTCATTGCGGCACCTTCACTGCGATGGTTGGTATTGCTGCAGCAAATCGACTGTGTGGTCTCAGCTTCCGTGGCTAACTCGCCTGCGCTGGAAACGTCAATCGTCGCGCCGGGATGAAGACTCTCGATCTCAACCCCGGGTTTGCCCTTGAGGCGGATCTTTGACGTTGGCCCATCAAACAGGTTCAGATCTCCCGATTCCACCAATTCCATGAACGAAGGCCCGCGCGTCTTTGTTGACGAAATCTGCAGCGCCTTTGAATTCGCCGCGTACCGCTTCGCCGTGCTGCTCTTTTCGGCTGCCTGCTTTTTCAGTTCGGCTGCCTGAGCGGGATCTGCCGCGGCTGCGGCAGCATCCTCCAGGTCTTGCGCGGCCTGATTGAGTTTGTCGGCTGTTTTCTGCTGATAGTCGCTGATGCGAAGGTTCCGATCGATGCGTTCCTTGACAAACATGCGAAGCGAGTCAAATTCCGATATTTCCTTACCGTTGACGGTTTGACCCGCGATGCCACCCAGTTTGCCGGCCATGGATTTGGAAACTTGGTCGGCGCCGCCTTGAATCGTCGTGTCGTAAAAAATCGCGTGGCCCAGCGCGCTTTTCACGTTGTATTTGGCCGCCCGGTTCTTTGCTGGTTGCCAGTATTGCCGCGCGAATTCCTCATCCTGGGCCTGATCCATCTCGGGTTCGGCGGCGGCGGATCTCAAGAGAGCAATGAACTCCGATTCCTCCCGCAATGTGGCGTCGCGCTGTTTGACGCGATCCAAATAGGCGGCCATCTTCTTCGACGTCGCACTGCTGGACAGCTCCGTGAATCTCTTCAAGATTCCGTAAAGCGTGCCGGAATGCAGGGTCGCCTGATGCTTTCCATAGCTGATGATTCCCAGATCGTACAAATTCAGCGTCCCTGTCTTCCCTCCTTCGAAGGCGCTCGTGATATCGCTAGCGATGCGATGAAAGGTGTTCTGGTAAGGGGTCGCTTCGACGTCTTCGAACTCCGCATCGGCACGCCCCTCCATAAATACCGCTGCCGCGTCGGTTTCGGTCTGCACTGCTTCTTGCGCAAAGCCCTCGGCTTCCTTGCTCTTCGCCGCGGCCGCCGGCGCCACGAAGGTGGTTTGCTTAAAATTCAGATTGGTCGGCCGAACGTTCCGCGCAGCTTCGACGGCCGCCTCAATATCCAGAAAACCGATCCCAATGCGCTCGGGAATCTCCTCGGGCACGGACACTTTACGCGCCGTCTGCAGCAACAGGTTGTGCGTCTCTTCGATCCGCAATCGGCGAGGAGCCACTTGAAACATGAGCGCTATGGTTCCGGTGACATGCGGCGCCGCCATGCTGGTTCCTGACATCCGCGTGAGCAGCGGCGGTGGCTCTTGCGGATCGCGCGGAGAGGACCGCGCCGCCAGCACGGAGACTCCCGGAGCACACAGGTCCGGTTTGAGCCGCCCGTCCCGCGTCGGTCCAACGCTGCTGAAGTGTGCGATCCGGGTTTCGGGATCGTGTTTGTTGTAAGCTCCCACCGCCATCGTGCGCTTGCCATTGCAAATGGTCCCGGTGGTGGAATGTGGGTCTGCGTCATCGGGCCGCAATCGCGATTGGCAACTGGGGCAGGAAACATCGCGCTCGATCCACGCGTGGTATCTGCCATCGATTACATCTTCACCCGTGATGGTGATTTCCCATTCCCCCGCCGGCGCATCCTTATACAGATAGATCGTGATGTGATTGTCCAGATTGTTGGGTTCCTGCCCACGGTGGTAGACGTTGCCGACTTCTTTTCCCCCCACGAGGAATTTCGAGCGGTCGCCGACTCCCACTCTCGCGTTAATCGAGCCGTCCGGCGATTTCACGGTCACAACAAATTTGTCTTGCCACGAATACCAGAACTCGATCTGGTTGTTCGTTTGCTTGTTCTCCACGATCTCCCAGACGATGGTGCGCTCCTGGGTGGGGCGCAATTGCCCGGCGGCGTGGATGCGCTTGTCAAAATAATTTCCCGTGCTCAGACACACAGCGCGGCCGGCTGCCGATCGGATCGCCGCATCCAGCCCCTGCTCGATCAGCGTCGTTCCATCGTGCTGCTCTCCATGGCGTCCCATACTCAGGTTGATTACCCACGGACGATCGCCCGCCGTGCGTGAGATGAAGTCGATTCCTTCCAGGAGTGTTACCGAGTCGCCCAGCCTTCCGGTGTTCAACTCATCCCACGGAGCGTTGTGTACGCACACCAGATCCGCATCCGGGGCGATGCCTACCGGGCGATCTTCGCCGCCGCTGCCCGCGGCGATGCTCAAGACATGCGTTGCGTGACAACCGAAGCCGGGATCGGCATCCGCCGGGTGGTATCCCAATGCGGCGTAGGGATCCTTTTCCTTGAGCGCGCGGTTGATGGCGTCGCGGTCATGCACCACGCCATACCCAAACGGCTGCGGTGAGTTGGGGCGCTTGCTGCCACGCTGATCCCACAACGCCAGGATCCGCGTGCTCCCGTCCTTGTTGCGAAAATCCGGGTGAGCAAAGTCGAATCCCCAATCCACGACACCAATCACGATGCCATGGCCTGTGGCCTTCATGTCCGGGGACCTTCGTTCATCCGTGGGCAGGATTGTTTCCGAGGCGATTTCCGCGGAATCCGAGGTTGAGATTTCCACGTCGGGGCCCAGGTAGGTATTGCCCGCGGCGATGTCCACGACCTCGGGCGCGCCGCTGATGCTGAGAATGTTCGCCCGCGTCGTGCGCACGGTCACGATCTCGCCAAATTGCGTGACCAGCCGCACGCCCTTCGGCAAAGACGCATAGTGCCCCAAGCGGATGATTGCTGCTACTTCGTCATCCGCTCCGCCGTCTTCGAAAAGTTCCCAAACGTCTGGTCCCATCGACGAACCTTGCAGGCTGAATCTCGCCTTCGCGGACTACGGTGGGAAGCTGCCGCATTCCACGTCAGCACAGTTGGAAATCCTACTGTCGGGCACACACCATCACACAGCAAAAGCAATGACGTGCATGGAGGTGACGCTATTGCAATCTGGCTAGTCTTTGTCTTGACGAATGTGTTCGGCCATTCTCAGCGTAACTTGCCTGCTTGTGGGCACCGGATCGCCAACGTCCGGAATCTGGCCAATCACAATCCGCCCTTTGTCCGGGTTGACCGGGTTGAACGTAGGCTGGAGCTGAAAGACGGCGGCCCAAGCCGTCGCATCGGCTCGTGACATGTGCAGAAACGATGGCATGGTGGAGGGTATCGTCGTGCCGCCTTGTCCACTACTGCCCGATCCACTGCCTCCCGGGCCGCCGGTCGCCGGCGCCGGGGTGGTGGTGGTGGTGCTCGTTGGAGAGGAGGCTAACGCCGATTTCCCCAGGAGCAGCGCGAACAAGAGTCCTGTCATGGGGCGAAGGGTCGAAGCGAACAACGCAATTGGCAGGGCTTTCTGTCGCGGGACTCCTGCCGCGTTCTCCGCAATGGCCGACAACACGAACGTACTCGTATTAATAGGCATTTCGTTTGTCCTTCCGCCGAGTTAGTGGCCCTTAACGCCCAACGCCAGCACGAGCGCCAGCATCATCATTGAGTTGTTGTCGAAGCCTCCCATGCTGCTGCCGTCCGTGCCAAACCCGAATCCTGAGCCTGCAACCGCTAGAAGCGGAAGCAAGAGATTCAGCGTGTTGGTGTCGGCGGAAGCATCAAACGTCCCCGAAGGTGACCCGGTAGTGGGTGCGTATTGCAAGTTTATTGGCGCAGCCGGAACACCGCCTCCAAGCGCGCCGATGGGGACCTGCACCTGAGGAAGCGTGTAGGTAGGCTGTGTCAGGGCCGGCAAAATCGCCAGCAGCATAAGCTTCGAATTCAGGTCCTTGCCCGTGGTGTCGACGGTCTTCTTGCGCTCATCGATCTCTTTTTTGGTCGCGCTGGTTAGCGAACCAATCCGTGAACTCAACGTGGAAACGCCGTCCGCGACGGTCTTAATTTTACCGTCGACGCGCGACAGCGCAGCCTCGAGCTGTGCCTGCGTCACGCCGCTTGGTGTCCCGGCAGCCGGGCGCGGCTTGAACGAAGACTGACTCGATGGTCTCTTTGGCGCCCTTTCCGAAAGATCGGCTTCCGAGTCGAGTTCTGATAGATCCAGTTCAAAGTCAGCCATGGTTCTTCCCCTCTTCTTTCAAGATTTTGGCCTTACAAACTCGATTACGCATTCGCTGTCCGGGCTTGCACTTGCTGCGAAAATACCGGGTTCTTCGCCTTTTGTGCCCGCAGCGTCCGAACCGCCGGTAGCACATATTCTTCAAATAGGGACTCGTCCGGGATGCAGAATCCCGGCCCGCCTCGGCCGCGGCAACTCCGGCAGTCGATGCTTTGCCCCCAACACAGGCAGCAGGCGCCCACGGCGGCAGCGAGCGAGTCGTTGCGATGACGAAGCAGTTCGAGTTCCGTCAGCAGCGCGCTCGTCTTTTCCCGCAGTTCGTCGAGTTCTCTGGATCGCGCATCCATGGCCGCGGCCGCCGCAGCTTCTTCCACTTCCGCTGTCGTTGGCGTCGCTTCCATATCAATCACGCGCGATTCATCAATGGCAGCGCGAGCCGCCTTTTGCGCCGCGAATTGCTTGGCAAGCATCGCTGCCATCGGGTTTGTCGCGGCTTGTTGTGCCAGGAGCTCCTCCACGTTTGGGCAGCCCCCCGGGCCCGTGGAGTTCATCCGCGCGAGCAGATCCGCCACCATGGGATTCGCCGCGCCGCCACGCGCCGCAAGCATTTGCATCAGAAGCTGGTTCATCATTTGGCCCTACGCTTCCTCGGACTCGTAGATTTCCGCGAGTTCCATTTCGTCGTACTCCGCCTGCATCGCTTCCATATCAAGCTCCGCCGCGTCTGCTTCGGCGGCATCGGCTTCCGCGGCATCCAGTTCGCTCGGCCGCGGTGGAGCTGCTTGCAACAACTGATACAGAGCAGCAGCGCGATTCAGCGGGACCGCCGGATCGGCCACGGGCTGCCCGGAAAAATCTTTCATGTACGACGGAGTGCCATCGCCTTCCGCAGCCGATAGCGCTTCGGAGTACTCCAGCTCCGCTTGCCCGATCAGCGCCTTCAAGAGTGTGCCGAATGCGCCCACGGGAACAGAGGCGCCTCCCACCTGAACATTGGGCTTTCCCAGAGCGCCCATGGCCATCGAGCCCAGCGCTTGCATCGTCTCTGGTTTGGTGATGGTCTGAAGTAACTGACTTGCGGCCGAGCCCCCGCCGCCTCCAGCGCCTCCGAGAAGACTTCCGGCGACGCCACTAAAGATTCCACCTA
>Ga0210410_10002970_pt1 | contig 15099 bp, 14 predicted proteins | sample IncBWC4MmetaG_FD_161058 | JGI IMG/M metagenome (GOLD analysis project Ga0210410, IMG submission 161058) | Forest soil microbial communities from Barre Woods Harvard Forest LTER site, Petersham, Massachusetts, United States - Inc-BW-C-4-M | ecosystem: Environmental > Terrestrial > Soil >... | reverse complement strand
TTGAGATGACGGCGAGTTATATCGAAGCGTGCAGCTGCGACATGTTCTGTCCGTGCTACTTCAACACGCATTCGACAAATCACATGGACGATCACCATATGGACGCGCATTTTTGCCGCGCGAACCTTGTGCTGAAGGTGGACAAGGGACATTACAAAGAGACGAAGCTGGATGGAGCGAAGGTGTGGCTGGGGAACGATCTTGGAAGCGACTGGAGCACGGGCAAGGATTCCTGGCAGGTGGCGAATTTCGACCCGAGCGTCAGCAAGGAGCAAGAGGCGGCTCTTCTTGATATTCTCACCCAGCTCTATTCGGCGATACCCTTTCAGAAAAAAGCGGTGAGCCATACCGCGTTTTCGTGGGATGTGGATACGAAGACCGGTGTGGCGCACGCGAAAATGGCGGACGGGAAGGGCGAGGTGGTGCTGGAGCGCGTGGCCGGAAACAAGGCGGGAGAAGAAGTGGTGATGCGGAACTTGAAATACTGGAGCGCGCAGTCCAACGACGGCTTCCGGATGTGGAAGTCGAAGCATGAAGCGTTCGAAGGCGACGGACACAAGTTCGCGTATGACGGGACGAACGGGTTCCTGATCACGATTCATTATTCGGGGATGGCGAAGGCCGCGGCTGCGGACTGATTCCGCGCCGAGACTTTACTGACACAACTTGCCGGTAGGCTTATGAGTGGCTGCCCGTGTGTCTAGTGCGCCTCTGGCTGGCGGAGCGATTCCGAAAAATCCAGGGGCGTGGCGCAGTTATTTGTGCGGAAGCGATCCGAGACGGAGGGTCCAGGGATGGACATGGGCGATGCGGAGGAGGCCGTTTCGGCTCCAGGGGTCGTCGGCGAGGCGATTCATGATCTGGTCGGCGTGGGTGGCGCGAACGATAAGGAGAACATCGGGAGTGTCTTCGAGCGGGCCGCCGAGGAGGACAAAGCCTTCGTGGACGAGAGCGTTCATGAAAGCGGCGTGGGTTTGCCAGTGGTCCTGCTCTTCGAGAGTTCGCGCGTAATTCCAGCGTGTGCCGCGGGTTCGAGTGACAACGAAGAGTTGCGACATCGGCCGCTCCTTTGTGGTCCAGGGAGAAAATATAACGCAGAGACGCAGAGTTCGCAGAGAAGAGTTGAGAGGTTGGAGAGGGCACACCGAGGGGCGCGGGGACGAATGAAAAGGGCGGCTCGATTGAGAGCCGCCCTGATTTTGGGTGAGGATTTTTTCTGGACGCCGGCCGGAGAAAATCCCCGGGGCGTTCAGGATTCAGTTAGCGATGCCCACCGCCACCGTGGCCTCCACCGCCGTGGAATCCGCCGCCACCGCCGCCGCCGTGGAATCCGTTGCCGCCGTGAGAGCCGCCACCCGCGTTCCCGCCGTGGAATCCATTGTTGCCGTGGTTACCGCCGCCGACGAAGCCGCGGGAGTTGCCGCCCCGATCGCCGTAATTCGCGTGTCCGTAATTGCCCCCATGTCCGTAATACCCGCCGCGCCCGTAGTAGCCGCCGCGCCCGTAGTACCCGCCGCGGCCATAGTAGCCGCCGTGGAACCATGGGCCAGCGCCGATGAAGACGCCGCCGGCGAAGTAGTCAGGCCCGTAGAAGCCGTAGGGTGCGCAGGCGTAAGGATAGTAGCTGTAGTAACCATAAGCGCAGGCGGGCGCTGGCCCGACCGAGCCGTACACAGGACCTACTCCAACGCCCACAGAAAATTGTGCGTTAGCGCTTCCCGCGGCAAAAAGCAAAACTCCAAACAATGCAACATATTTTAGATAACGCATGATGTCCCCTCGATCCCGGCCTGGCTTCGTGGAGTAAAACGAAGGGGCCGGCGCGCTTCCCGGAAATTACCCTGGGGAAACGTCTTACAATTGGTTAAACACGGTTGAGGGGGAAGAGTTGCGCGGGGGATTGGCAGATGTGGGATAGGGTGTTTGGATACAATGGGTTACGGGGAGGGCGGGAGTTCCGGAGGATTCGCCAGGTTTCCGGGATCGTGTCTGTGCAGGGGAAAACCTCACCCCTGAAGGGGTGAGCTACAGAGCGGCCAGGAGGGTGGCGGGGGAGGCGTTGTCGCCGAAGGTTTGGCTTAGGTGGGCGAAGCGGTCGATGTTGCCGGGGCCGAAGATGAAGGTGCCGCCCAGTTGGAAGGGATTGGGGCCGAGTTTGTGCTGGTGGTGGCCGGCGGCGCTGGCGCGCTTGCGGCTCTTGAAATTGTCGCCGCGGAGGAGATGGAGAATGTTGGCGGATTTGAGGTTGGCGATTTCGTAGGTCTGGCGGTGCTCGTCGATGAGCAGGGGGAAGTCGATGCCGGTTTCCTGCTGGAAGATGCGGGCGTAGTGGGCGTCGCCGAGGCTGATGGCGGCGAGGGCGGCGTGTTTTTCACGGAAGGCTGGCTGGTGCTCGCGCAACTGCGCGACGTGCTCGCGGCAGAAGATTCAGCCGTAGTGCCGAAGAAAGACGAGGACGGCGGGATTGGTTTCCCAGAGCGAGCCGAGGCGGATGGTTTTGCCGGAGGCGTCGGGAAGAGAGATGCCGGCGAGTTGCTGGCTGAGGGTTTCGGGCATGATGGGAATCATTGATGAACGGGAGAGGCGTGTCAAGGTAGCAGGCTTTTGATGTGCGGAGTAGCGATGGCGCTGTGAGTGGTGTTAGGCCTGCCTAGAGTATTCCGAGATGGTCAGGATACTTGGCTTGCAACGAGGTCACCAGGACGTCGAACGCAGGGAGTTCGCGGAGATTTTTGAGACAGGGGTCCCGCAAGAAAAAAGGCCAGCAGGCAAAACCGTTGCTAACACTGCGCTGAAGCCACTCGAACCCGGCTTCGCGGCGCTCCAAGAGCGCAAGAATGCAGGCAAATTGATAGTAGCTGTGGTGCTCATGGCCAAAGGATTTTGGGATGGCGCAAGCCCTGGTGAGGCAGTCGAGCGCTTTGCCTTCTTTGCCCGTCATGGCGTAGAAAACGCCTTGCAAACTGGCGATGAGCGGCTCTTCCGGCAAAAGCTGGAGCGATTCCTCCAGTAGTGTCCTTGCCGCTTTCCAATCGCCGGTCATCATGGCCAACTGCGGAGCATAGAAGAGAGGATATTTGTTGCCAGGGTTTTCGGCGCGCCACGCTTGAATCTCTTCGCGCACCAGATCGATTTCCCCGTTCCAGAGATAGACCTGCACGATGCTGTGGCTAACGGCCTTCGTGGGATGAAAAGGCCGGCCTCTCTCATACATCCCACGCGCGTGCTCGAGCAGGCCGATGTGGGCCAGGATTGTGCCCAGGCGGTTGTAAGCTTGGGGCAGATTATTCTGGAGCGTGAGGGCGCGCTTGAGTTCGGCGATAGCTTCGAGGTGCTGGAAATTTTTCGACGGGCCCCAAAGGAGGAAAGCGCTGGCGACGTGGCCTTCGGGCAAATCGGGATCTAGTTCGAGGGCGCGGCGGCAATGAAACTCGGCCCGCTCCAGCCATTCGCTGGCGGGATCGAATTCGAAATGGCGAGTGGCGCAGACCAGGGAAAGAGCGGCATGGGCCAGGGAAAAACCGGGATCGCGGGTTACCGCGTTGCTCAAATGTCGGGCGGCCTGATCGAATGTAGCGGGATCGCCGGAGGAGCTGAGGCGGTAGCCGCGCATGAATTCCGCATAAGCCATGGGATCTTTGCTGTAGCGCGGGCGGCGTTGCGCGGAGAGCGGGCCGACGGGCCGGTTCAATGTGAGGGCGATCTGTTTCGAAATCTCATCTTCGAGATCGGAAACGCGGTCGAGGTCGAGATCACGTTTTCTTGCGAAGCAAACGCCTTGCGTGCGAGTGTCCAACATTTCCAGAGAAAGCCGCCATTGGCCTTTGGACATTTGCATCGCCCCGTGGACTACGAAACGGACGCCCAGCCGGGAAGCGGTTTCGAAAGGTGGGGCTCCAGCCGGGACATTCATCACGCTGGAGATTGGGAGAACGTCGACGCCAGGCAGATTGCCGAGACGCGTGATCAGTGCATCAGCAAATCCGAGGCAAACGCCATAGTCATCGGCGGGCTTGCCGAGCAGGACTAACGGCAAGACGGCCAGCGAGGAGCGTTCGCTCCACCCGCGCGATCCTGCCAGATTGGCGGAATGCATGGCGCCGGATTCCAAGCCGGACGAAGGATGGCGTGCGTCGATGACGCGTACCGGGCCGACGAACCGGTAACCTTTGCCTACGACGGTTTCGAGGAAGCGTGGTTTGGCGGGGTCGTCACCCAGAGCGGCGCGAATTTTGCGGATGATGTTGTTGATGTTCGGCTCGGTGTCGAGGAAGAGATCTGAGCGCCACAATTTTGCGACGATTTCCTTGCGCGAAACCAGCTGATCCCGGCGGCTGACCAGAAGAATCAGCAGGTCCATGGGCTTTCTTTCGAGTTTGACACGGTGACCGTGGCGGCGAAGTTCGTAGCGGCCGAGGTCGAGTTCGATGCCGGTTTCGGGAGGGCTCTTGCGGCGCACGTGATCCTCAATGGCACTTTATAGGCGCGGATTCAATAGCTTACGTCGATAGGGAAAAGATACGCAAACTGTATTCAGTCTTCATTGTGGCGAGCCTTCGCTCGGGGCATCATTTCGCCCAGTTGACGTTGAGCAACGGAGGCTCACTCATGAAACGTACTTTGTTCTTTGCATTCGCAGTAGCTGGATTGTTTGCCGGCGCGGGAGTGCTTTTTACCCGTGCGGCAAGCGAGCATTCTCACCAGATAAACGCGTTCACCCCGGACACGATTCCGTGGGGACCGGCGCCGCCGGTGGTGCGGCCGGGTGCGCAGTTCGCCGTGCTGGAAGGCGACCCGACGGCAACAACCGGCGACTTCACGATTCGATTGAAAATGCCAGATGGGTTCCGGATCTCGCCGCATTTCCACCCGAACCGGGAAAACGTGACGGTGATTTCCGGGACGTTCAAACTCGGAATGGGCGATGAGTTTGAACCCAACAAGATGAAAGCATTCACGGCGGGGAGTTTTGCCTTCCTCGATCCTGACATGCACCACTTCGCGATGGCGTGCGGAGAAACGATTGTGCAGGTTCACGGGCAATCGCCGTTGCAGTTCAACTATGTGAATCCAGAGGATGATCCGAGCAGGAACAAGTAGTCCGTCCCTGGCCCACCGGACCGGGAAGCGACAGCAAACGCTTCCCGGTCTTTGTTCGAGAGGCTAGCACCACAAGGAACACAGGCCGGCGCAGCAGTAATGATGAATGCAGAAATTCGATTTCAAGGGAGAACACAAATGGCGGTTAACACAGAGGAGTTGAACGCGTTTCTGGGGCGATTCGTAGGGGATTTGGGAGCTTCGGTGCACACGGGGATGGTGGTGATTGGTGAGAAACTGGGATTGTACAAAGCGCTGGCGGAAGGCCCGGTGAACTCCGCGGAACTGGCAGCAAAGACGGGGACCGATGAGCGTTACGTTCGGGAATGGCTGGGGTCGCAGGCGGCTGGGGGCTATGTGACGTATAACGAAGAGACTCGCAAGTTCAGCTTGAGCGAGGAACAAGCCTTTACGCTGGCGAACGAAGAGAGTCCCGCTTATATACCCGGGGCGTTTCAATTGGCGCTGGGTTCGCTGAGCGCCGTGCCAAGAATTGTGGAGGCGTTTCGTTCCGGCGCGGGAATGGGATGGCATGAACACGACGAGGCGGTGTTTCATGGGTGCGAGAAATTCTTTCGGCCGAGTTATGCGGCGAACCTGGTGAGTTCGTGGATTCCTTCGCTGGACGGCGTAAAAACGAAACTGGACGCCGGCGCGCGCGTGGCGGATGTGGGTTGCGGCAAGGGTGCGTCTACGGTTCTGATGGCCAAAGCATTTCCAAAATCACAATTCTTTGGATTTGATTATCACGACAAATCGATTCAGGGCGCGCGAGCAATTGCGGCCAGAGACGGGCTGGAGGTTCGAGTCAATTTTGGAGTAGCGAAGGCGAAGGAGTTTCCAGGGAAGGACTACGACTTGGTTACTGTGTTCGATTGTCTGCACGACATGGGCGATCCGGTGGGTGCAGCAAGACGCGTGCGCGATTCGTTGCGCGGCGATGGGACGTGGATGATCGTCGAGCCGTTTGCCCACGATGAGCTGAAGGACAATCTAAATCCGGTGGTGCGGGTGTACTACTCATTTTCAACTTTGTTGTGCACCCCCTGTTCGCGTTCGCAGGAAGTGGGGCTGTGCCTGGGCGCGCAGTCGGGGGAGAAGCGCATTCGCGAAGTGGTCGAGGCGGCTGGCTTCCGGCGTTTTCGGCGTGCCGCAGAGACCCCATTTAACGTGGTGTACGAGGCGCGGCCGTGAGGTGTTGGGCGTGGCGCTGGTGGGTTTTCAACAACCTGGTCGTCCCACACCACCATTAGGACCGAAACGAAAAATGTTTGGCGTAGGCTCATTGCATCCGGCAAATACTATTCGCCATAATTGCGACAGCCTGTTCTTCAACAGCGCTGGCCGGACAGGCAAAGGCGAATATCCCGAATTTGCCGTTCTGCTGGTCGATACTCCTGCCAAAAAATGAACCAGGCCAATACTGATGAAACAGAACCGGGTGGTGGCTTGCCGGTTCGCCGGGCCGTCCTTATTCTTGAGCTGCTATGGACGAGCTGACAAATCGGCCGGCGTGGAAGACGCTGCTGGCGTTTGGGATTATTTATTTTGTGTGGGGATCGACATTTTATGCGATCCGGGTTGGGGTGCGGGAGGTGCCGCCGTTTTTGCTGGCGGCGATGCGATTCCTGATTGCGGGAGCGGCGCTTTATGGATGGACGCGGGCTCGGGGAGAGCGCGGGCCTAGCCGACGGGAATGGGGCTCGGTGGCGGTGGTGGCGTTTCTGATTTTTGTGGTGGATTACGGGTTGGTGTTCTGGGCAGAACAACGGGTGGCTTCGGGGCTGACTGCGGTGATGCTGGCGACGATTCCGGTGTTCATGGCGCTTGGGGAAATTTTTATTTTGGGGACGCAGCGGCTTACGGCGCGGCTGGTGATCGCGCTGTTGATTGGATTGGGCGGAGTGGGCGTGCTGGTGAGCAGGTCGCTGAATTTGGGCGGGGCGCCGATAGACAGGGTTGGAGCGGCGGCGTTGATTGTGGCGGCGATGGGCTGGTCGATTGCATCGGCATTGGCGAAGATGATGCCGATGCCGGGTTCGAAGGTGGTGAGCTCGGGAGCGCAGATGCTGGCGGGGGGAGTGTTTCTGGCGGTGATTTCGTGCGTGCTCAGGGAATATCGGAATTTTCATGCGGCGAATGTGTCGCGAGGGGCGTGGATTGCGCTGGCGTACCTGATTGTGGCGGGGTCGATTATTGCATTCACCGCGTATGTGTGGCTGCTGCATCATGAATCGCCGACAAAGGTGGGGACGTACGCGTATGTGAATCCGGTGGTGGCGGTGGCGGTGGGATATTTTCTGGGCGGGGAGGAGTTGGGGCTGCGGACGATTTTGGGGACGGGGTTTGTGCTGGTCAGCGTGGTGGTGATCACAACGACGAAACGGGGGTAATGGTCAGTGTTTCCGGGATGTGGGTAAAACCAGAACCGTTTCGGAATAGAGAAACTGCACGCCGATTCCGGATTGTCCCTGCGGCATGCATTGGGATTCCACGTGCGTGACCCGGCTGGCGAAACGTCGATTAATCGCCTTCGAGCCCGTAACGCGTTTGGGAACTTCCAAGGACACTTCCAAGATTTCACCGACGCAAAAGCCAAGACTCGAAGCGAAATAGACGCCTCGAGTCGAAATATTGATGGCGTTTGTTTCTTGCGTGCCTTCCGAGACTGATTCTTTGCGATGAAAAGTCAGCGGTGTGTGTAAATTGAAACGAGGTGTAATCCGACGCTCAGAGATTGCCATATCCCCTCCGTCTTGCGCCTGGAAGGGATAAGGTTGGCAAGTAATGAAAGCAGTATAATTTATTGTCGCCGAGCGTTATGTACTATACAAGACACATACAGTTTGTTTCGCCAAGAAGCGAAAAGGATCCCGCCATTTTTCACTCTTGGGATTAAAATGTTCCGATTCGGCACTCAAAAGACAATTGACGGTGGAATTTGCGACGCTGCTGGAAATTGGGCTGCCGCTGACGTTGACGCTGGATCAAACGGGGGATTGAGCAGACGTTGACGGGATGATTGCCAGGGTTGCAAGCGCAGGATAAAGATTCTCACAGCGCGAGGCGCATCTCGTTTGTAGGCTGGAAACCTGCGGCTTCGTATAGGGGGCGTCCTGCGGAGCTGGCATGAAGTGAAACGGCGCTGAACCCTTCCGACCGGCACCAGTCAATCATGATTTCCAGAATTTGCTTCGCCACGCCGTGACGGCGTGCTTCGGGCTCTGTGTACATGTTCAGGATCCAGGCGCGTTTTGCAAGGTTTTCGCCGGGATAACCTGGCCAATCCGCGATGACAATCCCGCCACCGGCAACGATCCGCCCGTTTGGAGCCTCGGCCAGCCATGCTTTGTAAGCGCCGGTGCGCAAAGCTCCGCTGAAAAATTCGCGAGACGATTCTTCCACTTGGCCGAGCACGGCGGGATCCCGGAAACCCATTTCTTCGAACATGGCTCGGCGGTGGTGGAGGATGTGCTTCAGATCGTCGAGGTTCGCTTTGCGAATTTTTATTTCCATGGTTTCCGATGTTGCCGGCTGTTTGCTGTGAGAGGTAGGGGCAAAATGGCCTGCCCCGATTGGTCAACAGAAGATAGAGAAAGTCAATTTGCGGCGCCGGCTTGGGCGTTGTTGCATTTGAAGAAGGAAGAGAGTTCTTCGAGGAAGATTCTCCAGGCGGGTTCTTCAGCGAGGAGGATGTGATTGGCGGTGGGCAGTGGAACGAACAGAGCGCCGGGGATTTCTGCGGCGAGGATGCGGCCCTCCTCGGGAGGGGCGATGCGATCGCGATCGGCGTGGAAAACGATGGTGGGAACGGAAATGGAAGGGAGAAGGGAGCGGACGTTGATGGCGTCGCAGGCGCGCATGGTCTTGACGAGATTTTCCGGGGAGACGGAAATGAGTTGGAGATCCTTGAACCAGCACTGATCTTCGTCGGTGGCTTTTTCGGGGATATAGAGATTGGTGACGACCTGGAAGAACGCAGGGTTGGTTTTGCCCCAGTTGAGTTGGACGAGAGTTTCCAGGGCGCGGCGAACTTCGACGGCGTCGGGGTGGCCGCGATGATAGGCGCCGCGCGAATAAGCACCGCACAAAATCAGGTGGGAGACGCGCTCGGGATGCCGGACAGCATAGGCGATGGCGATAGCGCCGCCTTGTGAGTGGCCGAAGAGAGCGAATTTGTCGAGGCCGGCAGCGTCCACAACAACTTCCAAATCGCGCACCCAGGACTCGAAGGAAATGTCGTCGACGTCCCAGGTGGAAAGACCGTTGCCGCGGCCGTCGTAGCGGAGGATGGTGGCGCCGGGAGCGAGATCGCGCACCCAATGATGCCAGATGGGGCTCTCCCATTCGAAGTCGAGGTGATTGAAACAGTTTGCGACTTTGACGAGCGGAAGGCCGGAGCCGATAGTGGAGTAGGCGAGGCGGGCTTTATCAGGCGTGACGCAGAAGCGGATTTCCTGGCGGGTGGATGGAGAGATTTCCGGGACGGAGGCGGGTGACGGAGAAATGGAATTGCTCTCGGTAACCGGAACGAGGAAGCGATAGCCAACGCGGGGAACGGTTTCGATGAAGGGGCGGCCGGTGGACTGCTCGCCGAGGGCTTTGCGGAGGGTGGAAATATTGCGGTCGAGGTTGTTCTCTTCGACGGAGGTTTCGGGCCAGACGGCGGTCATTAGATCTTGTTTCGAGACGAGGTTACCGCGAGCTTCGACGAGAACGCGCAGGGTCTGGAAAGCTTTGCCGGTGAGGGGGATGCGAGCGCCCTGGCGGAGCAGGAGGTGCTCCCGGAGTTCCAGGCGGAAAGGGCCGAACTCGTAGACGGCGTTGGTAGTTTCCTTGCGCACGGTTTCAGAAAAATAGCAGGAAAAAATCAGTCCCGACAAAGGACCCCGGCGCCCGTTCGGAGAGTTAATGGTCCGCGAGGGGCGCCAACCTGGATCGCTAGAAATTGTAGCGTACCTGCGGCCCCGGAGGAGAAAAGAAGATGGGGAGAATCACGGCGTTTGTTTACGGGGTCTTTTGCTACGTGCTGTTTCTTGTAACTTTTTTGTATGCGGTCGGGTTTCTGGGGAATTTCGGGGTGCCCAAGTCGATTGATTCCGCAGCGCAGATTCCGTTTGGACAGGCGCTGGCGATCAATGTGGCGCTGCTGGGATTGTTCGCGGTGCAGCACAGTGTGATGGCGCGGCAGTGGTTCAAGGCGGTGTGGACACGAATCGTGCCGGTGCCGGTTGAGCGGAGCACGTATGTGCTGTTTTCGAGCCTGGCGTTGATCGTGTTGTTCTGGAAGTGGGAGCCGATGGGCGGAGCGGTCTGGAATTTTGAGAGCGGCGCCGGGCGGATAGTGTTGAACACGCTATTTGCGATCGGGTGGCTGACGGTGCTGGCGACGACGTTTCTGATCGACCATTTCGATCTGTTCGGGATGAGCCAAGTGTGGGCGTATTTGCGGAAGCGGGCTTACAAGGCGCCGGGGTTCCGCACGCCGGGGGTGTATCGGTTTGTTCGGCACCCGCTGTATGTGGGATGGCTGCTGGTGTTCTGGTCGGCGCCAAAGATGACGGCCGCGCACTTGGTGTTCGCAATCGCGACGACGTTGTACATCCTGGTGGCGATACAGTTCGAGGAACGCGACCTGGAGCGGATGCACGGACAATATGCGGAGTATCGGCGGCGAGTGCCGATGATCGTGCCGACGGGAGCATCCGTGCCGGCGGAAGGTGTGGGAGTGCGCCGCACTGAAAAGCCGTTGGCACGCGCTTGAGAATGAGCCGGGGATTCTTCAGGAAAGGCGTACCGCGTGTCGAAGGATGCTGGACCCAGTGCATTTCGCGGGCGGAGCTTCCACCCGGGATAGTTCCAGGCAAGTAAATCTCAACATCTGCGCGCCGGAAGCGGAAACAGGGAAGTGTATCTATAAGGACAGATTTCCGCCTTGCTCGGTCATAGCATGGTTACTCGGGAGAGTAGGGAGAGCTATCCGCGGATGGGCCAGCTACCGTCTCGTCGAACAGGCATTGCGGGCAGAAACCTGCCGGGAGAGCCGGGTCGAGATGCAGGCGTCTGTTCGATTATCCCGGACCTGGAACCCAATCGACCATGAAAAATGTTCAACCTGAAAATTCAACGCGCCCGGCTGGGAGCAAGGCCGGGCGAGGTGTTTTGCTGTTCGTGTTGGCCGCGGGAACCGTGCTGTTAGTCCGGGCAATCCCGGCGTTGTCTGGAGATGTGTCTGGAGAATCCACCGGGCGAGACGGTTCCAGCCACGCGAAGCTTATTGGCGAAGCGGACGCCGCGGACCAGATTTACCCGGCGACGGCAAATGAACTGGTAAACGCGGTCATCGCCAATGAGCTGACGGATCGCGAGCAGTTGCTGAAGTGGATTTGCGTGATCGAAAAACGGGCCGGGAAGGAAACACTCACCGAAGAGCAGGTGGAAACCCGGGACGGTCCACTGTACCGTCTGCTTGCAATCGACGGCACGGCGCTTAACGCCGAGCAGCGAAAGCAGGACGATGTGCGCATCGACCGGCTGATGAAAGACCCAAGTCCATTGCTGAAATTGAAACAAGCGCAGGGCGACGATGAGCTTAAGCTCCAGAAGCTCTTGAGCCTGATGCCGCACGCTTTCGTTTATGAGTATGATGGAGCCGAAGAAAACCTTCTGCGAGTGAAATTCAAGCCCAATCCCGACTACAGTGCATCGAGCTACGAGGAACGCGTAATCCATAACCTTGCCGGCACGATGCTGATCGATGCAGGTCGCAGACGCATGACGAAAGTTGCGGGGCACCTGGTGAATCGGGTGGAGTTCGGTTACGGGTTGCTGGGGCGAATTGACAGCGGGACAGTGGAACTGGAGCGGGTGGAGGTTGGCCCGCTACTGTGGAAGACCGCCTTCATCAACATCCACTTTTCCGGGCGAGTGGCAATCTTCAAGACAATCAGCAAAGACCAATATGAGCGGCGATCCGATTTCCGCGCTGTCGCCAGCGATCTGAGCCTCGCTGGCGGGAAGGACCTTCTTGTTTCCCGCGGCCTGCCAGTTCACGAAGCGGCTTTACGCTAGGGTGTTTTGAATTTACCGGCCCCATTTCTCCGAGAGACACGCAGCATGTGGCGTTACCGATGATCATAACCCATGTGATCGCGGCGGCGGCTCCCACCGCAATGCGCACTATGCGGCACTGGGTGTTTCAGCTCGGCGGGATAGGGCTGATTCCGCTGGGACTGCTGGACAACTCACCGATTCCACTTCCGGGGATCATGGATGTGGCAATGATTCTCCTGGCCGGGCGGCAGCAAAAGCTGTGGCTTTACTACGCGGTGATGGCGACAGTTGGTTCGGTGATTGGAGGATTTGTTACCTACCGGTTGGCACGGAAAGGGGGAAAAGAGGCGCTGGAGCGGCGGTTCACACGGCGGAAGGTGGACAAAGTTTGCGAGATATTCGAGCGCTGGGGCTTCGGCGCGATCGCCATTCCCGCTTTTCTGCCTCCGCCAATGCCGATGGTGCCGTTCCTGCTTGCGGCGGGGGCCATGCAATATCCGGCCAGGAAATTCCTGGTTGCGCTGACACTTGGGCGAATCTCGCGTTACATGGTTCTTGGTTACCTGGCGGCGCGCTATGGGCGGCAAATTATTGCGTTTATCGCAAAACATGGGCACCCCGTGGTGGTGGGAATCCTGCTGTTGCTGATCGCCGTTGCTGCGTTGGGATACTACTTCTGGAGCGGGGGTAAGAGAAAGAAACGGAAATAGAAGAAGTAGGGGCGGCCGGGAAGCGTTTGTGGGCTGGTTTTGCAAATACTTTTGCACAGTCTTGCACAAATTTCCTCAGAGTTGCGGAGAGAAACCACTTGCCAAGTTTTCGTGGTGCACCTAGTATGCGCACAGATTGATCGGGAAGAAAAACTTCACGAGTCGATTCCGAGAAGGCGGCGAGGGTCAAACCGAGCCAGTCCCCATCGAGTTGAATTAGAAGAGCGAACTTCGGAGTTCAGTTCGGCGGGAAGGCGAGGGTAATACCGAGCCGGCCTGTACTGGATTGGATTTTGAGGAAAAGCACCACGATTCGATGTGTAGGGGACGAGCGAGGATAAAACCAAGCGAGTTTCCGGCGCGTCGGGTGGTGGAAAGAGCTTCGCGGCGAGGTTCACGACAGCACGGGTCAAACCGGGTTGACGCGAACGAAAGCGGAAGCGTAAGGCTTGGCGGAACTTTCAAAGATGCGGCCTGGGTAAAACCGAGCTGAGATCGCGAGAGGTACCAAAAAGAGGAGCTTCGCGGGGAAATTCACCGGGGGCGGCGCGGATAAAACCGAACCGGCTTCGCGTGAGTGGAGACGAGAAGCAGCAGCTTCGCGAATCAATCAAAAGAGGGCGACGCGGGTTAAACCGAGTCGCCCTTATTTTTTTGAGAAGAAGGAAGAGCAGAGAGAGGCTTTACCACAGAGAACACAGAGGTCACGGAGAAGAGTGATTCGATTGACGCACCGGGCGGTGAACGCCTAACATGCGCTGAAATGACTGAACTTCACTTGTTGCGTTCGCCGTTGAGTTTCTTGCAGGGCAGAATTCCCGAAATTCCGCATCATGATTTGTTGGCCACCGAGGAGGAATGGTGGAAGGGTGAAGGTGTGGCTATTTCGGGCGATATTGACCGTGCTGGGACGCCGTGGTTGCGGATGTTTGATCGGGATGGCAGGCGTGTGGATGAGATTCTTTACCCGCTCGAATACCAGACGATGTTGCGGCGGGGATACCGGGCGGGAGTGATCTGGCGGGCGTTGGAAGAGAAATCGCTGGTACCGACTTACTCGCTGATGCATACGATTTCCTTTTATGACCCGGGGGTGTGTTGCCCTTATACGGTGTCGCTGGGGACGGCGGTGCCGCTGGCGAAATATGGGAGCGGGGAATTGCAGGGGCGATTTCTGGCGCAGCTTTTGCGGAAAGACGATTCGGTGTGGCAGGGCGCGACGTGGATGACAGAGATCAAGGGAGGATCGGATTTGGGGGCGGCGGTGGAGACCGTTGCCCGGCCTGTGGGGGATGGCTGGCGTTTGACGGGCGAAAAATATTTTACGAGCAATGCGGGAGCGGAGTTGGCGGTGGTGGCGGCGAGGCCGGAAGGAGCGGCGGCGGGGGTGCGGGGAGTGGCGCTGTTCCTGGTGCCGCGCGTTCGCGGAAACGGCGAGCTGAATTATTTTGTGCGGCGACTGAAGGACAAGATTGCGACGCGCTCGGTGCCGACCGGAGAAGTGGAGTTGAAGGAGAGCGAAGGATATCTGCTTGGTTCGGCGGACGCGGGAATTTACATGATCCTGGAAGTGCTGAACCTTTCGCGGGTGGCGAACAGCGTGGTAAGCGTGGCGTTGGCGCAGCGGGCGATGGCGGATGCGCTTTCGTATGCGGAACAGCGGACGGCGTTTGGGAAACCGATTCTTGAGCATGCATTGTTGCGACATCAATTTGAAGAACGGATGAAGGGTTTGCGGGCGGCTTTTGCGCTGGCGTGGGAGTCCGTGCGGTTGCTGAACGAGGTTTGGATGGAGCGGCCGCCGTATTCGGAGCGCTACCAGCTGTTCCGGCTGGTGGCGCATCTGGCGAAATATTGGGCGGCGGAGTTTGCGGTGGATACGGCGAAGTGGGCGATGGAGGTGCACGGCGGGTTGGGCGTGCTGGCGGAGTATGGGGCGGAGCGATGGTTGCGGGAGGCGATGATTCTGGCGATCTGGGAGGGGACTTCGCACCGACAGATACTGGATGGGATGGAAGTGATCGAGAGGAAGCGGGCGCACAAGCTGCTGTTCGGGCGGCTGGAAGAGCACGCGCTTTCTAAAGAGATTGAAGAGATGGAAGCGGAAGTGGACCGGCACCTGAAACTTCCAACCGAAGAGAGGGAAGCGCTCGCCGAAGGAATTTTTCGAAGGCTGGCGATATTCGCGGCGGAGGCACTTTCGCGCCGACCGAAATAGAGGGCTGGGTGGTGAGAG
>Ga0210410_10002968_pt1 | contig 15109 bp, 10 predicted proteins | sample IncBWC4MmetaG_FD_161058 | JGI IMG/M metagenome (GOLD analysis project Ga0210410, IMG submission 161058) | Forest soil microbial communities from Barre Woods Harvard Forest LTER site, Petersham, Massachusetts, United States - Inc-BW-C-4-M | ecosystem: Environmental > Terrestrial > Soil >... | reverse complement strand
CAAGTCGATGGCGAGATCATGATGCGATTACACGCAGGGTATGACGAGCTGCGTCGAACGCTCCCCAATGCACCTCCGTTCGATGCGATCATAGAGAGGATCAGGAAACGACTACCCCGGCGAGAGGTATCGTTAGTGAACTCGGCGAACAGTCCTGTCGATTTTGGACGACAGCTGAATTTCATCGTCGGTGGAAACATCCTCGGCCGCGGATTGACTATCGACAATCTTCTCGTGACGTATTACTTGCGCCGAGCGAAAGTGTCGCAAATGGATACGGTTCTACAACATGCCCGTATGTTTGGCTATCGACGGGCACTCATGCCGTACACTCGCGTCTTCCTTCCCGATAGCCTCGGCGCGCGCTTCCATTTTATCCACGTTGCCGAACAGAATTTGAGGCGCCAACTTGCGGCCAACGGCGGTAAAGGCAAAATCGCCGTCGAGACAATGTCATCTCTGCGCGCGACTCGTCTCAACGTCCTCGACACACGGAACCTGGCTGCTTACGAAGCAGGTGAGCAAATCTATCCAGGGGCCGCAAGTTTCGCACGTAAGGACTTGGAACGTGCCGGACAGATTGAGACGTCCGTAAAATCGCGGTCTGGAGGTGTGCTCAAAGAAGGGGAATTCATCAGGGTTCCGATGGCCGATCTCCTTGCCTTGATTCCCGAAATCCCTTTCAATCACGATCTGGCCAACATGTGGGATCCTGACATGTTGGTGAAAGTTCTGGAAAGAACAGCTGATCGCTATTCCAACGCGGGATTCCTATTTTTCCGATCGATGAAAAGGACCAAGCCCGTATTAGCTACCGGCGCGCTCTCGGGAGAGGAACTCAATGCGGCGCGGAACCGCGGGGCGCCGGTGCTATGCATTTTCCGAGACGACGGAAGGGGGCTCAAGAAAAACGAGTCCAACGGCCAAACGTACTGGTACCCAACCGTCGTATTGCCAACGGATATGGCAACGCAACTTTTCAACACGACTCCCTAATGCCCATTGAACCCGACATCCCAATGCTTCGCGAACTTTTGTCGAGGACTGGGGCGCCATCCGACGAAGATCAGAGCGACTACCGAATTGCAGCGACGCTGGGAACGGCATTCTTAGCGCGGGGTCGTACGGGGCGCGTTACGCTTCTTGTGCCACTTCCGCGGGCAGGAGGAGCGGTCGGCCGATCGGGTGGAGGATTTACGTTGAGCTCTGCGCCGAAAGTGGCATTTGCCCACAACGGCCGCAATTGGGATCAAGCATCCGCGATCCTAGAATGCACCGACGACAAGTTAGCCGACGCATTTTTGGTACTTGTGTTGGATCTGACACGGAGAATGGAATCGATTTCGGTGGAAATCACGTGGCCGCTCATCTTGATATGGGTGGAAGAATGGCAATCTCTCTTAGCACGAAAACATTTGCTCTCACCAGAGCAGCAGCTCGGCCTATGGGGCGAGCTATGGGTGATGTCACGTGCCACCGACACGGATAGCCTTTTTGCAGCGTGGCTAGGACCCGACCAAGAGCCCATTGATTTTTTTTATGACGCTATCGGTCTCGAGGTCAAGGTGACGCGGCACGCACATGTTCACCACGTGTCGCAGACACAGGTGGATCGTCCTCGGGGAGAATTTGAAACTTATCTCCTGTCCATGTGGGTTGGGGTCGATTCCAATCAAGGGATTTCGCTCGCCGAAAAAGTGGACCTGTTACTAAACAGGGTCTCCGACCCGACCGCTTTCTTGAGGCGGCTTGCGCAAGTTGGCTACACACCGAGCGATCGTGGCGAGTATGGCACGAGATTCCTTGTTCTTGAGGAACCAATGTGGTTCCGCGCCGAGGACGTACCAGGTGTGCGCGAAATCGATGAAGGTGTCTCCAATCTTCGGTATGTCGTGACTCTCGATGTAGACGATTGTCTCGATCCGGAGCAATCACTTGTTCTTGGTCGGCATTTTTGGGGATTCGAGCCGCAACCGGCAACTTAACATCGTATGAGATTAGCAGCCCTTCTTGCAGATCAATCGGATGCAGACCTTCAACGACTTGCGATCGAACACGTGCGCACCGATGAAAAGCTGGCTCGACCGCAATTGTGCAACTTCCTGGAAGGCGCGCTACGCAGTTTTAGTTTTGTGAGCTCATTTATTGTCAACCGTCAGCCGCCTGCTTTTTCGATATTGACCTCCCTACTCGAAAGCCCCGGGTATGAGAGATCTGTCATTGGATTCAAAGAAGCAGTGATGAATGACACCGGGCGATTGGTAGATCTGATCGAACAAGACGAGCTGCTTGCTCGCGAGCGGCAGCTTCATCTCTATCGACGCTCACTATATGAGGCGCGGCGGAATGAACTGGATGTCAACGCCTCAGAGGCCGCCTTGCTCGCCGTGCTTCGTCGCGAGCAGAGGATCTCCCAGGTCGAGCATTTCCTAATAGAGCATCACAGGGACTTTCATGAGTTCTGGAACCGAGACGGCAGCTTCGCACGGGAAATCAGCGCCCTTCGGTACGCGGGCATCATCTTTCTTGTAAATGACCGTGTGTTGATCCCTGAAGAGGTCGCTCCTGCCGTGTGGCAAACGCTCGGGCTTGATATGCCAAGCGAAAGCGCGAGACGCCTTCTCGGATACCTCAGCAACAGTGAACTAGTCGACGTTCTCGAAGCAGCAGGCGCGCGCGTATCGGGCTCTAAGGAACAGCGTTCAGAGAGGATCATCCTTGAGCGAATTCAGCCACATGTAGCACTTCAAGCGGTCGGCTTGCAGACGCTTAAGGAGATCTGCAGGTCGACTGAGGCGCCCTCGACCGGCAATAAAGACGAGCTGATCGAGAGAATCATTGGGCATTTCGCCCAAGGTCGAGACCAGCGCGAACCTGAGCCAATCGATGTCCGAATACCGGAGGTTCGCAGGCTTCAAGGCGCCCAGTTCGAAACGTTGTTCGGGGCACTACAGCACCAGGACTTATCAGACATCCTGCGGCGGCAGCCCGAGTTGCGTCAGACAGGTACGAAGGAAACAAGGATTCGCACACTGTGGGAAGCGCAATTGTCAGAGGAGACTCTGCTGGGTGAATTGACGAATCGCCAGCTTGAAGAGATTCTCCAGAGACTTGGCCTGAGGTTCTCCGGAGCGAAGAACGCGCGCATCGACCGCATCATTTCTCACTTCGGCCAGCTAACGCCAAGTGCGCCAAGTCGGCCCAATTTGGAGAATTTGCTAGCGGTTGCAGAGCCCGCAGAACAATACACGGATCCGGAGGTGTCGGCCAATCAACTCGAATTTCGACAGCGAGCATCCAATCCTCAATCTTCGCTTCAGCCTTGGCTCGATAAGCTACTCAATGCTCGCGGGCTCGTTCGGTGCTACGCGACCGAGGACAGCAATCCAACGAAGCAACTCAAGAACAAACTGTCTCAAGCGGCCGCCGCTCACGATGGCCTACTTGTACTCCTACTCGCCGAGGTTGAGGCTTACACAAAGGCACGCGAAGCTCTGGTCGAGCGCTGGATGACCAACGCGGAGTGGTCTAAAAGCGTAGCTTGCATTGCGCTTGCCTATCCTATCGGTGAACCCTCAGTCTTGCTACTCGTTGAGAGAGCACCAAGTCCATGGGCGACGGCAATCAAGGCAAGGATATTTCCCGAGGCGGAAATTGTGAGTGTCGGCCGCGATCCAGAATTGATCACCCATTCTACTTGCGAAAACTGCTCGGCTGGATTGCCAGATCGGGCGCGATTTTGCCCAAATTGCGGATCGCCGGTTAAATCGTCAGACTCGACTCAAAATTGATACCCGGAAGGCAAGTTCTTCAATGAGCGCGCCTTCTCACCTCGGCAAAAATTGCTCACCTCGGCAAAAATTGCTCACTTTAGAGATCTGGCCGGCCCACATGGTTCGAAGCTCGAAGGGACAGAAAAATCGGAATTTTGGATTACTGCAAGTAATTGATTCTTAACAACCACGCTCGCGGGATGTCCGTTGCAAATTCACCCAAGAGCACAACAAAGCAACAAAGCACCACTGGATCACGCAAAAGTCCCGCAACCACCTGGTCATTATGAGGCTAGGTGTTCGGGACTTTGGACGACCGACCAAGTCCATCATGTGCGCCGTTTTGTCGGTATACAACAATCCCGAAAATTACGCCGCCTCCGATCAGAAGAATTACCACATAGCACTGTCAACCCACCTGCTCGTTACATCGCTTCAAGCGACAGGAGGCCAGGGCACAAAACGCGCCGTCACCGTTGATCGGTTTTCTTCCATCCCGTGCGGAATTCGAGCGCTCTATTGAGGGCAAAGATGTCGCACGACTTGAGTCCTAGGCTTTTACATACGTCTGGGAGATGTCGGTTTTGTCGTGTACGCTTTGGCTTCGATACTTCGGCGGTAACAATGCACCGCTCGCTAGGCTTTGCCAACGCATAGCTCAATAAAAACGGATCGCGCCCCAGCTGCTCTACCTCGTCGTCTGTAAGGTCGGACGCATAGCCGACCGTCACAGCGTGCTGCACTAAAGTTTCATCGACCTGTTCGCTCAGGACGAGCGCGTCCTTGTTGGCCTTGTCCTGGAGCCATCCGTATAGCAAGTCTTTGTCCTCGTCTTTAGGGCCATCTTTGATTTCCTCGTAGATTTCAAGCGGCATTTTGACTTGACCTGCGCTCGCAACGTGACGCAGCCACTCCCAAAATTCCGGCACACGATCAATCCCATAATAAGAGTTGTTGGCGGTTATTAGGACGCTTGCATCAAGTAGGTAAAGCATTTACGTGGCGCCGAGCCCTTCGGGTGCCCCCACCCCGCGCGGCGGGTCAGCGAGCAGCGGATATACACTTCGGGGTTTAACGCCAAGTGCCTTCGCCGCCTTGACTGGCGAAATCGTACCGGCGTCTAGCGTCCTGTGGATCAATTCGAGTAGTGCCTTTCCGAGTCGATGACGCCGCACGACGTAGTAGCTTGGTCCGCTCTCCTGCTTCTTCCGTTGTGCCTTGTACCTCTCGCGCTCGTGCCGTGAGATTTCCTGAAATGTGCTATCCAACAGCTGCCAGGTCCGCCAAGCGATCTTGCGCGTACGCAAAAGTTTGAAAGTCACCATGGCGCGGCTAACTAGGCGACGCCTCGCGAACGCCGAAATAAGTTCGACCGCTTCCGCGACAGACGTGCTATCGGCGACAGGGAGACTGAGGACCTCGTCCGCGGGCAAAAGAAATTCACCGGCGACATCATTGCAAAACCGCTCGATGTCTTTGTCGGCCTGCGCTCCGCTGATGCCGGTCGTGCCCAGCAACAAGTGAGCGATCTCATGCAGCAGCGTAAAAATCCACGCCGGGCGCGAGTCTTGATCATTGATGACGACAAAAGGTGCAAATGAGTCGGCAATTGCGAATCCTCGGAACAGCTCAACGGGCACCGCGCTGTGATGGCTTCCGAGGTTTCCTACCAGAAGAACGAAAATCCCAGAGTCTTCGGCGCGTTGACGGACGAAATCGAACGCGGCATCGTAGTCATGCTGCGCTCTGTAGTCAGAAAGACTGATTCGCAACGTGTCTCGAATCGCCTGCACCGAGGATGCAACGCCCTCTGGCATTTTCCGTGAACCTATAAACTTTAACGGCGCGGACTCTTCTTCGTCCTCAACGATTGAACGGACGAGACATTGTCGCACCATAATGTCGCGGATTAGCGCGTCGAGAACAGCGTCGTCCTCGACAGAATGTTCAGGGGGCAAAGTCCGAAAGTCTTGACCACGGTCGCCGCGCTTTGGCGGCTCCGCGAGATAGAAAGTCAGCAGAGAGCGCCGGTATTGCTTCGACATTTTCAGTAGCAGGGGCCGTGACGGCTGCTCCTCCCCAGCTTCAACTGCAGTGATCCGTGTCGGCGTACTGCCCAATGCGTGCGCTGCCTCCTCTACCGACATTCCCGCAGTTTGGCGCGCCCATCGAAGGACAGTAGTGCTAAGTTTGGACATGACAATTCCATTTTGACACACGGACAGGCGTGAGGGGAGCCACGGACAAACACCGACCGGTGCAGCGATCCGACCGCAAGTTCGACGTACAGTGTTGGTAAAGCCCCGGCACTGTATGGACGCTCACACCTCGGCTCGCGGCCTTCTTCGGATGATGCCGCCGTGCCCGCCACTTCTTGTTGTCAGGCTCTCCGCTCATTTCGGACAAGTACGACGTGCTGACGCGCAAGTGCCAAATGCAGCTATAGCGCATTGCACAGCGTCAGACCCTCGCGCGGCTTTGCGCGTGGGATCCGCTGCTGGCTGAAGTGTTGAAGCGGCTGCGGTGCTCTCAGTGCGGCAGGGCGGCTATGCAGTCTCACGGCGCGACCGCACTATGGCGAACATTTAAACTTAGAGACCACCATCGACCCCAAGCGGACGTTGACCCCGATCCGCCAGACCGCCACCATCTGCACCATGACGACTCGCTCAACAGCCCGCCTCACTTGGCTTCACCTCTCTGACTTCCATTTTCGGGAGAAGACCGCCTGGTCGCAGGACGTCGTACTCAAAAGTCTGCTGGAAGACATCCGCACGCGATATGCCGACTCAAATGCGCCAGACCTTCTTTTCCTCACCGGCGACATCGCCTTCTCGGGAAAGCGCGAGGAGTACGTTCTGGCCGAGGCTTTCGTGACTGAGCTCCGCGAAGGACTGAATATGCCGCCTGAGCGCATCTGCATTGTGCCCGGGAACCACGACATCGATCTTGATCGCGAGGAAGACGCCTTCGCAGGCGCACGCGCCACCCTGACGAACATTGAGGAAGTGGACCGCTTCTTCGCGAAGGAGGGGAGGCGGAAAACCCTGTTCGCTCGCCAGGAAGAATTTCGCGCTTTCGCAAACAGGATTGCACCATCGGGCGGCGGAACGATTACAGCGTCGAGCTACGCGCACCACCGCTTGATTCAGGTCGGAGCGATTCGGGTGCGCGCCATTTTGCTCGACTCCGCGTGGCTCTCTCAAGGTGGACCAGCTGACGCCGGTTCCTTAGTCCTTGGCGAACGGCAAATCATCGACTGCGCTGCAGACTCCTCTGATCCTGGCTACCTAACTTTCGCGCTCCTTCACCATCCTTTTTCTTGGCTCGCGGAATTCGAACAACTTTCGATCGAGAACTTAGTAATAGATCACGCCGACATTTGTCTTCGCGGACACGTCCACTCCCCAGACATGCGCACAATCGATCGCTCGGAGTCGCGGCTTGCAACATTCACGGCCGGCGCGGCATTCACAAAGAGAACGGCGGACAATACCTACGCGTGGTGCTCCCTCGATCTACAGACGGGCAGTGGGGAGCACGTTGTCCATCGGTATAACCATGCAGACCGACGGTGGGACGCGAGCGAAAAACGACCTTGGCATCTTCTTACCAGCTCACCGCCTGTGAAAGATAGTGCTTCCGCGCGCTCTGAACTCGCCGCAGTTGGCGCACAGTGGCCTTCTTTCTGCACCTGCTTGTTGACAGGCCTACAGAGCGAGGTGCCCCTGGAGTTTCCTGGAAGAAAGATCGTGTTCGTTAGCTTCGAGGCGAAAATACCTGAGGTCGAGAACACAGCGGGTAACTTGGTGGTGAAGCTCCGCCATCACTTCTACTGGCGCGAAATCTGGGACGACACGTCATGGAAGCGTGAACTGCAAACCCTCGTCTCGCAGTTCGAATCCCTGCTTCAAGTCGCTTCCAGCACAGGCGGCATCGACCTTGGGGATCGCGAGGCACGCAGCCAATCCATTCTCGACTCCGTTACTTCGGTTACCAGAGCAGCCCCCATCCCGGCGATCGACGAAATACGAACACTCGTCCGCGATAGCAATGCCAGCCGTGCGCATCTGGTCATCGACCGCTGGCGTGGCAGTGGCCTCCTTAGTCCCGGAGAAGCCATCGAATTTGACCGCTTGGAAATTCTCGCATTCCTCTCGGAGCAAAAAGCGGGTGAAGCTTTAGCGCAGGCCGATCGTCTGCTAGCTAAACCACAGAGAACATCCGGTGATATTGCTCTCGCCGCCCGATGCGCTCTGGATTCGAAGAACTTCGCCCGGGCTGCTCAGCTAATGCACACCGCACTCGACGAAGGATTTCCCCTCGCGGAAGCGAAGACAATTGCGCTCAAGATTGCTGGAGCTGTTGGCGACCATAAACTGACCGAGAGAGTGATGAAATGAGCCAGAGCAACCAAGGCAGCTTCTCCGTCAGGGTCGACTTCGAGCGCATCCTCGAAACTATTGCGGCGCGCATATATGACAATCAATATGCGTTTTTGCGAGAGAACGTCCAAAACGCTATCGACGCGATTCGGATGCAAGCGGGACGCGACAGGAAGTCGCCCGACGATCCCGCATACCGTGTGGATATCTCAGTGGCAGGCAACGAGTGCAAGATAACCGATAACGGCATCGGCATGACGCGCGAAGAACTCATCAACAATTTCTGGACGATGGGCGCGAGCGGAAAGAACACGCCGGAGGCCAAGGCGGCAGGGTGCATCGGGACCTTCGGCATCGGAGGCTTCGCCAACTTCGGCGTTTGCGACACGCTTGAAGTGACGTCTCGCTCGGAAAAGTGCTCCACCGCTCATCAGACGTTGTTATCCCGCGCTGCGTTTGGCAATGAACGTTTCGCATTACCGACCGTCGCGTACACTCCGACTGCGGCTCTCGCTTCACACGGAACGGTGATACGCGGGGTCGCCAAACAGGATTTCGATGTGCCCGGCCTGCTGAATTACGTGCGGCAGTTCGTTAAACACGTAAGGGAGGCTATCTACTACAACGGAACTAAGATATCGCAGGAGAGGCTCGATTCTCAAAGCACCCAGAAACGTGTTCTTACCCCAGAACCCGTCACGCAAAATGGTTTGACGTTCCGGCTGCACGCCGACAATGAAGGAACCATCTCCGCCGAGGCCTCCAAACTCAATCATAGTGGACGCGAAAGCGAGTGTAGAGGCTATGTTCGGCTTGTTCACGGCTCAGTTGATGCTTACAAACGAGGGTTTCGTCTGTGCGGAACCTCTATACCATCGAAAATCGGCGTGGCGGGCTGGATTGATTGCGACGAACTTCGCCCCACGGCGGGACGCGACACGCTAGATAGTCCCTCTATCTCACTTCTCACTGCTATCTTTCAAGGGGTTGAAGCGGTCGCGAGCGGATACATCCTCGCAGACGAGACGCTCTTGGGTGCGCACATACGATTGATACCCGACTTCGTGCGACAAGGGCACATCGAACGACTTGGGTTGCTCCGAGTAGAACTTGTCGGCGGCCAGTCAATGAGCCTCGCGGAAATCCGAAAGACGGCAACCGAGGGGCGAAAGGTCTTCTACACAACATCAGGACAGACTACGGCAGCAACAGAGGTTCTTGGAGCGCGCGGACACATCATCGTGAGACTTTCGGGGAATTCGCAGCGCAGACCAGCGGAGGCGCAATATCTGAGCAGCCTTTGCCACGCGAAGGAGCTCGATGGGCTGCTGGATTGTCTCGAAACCTACACTGAGCTCGATACGTTTGAGCGCAGTGTTCTCTCAGAATTGAGCTTGTCGATACGCAAACTGTTCTCCCCCCCGGAGTTTCGACTCGTAGCGGGGAAATTGACTGTAGACGCTCCAATTTACTGGACAGGAAAGAAAGACAAAGACGCCGTCATCGTCTATGTGGACACCCGTCACGGTGAATTTCAAAAGCTCAAGCCATTGGGGTACTCAACGTTCTTTTGGTCAATGATAGAGACGTTTTGCCGAGAATACTTGAGCGATACGCTGAAGCGACAAAGCGTCAAGTTTTTCGGAAGTGGCGCGATCGACCTAGACGCTTTTAGTAAGGCAAATTCCGAGCTGTGGGAGCTTGTGCTGGGCGATATCGAAGTGTCGACGATCGCACAACCAGCGAGCGCACGGCGTGGCGGCGGCAGGACGGAGGTCGTGGGCCGGAACGATATTGCCAACGTTACCATATCGAGCGGAGGAGGCGTTACCGCTGACCTATCCCCATCCGGGAAGAAGGCTGCCAAGATTTTGAACATCGTGGATGAGACCGGCAGTACCGGCTTGGCCGGTTACTACCTTCGAATTCCGGAATCGGCCACGGCAGCCTTTGGAGACATCATTCGCGCCTTCCCATCCTTTGCGGTTGTTTGGTTCGCGAACCGGGTGACGTGGCAGGGGTCCGATCTGAGCTCTACAGCGTTCGTATTTGACGTGACGCTCGACAGATTTCTAGCCGCACAAGGATCATCCGAGCCCGCGCACGGATCGATTGATCTCAACCTCCAACATGTCCGGACATACGAAGACCAAATTTACTTCCTCATCCCGCCTATCTTGCGGGATCGCATCGTGCCCCAAAATGCTGATGATCTTGTGAAGATCAAGATTCAGCACGAGCTGATCGACTTGCGTCGACCTCGCGCATGGACGTCGAAGGACGAGAAGACCTCTGAAGAAGGATAGCCAGCTCCTCCATGGTGATTCGTTCGAGTTCTGCGCGCGCCGAACTGCCCCCACTGGTGCCGATGAAAGCCAATACGTTCGCGTGACGCCCGATCAGCAGTTGGCGTTATGCGCAGGCGCGAGGAAGGGAACTCCGTGTTGGTGTCGGTGCTATTGCGCCGCATCGCGTCTGAACTTCGGTAAACGCGGTGTCTCGACATCCATCGGCGTTCGCGGAGCACATGTCACGTTCGGCAAGACCGGCACTCGCACGACGGTAGGACTGCCCGGTAGCGGCTTGAGCTTCACCCATCTCGATAAGCCGAGCCATCAGCGCAGCCCTGCTCCACCAGCTCAGCTCTCGCCAGATCCCGCCGCGCCAAAGGGAAACGCGCGGTGTGGTCTACTATGGATTGCGCTGATGTTAATCGCGGCGGGTGCCGTGCTCGCGCACTGGATGTAATGGTAAGCAGCCGACGGGTTCCGGAACGCAAGGAGCCCCGGCTCCGGCTAAGATGCGAGGCGCGGGGACGAGTACGGTCAAGGCCGCTTGCTGCACGGCCGGCACAACATAGGAGGCACGTTCACGCTCGAGACACTGCGCGCAGGGGATCGTGTCCGCAGCGGCAAACAGCCGGAGCGGGGGATCGGAAAGGTAGTATATGCAGACGCCGTGACCGCGGCCGTCTATTTCAAGGACCGCACCAAGACGGTTCCGGAGACGCGGATCTCGGAGTTCCGGTTGGGAGCCCCTCTCAAAGCGGAAAGGACCATGACCAGGTGAAGCACCACAGCCATTTTAAGTTTATCGACGCCATCGGAAAACTGTCATCGGCCAGGCAAGCGTTCACGCAACTGGCTGCCGATAAACTAATCCTAGGTAACGACAACCACATTGGGGATATTGGCGAATATTGGATTCGCAGATATTACGAATTGCTTGATCAATTTGATTGCTACGGTCCCGGCAAGACCGCCCCTTATGACATTAAACTGAAAGATGGAACCCACGTATCTGTTAAGACCGTAACTACTTGGAGCAAGACGGGATACGGCACACCGGTTGAGCCTCTAGACGGCAAAGATTGGACGGTCTTGGCCGGCGTCCGACTTGGAGATAATCTCTTTCCTACAGACATCGCAATAGTCACATTGCGAGATCTGATGCAACAACACGAGTTCCTCGAGAACGCTAAAAGGCGAACAGACTCGGACCCCGAGAGACGGACCGCGGCGTTCCCACGCTTTAAATGGTGGTCGTGGTTGGATGACCACACGAGAAAATTTAGTATCAAAGATTCAGATTTGGTTCTAGGCGACGCGCAAATTAGTGAAACGAAGGGTGTAACTGGCATTTGAGGTAGCCAGCTGCGCGGGGAGTGTCTGATTTTTTGTGTCTGAGCCATACTTTAAGTCAGGAGGCGGAGTATGGCGATCAAGAAAGAGATTTTAGACGAGTTGCTGAAGGATAAAGACCCGAAGACGATGTTTTCCTCCGACGGTCTGCTTGGCGAGCTGAAGAAAGCTTTGGCTGAGCGGGTTCTGAACGCTGAGATGGACCATCATCTTGCAGATTCGACGCAGGATGAGGTTTCGGAAGGCGATAAGGCGGCTAATCACCGCAACGGCTACAGCAAGAAGACGGTGCTGACGGAGAACGAGGCGCTGGAGCTGTCGATTCCGCGGGACCGGCGCGGCAACTTTGAACCGCAGCTGATCGCAAAATACCAACGCCGATTTCCAGGTTTTGATGACAAGATCATCTCGATGTACGCGCGCGGCATGAGCGTGCGAGAGATTCAAGGGCACCTGCGCGATCTTTACGGGATCGAGGCCTCCCCGCAGCTGATCTCCACCGTGACCGATGCGGTGCTCGAGGAAGTGAACCGCTGGCAGAGCCGGCCGCTCGATCCGTTGTACGCGCTGGTGTTCTTCGATGCGCTGCGGGTGAAGATGCGCGATGAGGGCACGGTGCGCAACAAGGCGGTGTACTTAGCGATCGGCGTTAGCCCTGAGGGGCGCAAAGACGTCTTAGGGATTTGGATTGAGCAGACGGAGGGGGCGAAGTTTTGGCTGCGGGTGATGACGGAGATCAAAAATCGGGGCGTTAACGATATTCTGATCGCCATCATCGATGGCTTGAAGGGATTTCCGGAGGCGATCAACTCGGTATTTCCCGAGACGCAGATCCAGACCTGCATCGTGCATCTGATCCGTAATTCTCTGGATTTTTGCTCCTGGAAGGATCGCAAAGCGGTCGCCAAGGAGCTAAAAACCATCTACCGTGCCGCCGACGCAGAGGCCGCCGCCGCGGCGTTGAGGGATTTCGACGACGGTCCCTGGGGCCAGAGATTTGCGGCAATCACGGCTTTGTGGCGCCGCCACTGGGCGCATGTGATTCCGTTCTTTGCCTACCCTCAGGAGGTGCGCAAAATGATCTACACCACCAATGCCATTGAGAGTCTGAACGCGAAGCTGCGCCGCTCGGTGCGTATCCGCGGGCATTTCCCGAACGACGAAGCGGCGATGAAATTAATCTGGCTGCAATTGCGCGAGATCACTCAAAAGTGGAAGATGCCCCCACGCGAATGGGCCGCCGCCAAAGCGCAGTTCGCGGTGGTGTTCGGCGATCGGTTCGAGGTCAATCGTTAATGAACCGGCTCAGCACACAAAATTTCTGACAGTCTCGCTGCGCGAGATTACCCAATACTACGCGCTTCGCAACACCACGCCATCTCGCTCCGCCCGCGACGCTCCACCATCCATGGTTTCGCTGCGGTCCGGCCGGCACTGCTTCACCGCGCAGTCCTACTTTGTTCGCAGGCCAGCCAACACTTCCATGTGTTGGCGCTCGCCACATTGTTGCTCGCCCTGTGGCGGCGTTCGTCGCTCGACTCACCATGGCTTTGCGGAGTACCAGCTTAGGCCTCATGGACAGTCGTTCGCGCCGGCGTTCTGACATTGAGTCAGAACGCGTCAATCTGTCGCTCACCCCTGGCTAGTCTATCCAGCCGGCCGCCTTACCTACTTATGACTCCCAATCGACAATCGCAGCGCGATCGCCATCACGCTCCACGCCATCCCTGGCTAGCCTACCCAGCCCGCACTTCCTTGTGCGGTCGCTCAGCCGGTTCGACGCGACATTGAGTCGCGTCGAGAATGCATCCGGCTTCGCCCATACGCGCTCAGTCGAACAGACTGAGAATGCTTTGATATTTTTCTATGTAGCCGCTATTTTCTCTGTTGTAACGCGGAATGCTGACCGCCTGCACCAAAGAGCCCTCCTCGCGCCAGACACAGGGACAGACGACTGCGGATCCCGGTGGCAGCTCGCCGGCTCGTCGTAGTTCGGCAAGTTGGACACCCATACGGTTGAGCGCCCGATAAAGCTTGGCGACGTTGCGCCCACCGCCATTGTAGGCAGCGACTGGAAAGATGCCGAGCACATCGGGTTTAGCGCGATAGGCGGCGCGGATTTCGCTGTTCATCTGTGACAGATCAATGTCTAGCAGGCAAACGGCTGCCTTCATAGCATTGCGCAGACGGGTCGAGCCGCGCTCGAAGTTGGGGTCCAGCTGCGCACCGCGACAGCTACGCACGACGAACGAATAGGTACCGTGGCCGCGCCGATCGGTGAACTGCATAGGGCCGAGCGCCTTCGCGCTCGAGACGCTATAGCGGTAGGCTTCTTCGCGCTTCAGTCCGTACTGGTTGAGCACTTCGTCGAATGCATCTGTGCCCTTCTCGAGAAAGTCCTCATCGTCGGTCTGTTCGATAACCGCGAGCGTCGCAATGACCTCCGCAGGTATCACGTCCGCGAGCAGCTCGCCCGGAAAGGCCTCGCTCGGCACGCCTGCGTCACGAAGTTCGTCCAAGGCGCTCCGTGCGGTGGCGAGCAGAAACTCCCTGCCGCCGGTAATGAGGCGCGGGTCAAGGGTATCGGAGGTAAAGGGCAAGTAGACAATGGGTCGTGCCGTCGCCGCCGCCTCGCTCCAGCGCTTCTTTTTGATCAGGGTGTTGTCGAACACCGGGAACTTGCGGCCGTACACCTTCAGCTCCTCGCCACCGCGCGAAAATGTGAACATAAGTCGCTCGGCCCCCGTTCCCTTGACGTGCCGCGCCTCAATTCCTGGAGTACGCACTGTGAAGGGCAGTTCCCCGCGGCCAGGCTTCCATTTCACGGGTGGGCGGGGGATCTCCAGGTGGGCAATGGTCCAATTCTTCTGCGCCTCGCTCCACAACGCGAACGCGACCGGCCGGCCGCGCAGCACCTCATGTCCATCCTTACCGGTAAGGACGTACTGAAGTTGCACGTCGCGCAGCTGCGTCTGGCCCTCGGCAACCAAGTCGCGGATGACGAGGTCGCGCGTGCGCCCCCTGACGATCAACTCAGTCAAGTCTCCAGGCTTGGGCGGCGCCTCGTGCTTTTCCGACTCGGCAACGGCCACCGGAACTTCACTGTCGCCCTCGCTCTTCGCCCCGCTCGCAGCCATCGGAACATCGTGCAACAGGGGTGCTGGAGCGGCATCTGAGACAATCGGCGGGTCGTCCGGCTCGAGTCGGCCCCCGGAGGAGATACATCCCGAGCAAATCGAGATGACCAGCAACGGCAGCGCAAATGAGGCACCACGAGGGACACGCGCAAAGAAACTCAACAATGCGGAAA
>Ga0210410_10002966_pt1 | contig 15116 bp, 19 predicted proteins | sample IncBWC4MmetaG_FD_161058 | JGI IMG/M metagenome (GOLD analysis project Ga0210410, IMG submission 161058) | Forest soil microbial communities from Barre Woods Harvard Forest LTER site, Petersham, Massachusetts, United States - Inc-BW-C-4-M | ecosystem: Environmental > Terrestrial > Soil >... | reverse complement strand
CGGGCAAAACCTAAACTACGACCCAGCGGAATAGCATCAGGGCTGCGGCTGCTTCGGGGGCGATCTAAACTAGCGGGGTTAGACAAGTTCTGGCTGGGCATGCCGGCCAATTAAAACGTGTCTCTGAATATCTACCGCGGAATATCGATCCAGTTGAGATGTCGCGAGAAACGCATGAAACCGAGGACTCGCCGCACATTCGCGATCTGTTCCACCAGAAGTATCGCGGGTCAAGGTATTCGTTCGGCTATCCGGCGTGTCCGAATCTGGAGGATCAGACGAAGCTGTTTGCGCTGTTCAAGCCGGAGGAGAATGTCGGAGTGCGGCTGACCAGCGGATTTTTGCTCGAGCCCGAGCAGTCAACGTCGGCGATCATGGTCCACCACCCGGGGGCGAAGTATTTCGTGGCGTGAGAAAGAGTGTGTTCGCCAGACGACAGTCACTCCGGAACCCGCTGGTACCTCAACCAGCCCGCGCGCCACGGGATTTCCCGCGCACGACCCGCTTTCCTTCGCCGTCGCCGAGGGCCGCACGCACCATGTAGCCTGATCGCGTCATGCCGGCCGCTTCGGCCAACGCATCGATTTTTTCAATCTGGCTTTCCCGCGCCGTGATGTTCACGCGCACCGTTGCATCGGGAGCGTCCACGCTCACCATGAAGGCGATGGCGCCGTGCTTGGCCGCGTCCTTCGCGATGGCGTCGAGCTTCGAAGGCTCCGGCACAGCGTCTCCGTCCTCGATCATGCCCTGGATATGGAGTGCCAGAGCCTCCGCCGCCATCCGGCTCGCTTCATCGAGCGTCTTTCCGGCGGTGATGCAGCCCGGAAAATCGGGAAAGCTCACGCCGTAATCCGAATTCCCGTCCTTATGAAGATAGGCGATATATTCCATCAGTTCTCTCCTTTGCTTGCTCCGAGGGGCATCACCTCAGTTTGATCCCCGCCTGTTTCTCGATACTTTTGAGAGTGCCTATCGGGATGTCCCGATTCGGGTGTGGCACCGTCACCCTTCCCATTTTCGTCGGGTGTTTGAATTGCTTGTGGCTCCCGACCTGATTCACCTCATACCAGCCGTCTTTCTGTAACTGCTTTGTGAGGTCTCGGCGGTGCATGTTTTCGGGGTGTGCTCCAGATAAGTATAATACACACGTTATACACACCGGTCAATACAAGAATACACACTTCCCCACACTAGAGAAAAGCCGGCGTGGCGTGGCTTATCGATGATGACAGCTCGGGGCCAGCCGATTTATTGTGGGTCAGGAGACTCTCATGAAACGCCCTTTGAATCTTTCTCTGAGCCTGGCCATGTTTCTAAGCATGGCGACGCTCGGCCCGCTCTTTCTCTCCTCCACATTCTCCACGAGCGCCTACGCAGCCGCATCCGACGAGACCATCGCTTCGCGCGCCGCCCAGATCGACGGCGTCAAGCTGCATTACCTGACCGCCGGCCACGGCCCAGCGCTCATTCTGCTGCACGGATACGCCGAGACCTCGTTGATGTGGAGGCCGATTATTCCAGCACTCGCCGAGCGATTTACGGTAATCGCGCCAGACCTGCCCGGCATCGGGGACTCAGCGATCCCGAATGACGGTCTGAACATGAAGACGGCCGCAATCCGCATGCATGCGCTGGTCCGCTCGCTTGGCGTCCAGAAAGCGGAGGTTGTGGGCCACGACATCGGACTCATGGTTGCCTACGCCTACGCCGCGCAATTTCCGGCGGAAGTGACGAAGTTGGTGGTGATGGATGCCTTCCTCCCGGGTGTGGCTGGGTGGGAGGCGATTTACAACGACCCGAATATCTGGCATTTCCGATTCCACGGGCCGACTCCCGAGGCTTTGGTTCAAGGCCGCGAGCGTCTCTTCTTCGAGTACTTCTGGAATGACCTGGCAGCCGACAAGACGCGTTCGATCCCGGAAGCGGATCGCAAAGCCTATACAGCGGCCTATTCCCAGCCCGGACGCATGCGCGCGGGTTGGGCATACTTCGTCTCCTTTCAGCAGGCCGCGAAGGATTTCGCTCAACTCTCCCAGACCAAGCTCAGCATGCCGGTGCTGGTGATCGGCGGTGAGAAGTCCTTGGGAGACGCGCTGGCACAACAGATGAAGCTGGTCGCTTCGGATGTGACCGTGGTCGTGCTGAAGGACACCGGACACTGGGTGCTGGAAGAACGGCCCAAAGAAACGACGGAAGCGCTGGTGAAGTTTCTCTGACGCCCGGCTGGGACGGGCGAGACGCCCGTCCCCATACAAGCAGTTGAAGCGAACTATTTGTGGCTGTCGGCGGTTTGAACTTCAGCGCGAGGAGTCATGGAGACGACTACGTACTCACGCTCTTTGTCATCAAGGTCTTCGACGCGAAGCTTCATGTGGTCCTTCTCGATGTGGAACTGAGCCTTTTCCCCGACCGGCAGCAGGGCCGGGTGCTTGTCGTCCTTGGGACGAATCCGGTAGATGATGCGTTCGGTCTGCAAGAGATATTCCTGGCAGAGCAGGGTGTGCATTTTCTGGTGGGCGGAGTCGGTGCCGATGATCTCTCCGGTGATACTCTTGGCGCTCTTCTGGTCAGTGCCGCATTCGACGGAGTCCATCTGGAGCAGCGTGCCGGACTGCGGGGCGCGCTGGTCGCGGGCGTGGGCAATGGATGCGCAGAGCAGAGCGAACAAAGCAATTCGTTTCATAGGTCCCCTCACGGTGGATGTTCGTGATTAGACCCGATTTGGGGCGTGGCGGGGAATATTACGAAGGTATTGAGACGGTTAAGACTGTATCAAACCCCATTCTTGAAACCCAGTCCAGAAACAGTAAACTTGTCGCATGGCGCGAAAATTCAAGGACTTGACGGAGCGCGAAATTCTGGCGCTGGCGGTCTCATTGGAAGAAGAAGATGGCCGGGTGTTTGCGGATTTTGCCGAGGGCTTGCGGGAGACGTATCCGGCGACGGCGAAACTGTTTGACGACATGGGGGCGGAGGAGTCGGAACACCGGGCGATGCTGATCGAAACCTATCGAGCCCGGTTTGGAGAACACATTCCCTTGATCCGGCGTGAGGATGTGAAGGGTTTCGCGCCACGAAAGTCGTACTGGCTGACGCGTCCCCTGAAGATTGCCGATGTGCGGAAGCAAGCGGAACTGATGGAACTGGAGACGCGCCAGTTTTATCAGAAGGCGATTGGGCAGGTGACGGATGCCGGGATCCGGAAACTACTGGGAGATCTGGAGGAGATCGAACGCAAGCATCAGGTGACAGCGGGAGCGATGCAAGAAAGCATTCCGATGACGGTAAGAAAGTCGGAGGACGAAGCGCAGCGCCGTCTGTTCGTCTTGCAAATCGTGCAGCCCGGCCTCGCGGGATTGATGGATGGATCGGTGTCGACGCTGGCTCCGGTGTTCGCGGCGGCGTTTGCCACCAAGAGCAGTCACGATGCGTTATTGGTGGGTCTCGCGGCATCGATTGGCGCGGGAATTTCGATGGCATTTGCGGAGGCGTTGTCGGATGACGGATCCATGACCGGGCGCGGGCGTCCGATGCTGCGCGGTGCGGTGACGGGATTGATGACGGCGGCGGGCGGAATCGGGCATACCCTTCCGTTCTTGATTAAGGATTTCCATGTCGCGTTCATTGCGGCAGTGAGTGTGGTAGCGATGGAGCTGGCGACGATTGCCTGGGTTCGAAATCGGTATATGGATACTCCACTGCTGTCGGCGGCGTTTCAGGTGGTGGTCGGAGGAGTGCTGGTGTTTGCGGTGGGGATTTGGATTGGGAGTTCGTGAGGGAATTGGTAATTGGGTCATTTGAAGGAAGGCCGGGCCGAATCCTTGAGTGCGGCTCACCCCGTCAACCCTCCAGTCCAAGCCGAGCTTTCGCCACTTGACTCCAGACCGGGGAGGCGGTCCTCCAGTCCTCTGGGAATTCGAAGCGCACCTGTTCTAACACCGATGGTTGGAAGCGCATGTTGATTTTTCCAAGTCGCGCTCTGACGGTGGAGGGAGTGAGCAATGTGCTGCTGGTCGGCCAACCAGAGCACAGCATCGCTGCGGAGGTGCTCGGTGACCTGCCATTGTGTGCCGAGACGCTCGCCGCGCGCTGCCATGACTCCCGCGGCGGCTCGCGACCGCGCAGGGAACGGGCACGCCACTGGAGTGGTCACTCTCACAGGCTCACGTCGAAATTGAGTCGCCAGAAAAACTCTGCGTCCCCGCCGCCCTGCCGGTGATCTATTTCCTATGGAAGCGACAGTTCGTCCTCCAGCATGGAAGACCATGCTGGCTTTCGCCATCATTTATTTCGTCTGGGGCTCGACCTTTCTAGCGATCCGCGTCGGGGTGCGCGAAGTCCCGCCGCTGCTACTCGCCAGCATGCGATTCTTCATTGCCGGCGTCGTGCTCTTCGTATGGATGCGGCTGAGGGGCACGCCGTCCCCGTCTCGCCGCGAGTGGCTTGCGGCTTCGGCTCTGGCGGTTTGCATCTTTGTTGTCGATTATGGCTTGTTGTTCTGGGCCGAGCAACGCGTGCCTTCGGGAATTGCTGCGGTCATGCTAGCGACGATTCCGGTATTCATGACGCTTTCGGAAATCATTTTTCTGCGCACGCAGCGGCTTACTTTTCGGCTGGCGCTGGCTCTTTTGATCGGGATCGGCGGAGTGTCTGTTTTAGTGAGTCGATCACTGAGCCTGAGTTTGGGCGAAGTGCCTATCGATCTTGCTGGAGCGGTCGCGCTGGTAATCGCGGCGATGAGCTGGTCGATTGCTTCGGCTCTCACCCGCAAGCTGCCGCTGCCCGAGTCGAAAGTCATGAGTTCCGGGGCGCAGATGCTGGCGGGGGGAATCCTGCTCGCCCTGACGGCGGCAATTTTCGGCGAGTTCCGCGGATTTCACATTCAGGCAGTTTCTCGCGGCGCCTGGTTCGCCCTCGCCTACTTGATCGTGGCCGGCTCCATCGTCGGATTTACCGCCTACGTCTGGCTCATCCATCATGAATCGCCAACCAAAGTTGGCACCTATGCGTACGTCAACCCGGTGGTCGCAGTGATCGTCGGACATTTCCTCGGAGGCGAGATCGTCGGTCCGAGAACCTTACTCGGAACCCTGCTGGTGCTCGTCAGCGTGATTGTGATCACCACCACGAGCGCCAGGAAGCGTGCCGCCCCGCCCCTGGGGAAAGCGCTGCGAGAACTGGCAAAAGAGCAGTCCGCTGGCTACTCGTAGCGGTTTTGCTTTACCCATAGCCGAACCTGATCCTCGACAGAAAAGCTCTTCGCCGCCGGCTGGGCGAACTTCGATTCGAGAAACAATGCGTGCGCTTCGATGGGGACTCGGAAATGAAATCTGGTGTTCACAAAACTGTGAACGAAGAGCTCGGTATAACGCTCGAGTCCCAGGACCTGAAACTGGACGGCGTGCACCAGCGCGTGAAATAGAGATCGCGGTGCGACTTCCTCATTGAAGACCATTACATCGAGAAAAGTCAGAGAGTTCATGTGAGTGATGTCCGGCAAGCTCACAAACCCCAATGCCTTCGCTTCCGCGTAGAACGGCGGGTTGGGAACGCGCTCCCCGTGGAGTTGCACTACCTTGACTTGGCCGAGCAGGGTCGCCGAAAAATAAGGGCGCATCATGGCTTGGTACGGTTCAGTCAGCGGCGCGGCCGAGGGGAGGTATCGTTCCCGCTGGTCCCGCAGGTAGGACGAAACACATTCAACCGCCTGCCGGATCTGCGTGTCGTTCAATCCGGTGGCGGGCGCGGAGACCGTTCCCTCGGCCGGCATCTGCTTTTCGATGGACGAGTAATATTCGTTTAGCGCGCTGGCCGTCTCGATGGACTTGCGCAAGACATCGCGACGCCCGTGACGGGCCACGGTTTCGGTCGAAAAACGGAGGCGAAGCTTGTGAGTCGCGCAATGCGCGCTGAGCAACTCCAGTTCGGCGTGCCGGAGTTCCGAATTCATTTGCACAATGGAGATCCCATCTTCCTGGTGTTCGGTGAAACACATCGATAAAACTCCTGAATTGAAAATTGGCCACTGCCAGGGGAGGGCCGCGGTCGTCTTTATTTACACAACATTCCGCTCAAGCGATACCCGCAAAAGAACAAGGACTACCCAGGGGCCCAAGGTCACAACAGGATTGGGGATTTCGCCGGATCGCCGGCGAATAGCCGCGGAGCAGTATTGCAAAACCGCGGCCAGTCTTCCGCCTATGCAAAATGAGGAGGAGGTGCTGTACTTGTTATTTATAGCGCATTATGTATACACTGTCAACATAATTATACACCATCCTGAAAAGGAGAGAACATGGCGCGGCAACCCGATCCTGATCTCGAGGACCGCATCCTGAATGCGGCCCGGAAGCTGTGGAAAAAGGGAGCGGGCAAGGCCCTCACCATGCGGGCCGTGGCTCGGGCTGCGGGTACGAACACTCCGGCCGTCTACCGCCGGTTTCCCCACCGAGAAGACATTCTGCGAGCGCTCTTACAACGAACCCGGCAAGAGTTGTTTCAACAGCTGGCAGCTTCCCCCTCGGTGGAAGAAGCCTGCGAGCGCTACCTTGACTACGCCTTGAGCCATCCCCACGAATACGAACTCTACTATTTGCACGAATACGAACTACTCTTTTCGGCCAAGCCGGCCCGCGGAGCAACACTGAACCAAATCTTTAAGCAGAAGAGACCGGCGGTGGAGTTGATGAAAGGCAAGCTGGCCGCACAGCTAGGCGGTTCACCGGATAACTATGCGCGCCTGACGCTCGCCGTGTGGGCCCTGCTCCACGGGACCGTGATGCTGCTGATCGCGAAAACAATCCAGCCGCAACATGCAGCGGAAATGCGCTCAGTTTGCCGTGCATCCGTGGAAACACTGCTGCGCGAGGCCTCCCGTTTGTCCATTCGAAAGTAATTGTGGACTGTTCTTCGATCGACAGCTTCCCCTTGCATCACTCTTTTCTTCCGTACCATGGGCCTGCGAAATCCACGCATATCTCATTTCGCGCTAATTTGATCGTGGTCGTAGTATTCGTAAGCTGACATTGGTTTTTCGCCGCCTTTTTTCCAGATACGGCTTTCGGCGGGGAGTTTGCCTAACACTCGCGCCATCTCTCTGACGTGCATGGCGACCGATCCGCAGCAGGAGCCGATGTAATTGATGCCGATTTCTTTGGCTCGCAGAGCGTAGTCTCCCATTTGTTTGCGAGTTAGTTGGAGCGGGTCGAGGCCGTAGGGAAATTCGGGGAGGCTGGTGAAGTCGGGCTTGTCTTTCGGCGTGTTATAGGCCACGGGTTGGCAGGCTAGATAGCCGTCGACAGCTCTGCGCATTTGTTCCATGGGTCCGAGTATGTGCTGCGGGGGGCGGAGGCAGTTCATACCTACGATATCGGCTCCGGCGTCCAAGAGAGTTTTGGCGGCGGTGGCCGCGCCGGTTCCCTCGGCAGTCTCATCTTTGTTCTCGAAGCAGATGGTAACCATGACGGGGAGTCCGGTTTTCTTGGCGCGCTCGACACAGAGGAGCGCCTCGCCTAACCACGAGAAGGTCTCTCCGATGATGAAGTCGATGCCTTCCTCGCATTGGACTTTGAGTTGTTCATCGAAGGTTTGACGGACACGGTCGGCGGAGGTGGGACTGTCGGGTTCGTACATCCACGTCAGGCTCAGATTGCCGGCGACTAAGCATTGCTCTCCCGCGACTTCTTTGGCGACGCGGACGGCGGAGCGGTTGATATCTTCGACCCGGTCTTCGAGGCCGACGGTCGCTAGCTTGTCGCGGCTGGCGTAGAAGGTGAGGGCCTGGAGGACTTCGGCTCCCGCTTCGCGGAATTCGATGTGGAGTTCGCGGAGGGCGTCGGGGTAGACGATGGCGACTTCGGGTGTGAAGGGACCTGGACGGACCCATCCGCGTTTTTCGAGTTCCAGTAAGTAGCCGCCGTCCCCCAGGACGGGGCCGTGTTTCAAGCGTTCAAGAATACCTTGCTTGGGCATAAGTGCTCCTGCGTGGGATGCGATCATTTTGTTGGCTTTAGGATGCGCTCGATTTGGTGGATGTGGTTGACGTCATGTCCCGCTACCATGCGGACGATGTGCTCGATGGATTCCTGACCGCGCTCGGCATGTTGGCCGTATTGCTTCCATTGCTCGGGGGAAAGCGATTTGAGGAGCGCAAGATTTGCTTCGCGCACGGCGTGGTGCAGTTCGACGGATTTGCGCGGATCGCGTTTGTCGTAGTGTCCGGTGGTGACCCAGGCATTCTGATCGTAGGCCTGAACGTCGGTTCCCGGGGCTCCGAGGATGGAACGTATGCGCCATCCGATTACGATTTCGACATCGGCGAGGTGGGCCAGGATTTCGGCGACAGACCATTTATCGGGCGCGGGACGCTTGCGAAGTTTGGCGGTGGGGACGCCTTTGATCAGGCGATCGAGTTTTTTCGTGGTGGCGGATTGGACCTTGATCGGGTCTTGTCCCTGGGCGTTGGACAGGATGCGTTGCGTGTACTGCTGAGCGGTTTCAGACATTTAGAATCTCCTCTTGCTCGTTTTCTTAACTTACAGCATGGAGCGGACCCGTGCTCGTGTAGCGACGGACGCATTCGTCTGTCCAAGCCGAGCCAAGCTCGGCAGCGCTCCGGCGTCGCCGGGTTGCATGCCAAATATGTCAGCCACCCCAACGCGAAGTTCTGCTCAGGCGACGGCCTCCTTGAATTTTCCTTTTTTCAAATCGCGCAGAACCTGGTGTGCTGAGTTGTGGCCGGGCCCTCCGGTGACGCCGCCGCCGGGATGAGCTCCAGCGCCGCAGAGGTAGAGGCCGGCGATCGGAGTGCGGTATTGCGACCATCCGGCGACCGGGCGGTTGAAAAATAATTGCTCGAGACTGAGGTCACCGTGAAAAATGTTGCCTTCGGTGAGTCCGTAGGTGCGTTCCAGATCGAGCGGGGTGAGAATCTGGCGGGCAACGATGGCACTCGGGACATTGGGCGCGTATTCGGCGATTTTGCTCACGACGCGTTCGCCCAGCAGTTCGCGATTTTCGTCCCACGTCCCTTGTCGAAGTTTGTAGGGGACATATTGCACGAAGCAGGTCATGACGTGCTTGCCGGCGGGCGCGAGAGACGGGTCGGCGTTCGAAGCGATGACGCAATCGACCCACAACTGTTCGGGAATTTCTCCAAACTTAGCGATGTCGTAGCAGCGTTCGGCGAATTCGAGCGAGGGAACGAGGGTGTAAAGCGACCGCTGTTGCGAGTCGTAGCTCGATGGCGTGCCGGTGAAGCGGGGCTCTTCTGCGAGGACCAGGTTGACTTTGGCGCAGGGGCCGTCCATTTTAATGCCGCGGATGGCCTGGACGAAATCGGCGGGGAGATCGCGTTCCGGCACCATACCGAGAAAAGTACGTTTGGGATCGGCATTCGAGAGCACGACGCGGGCTCGGATTTCGGTGCCGTCTTCGAGGACGACGGCGCGCACTCGTCCTTCGCGCGAATCGATCTGCTGGCCCGCGGCGCTGGTGCGGATTTCCGCCCCGAAGCCTCGGGCCGCCTTAGCCATAGCGCTGGTGATCGAGCCCATGCCGCCCATGACGTGTCCGTAGAAGCCTTGTTGTTCGTGCTCGCCGCCGCTGAGGAGATGAAAGAGCAGGCCGAGGGCGGAGCCCGGTTGGTAAGGGCCTCCGTGTTTGCCGTAGACGTTGTTGGCCAGAAACAGCGTTTTTATTTTTTCTGATTCGTAGTTGCGGTCGAGGAAGTCGCCGAGGCTGCCCGTGAGAAACGACACCAGCTGCGAGATTTCCGTGGCGGAGATTCCACGAAAGCGTTTGGCGGCGCGAAACAAGTCGGACCATCCGTCGAACGATTGGGTGCCCGGTTCAGGCGGAGGCTCGAGAAAAAATGGTTGGAGATAGCGGGCTAATTTCTTCAGGCGCTCATCGACGTGGACGAAAGTCTCAGCGTCTTTGGGAGAAATCATGCGAAGTTCTTTGACCACACGATCGCGATTCGACCACCAGGAGACCAGACGCCCGTCGGGGAACGGGACTTGGAGCGCAGGATCGCAGGGGACCATGCGTAGTCCGTGATCGGCGAGATGGAGGTCGCGGATAACTTCGGGGCGAAGCATGCTGGCGATGTAGGAAGTGGTGGAGGCGCGGCAGCCCGGAGCGATTTGTTCGGTGACACAGCATCCGCCGACGATGTCGCGGCGTTCGAGGACGAGGGTGGAGTACCCGGCGCGCGCCAGATAGGCGGCAGCCGTGAGGCCGTTGTGGCCAGCGCCGATAATGATGGCGTCGTAAATCGAGTTATGACGGCTGGGCATGCGGCTGACCGGTGGTCAAACTAATGAAACTCCCTGGGTGAAGAAACTAACGAAAGCTCATTAAAAAAGCCATTGAAAAATGGTTTGGGAGTGCTGTATCGTGCGTTGACCAAGGGTCAAGAGAATTTGGGAGGAGTTGGGCCATGGAAGGAATTGCCAGCAGTCTGGCGAAGCCGACGCAAATGAGGCGGGACGGGAAGCCGCGTCCGAGATCGGAAGCGAAACGGGCCAGGATTGTGGAGGTTGCGATCCGGCATTTTGCCGAGCGGGGCTATAGCGCGGCGCGGGTGGAAGATATCGCGGCGCAGTTGGGCATTGCCAAGGGATCGGTGTTCCAGCACTTCAAGAGCAAGGACGGATTATTCTTCGAGGCGTACAAAAAGGCGGTGCAGTCGTTTCCGAAATATTTGCAGGCTCCGGCGGCGGTGCGGGAGCAGGGATTTTTTGACCTGCTGCGGTACTGGCTGGGGTGCACGGAGAATATGGTGCGGGATAACTGGTCTTCATACCGAATCTATCTGGTTGGCAATTATGGGACAGATCTCTCGCTGCGGAGGGAGATCAACCGCTTTCTGGTGGCCGAGGATCCTTACGGATGGCGTGACTTTGTGAGCTTCGGAGTAAAGCGGGGTGAGTTACGGAGCGATTTAGATGTGGACATGATCGGATCGATCCTGGAATGGACCATGGACCGGTTTCAGGATGCGCTGCTGACGGAAGAGTTGGATCCGGGACTGTTTCGGAAGTCGGGGCCCGTTCCGGAGGAGAAAGAAGCGCGAATTGAGCAGTTTGTGGAATTGTTGCGGCGGGCAATTGGCTCGGGAAAAGTACAGGTCACTGGGAAGAAAGCATGAAGAACGGGATGACGGTGGACCAGATACTCGCGAGTTATGACGACGCGGCGCCGTTGACGGAAGCTTCGACGATTCCGGCGCCATGGTATGTGGATGCGCGGATTGCGGAACTGGAACGGCAGACGGTGTTCTCGCGAACCTGGCAGGTGATGGGGCGAGTGGACCAGGTGGAAAAGCCTGGACAGTTTGTGACGGCGACGGTGGCGGGAGAGCCACTGGTTGCGGTGCGCGGGAATGATGGCCTGCTGCGGGCGTTCTATAACGTGTGCCGGCATCATGCGGCAGCGGTAGTGACGGAACCGTGCGGGCAGGCTTCGATTCTGCATTGTCCTTATCACGGATGGAATTACGGCCTGGATGGGACGCTCAAGGGAATGCCGGAGTTCGATGGAGTGAAGAACTTCGAACGCAGGGACAATGGGCTTGTCCCCGTTAAGGTGGAGACATGGGAGCAGTTTGTGTTTGTGAATCTGGATGCAGACGCGGCTCCGCTGGCGGACGATCTTGGCGGATTGGTCAAGCGGGTGGCTCCGCTGGGATTAGGCAAGCTGCATTACTATGCAAGCCAAACTTACAACATCTACTGTAACTGGAAAGTATTTGTCGACAACTATCTGGATGGCGGATATCACGTGCCTCATTTGCATAAGGGACTTAACTCTGTCTTGGATTACAAGCAATACACGATCGAGATCGAAGACCGATATTGCTTGCAATCGAGTCCGATGGTGACCTCAGACGAGCATGCGGCCACGGGCGCGACGCGGAAAGGTGATCGGGCCTGGTATTTCTGGCTGCATCCCAATTTCATGTTCAATTGTTACGAGGGATATCTGGATACGAATCTCGTGATTCCGGTGGATGTCGACCACTGCCGGGTCATCTTTGATTACTACTTCAGCGATGTGAGCGAAGCCGGACGTGCTTACAACGAGCAGAGTGTCTCGGTGGGGAATCAGGTGCAGGACGAGGATTTGGGAATTTGCGAGGCGGTGCAGAGGGGGCTGAAGTCGCGGGCTTATGGAGCCGGACGGCTTTCGGTACGGCGGGAAGCGGGAGAACATTTGTTTCATCAGTTGCTGGCGGCGGATTTGAAGCGTGGGCTCGGGCAGGCTGCGGGGGTGTGCGAGGGGGGAATTTGAAGGCGATTGTTGTGCTGGTTGCGTTGACGCTCGTCCAATCGGCCGCGGCGCAGGTTACGGTGGTTCGCGCCGGACGGCTGATTGATCCGGATTCGGGAACGGTTCTTTCGAATCAGATCATCCTGATTCAGGATGGGAAGATTCAGGCGGTAGGCAAGGAACTGGCGCTTCCGGCGGACGCGAAGGTGATCGATCTTTCGGACAAGACGGTATTGCCCGGGCTGATCGATTGTCATACTCACGTGGCCGATGGAAAGAGCGACGGGGAGCCGTTCAATGTGTTGCGGAAGACGGCGTCGCAGATTGCGCTGGAGTCAATTCCGAATGCGCGGGCGATGCTGCTTTCTGGATTTACTACCGTGCGTGACGTGGGAACTTACCGCGCTTTGAATGATATTGCACTGCGAGACGCAATTGCCCGCGGAGATGTCATCGGTCCGCGAATGTTTGTGGCGGGGGCTTACGTCACGATTACGGGCGGCGCAGGGGCGATGACGGGACAGGCTCCGGATATTCAATTGCCGTGGGATCTGCATTATGGGGAGGCGAACAGTCCGTGGGAGGTGCGTCAGAAGGTGCGGTTACTGGCGCACGATGGAGTGGATGTGATCAAGATGCTGTCGACCGGAGCGGTGCTGACGCATGGCAGCAATCCGGCGTCGATTGAGTTTACGGAGGAGGAGTTACAGGCAGGAGTGGATGAAGCGAGCCACTTCGGGCTGCGGGTGGCGGTGCATGCGCATGCGGCGCTGGGAATCCGGAATGCAATCCTAGCCGGCGCGGCTTCGATTGAGCATGCGGAAATGCTGGACGACGATATCATCGCGCGGGCGAAGCAGCATGGGACCTATCTGGATATGGATATTTATGACGAAGAATGTATTCAGGCGGGTGCGAAGACAGGACAGACGCCCGCGGATTTTCTGCAGCACGACGCGGATCTGGGGCGAATCCAGCGAGAGAATTTCGGGAAGGCGGTGCGGGCAGGAGTGAAGATGGCGTTTGGCACCGATGCCGGCGTTTGCCCTTATGGGACGAGCGGCAAGCAATTTGCTTTCATGGTGAAGTACGGGATGACGCCGATGCAGGCGATTCAAGCCGCGACTTCGAACGCGGCGGATCTGCTGGGACATGCGAATGAGCTCGGATCCATCAAAGCCGGGAAGTATGCGGATTTGATTGCGGTGAGCGGCGATCCGCTGAAAGACATCAGCCTGCTTGAGCGAGTGGAGTTTGTGATGAAGGACGGGAAAGTTTACAAGTTGGCCGGGGCGGCGGCCTGTGTCCAGTAGTTCACAAGAATCACTGGATCAATGATATTGCAGCTGCACCGAGGGAACCTTCGGGAGCAGAGAGTCCAACGCAGCGGTGGCGCCCGTGGCCTGGAGGCAGCCGGCGCCGGTCACTAGGGATGAAAGTTGAGTTCTACGAGTTCTCTGGTTTCCTGCGCAGCGGGTACCCATTTCCATTTTTCGATAGCGTCAACCGCAGCTTTTGCCAACAAAGGGTTGCCCCCAATCACTTGCGTGAACTTCGCCTTTCCGTTGGGCGCAACCACGACTCCCACCCTGACGGTCCCATGGATTTGCGCTCTGCGGGCTAGGTCTGGATACACGGGGACCACTCTGTCCACTATCGCCCGCTTTCCTTCCGGTTGGTCTTGAGCGAGAGAAAAAGCCGGGGAGAAGAAGGTTACTCCCAAGAAGAGAATTACGAAGGCGGCTACAAAAAATGGTCGCATGGATGGCTTTTCACTGGGCCTAGCCTACGCGGAATTCATTACGCCGCGAAAGTAACTACAGTAATCCGCTAGGGATGAAAATTAAGTTCTATGAGTTCTTTGGTTTCCTGCGGAGCCGGTCCCCATTTCCATTTTTCGATGGCATCCACGGCGGCTTTTACCAACACGGGACTGCCACCAATCACTTGAGTGAACTTCACTTTTCCGTTGGGCGCGACTACGGCTTCCACCCGGACGGTTCCCCGGATTTGCATTTTGTTGGCCAGCTCTGGATACACGGGAACCACTTTGGTGATTATCTTCCGCGCCGTTTCGGGCTGTTCTTGAGCACCAGAAAAGGCTGGGGAGAAGACGATCGCTCCCAGGGAAAGCACCAAGACGGCTGCACAATAGGGTCGCATAGGGGACTTGTTCACCGCCCTTAGACTACGCGGAATTCAGAACGTCGCGAAGGTAACCACAGTAACCAAAGCCGTATTCCGCGCGGGAATCCCGCGGTCAAATGCGACGGAATTTTACCGTGATCGTTTAGTGGTGATCCCTGGGAATGGTTTCTTCCCAGGTTTTTTGTTTCAGGGGTTGGCCGTCTTTGAATAGTTGGCGGGTGTATTTGTAGTAGAGGTTTTGAGCGTCGCTCGTTAGCGTCAAGTGGCCCTGCCAGGTTAGGGTTTGTTGCTTCAGGGCCATGACGATTTCGGCTTCCCCCTGGACGGAGCTGGTTTCGGGATCATTGTCGTCAGCGAGGTAGGTGATGCCTTCGAAGTCGGTTTCTTTTCCCCAAGGGTAGGTTTCTTCGGACTTTCCACTCCAGGTGACTTTTGTTTTTCCATTGAGTTCGTCGCGCTCAGTTTTCCAATCGCCGGGCCAGGGAAAGCCAACCGACTGAATGTCGTTGCGTTGTTCGGACGGCTCGGGGGGCGCGAATTGAGGTGCGGCGTACATGGAAGGTGGAACTAGCGGCAGGGTCAGGCGTGATCCAGAGCCACCTCCTAGTTGAAGACTGGTCGTCATGGCGTAGGGAGTTGGCCAAACCATTGGCCAGAGCGCGTTTGAAACTGCCAGACGAATGCGGTGGCCTGCG
>Ga0210410_10002963_pt1 | contig 15126 bp, 20 predicted proteins | sample IncBWC4MmetaG_FD_161058 | JGI IMG/M metagenome (GOLD analysis project Ga0210410, IMG submission 161058) | Forest soil microbial communities from Barre Woods Harvard Forest LTER site, Petersham, Massachusetts, United States - Inc-BW-C-4-M | ecosystem: Environmental > Terrestrial > Soil >... | reverse complement strand
GATGGGCTCCGCCTGACCGCAGGCCAGCCGACACTGACCTTCGGGCTGTAAGGCGCGCTCGGCGGATCACGAACGGGAAGCGCGGCGCACGTCTCTCAACCTACCCGTTAGAGAATTGTTCGTAATACGATACAAAATGGGGCAGCTCCACCATCCTCAATATGGGGAGCGCCCCTGATGTTCTCGCCAATCCGTCCAAGGCCCTCGCTGCTTAACGGCAGGCCCTCCCGTTAATAAAATCAGGCGGCGACCAGCAAAGCGAAGCTGCTGTTCTCAACCACATCGGCATAATTCTGCTGACTAGTATCCCTTCCAGGGCTCGACCGCGTTTCACCTCGCACCCCTGCTTGAGGTACACTCTGGAGTTTGCAAACGGATCGTTGGCCTCCTGAAGACCAGGGTCGCACCTAAAGATGAGCCAAATAGCCGCCATACTTCCCGCAGCGGGTCTGGGAACGCGCATGGGCGCGGAGACGCCGAAGCAGTTCCTCGAGTTGGAGGGTGTGCCGATTGTGATTCACAGCGTGCGGCGGATCGCGTCGTGCGCGCTGGTGACGGACATCATTATCGCCACGCGGGGGGACGTGGTGGCGTCGTTGGAGGAACGCGTTCGAGCGGAGAAGTTTGCGCAGACGGTGCGGGTGGTGCGCGGGGGCGATTCGCGGCAGGATTCCGTGGCGCTGGCGCTGAAAGAGGTGCCTGCGGACACGGAGATAGTGCTGGTGCATGATGCGGTGCGGCCGTTCGTGACGGTGGAGCAAATTGCGCGGGTGATTGAAGAAGCGCGGCGGTGCAAAGCGGCGATTCTGGGAATTCCGGCTATGGATACGGTGAAGGAAGTGAAGCGGGCGAGTTTGCCGGAGGATGTGGCGCTGATTATTGGGACGATTCCGCGGGAGAGGGTGGTGCTGGCGCAGACGCCGCAAGCTTTCGCTACCAAGTTGATCATGGAGGCTTTTGCGCGTGCGGCAGCGGATGGCGTGAACGCTTCTGACGAAGCGGGGCTTGTCGAGCGCATTGGGCATGACGTACATGTGGTGCTGGGATCGGAGCGCAATATCAAAATCACCAAGCCTGCCGATATGGAATTGGCCCGCTTCTATCTTGAGCGCGAGCGTCGCAAGGCATGAGCGGGCCGGCCCGCGTTCGTTGCGGCATCGGGTACGACTTGCATAGGCTGGAGGCGGGGCGGCCGCTGATTGTTGGCGGGATTGAGCTCCCTTTTGATAAGGGACCGGCGGGACACTCGGATGGGGACGTGCTGGCGCATGCGATTTGCGATGCCCTGCTGGGCGCGGCGGGGCTTGGGGATATCGGGACGCATTTTCCGGACACGGATCCGAAATGGAAGGGCGCGAACAGTTTGTTGTTTTTGGAGCATGCTAAGAAATTGCTGGATGAGAAGCGGCTGGCGATTGAACATGTAGACGCCGTCGTGATTCTGGAAAGGCCGAAGCTGGGGCCGCATTTTCCGAAGATGCGGGTAGCGCTGGCGAAGGCTTTGGGAGTGGCAACCGAGAAGATTCACCTCAAAGCGAAGACCAACGAGGGTGTGGATGCGGTTGGGCGCGGGGAAGCGATCGCCGCGCACGTTGTGGCGACGCTGGCGCTGAAATGAAGAAAAGGATTTAACGTAGAGTACGCTGAGGACGCAGAGAGCACAGAGAAGAGCAGAGGCCGGCCTCGGAAGGCCGCCCCTACAAATTCATGAAGCCGGAAGAGAATGAGAGTCCTGCCGCGGTTGCGGTGAATCCATTTACATCTGAGGATGTGGTTTCAATACTGGCAGAACGTGGGTGGATTGCTGGTGCCGCTACGCCGGAGCAGAGGTTGTGGTGCGAGCGTGCGGCGGCGATGCTTGGAGGACACGCCTGGGATCGCGACGGGCTCGCCGAACTGCTCGGGCTGGTGTTTCACTATGAGGCGCGGGAGATTCTGGGGAGAGTGGAGAGTCATGTCGTGCTTTCGCGGTTTGCGGCGCGGGAGGTGTTGCGGCGCGTGGCGCTGATGCTGCTGGATGGTGCGCCGGTTACTTCGGAGCGGTTTAGCGAGATTGTCGATGTGTTGAAGGGGACGATGGGGTTGCGGTTGCGGGAATTGTTTTATCCGTTGCGTTTGGCGCTTGCTGGACGCGTGGGTGAAGGAAGTCTTGACCGTGTGATTCTTTTGTTGGATGAGGCGGCGACGCTCTCTTTTGTGGTTCCCGTGAAATCGGCTCGGGTGCGGATATTGGAGTTTTGTTCGGAGTTGGATTGAAGGATTGGGATTGTGACGGAAGGATGTACGGGGATGGAAAAAGAAAGCACTGAACGGTTGGCGATTTGCTGAAATGGGGCGCAGCATGCTGCGCCCCTACAAGAGATGACGAATTCCTATGGATCGATTGACGGGAATACATGCGGTTAAGGAGGCGCTGGAGGCGGGGCTGGCGATCGACCGCATCGTGATTGCCAAGGGGCGTCAGGACACGCGCGTCGAAGAGATTGTGCAACTAGCGAGGAAGCGTAACATTTCACTGCGTTTTGAAGACCGCAGCCAGATCGACCGCTTGGCGGATTCGAAGGATCATCAGGGAGTGGTGGCATTGGCGGCGGCGCGGGCTGCGGCTTCGCTGGATGACATCCTCGAGGCTGCGAATGCTGGCGCAGGGCATGGCACGAAGGGACTGATCGTTTTGCTGGATGGAGTGGAGGATCCGCACAATCTTGGGGCCATTATTCGGACGGCGCTGGCGGCGGGGGCGCACGGCGTCGTGATTCCAGAGCGGCGGGCGGCGGGGCTTACGGATACGGTGGCGCGGGCTTCGGCGGGGGCGATTTCGCATTTGCCGGTGGCGAAGGTTACGAATCTGGCGCGGACGATGGAGGAATTGAAAAAAGCTGGGTATTGGCTGATCGGATTGGACGAGACGGCGGACAAGAGTTACACGCAGGCGGATTACACTTCGCCGGTGGGGATTGTTTTGGGAGGAGAAGGGAAGGGCTTGCACGAGTTGACGCGCAAGCGCTGCGACTTTGTAGTTTCGCTGCCTACGACGGGGCCCGTGAAATCGCTAAACGTTTCCGTGGCCGCGGGAGTGGTTTTGTTCGAAGCGTTGCGGCAGCGTGGGGCGAGATGACACTGGCACGGTGCAAACGAAAGAACACTTTGATTCCCACGCCTGCGCAACTGGGGCGCAGCAATGCTGCGCCCCTCCAAGGAATTGGCGGCTCTATGGTTGCCGCGAGTTAGAAATCACGGCAAATTCATTCCTCTTCGACGTCGGCGGTCCAGGTTACTTCGAAGCCTTGCTTGATGCTTTGGTGGACGGGACAGTAGTCCTCGTGATTGGCTAGGGCGCGGTCGGCTTCGGCTTTTTTCCCTTTGGGGATTTTGAGGCGATAGCGCAGTTTTACGGCGGCTAGACGGAACATCTTGCCGTCGGCTTCGATGCGTCCTTCCACGTCGGCTTCCAGATTGTCTGCTGTAGAGATTCCACGCGCTTCCAGCGCGCCGGCAAGTGTGCCGGTCAGTCAACCAGCTAGGGCGGAGATGACGTGGTCGACGGTAGTGGGCATGGGCGCGGCGGATTTTACGCCGTAGTATTTGGCATAACCACCGTGCATGCCGAACTCCAGAGGTTTTTCGAAACCCTCGATGTGGGCTTCGCGAAAGGGCCTCTGTTTTTGGACTAACCTGATTTTTGCGGTGTGAACGACTTCAGCCATAGACACCTCCGAGTCAGCAGATTCCGGGAATCGCAAAAAGTTACATCGGGCCGGGACAAAAGTCACTTGTCGTATTGGATCAAGGAGAAAACATCGAGGCCGTTCAGTTTGGAGCGGCCCTTCAGGAAAGTGAGTTCCACGGCAAAGGCGCCCCCTTGAACTTTGCCGCCAAGTTGCTGGATTAGCTTGGCAGTAGCCGCGGCGGTGCCGCCGGTGGCAAGCAAATCGTCGCAGATGATAACGCTCTGGCCGGGCTTAATGGCGTCTTCGTGAATCTCCAGAGTATCGGTGCCGTACTCCAGGGAATAGGTGACGCTGGCGGTTTTGGCTGGAAGTTTTTTGGGCTTGCGAACGGGGACGAAGCCCGCGCCGAGGCGGTAGGCGAGCGCGGGAGCAAAAATGAAGCCGCGGGCTTCGATGCCCGCGACGACGTCGATCGTGCGGCCTTGATAGTGTTCGCAGAGGCAGTCGATCAGGGTGTGGAAACCGTGTTTGTCTTTCAGAAGTGTCGTGAGATCGTAAAATAAAATTCCCGGCTTGGGATAATCGGGCACTTCGCGGATCAGCTTCTTCAGTTCGTCCATTCGAACGGCTCCTCTTCAGGCGGCGTTTTCAAGAATCATAGGCAATGGTGAAATCGTTTGCGTATTGCGGGTCCAGGCTTGCGGCTTCTTCCCGCACTTCGATGACGCTGGAAAATCGCGGACCCCGTTCGAGCGCGGCGCGGAAACTGGCGAGCTGTTCCGGCGTGCCTATGGCGTAGGCCTCCACGCGGCCATCGCGGAGATTTCGCACATAGCCGCTGAGGTGCAGCTTCTCCGCAGCGTGCTGGGCGAAGTAGCGAAAGCCAACACCCTGAACTATTCCGGAAACGAGAAACCTTTTCGCTTGCTTCGTGTCGCTCACAAACTTTGGAATTGTAGCAGAGAGTGATTGGCTGCTGAATGTTTCGGGAGTTGTGCGTTGCGCTGTAGGGATACACGGTGGAAATGGGCTAAACTCTGCTGGTACAGGCGCGCGAAGCTGCTTTCCGGGGGCTTGCGCGCATCCAAATCCTTATGAACGGTGTGATGGACGTTGTGGCTCAAGAGCCGCGCCAAAGAAGCGGCCTAGTAGTTCGCGCGGCTATTTTTCTGACCGCTTCGTTTTTCCTTTGGCTGCCTGCTCAAGCGCAAAATTCGCAGCAAGGGCCGCTGGCGCCGCCGCCGGAACACAATGTCCACCGAGTGAGCTCGGAAGCGACGCCGGACGCGCCGCTGGCGCTTCCGGCGGAGGAAGTAATCAAACGGTTTGTGGCGAAGGAAGACGAGAATTTTATGGCGCGGCCGCGCTACGGCTATCGCAAGACGCTGCGCATTCAGGAGTTCGGGCCGGACGGGCAGCCTTCCGGGGAAATGCTGCGCGTGACGGAGGTTACTTTATCGAGCGACGGAAAAGTTTCGGCTCAGGTTATCGAGAAGCCACAATCCACGCTGAAGCACATTTACCTGGCCCCCGAGGACGTCGCCGCGCTGGACCGCATGCCTGCCTACGTGCTGACGAGCAGCCAACTCGCAAAATATGACTTGAAATACCTGGGCAAGGAACAAGTGGACGAGATCGACTGCTATATTTTTCAGGTGAAACCCAAAATAGTGGAACGGATTCACGCCTACTTCGACGGGATCGTGTGGGTGGACGCGCAATACCTGGAGGTCGTGAAGACTTACGGGAGATGGGTGACGGATCAGGGCGATATGCGGCCGATGGAGCAACTGCCGTTCACTTTGTTCGAGACGTACCGCGAAAACGTGGATGGAAAATACTGGCTGCCGAACTATTCGCGTTCGGATGACACGCTGCATATCAAGGAAGGTGATTTTCCGATGCGCGTGACGATTAAATGGACGGACTTCAAACTGCTTTCCGCCGCGCCCGCAGCTCCTCCTGTGCCCGCCAGTACCGCGCCACCCGTGAAGCCTTAGACCGCAGCAATAAGTTCTTCGAGTTTATCCGTCCAAAAGATTCGTCAAAGCATCCGGCAAAGCCTCGATGGAATCGAGGAGCAGGTCCGGACGAGAGGCGCGCAAGCGTTTCCCGGTGGGAAATGGGCCGAAAACGCCGATGGCGAAGACTCCCGCGCGGCGCGCCATTTCGATGTCCTGAGGGGAATCGCCAACATACACAGAGGTAGAGGGTTTGAGCCGCATTCTCTTCAGGGCCATTTGCAGCGGCTGAGGATGCGGTTTTTTTCGTTCGGTGTCGCCGCTACAGACGCGTGCCGCAAAGAGCTGTGTCAGAGAGAATTTCCGCAGTTGACGAGTGACCCGGTCGCGATCACCGCTGGTGACCAGCCCCAATTTGTGCTGTCGCGCGAGTCGCGCCAGAACGCGTCGAGCGCCAGCCATCAATTTTGGCTTGTGATTGGCGTATTGTTTTCGCCAGGCGGTGTTGGCGGCGTCCCAGCGATGGCGGGGCAGGCCAGCGGCGCGATAAACGGCGTACCAGTCGGGGGAATAGTGTTGCGTCAGTTCTTTCACGCCCCAGGGGATGCCCATTTCGCGGAACATCGCGAGGTAGGCGGAGGCGTCGGCATCATAGGAATCGATGAGCGTGCCGTCCCAATCGAACAGGACGCCGTCTATGATTCGTTTTGCGGGCATGAGGCTGGTTCTCAGGTTAACAGAAATTTTGGGGCCGGCCATGCGGTCGGCGAGCGCGGGCGGACGAGGGAAAACTTTTGCTGCGCGAATGCGGCGTCCGGAAAGAAAAGTGTTCAGGAAATCAGGAAGCGGGAAGGGATGCCGTCGTCGCGGTCAAACTGCAGGTCATCGATGGAGGCGGCGATGCCATACCAGCCCGGCATGGCGGCGGGTTCCATGCGGCGCACTTGGGCCATGGTGACGATGACCACGTTGCCGCGGCCCATGGGGCGGCTGACGAGGACGATTTCCAGCTCGATGCGCGTGCCGAGGGACAATTGTTTGGGGCAGAGGAAATAAACGCCGGTGGAACTGATGTCGCGGGTTACCAAGGTGATCGGAAAATCTTCGGGGACGCCGCTGACGCTGCGCAGGCGCATGGGCAGCTTTAGAGAGGCGCGAGGATATTCGCGGTGCTCGGGGTGAACGCCGATGGCATGCGTGGGCACGCGAAGAAAACGCCGAGGCTGGGTGTCGCGCAACAGGGGCTCGACGCGCAAAACAGGCGCACGGTCGGGAACTGGCACCGGCTTGGCAGCCGAAGCCGGTACGCGCGCCTCGACTGGCGCCGACTCAAATGGTGTGACGCGCTTTGTAGCGCTCATCTCGCCCTCAGAGATGGTGTTTGCCCATCGCCAGCAATTCGCCGGCAACGGATTCTTCTGGCCTGACTTCTGGAATTGCCCCGGTCCACGTGGTGCAGAGTGGGGGCTTAAGATGGCATTAGATTGAGGAAGCGTCAACCTGTGGAAAAGGAGGGAAGTGTCTTAACTTCAAACACTTAGTTATAGTACCACGTTCGAGCACTACGGGTTGTGGACTTTGTAGCGAGAGCGTCAACCAATATGGTCCTCGACACGGTAGCCTTCCGGACCAATTATTTAGGAAGAGTCGAAATCCGGCAGCCATGTCCACCAGCACTCTCGAACCGCGACCTGCCAGTAAAGTTCCCGAACGCGACGCACAGGCCCCGGCGCGCGTCACCACGCTCGTTCTGACGGCCTTTGCAGTGGTTTACGTGATCTGGGGCTCGACGTATCTCGCCATGCGTGTGGGCATCGAGTCTTTCCCGCCGTTATTGTTGGCCGGGTCGCGGCACCTTTTGACAGGCTTGATCCTCTACCCGATTCTGCGCTGGAAGACGCGCGAACGACCCACGCTGGCGCAGTGGCGGACGGCGCTGGTGACCGGCTGCTTGCTATTGCTTATTGGGAATGGCGGAGTTTGCGTGGCGGAACTAACGGTTCCTTCGGGGGTGGCGGCGTTGCTGGTGGCCACGGTTTCGCTGTGGATGGTGCTGGTGGATTGGCTGCGTCCTGGCGGGACGCGACCATTACCGCGAGTCGCTGCGGGCATTGTGCTGGGATTTGGCGGACTGGCCTTGCTGGTGGGCCCGGCGAACCTGGGAGGATCGAAGCGCATTGATCCAGTGGGAGCGGGCATCTTGGTGGTGGCTTCGCTGGCCTGGGCGTGCGGGTCATTGTATTCAAAGCATGGCGCGCTGCCGAAGTCGCCGATGATGGGAGTGGCGATGCAAGGACTTGCGGGGGGAACTGCCCTGTGGATCGCGGGCTTTTTTACAGGGGAAGTGCGGGCGCTGCATGTGGCTGCTATCTCGATGCGCTCCTGGATTGCGCTGGGCTATCTGATTGTGTTCGGCTCGACGATCGGCTTCACAGCGTACCTGTATATTTTGAAAAAGAGCACCGCGGCGCGCGTGGGGACGTATGCGCTGGTGAATCCCGTGGTTGCGCTCTTTCTGGGCTGGCTTCTGATTGGGGAATCTATCACGCTCCGCACGGTGCTTGCCGCCGCGATTATTCTTACCGCGGTGCTGCTGGTGATCACGGCTCCGCACAAAGATCCGGCGCATGCCGATGACGCGCTTCCCGTGCCCGGCGAGGCTTGAGAGCCTCTAAGCCTTGCGGACATCTCCATACATTTTCACTTTGCCGCGTGTTTCCGGATAGATTTGGCCCTGGGCATGCGCTATTTTTGACGCGTTGAACATGAGCCAAACAATGATTCCTGCAGGAAAAGCGGCGCGGTATTGGCAGGCCACACTGGCACGCGATCGCCGCGCTGACGGCACGTTTGTGCTGGCAGTGCGTTCAACGCAGATTTACTGCCGGCCGTCGTGCCCGGCGCGGAGGCCGTTGCGGCGCAATGTTGTTTTCTACCGGACGAATGAGGAAGCGGAAAAGCAGGGCTTTCGCGCTTGCCGACGATGCCGACCGAATGAGCTCTCGGGTTCGGCAGTGCTGGTGGAGCGTGCGGCGAGAGAACTCTCGAAAACGGACGAGGACGGGGCACGGCTAACCGCGCTGGCCGAAAAACTGGGTACCACCGCAGCCGCTCTGCGCCGCGCATTTCGGCAGGTGACCGGGCTGACGCCACGCGACCTCGCGGAAGCCATGCGCGTGGCGCGTTTCAAGAAACTGCTGCGCGGCGGGCGAAGCATTACTGACGCGCTTTATGAAACGGGATACGGTTCGTCGAGCCGGGTCTATGAACGCAGCAACGCACAGTTGGGAATGACACCAGCAACCTATCGCAAGGGAGGAAAGGGAATGAAAATCGAATATAGTTTTGCAAAATCAACGCTCGGAAAAGTTTTGGTGGCGGCCACGGAACGTGGCGTCTCGGCCGTGTACCTCGGGGACGCGGAGAACAAGTTGATCGCAGAATTACGCGACGAATATCCGCGCGCGGAGATTTCTCCGGCAGCGCACAGTTACCAGCGCTGGGTGCGGGAAATCGTGCAGCGCATCGAAGGCAAGGCTGTGCATATGGAGTTGCCGCTAGATGTGCAAGCGACAGCGTTTCAGCGGCGCGTCTGGCAGGAGTTGCAACGAATCCCGCGTGGCTCGACGCGAACGTATAGTCAAGTGGCGCGCGCTTTGGGGAAGCCCAAAGCCGTGCGCGCCGTGGCTCGCGCTTGCGCCACGAATCCCGTTTCCATCGTGGTGCCTTGCCATCGCGTGGTTCGCGAGGACGGCAACCTGGCCGGGTATCGCTGGGGAATCTCGCGGAAGGAACAACTGCTCAAGCAGGAACAAGGCGCGGCAGACTGAGCGCATTTCATGGCGCGGCCATTGTGATTCGCCGGCAACACTTGACGAATCATGAGGAGAACGAAATCGGGAGAAAAGACTTAGGCGTGAGGCTTGACGGCAGTTGCGTCTTTTGGCCAGTCCGGCTTGAATGCGGGATCGCCTAGCTTTAAATTTTCCTTGATTTTTGAGTAATGGAATAGAAAGTAGTCGCCTTCGGTGGCCTCGAAGAATTTTTGCTGGATAGGCAGCCAAGAGGCTTCGTCGATCCACATCTGAATTTTGGTGATCTGCGCCCGGACTTCGTCGGATCTAGGAGTCAACTCCAGGACCACGACTTTTCTTTGGTCCAGATCCTCTTCGCCCGCGAGCTTGATTTCGTAACTTTTCCGGAGGTTATCACTTTTTGTGCCAAAACCGAGAAGCACGTATTGATCGACCATCGAGCGGTTTTTCCCCAGGTTGTATTCCTCCACGCGGTTCAGTTTTGGATTGTACAGATAGAGGGAATCGCCGGCGCGTAAAATCGTGCGTTTATCAGGTTGCATGATTTCGATGCGCATCTTCTGGTCGTGCCGCACGAAAATCTGGCCCGTCTCGGTGGAAGTGTCTTTGACGACGGCGGTGTACTTGATGTGTTCGAGGTCCGCGGTGAGGCTCCTGAAACTCTTCGCCGAGCTGTCCATCATGCGCAGGACGCTATCCACGGTCATGCGGCCGGCAGCTTGTCGTGGGTGTTTTGTTACGCCGCCCGCAGTGGCGAGGGATCCGAACAAAAGGAGAAGAAAAGGTAACCGTTTCAAACGCAGCCCCAATCGACCAAGGATATGCTGTCTCGTCTCGTGTCATGCCATCGTAACATAGGTAAAGAGACGCACGAATCGACGGCGGGGTTTCTCCGCGGGAGTCCTGGAGAGCCCCCACGGGCAGGCCTTAGCGACGAACTTCCACTTTATAGGCGATGACGGTGCCTTGCTCGTCGCGCACGGGCTCGATTTTTGCGATCGAGAACCTGCCTTTGTGCAGTTCCGGCAACGCGTCTTGCAAGGCGCTGTGCAGGTCGTTCTGCAAAGCGAGTTTGGTCGGTGGCGCCAGGATACGCGCATCCACGCGGTAGGTCTGACGATCGCCTGCATCGGAAGTCAACACGACGTCCCCGGGACCAGCGGGCACACCCCCTTGCAGCTGATCGTGAAACCAGGCCCGCGGCGTCAGGAGCACGAAAACAAGGATGAGGATGACGGCGGCGTCGTATTGCCAGGTGCCGCGCTCGTAGGACCAGAAGAATGTCCGCGAAAGGATTTGTCCGAGGCTGGCCATTTCAGTCCGCCGGCACTCCGTCGACAATCACCCCATCGCGCATGTGCACAACGCGATCGAAGTAAGCAGTGGCTTCCGGATTGTGGGTGATCATTACGATAGTCTGGCCGAGGTCCTTGTTGAGCTGCCGGAGCATCTGCAGGACGATCTCGGAATTTTTTGAGTCCAGATTGCCCGTGGGTTCGTCGGCGAGAAGGATTTTCGGTTCGTTGATGATGGCGCGGGCAATGGCCACACGCTGCTGTTCGCCTCCGGACATCTCGGAGGGTTTGTGTTGGAGGCGGCCGCCGAGACCGAGCATTTGCGTCACCACATCAAAGCGGTGGGGATCGAAACCATCGCCGTGAATGAACTGCGCGATGGCAATGTTGCCTTTGGCGGTTAGCGTGGGCAGCAGGTTGAAGCGCTGGAACACGAAGCCGATTTTGTGGCGGCGCAGCTTGGTGCGCGCGGCATCGCCCATGGCCGTCAGATCGTTCCCATCGACCAGAACTTTACCCCTCGAAGCTTGTGCCAGACCGCCGATGACGTAGAGCAGCGAAGATTTGCCGCAGCCCGAGGGGCCCATCACCGCGACGGATTCGCCCGGCTGCACCTCGAAGTTCACACCGCGCAAGGCCGGCACTTCCACTTTGCCCGCATGGTAGAGCTTCCACAGGTTTTCTGTTCTGAGTATCGGCTCCACGCTCTTTTTTCCCGGAAGAAGCAGGCCTTCGGAAGGCGATTGTATTGTAGCTGTGAATGCCATCTGTGCCTAGCTTCGCTCCTCGCTGTCGGCGTTCTCGTTTTTGTTCTTCATTGCCTTAGCGAACGTTTCCAATTTTTCAGTCATACGACAGCGCCTCGACCGCATCTTTGCGACTGGCCAGCCAAGCGGGGTAGCTGGCGCCGAGAATGGCTCCTGACAACGCGATGCCTCCCGCGCGAAAAACCCATGCTGGCGTGATCAGGATCGATAGTGTCGGAAAACCGGCGATGAACGCCGCTCTGACCAAATAACTCAATCCGACTCCGGCGATGATCCCAACGAGGCAAAGTGCTGCGGATTCGGTGAGCAAAGCGCGCACGATGAAGGATTGCGTGGCGCCCAGGGATTTCAATACGCCGATGTCCCGCGTGCGCTCGATGACCGTGGTGTACATAGTCAGAAAAATGACCAGCAGGCCGATGGCTACGGCCAGCGCGATCATGGCATCGATGAAAGTCTGCAGGCCGGGAATGTTGGTGGCAGTCATGAGCGAAAGGAAATCTTTTAAGGGGCGTATGGTGTATCCAGGCAGAACGTGGCGAATTTCGTCGGAAACATCTTCGGTGTGCTCGGGGCGGGTGCACTTTAGAAGAAAGATAGAGGCTTTGTCGCGCTGGCCGGCCAATTCTTGCAAGGTGCTGAGCGGCACAAAAAGGCGCGCGCCTTTGCCGTGCTCGATGATGGCGGCCACATGCCAATCGTGATTTAGCAGATTGTAGGTGTCGCCGACTTTAAGATGTTTTGCCTTTGCGGCCCAGTCGTCGACAAGCAGGTCGTCGGCGTCTTCCATGTCATGGCCTTGCAGGAAAACAAAGCCCCCGGAGACGGATTGGAAACTTTCGCGATCGATGCCGTAAACGACGTCGACGCCGCCGGTGGAGTTAAAAATGAGAAGAGCCGGGGCGACGGCCTGAACGTATTTTAGTTCGGCAAGCTTGTCGCCGATTTTGATGGGCATGGGGGCGTTGCTGAAACCGAGAAGAATCGATGCTGCGGGCGGCTGCAACATGATGTCCGCGCCGATGCCTTCAATGCGCTTGGCGGTTTCCGTGAGCAGGCCGGAGGTGAGGCCAACGATGAGCACGACCAGCGCGACTTCCACGGCCACGGCTAGCACGCCGATGAGTGTGCGCAGCGGGCGGTGGATGAGGTTGCGCGCGATAAATTCGCCCATCATGGCTTGGATTCCTTTGCGGGTTGCTTGCCGTCCGCGTTTTCGTTAACGCGCACCAAGTCCTCGCCCGCCGGTTGTTCGAGCTTGAACCGCTCCGCGGAAATTGGTTCGTTCAAGCTGATTTTCGTTACCTGAAGATTGATCTGGTAGTCATCATGCGGGCGGTCGATGTGAATGGCGCGCGGGAATGTAGGTACACTTTTTGCCGTCGGATCTGCCGGCGTCGAGCTCGCATCGAGCGATTGCCAATCCGAGACCTGCACATCGGAAACCAGGACGCCCTTGGGTCCGTAGTCTTGCATGCGCGCGACTTGCAGGTCGGCGCGATTGAACCAGATCTTTCGAAAGATCTCGGGGTGGTAGCCGCCGCGGAGTACGGTCAGCACGTAATAACGCGCACTTTCGTCGTTGTATTCCTCGAAGAGGACGATTTCTTCCTTGCGAATTTCTGGCCACAACAGTGCGTCCAGCAAATGCTGCGGTCTGAGATTCTCAATGGGCTTGCTGCTGGTGCGCTCGGCGGCGACCGGGCCAACGAGAAACTTGTGCCTGGAGGGAATCGACACGCGAAACGATTCACCGTCGCTGGCCATGTCAAAAACCGTTGTTCCAATCACCGGAGCTTGTCCGATCACGCGAATCTCCGCCGGCCGCGCGGCCAGCAGAAACGCTTTCACTTCGTGATATTCGTCGATCACGCCGCTGTATGCCGAGCCGGCCGTGGGCTTCATTTCCACAGTTGCATTCAGCGCTTTTATGCCTGTAGCCATCGCATTATATTTCTCGAGCAATTCCTCGCGCGTGGCGTCCTGCGCCACGGGGCGGGCGGCCTTCGGGATCTCATTGTGCTTGGTGACAACGTGTCCACCACAGCCGCAGGAAATTGCCGCCAGTGTCGTCAACGCCATGCATGTGGGTACACGCCGATTCAATCGCTTCCGTCCTTATTCCTCAAATCGTGCAAGTTGACGACCACTCGTGAACTTCCGGCAAGCGCCGCGGCAAACGGAAGGCGGCGTTCAATTTGGCCGCGCGATGTGAATGTCAAACGGCTGCACGGCCGGCCGCACGCGGCGGATCACTTCGCTGGGCCATAGGGTTCCGCTGAGAAGCGTCACCCAGCCGTCCTCTGGCTCGACCACCGCGCAAAAAGTGTACCGCGTGTAAGCTCCCTGGTAAGCATCCAGCCCGCGTCTGGACAATTCACTTTCGAGCGCACCATCCGGCGTCTGGGCTGCCAAACCCGCGCGCAGTCCAAAAGTTTCTCCTTCGAAGCGCTCGAACAGTTCCCGCAGCTGTTCCGGATTCGGCTGCGGCACAACGAGGCAGCGCTCGGCAGTTTCGCGACACGAGATTTCGTGCAACTTGCAAAATTCCCGGACGCGATCGACGTGACTGAAAAAATCAACGACGAAAACTTCGTCAGCCACCAGGGCAGGGAAGACCGCCGCCCAAATTGCCGCTGCGTCTTTGCCCTTCACGGGCTCGCGGTTTTCTGTTTCGAGCAGCTCAAGGCCCACGGCTTTGACTTCCGCGCCCAAATCCAGGGCCTGCACATCCAAAGAAAACGGCGGCAGCTGCAGCGCGCCAGCTCCAGGAGCGACGTTGCCGGGGGCGCTCATTCCTCGATCTCCGCTTGTGGAAACTTTGCGCGAAATTCCGGCGATTGTTTGCGCACGTCCAGCCAATCAAAGAAGGCATCCGGCGTTTCTAACCAGATGCGGAACCAGCCGGCGATCTCCACTTTTTCCGCGCGCTTTTGCGGTTCGACTTTATGATTTCGCGAAATCATTTCGGCGCGGCGCTTGCCGAGCCGCGCGACGTTGAGCACGCGCTCCACCGCCGCGTGCTCTCCGTGCGCCTGAAATTTCCGCATCAGTTCGTCCAGCCGCATGATGCTGACTTCCGCGTCTTCCAGCGTCTTGAAGTGCAGCAGATCCTCGAATTCTTCCTCGTATTGCTCCTCGGCTTCTTCTTGCAACGTGAGCAGCACCTTCCATCCCGCGCTCTTCAACACTTCCGCAACGTAGTCGGAGCCGGCTTTTCCTTCTTCGCCGTGTTCCGCCAGCATGCGCCGCCGAAGCTGGTCGATTTCCGCGGGCGTCCATTTTTGCACGCCGATGGCGCGCGCCGTCTCAAGGATCATTTCTTTCTTGGTTTTCAGCGAATCGTTCGTCACGCCGAGCCTCGTTGGTGCTTTCCGTGCGGTTTTTTCCTGCTGGCCACGGGCGGCGGAGGTGGCGGATCCGCCGGTTCGCCGGCGAGCAGCCGCCGGTACTTCACCACATTTTTGTTGTGTTCCGCCAGCGTGGCGCTGAAAAAATGTCCGCCTTGGGTGTTGGCCACGAAATACAAATAGTCGGTCTCCGCGGGCTGCAGCGCCGCGCGCAACGAGGCTTCGCCGGGATTGCCGATAGGCCCCGGCGGAAGTCCTGCGCGCTCG
>Ga0210410_10002962_pt1 | contig 15129 bp, 9 predicted proteins | sample IncBWC4MmetaG_FD_161058 | JGI IMG/M metagenome (GOLD analysis project Ga0210410, IMG submission 161058) | Forest soil microbial communities from Barre Woods Harvard Forest LTER site, Petersham, Massachusetts, United States - Inc-BW-C-4-M | ecosystem: Environmental > Terrestrial > Soil >... | reverse complement strand
GGCCTCGGGAAAATGCACGCCGCCATACTCCACCCACCAAAGATATTCATAGCCGCCAACTTCGCCCAGGCCATTGACCGTCAACATTTCGGAAGCGTGCGTGCTCTTTTCCACCCAGGCTTCGGGCACGATCTGTTTGCCGTTCCAGCGGCCATGCCGAAGATACAGCAGGCCGAAGCGAGCCATGTCGCGGGCGGTGATTTCGAAATGATAGGCGGGATGGATCGAGATGGGACCTCCGAAGTAGAAAACGTCGCCCGGCTGAAAATCTTCCATGCCGAGGGGCTTGGCGATGCGCTCGTAAAAAGCGTCACCGATTTTTTTGCCAGTCTCCTTCTCGAAGATGGTGCCCACAACGTTGTAGTCCCAGTTGTTGTAGTAAAAGTATGTTCCTGGCGGATGGCTGCCTCGGGCGGGGCGGTTCTTCTTCATGATTTCGGTTTCAAAATCTACCGGGTGGTAAACGCCGGAGCGAGCGCGTAGCAGGTCGACCACGCGCGCCTGCTTTTCCGCTTTAGTGAGAGGATCGGGAGTATCGTCGATGCCGATCTGTTCAAGCGTCTGGTTCGTATCGATGACGCCCTCGGCGGAGTAAATTCCGTAGAGCGCACTGATCAGGCTCTTGCGCACCGAGTAGGCGTCGATTTTCTTGTCGATGTCTCCCCAGGCGTCGACAACTTCCCCGCCCTGGACAATCATCGCGGCGGAGCATTGAATCGAATCGGCGTAGGTGCGGACAGCAGCCAGCTTTTCTTTGGACCACCCGCTTTCTGTGGCAGCGGAGGCGTGCGCCCAAGACTTGCCGGGAAAGATTTCCTGCGGCCGTGAGGAAGGCGCAGATTGCCCGGACAAGCAGGCTAGCGGTGCGATCACAACGAAAAGCAGGATCACCACCGACCTAGGCTTAAGCAGGGATACTGAACGAGGCCCCATGATGCTCCTCCAGTGCAGTTATAGGTTCTTCTTCGTCCACTGATCGATGCGGTCCAGCGCCAGCTGCAAATTCTCCATCGAATTCGCAACGCTGAATCTCAGATAACCTTCGCCGTAGGATCCGAACGCCGTGCCGGAAAGCGCTGCGACTCCTGCCTCCTCCAGCAATGCGTCTGCCAACGGCTTCGACTTCCATCCGGTCTTCGTGATGTTGGGAAAGACATAGAAGGCGCCCTTGGGCATACGACATGAAAATCCCTTGATCTTGTTCAGTCCGGCCACAACCACATCGCGGCGACGCTGAAATTCGTCGCGCATGCGGTCGACCGAACTCTGGTCGCCGTTGATTGCTTCAATTCCGGCGACCTGTGTAAAGCTGGCCGTGCAGGAATTAGAATTCGTCATCAACCGGGTCACATGCGCCGCCAGGTCGGCGCGCATCACGCCATAACCCATGCGCCATCCCGTCATCGCGTACGTCTTCGAAAATCCGTCGAGCAGAATGGTGCGTTCCTGCATTCCAGGAACCGACATAATCGAGAAGTGTTCTCCGCCGTCGAAGATCAGGCGGCTATAGATCTCATCGGACAGCACCATGATATTGCGATCACCGATCGCCTCGGCAATCTTTTCAATCTCGCTGCGTTCGAGCACGCCCCCGGTCGGATTCTCCGGCGAATTCAGGATGATGAGCCGCGTGCGGTCGTTAGTGAGCGATGCTAACTCGTCCACATCCAAAGAAAAATCGCGGTCCTCGCGCAAGTGAATCGGAACCGCTGTGCCGCCGACGTAGTGGATCATGGACTCATAAATCGGGAAGCCTGGGTTGGGATAGATGACTTCATCTCCCTCGTCAACAAGAGCCAGTATCGTGAAGAAAATAATTGGCTTGCCGCCGGGGACGACCACCACTTCGTCGCTCGAAACCTTCACGCTGCGGGTCCGGCTCACGTATTCCGCCAGCGCCTGTCGTAAATCCGGCAATCCCGCCGATGGCCCGTAGTGCGTCCATCCCTTGCGCAAGGCTTCGATTCCAGCCTCAACCACGTTGCCAGGCGTGTCGAAATCGGGCTCGCCAATTTCGAGATGAATAATGCTCTTGCCCTGACGCTCCAACGCGCGTGCCTTGTTCAAGACCTCGAAGGCGGTTTCAGTGCCCAACCGCGACATGCGCTTCGCCAACTGCAATTCGTATTGGACGGCTTTCTCCATGAAATAAAAACTCCTTCATCCGCAAACTGCACATTATACCGCGCACCGTGAAATCGAACTGTTAGGATGAAATCAGCCCTGTTATGGAGTCTTACGTTCGGAGTTCTATTCTCATTCTTCTGACTGCGATTTCGGTCGCAGCTCAAACCAACAACCAGCCCAACGCGGGGCCTCCGGCGCAGATGAAAACTGCGCATGAGCATGGCCGGAAAATCTCCAGCAAGAATATTCCCAACTTCGGCGAGGTCACGCCGAATCTCTACCGCGGCGGGCAACCGACGGAGAAGGGGATGGAGGCCCTGAAGAAAATGGGAGTCGACATCGTCGTCGACCTGCGCAGCAGTGCCCAGGAGAACGAAAATAAGATCGCCGAAAAGCTCGGCATGCGCTACGTTTCAATTCCTTCACACTGCCCATTTCCGACTGATAGACCCTGGGCCGAGTTTCTGAAGGTGATCCGCGACAATCCCGGCCGGAAGATTTTCGTTCACTGCCGACTGGGGGACGATCGCACCGGCATGGCGATTGCCTCCTACCGCATGGCCGACGAAAGCTGGACCCCGGCTGAAGCCCTGCGCGAAATGGAATTCTTCGGCTTCACTCGCGTCCATCACGCCATCTGCCCAGGATTGGAGGACTACGTCGAATCGTTTCCCAAACGGTTCATGAGGGATCCTGCATTTAAAGATCTGCAGGCTGGAGCAGAGAAATCGAAGTAACTGGTGCGCTCCCTATCCTTTTCCCAAGAAACACGGATGCTGGCGTCTTCTTTTGTTTTTGTATATTTGCCCTCCCGGTCCAGATCTCTATTGTGATTCGGTAACCGTGAACGAACTGGTCGGCGTCAGCACGAGCGCGCAGCTACCGGTGCCGCTGTAAGATCCAGTGAAGTTAGAGCCTCCCCCGCCCGTGGCGCCACCGATTACATAGACCTTAAAATTTTCCGGAGTTCCGGCGTGATCCGAATTCTGGTACTGGCTGGCTTTGTTGTCGTCTACTGGCTTAACGCCGAGGTTGTTGTACTTCGTGTCAAAAGTGGTATACGCAGCGGCTCCCCACTGCCAATTGACCGTGAGGCCGGAGGTGTCGCTGGAGAAGGTACCTTGCCAGATCACGTTCTTAATACCTCCTGGAAGGCCGCTGGCCGGGACAGCGAACCTAAGACCCGCCAGGAGGTCGTTGCCGGCTAGACCGGAGGCTTGCAGCTTGGTCCTCCAACCGAAGGGGCTTCCAATTTCAGCGGACAGCTTCGTGAATGCTGTCGTGGCGAGAGTGGTTGAACTCGAAAGCGTAATCTGAGAATCGGGTACGATTAGCTGGTATGTTTGACCGTTCGCGGTGAAGGTGATGCCGGCGTGAGTGACAAAAATCGTTGCCGGAGTGCTGCCAAGTCCGTTAACCTTCAGCACCGCGTTGAACCAGACATAGTCGCCGGCAGCAATCGCCGTGCCGTTGAAGTTTGACGTAATCGCGCTGGTGCATTTGTAGGGATGAGCCAGGGCCGATGTGGCTGCAAACAGCAATACGCAAATGGCGAATGCTCTCAGTTGGCGCGTTCTCATACGATGTCCTCGCTTTGAAGTACGCTTCGGGTACTAGGTTAATGTGTTCGCCGCGGGGACTTGGAGCTTGTACAAATTCAGCAAACCGTGTGATCCTCAAAGCTCTCTGACGAATCCAGGCGGCGCACGCACGTGTTGCATTTCGATAAGCGGAGTGTCCATACAGTTCTTGCCCTAAGGCGCAAGACAAACAGCAGGAGGGAACGAACGTCGCGGCAAAATTAAAAGCCCGGCCTGATCGGGGCCGGGCTTCTTGTTTTTGGGACCGCTCCAAACGATCTTAAGCGGCCACAGATCTCTTCGAACGACCTTCCGTCGTGATTGGTTGCGACACCTTGCGCACTAGGAAAGGTTGCTGATTCGGCTCCGCGCCGGCCCACTCCAAACTGACAATGGAGTGTCCAGGCTGGCAGGTAACGAAATAGCGCTCACCGTTGGGGCTGGTAACGTCAAATTTGCCGGTCTCGCCCTGCAGAGCCTCGGCAACGTCATAGGTCGTGATGCTTTCGTTCAGTTTCATGGGACTTCCTCCAGTTCGTGTTGAATTACGTTGGTTGGATTGTCCCTTACCCTAGGGAAGAGCGTTCACTCCATGATAGACTTGGCTCGATTGGAGTCAAGGCCGCACCTTAATTTTCCTAATCTAATTTACATTAGGGAGTTCGCCTGAGTATGCTGTCCGATCCGCAAAGCTGCTGAAGTCAAACTTCATCCTGCTCCTTCAACTTGGCGATGACTCCGAAATCTTCCAGCGTAGTCATGTCCCCTTTGACTTCGCCGTTGGTCGCGAGCTCGCGCAGCAAGCGCCGCATGATTTTCCCACTGCGCGTTTTCGGCAGTGAATCGGTAAAGCGAATATCATCCGGCTTGGCGAGCGAGCCGATTTCTTTCGCCACCCACTTTCGCAATTCTTCTTTCAATTCCGCGGTCGGCTTTCTTCCCTGCTCCAGCGTCACGAACGCCGAGATGGCCTGGCCCTTCAGTTCGTCAGGACGTCCCACTACCGCCGCTTCCGCCACAGCCTCATGCGCCACCAGCGCCGACTCCACTTCCATCGTGCTCAGCCGATGGCCGCTAACGTTCAGCACATCATCCACCCGCCCCATGATCCAGAAATATCCATCTTTATCTTTGCGCGCGCCGTCCCCGGTAAAATACATGCCCGGAATCTGCGACCAGTACTGCTTCACGTAACGATCGGGATCGCCATAGATAGTGCGCGCCATTCCCGGCCACGGCTGCTTGATGACCAAAAATCCTCCCGAACCCGCAGGAACGGGCTCGCCATCCATGGTCACGACATCAGCCACCACGCCGGGAAATGGCCGCGTTGCCGACCCCGGCTTGGTCGCCACCGCTCCCGGAATCGGCGCGATCATGATGTGCCCGGTTTCGGTTTGCCACCACGTATCCGTAACCGGGCAGCGATCACCACCGATCACGTCTCGATACCACATCCACGCCTCTGGATTAATCGGCTCCCCGACCGTGCCCAGCAGGCGCAAGCTCGTCATGTCGTGTTTGTTGGGCCATTCATCGCCCCACTTGTTGAATGTCCGAATCGCAGTCGGTGCGGTATAAAAAATGTTCACCTTGTGCCGCTCGATGATCGACCAGAATCTATCCTGCTCGGGACAATTCGGCGCGCCCTCATACATCAGAGTCGTCGCGCCATTTTGCAGCGGCCCATAAACAATGTAGCTGTGCCCCGTCACCCATCCAATGTCGGCGGTGCACCAGTACGTGTCTTCATCTTTCAAATCGAAGATCCACTTCGTGGTGAGATAAGTGCCCACCGAATATCCACCCGTGGTATGAACCAATCCCTTCGGCTTGCCCGTCGTTCCCGACGTATAAAGAATGTAAAGCGGATGCTCCGAGTCGAGCGGCTCAGCGGGACACACATCCGAGGCGTCCTTCATCAGCTCGTGCCACCAGTGATCTCTCCCAGCCTGCATGTTGATTGCAGATCCAGTGCGCTGATAGACGACCACCTGCTTAACCGTCGGACACGACTTCAACGCTTCTTCTACTGCCGGAAATAATTTCACTTCTGCGCCGCGACGGTAAGAACCATCCTGTGTGATGACCGCGCTTGCCTGGCAGTCGTGGATGCGATCGACCAGCGCGTTCGCCGCGAATCCTCCAAAGACCACCGTGTGCGGCGCTCCAATTCGCGCGCATGCCAGCATGGCGATCGGCAACTCCGGCGTCATCCCCATATAAATGGCGACGCGGTCGTTCTTCTTCACCCCAAGGACCTTCAACACATTCGCAAACTTCTGCACCTCGCGATGCAGTTGCTGATAAGTCAGCGCGCGGACTTCGCCCGGCTCACTCTCCCAAATAATCGCCGCCTTATTCTTGCGCCAGCTTTTGACATGTCGATCCAGGCAGTTATAAGAAAGATTGATCTGGCCGCCCGCAAACCACTTCGCCCACGGACAATCCCATTCGAGAACCTTGTCCCACTTCTTGAACCAATGCAGTTCGCTGGCGTAGCGCGCCCAAAACATCTCCGGATTATCCACCGACTGTTGATACAGCCGCTCATAGTCGGCCAGACTCTTCACCTGCGCCTGTGCGGCAAACTCCGCCGGCGGCTCGAACCGCCGTTGCTCCTGCAAAATGGAATCAATATTGGTGGCCTGCATATCAACGACGGATTTATCAGCCATAAGGAAGCCTCGACCTGGAGGAATTGCGGCGGGCCGCAGAATTCACGCTTATTCTACACATTCGGGAGGAGCGCTTAATCGGCGGGATGAAGCCAGATGAGGGCAGCCCTTATCGATGCAAGATTTGCAAGTGCAGCAGCATAAACCGGCGCAACTAGCGGTTGCCTTGAACCCCGAAAACGATCCACCGCACAAGCCGACCAAAAGTTATGGGCGGCGCTTCGTGCCGCCGCCCCAACTCCGACTGCGCTTGCCAGTTACTGCCCGAGAACATAGGCGGCGCCCTGATTGGTGTTCGCTCCAACTTGCACGAATGGCGCGCCGCTCACGATAGTGGTTCCAGAAATAGCTACCGACCTTCCGAACGCCACGAAGGGATAAACGCTCTTGCCCGGGAACCAGAGTTCGTCCGTTTGAGTCATGCTTGTCCAGCCATTCGCGGGCCGGACAAAAGTGTACACTGCTCCGGGTCCTGGCAACTGGCCGAACAGATGTGAAGGCGAACCGATCACCGCAGTCTGGCGTTCGAAGGCCAGAGCAAGTCCGAATCCGTCTTGTGACGCTCCGTCGGAGGGCGTCAACTTGGCAGCGAAGTGGTTTGTCGTCTTCCACCCGCTAGCGGGCTTCGCAAACACGTACGCGGCGCCACTCTGGATGCCATTGACGACAGCGTAAGGCGAGCCGATAAGAATCGCGTTTCCCTTGACCGCAACCGTGCTGCTGAATTCGTCACCCCGGGTTTCGTCCGAGGCTCTCAGTTGCGCGGTTTCGGTCATGTCCGTCCAGCCGCTGGAAGGCATGACGTAGACATAGGCTGTACCCGTGAATTGCAGGGGACAACCGACTACGATGGTTTGACCGTCTATCGCGACAGAGGTGCCGAGCTCGCGCGCATTGGAGTTGGAAGCGGTCAGTTTGGCGGTTTGAGTCGAGCTCGTCCAACCTCCCGCAGGTTTCACGTAGACGTACGCTGCTCCGTGGTTATCGGCGAAGATCTTGGAAGAGACAATCGTATTACTGCTGATCGCCACCGCCCCGGCGAAGTCGGCGGTAATGTTCGAGTCGGTAGCGGTGAGCTTGGCAGTTTCGGTAGCGTCATGCCAGCCATTGGCGGGCCGGACGTAGACATAGATTGCGCCCGCGTGCGCCGCCGTTCCCCCGAGGGGTGCTCCCGCAATGATGGTATCGCCGCTGATCGCTACCGACGTGCCAAGGCCGTTACCGTAACCGGTTGTGTTCTGGTCGGATGCCGTCAATGTAGCGGTCTGTGTCAGGTTCGCCCATCCGCTTGCCGGTTTGACAAAAACGTACACCGCACCGGGGAGGCTGCCATAGAAACTTTGTTGCATCGCCCCGACGACGACCGTGTTGCCGTCGATCGCGACGGACCATCCAAGCAAGTCTTCGGACTGTCCGAAGGATGCGGTCAGGGTTCCCAGTGCTGAAATAAGACTCGACTGCGCCTCCGGAGGAAGTTGTGAGAGCCGGGAGGCACTCGGTAGATCATTGGCAGCAGCGAAAACCGTGAGAGTGGAGAGCAGGATTAGAGAGAAGAGTACGAGCAAAGTGCGCATGGGAACAATTCCTCCTGACAGAAGTTGCGAAGTGACGGGACGGGCACAAGCGGGGGAGTTGCAGCGCGAGAATTATCTCTCCAATCGATGGAAATTTCAACCGGAACAAACTTGCAAAGTAGTCGCAGGCGGCGCACGGCGACTACTTTGCGGGAACCGGGGCCGGATGCTCAGCGGGCAAAGGCACTGCGCTCTCCATCCACGCCGTGTACCACAAATTCACCAGCATCTGTGCGCCCGCCGCGAGCCGCTGCTCGGTAAATTCCAGCGAGGCGGGAGTTCCCTTGCCCGCAAACCCTCCCGCTTTTTCCAGGTCGTAAAGATTGTCGACCAGATCATGCGAGTGCTTGAGATAAGCCAGGTATCCGGCAAACACATCGTCGATTTTCTCCGGCGCATGCACCAGCCCCGAAAAATCCTTCGCCGAAATATTCGCGGTCACAAACGCCGTCTCAAACTGCGCGTGAATTGTGTGCCCGGTCGTGTACCCGTTCGGATTCGCGCCCACCCAGCCGTTGTATTGAATGGTCGTGTGCAAAGGCTGCGAGGCATCACCGACATAATGGCCCAGCCATCCCGCGTAAAAAACAATCGCTTGCTGCACCGCCGCTGTCGGCTTGTGCGCCGCCAACAGCGCGCGATATTCCCGGAACGCCGCCTTCAGCCGTCCATACACTTCCATCGTGATATAAGGCTGCAACCCGACATGCTCGGGAAGATAGTCGTCAGCGTGGTCCGTGGTCGCGGCCCGCTTCTCGTAAAGCTTCCGATAAAACTCATAGCGCCCGCGCGGCAAAGGATCGAGCCACTCGACTCTTTCCATATCGATAAAGTGATCCGCCTCCTGCGCATTCTTCAGCGCAAACTCGGTAGGACTGCGCCAGCGATCGGGCTCCGGCCCCAAATAAGCAAGCTCAGTCCCCGCGCGCCGAAAAAACTTTGGCATCGTCGCCGGAATCTTTTCCGACGCGACACGGTTGATGTAGGTGTGCCCTTCGTTCCCCCAGGCGAACGCCGCCGAGCTCTGGATAAGAACGAGGGCGATCAGCAGCATGGCGATCAGCAGCATGCCGATCAGCCCACGCCCGATGTCTCCCGAGTTTCTTCGAGTCAGCAGACCGCTTGCTCTCGCCATTGGCTTCGTTAGAACGTCAGGTGCATGGCCAACTGCAAGAATCGGTTGCTCCCCACCGTCTGCCGAATCACGCCATAGTTCTGCGGATTTGGATTGGAAGCTGACAAGATCATTGTTGTGTCAGGAAAACAGGGGAACGGATTGAAGCAGCCATTCAGCGCCAAGTTGCCGTTTGGCGCGTCGAAATTCGGATGGTTGAAAATGTTGAACGCGTCGGCTTGGAACTTTAGCGCGACCCGCTCCGAGACTTTGAAGTTCTTGAAAATTGAGAAATCGAACCGTGTTTGAAATGGCGCGCGGAAGAGGTTGCGGCCGTTCGACCCGTAGCCGGTTTCTTGCGTGTCGCAAACGGTCGTCCCAGCAGTAGTAGGACCGCAGGGCGGAACTCCACTCTGCCCGGGTTGGAGGAATGGGATCGAAAAGGAGTTCGGGTTGATATATGGCACTCTGACTCCTGCAAGCGGCCCCGAGGTGAAGGAATTGTCGGTCCCGCCCTCGGTAGCTTGTTTCGGCGAAATCCCTGGTGCCAGCGGAAGAATCGGATTGGTGATGAAGTCGTCGGCGCTGAAGAAAATGCTGGCTGCCGTTCCCGAGAAATCAATGACGCTGAAGGGCTGACCGCTCTGAGCCACGGTTACGCCTTCGAGTCCCCAACCGTTCACCGCGTGCTTCACGAATGCGGAGGATGTTTTCACGGTCGGAAGCAGGTAGACATAGCTAACGGTGAACACGTGCGTACGATCGAAGTCGGACGAAGCATAAGCGGTTCTGGGCACGAGGGGATTGTTGCCGTTGAAGAACAAGCCAGCGCCCAGCCCGCTGCCTTCGTCGAGAGAATGTGACCATGTGTAGGAAGCATTCACCATCAGGCCATGGGACATTCGTTTGGTGGCCTGCAATTGTAATGCGTTGTAAGTGGAGACGCCCTCGGCTCTCCAGAAATCTGCATTCGGGTTGAAGCCGATGTAGGGCGTGCGCAGAGCGGTATTGCCATCGGAGAACGCGAACGCACCGATCGTGGTTTGCACTTGCTCAGTAAGAAGCGGACACGGAGAATTATTCCCGCTACATGCAGCCGACGTAAAATCGGCGGCTTGGAAGCCGTAGCTATAAGTCTGTCCGTTGATGGGATTCGTTGGCGTAGCAACACCGGGCTGGTTGAAGGGAATCGGTATCGGCTGGTGCACACCGTGATTACCGATATAGCCCAGAGTCAGCACTAGATCGTTCTTCGGCTGCCACTGTAAGTCCAGGCTCCAGTCTTCCGAATACGGCAATTTGTTGGTGGGATCATAAGCGCCGAACAGGAAGTCGGAGTTGGCGAAGCCGGTCGGCGTGCAGGTAGGAGTAACCGGCTCAGCGCACCCGCTCAGCTGAGACTGGTTGTAAACCAGCGACGCCACTCCGCTCAGATTGCTCGGAGGCGGCGGAAGCGCCTTCGTGCCGAAAGGACCGGCGGTAAGGCATCCAGTTCCGCTGGACGTACTGCAGGTGGCGACCACTGGAACGGTGAAAGGTTGCTGTGTGGTGACACTGAAGGGTCCGCTTATGCCTAAACCGGCGCTGGCAGAAAGCTCGCTGAAGTATTCGCCCCGGTCGGCGTACATTCCGAAGCCAGCGCGGACTACAACGTTCTTGAGCGATTTCGGGCTCCAGGCCATTCCTATGCGTGGAGCAAACATCCATTGCCGGCCTGTCAGCGTGGAATTGCTGACGCCTTTAAATCCAAAGGCCTTGTTGTTGCCCGCCACCACCAGGCCAATCCCTGGCTCGCCGTTGGAGAGTGTTCCAAAGGAATCGGTGGCCAGGTTGTACTTGTAATCGGACGGGTAGAAATTGGTAAGCAGGCCATTGATCTCATTCAGTGGGCCATCCCAATCCCAGCGCACACCCAAATTTAGCGTGAGATTCGACCGAACCTTAATGTTGTCCTGAGCGAAAAGGCCCGCGGATTTCGAGCGGAAATGGCGATTCGTTTCACCGTTGAGGAACAGTCCGCTGCTGTGATCGGAACCGATCACCCCGGTAAGAAAGTCACCGAATGTGTTAAAGCTAAGATTAGCAACCTGGTTCTCACGATTCTCCACATTGAGTTGCATGTAATCGAAGATGCCGCCGAAAGACATTGTGTGAATGCCATGAACCCAGTGAAAAACCGACGATCCTTCGTGCTGGTTTTGAAACACTCCCGCGTTGGCGAAGTTCGTGGAGGGTCCGATGCTCATCTGGTTGCCACGGAACTGTTGCACACTCCCGCCGCCGAGCACGGCGGCCCCAGCGTCCGCGCTTCCAATGGTGATGCCGGGAAAGCGCGTGCTGCCAAGCAGATTGAGCCCTACAGCCGAGGGCGTCAGAGATTGGCTAGTGGTAGCGTTGGCCACTTCGCGAATAAAGCCGTACCGATTCTCCCAGGTCGCATTCGTAGTAAGGACGCTAGTGTTATCCAGAGAAAAAAGTTGGCTCGCGGCATGCAGGGTCTGGGGAAAGCCCGGCACCGCACTCACCGCGAAAGGAATGCTCGTAGGATCGCTTTGAAAATAGTACTTCCCCGCAAGACGGTCCTTCGAACTAAAGTTGTAATCTACATTGCCATTGACCTGAGTAGCGTTGAACTGGCTCGCCGGCCCTTTCACGAAAGCGTTGAAGGGCTGGGTTCCGCTTTCGGGGTTAGCTGCATTCGCTGAAGGAACGATGAACTGCCCGCTCGAAGTCTTGGCCTGGAGAATAGCCATCGCCACAGGATCCACCTGTCCAGCGGTAATGCAGCCTGGACAGCCGTCCGCCGTATTCACAAGGTTCGCCACAGTCCCCGCATCCGTGCGATTGGTATCAGTCAGTCCGGGAAGAGTGGGGACCCCGTTAAATGCGCCGCTGAGAGCGTCACTGATTCGCTGTCCCTGATAGGAAGCGAAGAAAAACAGCTTATCTTTCTTGATCGGCCCGCCCAGCGTGCCGCCAAATACGTTGCGGTGCAGTGGGGGTGCGCCGGTGAAGAACGGATTGGCCGCCAGGAAAGTAGGAGCCGCATCGAAAGAATTGTTTTGGTAGTATTCGTACACTTGACCATGCAGGTTGTTCGTCCCGGACTTGGTTGTGGTTTCGATGTGAGCGCCGCTGGCCGAGCCCATCGATGCGTCGTACATCGAGGTGGCGACGTGAACCTCTTCAATCGTCTCAGTAGGAGGGGTCGGGAGTGCCTGACCGATCGCGTCGAACACAGAGCTGTTGGTTTGAACCTGCCCACCGACTCCGAAAATTTCTCCGGTATTCAGGGTGAACCGGCTGTCGGAAATATTGCTGGTCGAATTTCCGTTGAATAAATTGTTCGCGTTCACTCCATTGAAGGTGAACAGATTGCTGGTATCGCGCTGGCCGTTGGCGACGATTCCCTGATTTCCCAGGCCTTCGTTGGATCCTGAGCCGGACAGAAAGTCCGCGCTAACCCCGGGGGCTTGAATGGCGAGTTGCGTAAAGCTTCCGGTGCCCAACGGAACCGACTCGATCTGTTGTGCGCCCATCGTATAGCCGTTAGTAGTGTCAGTCTGGTTCAGCAGCGGCGTGGCTTCAACCGTTACCGTCGACGACACCGCTCCCGCTTTCAGCTTGGCATTCACCGTCGCCGTGCGGTTGCCCTGCACGATGATTTGCGGATAGACAGCCGTCTCGAAGCCGTCTTTGCTGAACCGAACCTCGTAGGTGCCAATGGGCAGATCGGCAACGTTAAATCCGCCGTCTCCTTTGCTCGTAGCTTCGACTTCCAGATTTGTGGCGATCGAGTGTACCTTCACGCTCGCGCCCGGGACCACAGCGCCGCTGCTGTCGGTGACGGTGCCGTTCATCGATCCCAAAGTTTGCTGGGCAAGAGTGAAATGCGCGAGCAGGAGCACAGTTAGAACGGCGATGAACGGACGCGCGAAGGACTTTCGCAGGGCTGCAGGCAGACTGCTGCTAACGCAGGACACAGGCGCAACCTCCTCGGAACTGGCGTTTATAACAAAGAGAAATAGCGACATTCAAGGCAGGACCGTAAAACTAAGGTCAATACTCGATGAATTTTTCTTCAGGTTCGCAGCAAAACTTCCGCACAGGCTGGAGGAGGGCCGCATCGCTGGGAATTTGCCGCGATGGGTAAGCCAGAAGGGTACGCTAATCTGTACGGTGGATCAAGAAATCCCAATGAATTTGCGCGTTGGTTTGTGCGCCGACTGTAGCTTCGCTCGCGTGATCAAATCCGACCGCGGGTCAACTTTTTATTTATGCGGACGGGCGGCGACCGATGATAGTTACCCGAAATATCCGCGCCTGCCAGTGCTTCAGTGTCGCGGATACGACCCCAAAACCTAGTCACTCGCCTCAATCATTCCAGCCCCAGCTCTTTCGCCAGCGCCTGCCACTTCGCGTCAACCGCTGCTTTGGTCTTCGCATCCATCACAATCTCGTCCGGCCAGGGACGCGCAAAGCCTTCGCTCGCCCATTTGCGCGTGGCGTCGATGCCCATCTTCGATCCGAAATTGGGCAGGCGGCTGGCGTGATCGAGGGAATCGACTGGGCCGAGCGTGAATTGAATGTCGCGCTCCGGGTCGATGTGATTGAACACTTTTAGCGTCACGTCGGCCAGATTCTGCACGTCGACGTCTTCATCGACGACCACAACGCATTTCGTGAACATCGCCTGGCCCAGCGACCAGATGGCGTTCATCACTTTGCGCGCCTGTCCCGGATAAGACTTCTTGATCGACACAATCATCAGATTGTGAAACACCCCTTCGATGGGCAAGTTGATGTCCACCAACTCAGGGATGGTCAGCTTCATCATGGGCAGAAAGACGCGCTCCACGGCCTTCCCCATGTAGGCGTCTTCCTGCGGCGGCTTGCCCACGATCGTGGTCGCGCAAATCGGATCTTTGCGATGCGTGACGCAGGTGAGGTGAAACACCGGATAAAGATCTTCGAGCGAGTAGAAGCCGGTGTGATCGCCGAACGGGCCTTCGCTGCGAAGCTCATCGAGATTCACATAGCCCTCGAGCACGATCTCACTTGACGCGGGTACCTCCAGATCGACGGTCTCGCATTTCACCAGATCGACCGGCGCACCGCGCAGGAATCCGGCGATGATGTACTCCTCGACCTCAGGTGGTGCGGGAACGATTGCGGAAAATGTCACGGCGGGATCCGTGCCAATCGCGACCGCAACTTCCATCTTGCCGGACGGCCGTTCGCCCGCGGCGAGAACTGATCCTCCGGAGCTCCGCGCCATAATGTCTACTGCTGCGGACTTGCCCTCGACGGCAATTCGCATGCGCTCGCGCGCGTGCTCGGCTGCGACTTTCTGGCGCTGCCAGTGCATTCCCGTGGTGCGCTCGTCGTAGACCTGCATGCGGTACATGCCGAGATTGCGCTTGCCCGATTTCGGATCGCGCGTGGTCACGCAGGGCAGAGTGATAAATCGTCCAGCATCCTGCGGCCAGCATTGCAGAATCGGAAAATCCAGCAGCGAGAAGTTGTCGCGCTTGATGACTTCTTTGCACGGCCCGGTCGGCACCGTGCGCGGAAAGAACTTTCCTGCCTCGGTGAGCAGAGGCAGCATTTTAAGTTTGTCGAGGAAGCCTTGCGGAGACTTGATCTCCATGAACATGCGGATACGCGCGGCGAATTCGTCGAACGATTTCACCCCCAGCGCCAGCTTCATGCGCGCGTCCGAGCCGAACTGGTTGATCAGAACTTTCGCGCCGGACTGACCTTTGATGTTCTCAAACAGCAGCGCCGGTCCGCCAGCCATCCCTTTTGAATCGCGGCCTTTCGAGACCCGGTCGGTGATTTCGGCGATCTCGAGGATCGGGTCCACTTCCGTCTGCACACGCTTCAGTTCGCCGGTGCGGTCCAGGGCAGTGATCCACTGGCGAAGGTCATCGAAGGCCACAATAATCTCCTGTCGGAACCGTCGATTATATAGGCACCCTCGAAGCCTTCGCCGTTGGCGACCCTCATTCCGAAGAAAAACGATCCGAAGACGAACGTTTCCGACAATCTTTCCT
>Ga0210410_10002961_pt1 | contig 15129 bp, 13 predicted proteins | sample IncBWC4MmetaG_FD_161058 | JGI IMG/M metagenome (GOLD analysis project Ga0210410, IMG submission 161058) | Forest soil microbial communities from Barre Woods Harvard Forest LTER site, Petersham, Massachusetts, United States - Inc-BW-C-4-M | ecosystem: Environmental > Terrestrial > Soil >... | reverse complement strand
TTTCGTGTATTCGACCGACTATTTGCAGCGCCGGGCGATCTTCAAGGGCGAGTACTTCGTGCTCGGCCTGTTTGCCACCCTGGGCGGCATGGTGCTGATCTCGGCGGGCAGTCTGATCACGCTGTACTTGGGTCTCGAACTGATGTCGCTGTGCCTGTACGCCATGGTGGCATTCGATCGGGACTCGGGGATCGCTGCCGAATCGGCCATCAAGTACTTCGTCTTGGGTTCCATGGCGTCCGGAACACTGCTCTACGGCATGTCCATTGTCTACGGCGTCACGGGAAGTTTGGAACTCGCTGAAATCGCGACTGTGGTACGCAATGCCGCGATTGGCGGAAACATCGGCCTGATGTTCGGCGTCGCCTTCCTCATCGTCGGCGTGGGCTTTAAGTTCGGAGCGGTACCGTTCCACATGTGGATACCGGACGTGTATGAAGGTTCGCCGACCTGCGTAACCGTGTTCATCGGGACTGCCTCGAAGCTCGCCGCATTCGCACTGGCCATGCGTTTGCTGCCGGAGGCGCTAGGGGCTTCTCAAGCCGACTGGAGCCAGATGCTGGTGGTGCTCGCCGTGTTGTCGATGGCGCTCGGCAACATCGTCGCGATTGCGCAGACGAATCTCAAACGCATGCTGGCGTACTCGACGATTTCGCACATTGGCTTTGTGCTGTTGGGAATCCTCTCAGGAACGGCGCAGGGCTATCAGGCCTCGATGTTCTACATGATCAGCTACGTGATCGTCGCGGCCGGCGCCTTCGGCATGATACTGCTGTTGGCCAGGCAGGGTTTTGAGGCCGACAAGCTCACCGACTTCAAGGGCTTGAATGCCAGAAGCCCTTGGTTTGCCGGCATGATGGCCATCCTCATGTTCAGTTTGGCCGGCATACCGCCTTTCATCGGCTTCTGGGCAAAGCTCGGCGTCATCCAAGCGGTTCTCGGCGTGCATCTCACGTGGCTCGGCGTGATCGCCGTGCTGTTCTCCGTGGTCGGCGCGTTTTACTACCTGCGCATCGTCAAACTCATGTACTTCGATGAACCCACGGACACCGCGGTGATCGGAGGTTCAATGCTGATGCGCACCGTATTGAGCGCGAACGCGCTGTTGACGCTGGCGTTGGGTATCATTCCCGGTGCGCTGCTGGAGATCTGTCAGCGAGCCCTGCAGTAGCGCGTAGGCGGTCAACAGTCTGAGGAGGGATTCATGATCACGCTCTATCACTGCCCGCAGACCCGCTCAGCAAGCATCGTCTGGCTGCTCGAGGAACTCGAGGTTCCCTATCAAACGAAGGTCGTGGATTTTCGGCGCGCAGACGGCAGCGGCTCCCGCGATGCTTCAAACCCTCACCCGCATGGCAAAGTGCCCGCACTGGTCGACGGCGACGAGACCGTGTTCGAAAGCAGTGCCATCGCGCTGTTCTTAACAGATAAATACCGCACGAAGAAATTGGGGCCTGCGGTCGGTGAGTCCAATCGCGCCGAGTATCTTTCCTGGCTCGCGTACCGCCCCGGCGTGATGGAGCCGGCGCTCATTTCGCGCCGCTTCGAGATCAAGCACGTGTATGGCGCGATGGGATGGGCGCCGGCAGATGAAGTGGAGGAGGTGCTCAATGGGCACATGGCGTCGCGCCGGTACTTTCTGGGCGACACGTTCTCCGCCTTGGATATCCTGCTGGGCGGCGGCCTGCATTTCATGATGATGGCGAAGATGATCAAGGCGACGCCGGTTCTGACGGCCTATGCGGCGCGGATCACCGATCGGCCGGGCTATCGCAAGATGATGGGAGAGGGCAAGCAATGAGCCGACCCCCAAGTGGGGTGGCCGGCTTGCTTTAGCCGCGCGCTCAAGTAGAATGCGCGGCTCTTTCCGGTGCGGGGTGGAGCAGTCTGGCAGCTCGTCGGGCTCATAACCCGAAGGTCGCAGGTTCAAATCCTGCCCCCGCTACCAATTCACACGTAAATAATTGATTTATAAGAATATTATTTCTCTATGGTAGCGGCACCCGCTACCAACTACGCCGTTTCTCGTTTCCGAGAGCCGCGAGGGCCTGCCGTATGGACCGCTTCTAGCGGGATGAAGAATGATGATGCCGCTAACTCTGTCGCATCAACAAATCCGCTCGATCGATATTATCCAGAGGCACGGCATCGATGTGGACAAGGAAAGTCAACTTGAAAATTCTCGCAAAGATCATCCTCTCGGTGGCCTTGGTTGCGCCCGTAGCAGTTCATGCAGACGCACCGCCGCGCGCGCCGAGCGAATCGCAACTTGTTGAACATGGCTCTTACATCAACAAGGACGGAGTACGGGTTCACTCGCCTGCGCACACTAGGAACGGTGAACAGCCGGCGGGCGCGTCTGCACAGTGTCGCGACCTGAGTTACAGTTTCAGCAGGCATCACCGAGGCACGTGTTCGCGTCACGGTGGCGTGTCGCGCTGGCTCAACTGAGCGAGTTCTTCAAAAGTAATGTTTGCCTCGCTATTTGGATTGAGAACTCTGACCGATAAATATTCATCGCACGAGGTCTCCATTGAAATTCATCCGTCGCATTAAAAAGAACCGAGCCATTAAGAGCTACGTCAGAAGACTTCCAGGGCTGCTCGCCAAGGACTACGGGCGTTCGGCACACTACAGGCCATTGCAGATCAAGCGAACTATCGAGCGTGCCGGCTTGGATCCGATTTATGCTTGCTACGCCATAGCAATGTTCTCCGGTCGCGATGACTTTATTCAATTTCATACCGACATTGGTGAAACCTGCGAATTCGACGCAATGCGCACAGAGATTGCGCAAAATCATTTTTCAGGCGATGTGAACTTCGATGTGGGCGATATTGTGAACTTGTATTCCGAGCACGGCTCGGATGCTTCACACCCAGGCTCTCATGATTCAGGCAGTGGCCACGGCGGACATTGAGAGGCGGGTTGGTCCAACTGTCAGGCTGCTTGTGCGCTAAGTCGCACGCCGAACGCTCCGACGATCTTCATCACCGTTTCAAAGCTCGGATTGCCGTCTTTGGCGATCGCTTTGTACAGCCCCTGGCGCGAGATGCCGGTTTCTTTGGCGAGTTTCGACATGCCGCCACGCGCTCGAGCGACGACACCGAGCGCATGCACCAGCGATTCATGGTCAACGCCATCCTCAAAGAACGCCTCGAGGTACATTGCGACTTCCTTCGGCGTCCGAAGATAATCGGCTGGATCATAGGGCGCGAGGCCCAGTGGGTTCTTGGCTTTTGCCTTTGTCTTCGTTGCCTTCGCTTTTGCCATCACTCAGCCCTCTAGCTGCTTCATCATTTCGAGCGCGCGTTTAATGTCCCGCTTCTGCGTGCCCTTGGCGCCGCCGATGAGCAGCATGATCAGCGTCTTGCCGCGGCGCGTGTAATACACCCGGTAGCCCGGGCCCGTATCGATTCGAAGCTCGCTCAATCCGTCGCTGATCGGCTTGTGGTCACCGAAATTGCCCAGCGAGAGCCGAGCTATACGGGCGTTGATACTTACCGCCGCCTGACGGTCCTCCAGCTCCAGGAGCCACGTAGCGAATGCTTTCGTGCGGACCACTTCGAACATGGCGAACTGTAAACCATAGGGGACATATTGTCAACTATAGGTGACAGATGTAAGGTAGGCGGCAAACTGTACTTTTTGCTAATCGGGACAGCGGATTAGACTGGCTGGCACGATCGGTAGCCTGAGAGGATGACTGGTACAAAGATCAAATCCTACCCCCGCTACCAAATTATAAAAAAAGGATTTAGGTGAAAACGCGTGACGCTCTGATTTGCCGGCTGCTGCCGGCCGCATTCGCACGCGCATCCTCCTGTCAGAATCGTACGGCTACGTCGCAGGCGTGCAATCGATGACCGGCAACTGCGCCTCGATCACCGGGATGTCGAGCGACGGAGCATTGTCGAAATCGAACAGATCTTCGAGAGGGCTTGCATACTGATCGCGCAGGGTCAGGTGGAGATGCCCGGTGCCCCCGCTCGCCTGATCATTTAGAAAGCGCTCCTCGATGAACTCGAGAATCGATGCGTGGTCGCCGACTGCGTGCGAGACATAATGCGCTTTGGCGAACGGCGAGACTGCCAGGAACGGAACGCGGAAGCCGAGTTGATCGAAGGAGGCGCAGGCGCTGGGATACGGACCGCCCAGGTTCTGCGCGAGCGCGGGACAGAGCGACTCGGCGTCTGGCACGCTGGCATTGCAGGCCACCCCCGCGCCCGGCTCCTCACTCGCAGGCGGATGCGATTGATCCGCGCATTGCCCGGGAAAGATACCGTCGGGAGTGCGTGCCGATCCTTGCGGTGCCTGAGGCGGCGACACATGATCATAAAAGCCACCGTGCTCATCCCAGGTGATGAAGATGACAGAATCCTTCCAATAGGGTCCGGCACGGATCGCATTGACGGCACGCGAGACGAACGCCTGGCCTCGCTGGATGTCTTCGGGCGGATGCTCGTCGTCCCGCGCGTCGAGGAAGGAAACCTGAGGCAGGGGCGGCGCACCGGAATATCCTGCGGCGACGGCGAGAAAGACATCGACAGATCGGAAGTGGGGGTCTGTGGTGCCGCTCGGTCGGCGAAGGGCAGCCGCTTGCGGCCTGACCTCGTAGTAGTCCGTCCAGGTGATACCGTGGCTGTCGAGAAGATCGAGGATCGTGCCCGTGCTGGGCTTGAGGCCGTCTGGCGGGATGTAGCTCACATCCCCGGTGGACACATGGCCGAACGAGGTTGCAGCCAGGAGATAGAGCCGGTTGGGCAGCGTCGGTCCGATCACGGAGGCGAAGTAGCGATCGTCGATCGCGAATTTCTGTGCCAGATCGTAGTAAAAGGGCAGATCGACCTGCGTATAGAACCCCATGGTCGGATCGTCCGTCGTCGTCTCGATGCCGCGGTCCGGCTGATACACGCCGTCGTTCATTCGCACGAAGCCGTCGTTGGGTGAACCGGTGAGGGTCGCGTTGGGATTTTCGAAGTTCGCCTCGACGTGGGAGTCGCGCCAGGCGTGCGCGAGGTCTGGGATGACACAACGGCTCGGGTTGTGAAAAGCCGTCGCTGCAAGCCCCGCATCCTCCGGATTCGAGTTCACGCAGGTGAGATTCCCGGTCGAGCTCAAGGTGCAGCTAAGGCCATCGACACAACTATGATCATCCGGCGCGCAGCCTGAGGAGGAGCGGTGGTACGGCCCCCCCGGAACATACGGAAGTGCTCCGAAGTAATTGTCGAACGAATGGTTCTCCATCATCACGACAATGATGTGATTGACCTTGTCGAGCCCTGGGGCCGCGGGGGACGTTACACGATCCGAGCCGGAGCATGCGGCGAGGGTTGCGAAAACCGCGAAGAGGAGGCCGTGGTTCCTGTGGTGCCGATCGTCGCTCATGCTTTCCAGCGACTCCTATATGCCGATCAACCGACTGACATGATCAGACAGCATCCGTCGGGCTTACGCAATACATACATAGTACCGCGCCTCGGCCCGAGCCGGCCATTGCGGCATTTCGGTAAAAATGGCGTGGTGCTTTCGATCCCAGCGCGTGAATCGGTCGGCCATTTATCAGCACGAACAATGAGATAGCCTCGCCGGCACCATCCGTAGGACTAAGGGATGCTCGATATAAAGATCAAATGCTCCCCGCTACTAATTCTATCGAAAAATCAATCCGTGGAGGAGTGTACGCACCTGCTAGACACCCAGCGCGACTTGGCCGCGGCGCGCTACAACCGCGCGCGTTCTTACGAGGGGCTTAAAAATTATGACGCAGCGCTTGAGGACTTTGCGCCTATCGCCGAGGACGGATCCGAAAACTACATACGAGATGGAGCGGTCATTGAAATGGAGCACATCAATGTGCTACTCGGCAAGTACGCCGTCGAGCTAGAAATATTCAAGAAATATCCTTTCGTCTTCGACGCGTCGCTGCAACCGCCTGAAGATCTGGCTGTCGCCTACAACAATCGTTGCTTCGCTCACAGCAAAGGCAACCTACGAATACTCCACGCCCGTGAAACGCAAGTGTCGGCGGTCGGCGACGGAAGTCAGAGCGCATGATGTAAGTCTTTGGCGACAACAACAACAAAAAACACCCACCGACAACATAACGTGACGCAGTTCCGCCCTGCATAGTGACGCGCCTGCTTTCATGGTTGCCTACATTGGGATTAGGACAAACCGATGCTGGCGACCGAGCACATTGTTCTCGAAGCGGAGACACGCGAAGTACCGCAGCTTCAATCGCGGCGCAGGGTGCACGCGTCCGTGCAGTGTCGCTCCCGGCTGCTGCGCCGAAACCTGCAGCTCTCCATCATCGACTATCACTACCTTGGGATCCGAGTGGGTCAGCGCGGAGCTGTCGCCCGGGAGTACGTGCTCGATCTGCGCTTTGTCGATCCCGCCTTTGCATTGACGCGCCAGATTCCATGGGGTTGCATCTGGGCGGCGCTGGCGCTGACGGCAGCCACAGGCGCGGCGGCCATGTGGTACACGGCGGAAACGGCCTTGCGACCGCGGCTTCTTGCCGCCGAGGTTTCCGCGACGCTGTTTGCCGGAGCGACGCTTGCGTATCTCGCGGTCGCGGTGCGGCTGGTCGAGACCGTCGCCTTACACAGCCTCCATGGCCGTATTGCGCTGCTGCAGTATCGCGGCGGTGCCGGCACGCTGCGCAGGATCCGCCCATTCATGCGCAAGCTCGGGGCTCATGTGCGATTGGCCGCGGCGGCGCGCCGTTCCACCAGGGCCGAGCACCTGCGCGATGAGCTGCGCGAACACTATCGATTGAAGGAGGCCGGAGTGTTGGCCGGCGAGACTTACGATGCCGGCAAGGCCCGCATTCTGGCGCAGCACTGAGTGATGCGCGGCGCCGGATGGGAAGGCGGGTGTTTTTACTGATAAGGCCGCCCGGCTGAAATCCCGGGCACTGCGTTTGGATTCGCAAATGGCAAACCCACCGAAAGGTGGCGACGCAAAGTCTCCGGTCTAAGGAGCCTCGGGCTCTACGACAGCGGGACCGCCGAACTCCAGTCCTTCCACCGGACTGTATTGGTGCGCGTCGTTGGTGCGTCACGGCAGCGGGTGGAAGGGGAGCAAAGCGAATGCATAAGCATTTCTTGATCGTGATGAGCGCGCTGCTGTGCATCTCGGCGCGGCCCAGTCCGGCGGATGAAAGCGCCCGGGCACAGATGAAAGGTCTGGACCAGCAGGTGCAGGAGGTCAAAACCGACGTCCTGAGCATCGCGGCGGAGCTCAACCAGCTGGAAGAGAAGCTGCTCTATCCGTCCGACACGCATCTCGCAGTGTTCGTGTCGCTGGCGCACGGCGAGACGTTGCGCCTCGATGCCGTGCAGATCCAGATCGATGGACATCTCGCCACTCACTACATCTACAGCTTCAAAGAGCTCGATGCCCTGCGCAGAGGGGGCGTCCAGCGGGTCTACAGCGGAAACATCACAACCGGCACGCACGAGATCGAGGTTTCGGTAAGCGCCAAGCTCGCCAACGGCAAGGACTACACCCGGACCGAGCGCTTCCCCTTCACCAAGGAGATCAAGCCGAAGTTGCTCGGGGTGATGCTGGCGGGCCCGGATACCCCGCAGCCCGGGATTCATCTCGAGGACTGGTAGCCATGCGTATCCGGCCGCCATCGCTGTCGATGGTAGTGGTGCTGGCCGCGGTCGCGGCTCAGCCGTCCGTCGCTGCCGAACTGCGCGACCTGTATTTCGGAGAAGCACTGTATGGGGCCTATCAGGGTCAATACTTCGACGCGCTGGAGCGCCTCGATGCCGAGTTGGCCCAGCACTATCGCGTCGACGAGCCGGAGCTGGATTCACTCCAGTACCACATCAGGCAGGCGGATTTCTCGGTCGGCGACTTCGAGCTGCGCTACCGCATGCATCTGCGTGCCGGTCGGGCCATCAAGGCAGTTCTCGATGCCGACGTGGAGCAGCCCGTCAAGAACGACGCGGCATACCGGCTGGCGCGCATCCAGTTCCAGAAGGATCAGCCCGAGGATGCGCTGCATTCGCTGGAGCGGATTCAGGGGACTGTGCCGGACAACATCAAGGACGATCTGGAATTCCTGCGTGCCAATGTTTACTCCGCTCTCGGGCGGCCGGCGGACGCGATGGAGGTGCTCAAGCGCCTGCAGAGCGCGGAGAGCCTGAAGGGATTCGCCGCCTACAACTTAGGGATAGCGCTGCTGCAGGCGGGCCATAACACGGAGGCGCTGCGGCAGCTGGAGAAGGCTGGTCAGATCGACAGTCGCGTCTCGGCCACGGCCGCGGTCCGCGACAAGTCGAACATGGTCCTGGGCAGCCTGCTGTTCGAGTCGAAGGAGTACGGACCAGCACAGCTGGCCTTCGACCGCGTGCGCTTGGACGGACCGTATTCGAACCGCGCGCTGCTGAGCACCGGGTGGGCCGAGGCCACCGCACATGACTATCAGAAGGCGCTCGTGCCCTGGGGCATGCTCATCGAGCGCGATGGAACCGATGCCGCCGTGCAAGAGGTCATGCTCGCGCTGCCGTTTGCCTACAGCAAGCTGCAGGTGTACGGGCGCGCGGCGCTGCTTTACGGCAAGGCGCTCGATGCCTTCGGCAAGGAGCTGGAGAAGGTGGATGCGTCCACGCGCAGCATCCGCGAGGGCAGCTTCCTCAAAGCCTTGGTGCGCGAGGAAATCAAGCAGGACAACCTATGGGTCGTGCGCCTGCGCACGCTGCCCGACACGCCGGAGACCTTCTACCTCACCGAACTAATGGCCTCGAATGACTTCCAGACGGCATTGCAGAACTATCTGGACATGGAGGATTTGCGCCGGAGGCTGATTGCCTGGCAAGGCGGGTTCGACGCTTTCGAGGATCTGATTCGCCTGCGCCGTGCGAACTACGAGCCTCTGCTGCCGCAGGTCGATGCGCACTTCAAAGAGCTGGACTCGCAGATGCGTGTGCGACTCGAGCAGCGCGATCACTTGCAGAAGCGTCTTCAGGACATTCTGACGGCGCCGCGGCCGGCGCTTCTGGCAACAGCCGACGAACACGCGGCGCTCGAACGCCTGGCGAAGATCGAGACGGCGCTACAACACAGCGGCGACGAGGAACACGCCGCCGAGGAGGCCCGGGTGCAGCGCCTGCGGGGCGTACTCACGTGGCGTCTGAGCACGGAGTACCCGGAGCGGCTGACGCGGGCTCACGAGGATCTGCACGCGCTGAACGAAGATGTGCGGGCGTTGCAGAAGCAATACACCGCCTTTGTCCGGGCGCGGCAGGCCGCAGTGCACAGCTACGCCGGCTACGACCAGCCCATCCGGCGGCTGCGCACACGAGTCGATGCGGCGCTGGAGCACGTCGACACCCTGCTCGCCCGGCAGGGCCACGTAATCGAGGCGGTCGCCATCGATGAACTCAACATACGGCATCAGCGCCTCGAGGCCTATCAGGTTCAGGCTCGCTACGCGGTGGCCGACAGCTATGACAGGGCGCTGAAGGAACACGCGAACGGAGGGACGCCGTGATGCGTCTCGCGCGTGCATGCGCCGTCGCGTTGCTCCTGCCGCTGATCGCGGCGTGCGCTCATACCGTCGACCGGTCGGGGACACTGGCGACCCTTCACGGGGTACGGCCGGACACCCAGGAGGTGCCGGTCGACCAGGGCCTCGATCGGGCGGTGCAGAGTTACCGCGACTTCCTGAAGCAGGCTCCGGACAGCACGCTGGCGCCGGAGGCCATGCGGCGCCTGGCGGACCTGAAGATCGAGAAGGAGTTCGGAATCCAGGGCGACGGCAAGCTCGTGGAGCTGCCCGCGTCGCAAAGTGGCACGCAAGCGAAGTCCGTCGCGCCGGCGTCAGGCGCCGCGCCAGCCGAACCGATTGGCAGCCCCGGACGAGACCGCGCTACCGCGTTGCGCGCGCCGGCAGTCACGAAGTTCGATGCGCGCATCGCGACGCGGTCCCACCCGGAGATTCCGGGCTCCGGTCCCTCGGTGGCATCGGAACGTGATCTGGAGCAGCGGGCGGCATCGCAGCCGGGAATCCCGCCCGCGAACGCGGCGCCGAAGTTGGCGTTGCCGGGCGGAATGGATGGTGATCCCGCGAGCGCCGGCCCGCTCGAGGCGATCAAGCTGTACGACGAGCTGCTCGCGAAGTATCCGCAGTACGCGTTTCGTGACCAGGTGCTCTACCAGAAGGCGCGCGCCTACGACGAGCTGGGGCAGACCGAGGAGGCCTTGAGAGTCATGGAGCAGCTGGTCGGCGAAAATCCGCGCTCGCGGTTCGCGGACGAGGTGCAGTTCAGGCGCGCGGAGCGCTTCTTCATCGCAAGGAAATATCGTGAGGCGGAGAGATCCTACGCGGCAATTGCGGACCGCGGGAGCGGCTCGGAGTACTACGAGCTCGCACTCTACAAGCTGGGATGGACGTTGTACAAGCAGCAACTCCACCAAGAGGCTCTGCCCCGGTTCTTCGCACTCCTCGACTACAAGGTCAAGAGCGGCTATGACTTCGATGCGAAGCATACCGAGGCCGAGCAGCGGCGCGTCGAGGATACCTTCCAGGTCATCAGCCTGAGCTTCTCGAATATCGGCGGTCCGGAAGTGATCGGCTCGTACTTCGCCACCGACGGACATCGAGCCTACGAGAACCGTGTCTACCGCTACCTCGCGGAGTTCTACCTGGCGAAGCTCCGGTATCAGGACGCCGTCACGGTCTATAAATCATTCGTGGCGCTGTACCCGTTCCACGAGGTGTCGCCTCACTTCAGCATGCGGGTGGTTGAAATCTATGAGAAGGGCGGATTCCCGCAGCTGGTGCTCGCGGCGAAGAAGGACTTCGCGGGCACATACGGCCTGCAGGGCGAGTACTGGCATCACTTCGATGTGAACAAGTCGCCGGAAGTACTGAGTTACGTGCAGAGCAACCTGAAGGACCTGGCGAATCACTATCACGCGCAGTACCAGGACCCGAAGCAGCATGAGCAGAAGGCGGCCAACTACGCCGAGGCCACGCGTTGGTACCGGGAGTTTCTGACTTCGTTCCGCACCGATCCGCAAGCGCCGCAAACGGACTATCAGCTCGCGGATCTGATGCTCGAGAATCATGACTACGCGGCGGCGGCGCACGAATATGAAATCACGGCTTATGATTACCCGCCGCACGCGAAGTCGGCGGCGGCGGGCTATGCCGCGATTTACGCACATCGCGAGTATCTCAAGGTCGCCGGCGCCGATTTGAAGGATGCTGCGCGCCGCGACACGATCGACAGTTCGATCAAGTTCGCGGACGCGTTCCCGCAGCACGAGCAGGCGGCAATCGTACTGGCCGCGGCGGCTCAAGACGCGTACGAGATGAAGGACCTCGCGCTCGCGCGCGACTCCGGTCGGCATCTCATCGAGAAGTTCCCGAATGCGGCCGTGGGCGTGCGCCGCGATGCGTGGCTGGTCGTCGCACACTCCACCTTCGGCCTCGCGGAGTATGCAGACGCGGAGCAGGCCTACGGGCGCGTACTTGAAGCCACGCCGCAGGGAGATGCATCGAGTGCCGGGCTGGTGGAGAACCTGGCGGCCTCCATCTACAAGCAGGGCGAGCAGGCAAACCAGGCAGAGGACTACCGCACCGCGGCCAATCACTTCGTGCGCATCAAGCAGGTTGCTCCCACGTCGAAGATCTGCGCGGCGGCGGAGTACGACGCCGGCGCGGCCTTGCTGCGCTTGAAAGACTGGACGGCCGCGGCTCAGGTTCTGAACGAGTTCCGGCAGAGCTTCCCCGAGCATGAGCTGCAGAAGGAGGCAACCAAGCAGATCGCCTACGCGTTCCAACAGGCCGGGCAGCTGGCGCAATCCGCCGGTGAGTACCAACGTGTGGCGATCGAGTCGCCGAATCCGCAGCTGCGCGCTGAAGCGATGCTGCAGGCGGGCGACCTGTATATGCAGGCTAACAACGCCGATCGCGCACTGGAAGCGTACTCGAAGTATGTCGGGGAGTTCCCCAAGCCGATTGAGACGGCGGTGGAGACGCGCTCCAAGATTGCCGGGATCTACAAGTCGAAGGGCGATCAGTCCCAGTACCACCATCAGCTCGAGGAAATCGTGCGTGCCGACGGTGCGGCCGGCAGCGAGCGCACGGACCGCACGCGAAACGTCGCGGCGCGCGCGGCATTCGAGCTGTCCGAGCCGATCTACGAGCAGTATGCGTCGCTCAAACTCGTGCAGCCCTTCGAGCGTAGCCTCCAGGAGAAGCAACGCAGTATGGACATTGCGACCAAAGCCTTCGGCCGGCTGGTCGACTACCAGGTTGGGGAGGTCACCGCGGCGGCCACCTTCTACATGGCCGAGATCTACGCGAATTTCAGCCAGGCCCTGCGCGAGTCAGAGCGCCCGGCCGATCTCGGGGTGGAGGCTCTAAAGGACTACGAACAGCAGCTTGCCGATGCCGCGCACCCGCTCGATGAGAAGGCGATCGCGGTCCACCAGAAAAACCTCGAGCTGATGAGGCGGGCGTTCAGCAACGCGTGGACGCAGAAAAGCCTGGACCGTCTCGCGGCGCTCAAGCCGGAGACCTACGAGCGGGGCGAAATCAGCAGCGGATTCCTCGGATCGCTCGAGCGGTATGTCTATCAACCGCCGCCGCGTGTGATTGAAGCAGCCGTCGGCAATACGACGATCCCGGAAGCCGCGCCCACGCCCGCAACGGGCACCCTCACAGCGGGAGCAGACAATGCACACCTGCACTGATTTCGAGCGGATAACGGGCGCGCGGCGAGTTGCGGCCGGACTCGTGCTGGCCGTGACGCTCCTCGGCTGCTGGAGCACTGCGTCGGCGGGCAAGCCGCGCGTGGCCGGATCGACGCTTCAGCCGGATGCGGGTGGCTTCCAGCTCACTGAAAAAATGCGCATCCCGGCAGACGTTCGTGGCGATTACGACAACGCGATGCGCCTTCTCGACGCGAAACAATATGATCAGGGAATCGCGTTGCTGCTCAAGGTCACCCAGAAAGCACCCAATGCGGCCGCGGCCTACGTCGATCTCGGCATCGCGTACGGCAAGTCCGGCGATCTCGACAAGGCGGTGGCGAGCCTCAAGCGCGCAGTCGACCTCAACCCCCGCCAGCTCGTGGCGTACAACGAGCTCGGCATCGTGTACCGCAGGAAAGCTGAATTCGCCGCCGCTCGCGAAAGCTACGAGCGGGCGCTGGCAGTCTTCCCCGGATTCCATTACGCAAGGCTGAATCTGGCGATTCTCTGCGATCTATACCTGGGTGACCTCACGTGCGCCCGCGACAACTACGCTGCCTATCAGCAGCTGGTCCCGGACGACAAGCGGGTGGCGAAGTGGATCGCCGATCTGAACGCCAGGACGAAGACCTAGGAGGACTCATGGTACGGACACTCATCCTCAGCCTTTTACTGCTTGCGGCCGCGCGCGGCGCGGCGGCCGACGAGACGGCGACTGCGCCGGGCACGCCGGCGGCGGCGAGTGCGCCGGCAACGACCCAGTCCGCCGGCGCACCTAAGCAAGGGGCGAAGAAGCAGACCGCCAGGACGAAGGCTGGTGATGGCAAGGCGGACCCCGCTGCCGCGGCCGGCCAGGCAGCGCAGCCCGGCGGCGACGTGAAGATGTCGGGCATGTCGATCCTGGGAAACGAGGATGCCCCCAAGTCGCTCGTGCTCGTGCCCTGGAAGAGCTCGCAGCTCGGTGAAATGCCGAGCGTGTCCAGGCTGCTCGACTCGGCGACGGCGCCGCTGGACAAGGACGTCTTCATGCGCGAGCTGGCGTACTACGAATTCAAGTCGAGCTCGAAGTGAGCGAAGCGGCGCGCGCGAGCGTCAGGTTGAAAGTGAATCGTTCAGTGGTTTGACAGTAACGTTCAAGAGGTTCGCATATGGAATTCTTCTATTCAATCGTCAAGTTCTTCACAGCAGGCGGGGCCTACATGTTTCCCATCCTGCTGGTCGGGGCGGTCGCGATCGCAATCGCGCTCGAGCGCTACATCACGCTCGCAATGATGAGCGCCCGCAATCGACGCACCTGGAGCCGGGTCGAGCCGGCGCTCACGAGTGGCGACTTCGACAAGGCGCGCGAGCTCACCAGCAAGGACGATTCTCCGATGGCGCGAGTGCTCAACATGGGGCTTGCCCTGCAGGGGGCGGTGCGGCGGCGCGATGACGTGGAGAAGGCGATTCAGGAGAGCATGATGGAAATCGTGCCGCAGCTCGAGAAGCGCACTCACTATCTCGCGACGGCCGCCAATGTCGCGACGCTGCTCGGCCTGCTGGGTACGGTGAGCGGCCTGATCCACTCCTTCGCCGCCGTGGCGACCGTCAACCCGGCGGAAAAGGCCAACCTGCTGTCGGCGAGCATCTCCGAGGCGATGAACTGCACGGCCTTTGGTCTCATGACCGCAGTTCCAATCCTGGTGGTGCACGCCTTTCTGCAGTCGAAGACACAGGGGCTGAGCGATGGCCTGGAGACGGCGGCCATCCGCTTCCTGAACGCGCTCTCTGCTCGTCAGGCGGCCCGCGCTGAGAGCCGCTTGGAACTCGTCCAGAAGTCGGCCTCGGCGGCCTGAGGATCACACTATGCGCAGTCTCCTCATGCGTCGCGAGCGCAAGCCGGCCGAGCTGCTGCTCGTGCCGATGATCGACATCTTCACCGTCCTGGTCACCTTTCTGCTGATGACGGCAGTGTTCTCGCGCATCGTCGTCATGCAGATCGACCTGCCGAGCTCCGTAGCCGCGAAGCCTGCGGAGCCGAAGTTTCGACTCGAGGTCATCGTCCGCCAGGACGGCTTCGAGCTCAGCGACGGCAAGCAGGCGATCGGTACGATACCGAAGGTGAGCGGCGCGTACGACCTGAACGCGCTGACCGAACGCGTGCTGGCGGTGAAGCGTGAACATCCGACCTCGGAGGATGTGTCGGTGCTCTCGGAGCGAAAGGTTCCCTACGACGAGCTGATCCAGGCGATGGATGCGATCCGCAGCACCGAAGTGCCCGCTACGGATGCGCTCGTCGCCGGCCAGGCGGTGCCGGGCGCGCAGACAGTGAAAGTCGCGCTGTTCACGAACATCGCGCTGGGAGATGCGCCATGAAAGTGCTGAAGCGTGGTCTCGGGCTGATGCCGCGCAAGGTTCGCGAGGATG
>Ga0210410_10002960_pt1 | contig 15130 bp, 12 predicted proteins | sample IncBWC4MmetaG_FD_161058 | JGI IMG/M metagenome (GOLD analysis project Ga0210410, IMG submission 161058) | Forest soil microbial communities from Barre Woods Harvard Forest LTER site, Petersham, Massachusetts, United States - Inc-BW-C-4-M | ecosystem: Environmental > Terrestrial > Soil >... | reverse complement strand
ACAACCGAGACCATCCTGACCGTGCCTGCAAACTGGATGACGATTTCGAACGGTAAGCTGGTCAGTGTCACCGACGCGAGCGATGGCATGAAAACCTGGACCTGGAGCGAATCACACCCGAGTTCGACGTATCTCATCACTGTCGTGGCGGGCGAATTTGTGGAGGTGAAAGACTCCTGGCGGAATATTCCGGTGACTTACTACGCGCCGAGAGATCGGGGCGATCGTTTGAACCCCAACTACAGCCGGACGCCAGCGATGATCGATCTCTTCAGCAAAAAGCTGGGCGTGGACTACCCGTGGGAGAAATATTCTCAGGCGATGGTGGACGAATTCGTCGCCGGCGGGATGGAAAATTCCAGCGCCACCACCAATACCGCCGACTCATTGCGCAACCCGAAACTGGTTCCGGAATACGAGCAGAATGAGGACCCGCTGATATCGCACGAGTTGGGCCATCAATGGTTCGGCGACCTGGTGACCACCAAGGACTGGGGCAATATTTGGCTGAACGAGGGCTTCGCCACGTTCATGGAAACGGTGTGGTCGGAATCGCATTTTGGAAAAGACACCGCGGACTACGACCGTTGGGAGGCCGCCCAGCAGTGGTTTGGGATGCGCTCGCTTTATGACAAGCCGATCGTGCGCTACAACTTTGAGGAGTCGGAGGAGTTTGACGGCAATGCGTACGGAAAGGGCGGCTGGGTGCTGTATATGCTGCGCCGTCAGCTCGGGGAAGATGCGTTTTACGCGGGACTGAAGCACTACCTGGAAGCGAATCGCGGGAAAAACGTCGTGACTTCGGATTTGACAAAGGCCATCGAAGAAGCGACGCACACCAACGTGGACGCATTTTTCCAGCAATGGATTTATGGGGCGGGCGCACCGAAATTCGAGGTGAGCTACGCCTACGATGAAACGAAGAAGCAGGTCGCGCTGACGGTAAAGCAGACGCAAAAGCGCGAAGGACGAGTCGGGCTGTTTAACGTGCCGGTGGATGTGGAAATCACGACGGCGAGCGGGGTGAAACTTTATCCCGTTCATGTGACGCAGGAGTCGGAGGTATTTACCTTCCCGGCGGACTCCGCGCCCTTGATGGTGCTCTTCGACAAGGGAACACAAATCCTGAAGTCCGCGCAATTCAAGAAGGAAAAGAAAGAGCTGCTCTATCAGTTGAAGAATGCCGGTGAAGTGGCGGACCGTGCCGACGCCGCCGAAGCGCTTGGAAAGCTCAAGGGCGACGACGAAGCGGCCGCCGCCTTGGGCGAAGCATTGCGCAACGACAAGAGCAGCGGCGTGCGCAGAACCGCGGCAAGCGCGCTCGGAGAACTCGGCGGCGCAGCAGCGTCGAAGCAGCTTCTGGAGGCGCTGAACTCCGCGAAAGAGCCGTGGGTGCGGGGAAGCATCGTGTTGGCGCTGGAAAATTTCAAGGAGGACGCGGCGGTCGTCGCGCGATTGCAGACCGTGGCGCGCGAGGATTCCTCGTATCGCGCGCGGGGAGCGGCTCTGCGCTCCATCGGCCGGATTAAGGGCGCCGGCGCGTACGAAACGCTGGTGGCGGCGGTGAACGTCGACTCGCCGGACGGTTTTCTGCGCAACGCCGCGCTGAGCGGACTTGGCACGCTCGGGGACGACAAGGCGGTGCCGCTGCTGCGCGAATGGGCGGGACCCGGCAAGGACATGAATTCCCGCGAGGCCGCCATCGGCAGCCTAGCGCGCTTGCAGAAGGACAACAAGGAACTTACCCAGGTGATTGCGGGTTACCTGCAGGATTCGCATTTCCCGATCCGCCGCACGGCGATTTATGCGCTCGGCGGCCGGGGCGACGTTTCGGCGATCCCCGCGCTGGAAGCCATGCTGCAGAGCAAAAACCTGAGCATCGAAATGCAGCCCACGATTAAGGAGCAGATCGAGCGGTTAAAGAATCCGCTGGCGAAAGGCGATGCGCACGGCACGATGAAGCCGGATGGGGCCGCAGGCGAAAAAGCGGCTGACGATGAACGGCTAATCCACGTGGAGCAACTGGTGCGGGAGATGAATGACCGCTTAAAGGAAATCGAAAAGCGGCTGCCGCCCGCGCCGAAGCAATAGCGCGTTAGTGATTCTCTTTTTCAAGCAAGACTCAACCTCCACTGGACTCTGGCAACCACGTGTCATCCTGAGGCTATCCGATGAGGATAGCCGAAGGATCTCAATCTCGCGATCGCCGGCGAGTTATCAGTTGAGATCCTTCGGGACGCAAACGGCGCGTCCCTCAGGATGACAAGGCGGGGGCGTGACTGAGGCATGGAAAACAATTGTTTCAATAATGATGGATTAAGCTCACGGCTCAGCTAGGAGAATGCGCAGATCGCGCAGGTTGTTGCCGGTCGGGCCGGTGAGAATCCCGTCGCCGAGTTTCCCGAAAAAAGTGTAGGCATCGCTCTGCCGGAAAGCCGCAGCCGGATCGAGGCCCTGCGCTTGAGCACGGGCCAGAGTTTCTCCATCGGCCACGGCTCCGGCGCCCGGACTATTGCCGTCCACGCCATCGGTGCCGGCGCTGAGCACCGTGATTTTGCGTCCTGCAATTTTTTCGACGCAGGAAAGCACGAACGCGGAATTCCTGCCGCCAATGCCGTTGCCAGTCACCGGCGAACTCAATTCTCCATCTGCGATCAACGCCACGCGCTCGCCGGAATTTTCAGCTCTCCACTCCTCCAGCTTGTTCAGCAACGCATCAGCGGCTTCGCCGACCGGCCAATCGTCGGTGGAATCATCGCAGCAGGTGACGTAGCCCCGCGCTTCGGAGGCGTGGTGCGCGGCGTGAAATAGATCGTGCATGCCTAGAAGAAGCTGAAAATGCGCATTGCGAAATGCGGGATCACCCGGCTTGGGCGTTTCCGGCATTTTCCCCTCGTCCAGCCAGCGCACCAGCGCCTCGGGAAATTTCTTGCGCAAACCGTACTGATCAATGATGCGGTTCGTATCCGCGATGGTGGAGGGATCGGGAACTGTCGGCCCGGAAGCGAGGGCATGTTCCTTGCCGGCCGGCACATCAGTGACCGCCAGCGTCACCTTCGTAGCGCGCGCGGCCGCCAGGGCCAGGCGTCCGCCTTTCACGGCGGAAAGATGGCGGCGGACGGTGTTCATCGTATCAATCGGCGCACCGCAGGTGACCAGTGCGTGATTCGCCGCCTGCAGATCTTCCAGACGCATTCCGGGAACAATCGGCAACTCGGTCAGCGCAGAGCCTCCGCCGGAAAGTAGAAAGAAAACCACGCTGCGATCGTCCGCCCCGCGCAGCAGGGAGAGAATTGCTTCCGCCGAGCGCCAACTGTCTATGTTCGGATCGGGGTGGCCGGCAACGAAATATTGCAGGCCGGAAACGGGAATCTCCGGGTTTGTCGGAGCCGCCACGACTCCTTTGAGTTCGAAAGAGTCCGGCAGAAATGAGCGCAGCCCCGTGGCCATCGAGTGCGCCGCTTTCCCAATCGCCACGACGTACACGGAGGAGAAAACGGAGAGGTCGATCGCCACTTCCTCCAGCGTCAGGATGCAACCCGAAAGCGTAAGTTTCAGCTCCATCATGCGCGGGATATCCAGCGCAGCCAGCGTGTCGCTGAAAATTTTCCGCGCAAGTTGCTTTCCGGGCGTCATGGCAGCGGCATTCGAGAGCTCAGGATTTCTTCAGGACCGCGGGATTCAGCATGTTCGGCGGCATTTGCCCCATGAACAGGGCGACCACATTGTTCGCCGCCATCACGGCCATTTTTGTCCGCGTTTCAAGCGAGGCCGACGCCAGGTGCGGCGCCAGCACCACATTGGGGCGCTTCAGTCCCGGATGGATGAACGGCTCATTTTCGTAGACGTCCAGTGCCGCTCCCGCGATTTTTCCGGCCTCGAGCGCCGCCACCAGCGCGGCTTCTTCCACCACCGGCCCGCGCGAGGTGTTGATCAGGAACGCGGTCGGCTTCATCCGGTAAAATTTTGGCGCGTCGAAGAGCCCGCGCGTTTCCGGCATCAGGGGAACGTGCAGGCTGATGAAATCCGATTCGGCGAGCACCGCGTTCATATCGCGGAATTGCGCGTTTAGCGACTTCTCCACTTCTTCCGGTGCTTTCACCGCGTCCGTATAAATCACCTTCATTTGGAAGCCAAGTGCGCGGCGCGCGACAGCGCGGCCGATACGGCCGAATCCCACCAGGCCCAGCGTCTTGCCCCAGATGTCCGCTCCCACCAACTGGTCCAGGTTCCAGCCTTTCCAGTTGCCGGAGCGGGCGAGTTGCTCGCCTTCCGAGAGCCGCCGCGCCACGGCCATCATCAAGGTCCAGGCGAAGTCGGCAGTCGTCTCGTCGAGCACGCCCGGCGTGTTGGTGGCCACAACGCCGCGTTTCGTGCAGGTGTCCACGTCAATGTTGTCGTAGCCAACGGCGACGTTCGCGGCGATGCGCAACTTGGGCGCGACGCGCAGAAGTTCGTCGTTCACCTTTTCGGTCAGCAGGCAGACGAGGCCTTCTTTGTCCTTCACCCGGCGCAGCACTTCCTCGCGCGGCGGACGTTCATCCTTCGTCCAATATTCCACATCGCACGCGGCGTCCAGAATTTGCCGGGCTTCGTCAAATAGTTGGTGGGTTGCGAACACTTTCGGTTTGGCCATGCACGTCCTCGCGGGATTTTAGCCCTCTTACACTAGCACAGCACGCGCCGCCGGAGAGCGCCATTGCCAGCGCGCCGCGTGAATTACTATAGTGGGAATACCGCGACATCATACCGGCGGCTGCCCATGAACTCTGCTCTCATTCGTAAACTCAAGTCGCTTCTCGGACCCGCGAACGTGTTGTCCCAAACAGAAGATTTGTTGCTCTACGAATTCGATGGTTCGGTGGAGAAGGCCAGACCCGAAGTGGTCGTCTTTCCACATACCACGGAACATGTATCGCGCATCGTGAAGCTCGCGGCTAAGTATCAGGTGCCGGTGGTCGGGCGCGGCGCGGGCACCGGACTTTCTGGCGGAGCGTTGGCGCGCGGGGGCGGGGTAATGATCGTTTTCGCGCGAATGAATCGCATCCTGAAAATCGATCTGGAGAACCGGCGGGCCGTGGTGCAGCCCGGTGTTGTGAATCTGGACATAACGCGCGCCGTGGAGCACGCGGGCCTGTATTTTGCGCCGGATCCCTCCAGCCAGAAGTCGTGCACCGTCGGCGGGAATGTCGCCGAAAATTCCGGTGGCCCACACACGCTGGCGTATGGATTGACGACCAATCACGTCGCCGCGCTGGAGCTCGTGCTGCCCGGCGGCGAAATCGTACGCATTGGCAGCCCCCACGGAGACGCGCCGGGCTACGACCTTTGCGGCTTGTTTGTGGGGAGCGAAGGCACGCTGGCGCTCGTAACGGAAATCACCGTGAAGCTTTCGCGCAAGGCTGAGGCCGTGAAAACCCTGCTGGCAATCTTCGACACGGTCGGCGACGCTTCACAGACCGTGGTGGAAATGACCGCGAGCGGCATCACGCCGGCGGCTTGCGAGATGCTCGACGGCTGGACGTTGCGCGCGGTCGAGGATTACATCCACGCCGGATTTCCGCGTGACAGCGCCGCGGTTTTACTGATTGAAGTGGAGGGGCTGCGCGAGACGGCGGAATCGCAAGCCGCTTCCATTGCGGAAATTTGCCAGGCGAATCACGCGCGCGAAGTACGCACGGCGCGCGATGAGAGCGAACGGGACCTCTTGTGGAAAGGCCGGAGAAATGCTTTCGGCGCGCTGGGCCGCCTGGCGCCTTCGAATTACGTTCTTGATGGCGTGATCCCCCGATCGAAGCTGCCGGAGGCGCTCGAACAGATTCATGCAATCGGCAAGAAGCATGGCTTCCAGATCGGCAACATTTTTCACGCGGGCGACGGAAACCTGCATCCGATCGTGCTCTACGATCCGCGGGACACGGAACAATTCAAGCGCGCTATCGCCGCCGCCGAGGAAATCATCCGCATGTGCGTTTTGCTGGGTGGCGCGTTGACGGGCGAGCACGGCGTGGGCATGGAAAAGAACGAATTGATGCCCCTGCTTTTCAGCGACGCGGATTTCGATTTAATGCGGCGGCTTCACGATGCGTTCAATCCCGATTCGTCGCTGAATCCCGGGAAGATTTTCCCGTTAAGCAAGGGTTGCGGAGAAATTCGCGTCCGCAAATCCAGCCAGGCGCCGAGGATTCACGCATGAGCAGCGCTGTGAGCCTTCCTGTGCGATTGGAAAAAATTGTCGGGGCGGATCGCGTACGGGTTGAGGCGGCCGATCTGGAGGAGTTCGCCATTGACGGGCAGAAGCCTTCCGTTGTCCTGCAACCACGTAGTGCGGAAGAAATAGCCGAGATCGTGCGAATGGCCGCGAGCGAAAAGCTGGCGTTGGTGGCGTGCGGCTGTGGCAGCAAACTGGGCATCGGCATGCCACCCTTGCGATACGACCTTGCCCTGGATATGAAGGGCCTCATGCAAATTGCCCACTACGATGCCGGTGATCTCACTTTGAGCGTGGATGCGGGCAAGTCACTGGGGGCGCTGCAGTGGATGCTCAAGGAAAAGGGGCAGTTTCTCCCTCTGGATGTCCCTTACTTTGCCTGCGCCACGATCGGAGGCACTGTCGCCTCTGGAATTGATTCCACCCTTCGCCAGCAATACGGGACGGCCCGGGATTTTTTGATTGGCGCGGAGTTCATTGACGGAAAAGGCCAGGTTTGCAAGAGCGGTGGGCGTGTCGTAAAGAATGTTACCGGCTACGACCTTCACAAACTGCTGGTTGGATCGCTCGGGACACTCGCCGTCATCACCCGATTGAACTTTCGAACATTCCCGCTGCCGGAAACTTGCGCCGGGCATCTCGCCAGCTTTCTGGACGCTGAATCCGCCCTGAACTACCGGAGCACTCTTCTGAAAACCGGCCTGCCATTTGCGAATCTTGAAGTGCTCGGACCCGAGTTCTCCGCCCTGGCTGCGGGAATATTCAAGGCCACGAATCAGGAAGTGCCCGACGCGCTTTCTTCGAATCATTGGAATGTTTATGCGGCCTATGAAGGCAACGAATCCGCGGTGCAGAGAGTCACGCGCGAATTGGAGAAGCTTGCTGCAGCGGCGGAAGCTTCAAGGAAGGAATATCTAAATCAAGCAACTAATGAACACCTCGGCGGATTTTCGAGCGGGTCCTATGGTGATTTGATTTACGCTGCCACCAGCATGGCGCTATTCCGCATCGTCCTGCCGGAATTCACCGCCAGGAATATCGCGGAAATCTTGCGCCCGGCCGGAGAGCATTCGTTGCGCGCGGTTTTCGTCTTGCGTGCGTGTAACGTCGCCTATTTGGCCGTGCTCGAAGAATCAGGGGGCGATCCTGCTATGGAAGCCCTTGGCCGCTTGGCCGCCGAAATATTTTCAACCGTTGCGGCCATGCAAGGAAGCGCGACTCTCCTCCATGGGCCACGCGCACTGAAACAAAGCATCAGCGTTTGGGGGACGAAGCGCGTGGACTTTCCGCTGATGCAACGCGTAAAGCAGGCGTTCGACCCACAAAATATTTTCGCGCCCGGGCGTTTCGTGGGAGGCATCTGAACCGTGGCGGCGCAACAACCCATCCCCGGCGCCATTCCCGTCTACGAAGATTTTTCGCGCTGCGTGCATTGCGGCCTGTGCCTGAATCACTGCCCGACCTACCGCTTATGGCAACTGGAAGCGGATTCGCCGCGCGGCCGGATTCGCCAGATGATGCTGGTGAACCAGGGTGAACTCCCGGTTTCCAAGGGCTTCGTCGATCACATTGATAAATGCCTGGATTGCCGATCGTGCGAAAGCGCGTGCCCTTCGGCTGTGAATTACGGAAAGCTGGTGGAGCATGCGCGGGCGCGAATCGAGCGGGACTTCAAACGGCGGCTGTTCTCGCGCATGGCGAGAAATTTCGTCTATCGCCGATTGCTGCCGTATCCCGAGCGCATCGCGAGGCTGGCGAAACTTCTGCGGATCTACCAGCGCTCCGGCTTGCAAGCCGCGGCAAGAGCCACGGGAATTCTTGGGCTGCTTGGACTGGCGGAGCGAGACTTGTTGCTGCCTCCGGTCGATCACCATTTCTTTTTCGATCAGCTCGGCAGAACCTTTCCCGCGCAAGGCACTCGCCGTGCGCGCGTCGCCTTCTTTGCGGGTTGCGTTGCCAATGTCACGTTCACTGCTTTGAACGAGGCGACCATCCGCGTGCTCACCGCAAACGGTTGCGAAGTGGTGATTCCCGGCGGGCAATTTTGCTGCGGCGCGCTGCCGGCACATGCGGGAGTGCGCGATGTGGCCCGCGAGCTGGCGCGCTGGAACATCGAAGCCTTCGCGGCTTCGAATTTTGACGCGCTTGTGACCAACGCCGCCGGCTGCGGCTCCACGCTGAAGGAGTACGATCATCTTTTCACGGCAGACGAGCCGGAATATGCCCAGGGCGCCGCACTCGCCAAAAAGACGCGCGACGTCACCGAATTTCTCGCGGCGCTGGGCCTTTCGGCTCAACTGAAGCCCATTCCCGCGCGTGTCACCTATCAGGATTCCTGCCATCTCTTGCACGGGCAGAAAATTCGCGAAGCGCCGCGGAGGCTGTTGCGCGCCATCCCCGGCCTGGAATTTGTAGAATTGCCCTTCGCGGACATCTGCTGCGGCTCCGCCGGCGTCTACAACGTCACGGAGACGAAGGCGTCCCTAGATTTGCTAACCGAAAAAATGGGTTATGCCAAATCGACGAACGCGCAAATCATTGCCACGGCCAATCCCGGGTGTCTATTGCAACTGCGCGCTGGAGTGGAAATTCACAAGACGGGACAGGAAGTTCTGCACGTGATCGATCTGCTCGATCGCGCGTGCGTGAACACTCCGTCTTAATTCTCATTCCGGACGCGCTGCGCTTTATCCACTGCACCTTACTGGCTGCACTTTACAGACTGCTCAAACCCAGCAACAACGTGTCATCCTGAGCAGCGCGCCGTTTGCGCTGCGAAGGATCTCAACTGATACGCGGTGCAGTCTGTTAACGATGAGTTCCTTCGTCTATCTCCGTTTTTTGGAGTCCGGTGCTTACAGCCACTACCTGCTTTGCACCGGAGTCCGCAAACCGGACCTCCTCAGATACCTTCAGGAAGACAATTGCCTGCTTGGTGTTCAGTGGTAGGTGAATTCCTAAAATGGAAAGGGCTAACGCAATGCTTCAACGCTCGCCGATCAGATATCGGCAGCCGTGTGGCCCGGTCTTTGCCGAGTGGATAATCCCGGCCGGCAAATCGCAACGGTCGCCCGTATGGTAGGTTTTTGTCTCGCCGTTCATGGTCATGCTCATCTCGCCGTTCAAAATGATGTGCGTCGACTCCGCGCGATGCGTATGCTCGCGGTATTCCACGCCGGGCCCATCTTCCCAGACGTATAAATGGCTATAACCTTCCCGGATCAAATTTTCGGCGAGGTCTTTCTCTTCCATGGCCCCAATCTTAACGCTTTTCCCAAACATAATGCCAACTCCTCAAATCATCCTCTGAAAACGACTGCGCCCTCACCGCAGCAATGGGGGTAGCTGCAGCAAGGGCGCGGGCCGTCTTCAGGAGAGAAGATCGTTGAACCGGGATTATTCGCCCGGCGGTGGCGGCGAAACTGCCGCGGGAGCCTGTCCGGCAGGCGCAGACATCATGTTGCCTCTTCCATGGGGATGTCCTTGCCGTATGGTGTAGTCCGACGGCACGGCGAAGAGCGTGGCGGCAGGTTCCTGGCGCTGAATGTTAGTCAGGGTGTAAGTGGTCGAGCCAAAGCGCGGGTCGGTCCGCGTGCTCTTCACCACCACTTGCAGATCCGCTGAATACCACCGCTCGTTGACCACGGTGATGGGCTTGCTGTTGCCGATCTGTCCAGCCGGGATGGTGCGCGTGTAACGTGTTCCTTGCGCGGCGACACCGCCAATCGTCTGCGTGCCGAGGTCTTCCTTCTTCAAAGTGCCGTTGGCGATTTCCTGCTGGATGTGGGCCTCAAACTTATCCTGAAAAGCGCCGGGGTTCCGATTGCCACGGTGAGGCGCGGGCAGCTGATCCGCGATTTTTGTATCGGGATGAAGAATGAACGCGGAGCCGGCGACGGGGTCGTGAATCATCACAAACGAATTGGAATTCCCGCTGGCAACCAGCGGCCCGATGACCGGGAGCGTGGTCTCGCGGCGCACGCGTCCCTGTCCATCGCGAAAAATATTGGCTTGAATCTTGCGGTCGATGGTGGTGCCATCCGCGAGAGTTTGGACGGTTTCCGTGACCCCTACAGCGGAATACGGAGCGCCGCTAACCACTTTCCCGGGATGCATCTCCTCGAAACCCAGGATTTTCATGCGCGCACCTATCGGGCCACCCGGCATCAACTCATCCTGCGGCGGCGGACCGGGCGGCGGTGCCTGCGCGCCTGCAGCGGCGGCGCTGCTGAGCATGGCCGCCGTGAAAACCGATAAAATCCATTTTCTGTTCATTCCAGATTCTCCTCTACTTCTCTCCTGTTGCTTCTCTCCCTGACGCGGTGAGCGCGCCGCGTGAAACTCAGTTGTTCGATTGCGGCAGGCGATACGCCTGCGGCTGCCCATCGGCGCCGAGCAACAAATCCACTTGCACCACGTCGTTCGCATGCTCTTCATTTACGGACAACCCCAGCGCGCCAAGCGAGCCCCGCTCCATCTGCACTCGCACCACGGTGGTGTCATCCAGCATTCCCGGGATTGCGCCGGGTATCAGGGCGAACTGCTCGCCATCATTTTCCGCAATCAGCGTCCCACCGAGTTCGGGCCCCGTAGCGACGGAGTGAACGGCGGTCGGCTGCACTGGGGATTGGCGCGTGCCCGCGATGTTCGCAACCCCGTGCCGCTGCCAAAGCACAAGCGAGGTGGCAACGACTATCAGCGCCGCGGCGGCAAGCAGCCAACTGGCCACCACCACCCTGCCACGGCTTTTGTCCGTGGTGTGCCGGGTTCGAAACTCCTGGCGCAGCCGCATTTCCACGCGGGAAGGCGCCGTGGCATCCGAAGTTAGTTTCGCCAATTCGCACAAGTCCGCGCGCAGCGTCCGCGAACTCTCATAGAGCGCCGCACAGTGCGGGCAACCCCGCAGATGTTCACGTGCGGCCGCGGATTCCGCGACTTCGGCGTCGAGATCCAGATCCAGCCCCTCGAAGGCAAATTCTTCGCAATTCATCGTCACTTCTCCCACCAATCCTTACCGCAGCGCGTTCGCCCGCTTCGGCGATTCGCGCAGCATCTCCAGTTTCGCCAGCAGCAACGCGCGTCCCCGGTGCAGCCGCGAACGCACCGTGCCGATGGGACATTCCAGCACCTGCGCGGCTTCTTCGTAACTCATCTCTTCCAGCTCGCAGAGCACCACGGTTTCCCGGAACTCCGGCGGCAACGACAACACCGCCGAGCGCACCCGCTCGCGCCGTTCGCGAACTTCCGCCCAGTGCGCGGGAGTTCGTTCGTCGGCCACGTCAAGCACCTGCGTGTCTCCCTCGCTGTTCTTCGTTTCCAGCGAGAACTCGCGTGGCCGCCTCTCCAGATGCTTCATCACCCGGTTCCGCGCAATCCCGTAGAGAAATGCGCCCAGCGAGCCGCGCGCCGGATCGTATTTTTTCGGTTCGCGTACCAGGGTCATGAAAACGTCCTGCACAATCTCTTCGGCCGCCCAGGCCTGGCCCGTCATGCGTAGCGCGAACCGGTATATCTGGGCCTGGTTGCGCCGGTACAGTTGCGTGAAGGCTTCCTCATCGCCCCTGGCCGAGCGCTTCAGCAGGACGTCGTCTCTCTCGGGTGACTCGATGTGCGTCTCTCCTGATGTCCCACCTGCCTTATCCAACTATTCCCCGTTGGGGAGCAGAAAGTTCCCGGGCAGACGGCAGTTCTGTGGCGCGGCCAGTCCATACCGCTGGCTACACTTTAAATTAAACCCCTTCAAAGGGTTAGAGTTGCGAGGGGGCGAAGTGGATACGGGCGCAAGGCTCAGGCTGCCCAAAGCTGAGCCGGGGAGGCCCAAGTGTAGAAGGGACTACCGCGTTTTCTTGCCGGGGCGAAATATGTTTGCCGCCACGCGTGTTACCAGCCGCCGCGGCACCAGGCGCTGCGAATGCGCCCCCAAATAGTTGCCCAACCCGGAGATGACGTAGCTTTTCCCGGCAGCCAGCCCCTGCAAACCAGTTCGCGCGACCTTCTCCGCCGGTTCCTGATTCCGTGCCGTGAACGCCTCCTGGCCCGCGACCGTGTGAAATTCCGATTCCGTCGAGCCCGGGCACAACGCACACACGCGAATCCCGTGCGGCTTCATCTCTTCCGCCAAACCTTCCGCGAAGAAAAGGTCAAACGCCTTCGTCGCGGCATACGTGGAGATGTACGGCACCGCTTGAAACGCGGCCGTCGAAGCAAGAATCAGAATATCCCCGCCGCGTCGCGCAACCATTTCGGGCAGGAATAGCCGGGTTAGATGCACCACCGCGGTGCAGTTCACTTCCACCATATCCAGCAACCGCTGCGTTTCCACCTGCGGCACTTCGCCATATTGCCCGAATCCCGCGTTGTTGATCAGCAGGTCAATCCGCAATCCTTTTTCTTTCGTGAACGCATAAATTACCTGTGGCGCTTCTCGCCTGGCCAGGTCGGCCGCAACGACTTGAGTCTGAACGCCGTGTCTTTTTCGCAAGTCTTCCGCAATCAGTTGCAGGCGGTCAAGACGCCGCGCCGTCAGCACCAGGTGCGTACCTCCCGCCGCAAGCTCCTCCGCCAACGCCACACCAATCCCCGCGCTCGCACCGGTAACCAGCGCCCACTTGCCCTTCCATTCGCTTATCATTCGAAGTTGTCCTCAGGAATTTCGCAGTTCACACCGAATCGGCGGGATTCGTTTTGCGCGAACGCAGAACCGAATCCTTCAATCGCGTGCCTTGCTCTTTCATCCGATCCATCAATCGCCGCGCCCACACAAACTCCGCCGCCAGCAGTGTCAGGCCAAGAAAGATGACCAGCCAGCCCGGCCCGGGTGTGACCAGCATGATTACACCCAGACCCAGAAGAGTAAACCCTCCAAGAATCTTAAAAAAGCGCCGGACTTGATCGATGGTGTGGAAGAACATGTGCCCTCGTGGGCAGAGGCGGGGAATCCTTATTGTGACCGGAACTCCCGTGGCCTACAACAGCCACGTCACTTGGATGCGTTCTCCGGCGACATGGACAGGGAAACTGAGAGCCAAGGCAGCAATAAAGTGGCGGAGAGGGTGGGATTCGAACCCACGGTAGGGGTTAACCTACACACGCTTTCCAAGCGTGCGCCTTAAACCGCTCGGCCACCTCTCCGGTGTGAAGCAGAACCTTTTAACTTTAGCAGAATTCCATTCCGTCCGCATGGGGATGGCTGGCGGATCTTTACCAGATCTGCGAACAAAAACTCGAAAGTTCCGGCAATCAGGATTTTGTGAGCCGCCGCCTCTCAAGTAGACTAATAGGGTTGTCCACACCATTCCGGGGTGGTGCAATTGGTAGCACATGGGCCTTTGGAGCCTAGAATCCTGGTTCGAGTCCAGGCCCCGGAACCATTCTTTACTATTCGGCCGATCACAATCGCTCCCACATTCACCGCGGCTATTTCACGGAAAACCGGAAAATCGTCGTGGAATGAAACGGCTTGCTCGGAAACAAGGTAGTCGACGGAAATCCCGCGTGGTTCGGCGAATCCGGAAAATGCTGCGTCTCCAGGCAGAAAGCGTAACGCTGCTGGTAGACCTTCCCATCCTTTCCATGCGCCGTTCCGTCCAGAAAATTCCCCGTATAAAACTGTATGCCCGGCTCCGTCGTCAAGACTTCCAGCACGCGCCCGCTCTTCGGGTCGCGCGCCACGGCAGCCAGCTCAATCCCCGAAAATCCTGTCTTCCGGTCCAAAACCCAATTGTGATCGTATCCTCGCCCAAGCTTCAGCTGCTCGTCCGCTGCGTTGATCCGCTCCCCGATCGCCACTGGCCGCGTGAAATCAAAGGGTGTGTTCTTCACGTCGCGAAGCTCTCCCGTAGGAATCAGCCCCGCATCCACGGGCGTGAATTTCCTGGCGTTCAGCTGCAAAGTCTGCGAAAGAATGTCGCCATTTCCCTGCCCCGCAAGATTGAAATAGCTGTGATCGGTCAGATTCACAACGGTGGGTTTGTCGGTGCTGGCGCTGTAATCAATCCGCAGCTCATTCTTCGCATTCAGTAAAGTAAAAACTACCGTTACGGTCATCGTCCCGGGAAATCCCTCTTCTCCGTCGGGGCTCACGTAAGTAAACTCAACCGCCACCCCTTCCTTACTTGGAACTTCCTTGGCCGCCCACATCTTTTTGTCAAAGCTCAGCAACCCGCCATGCAGGGTATTCTCACCGTTATTTTTGGGCAGCGTATAGGTTTTCCCGGCCAGTGTGAAACTCCCGTGCGCAATGCGGTTGGCGTAGCGGCCGACGGTGCCTCCGAAGTGTGCCGTGCCGTCCTCGTACTCCTTCGCCTTGTCGTAGCCCAACACAACGTCCGCAAATTTCCCCGCCCGGTCCGGCACCTTGATGCTCACCACCGTCGCCCCAAAATTCGAAATCGCCGCCGTCATCCCGCGGCTATTCGTCAAAACATACAGATTCGTCTTCTCACCGGATGCTATGGCTCCAAACGGTTGTACTTGAACTGATGATTTTGGGGCCGCGTTCGCGAAAGTTTTTGCACTTGCCAGCATCAGAATTGCCAACAGCACCACGCCGAAAAGCGCGGCAACCAACGGGGACATTTTCTTCATGGGCAGAATCCTCTCAACCTTTGTCGTAAGTGCCTAAAATAAGTCTTGATAGTAGGCCATCCGCTGGATGCAAAGTGGCCGACCTTTGTAGAAATTTCGGAAGAATCAACGGCTCAGGATTTCATTGACCGCGCGAAACGCCTGGTCAATCGCCACATTGGTGTAAGCGCTCGCTCCCGCATCGGAATTCGCGATCGCGATGCGCCCGAACGGCCGGCGGCCCAGCACCCACGGCTCCTCCCCCGCCTTCCACTCCGGCAAATCCAGGCCAAATGGCGTGAAGGCGTAGCCGTGCGCCCAGCGGTTAACAATGATTCCCTCAATATCTCGCGC
>Ga0210410_10002959_pt1 | contig 15131 bp, 10 predicted proteins | sample IncBWC4MmetaG_FD_161058 | JGI IMG/M metagenome (GOLD analysis project Ga0210410, IMG submission 161058) | Forest soil microbial communities from Barre Woods Harvard Forest LTER site, Petersham, Massachusetts, United States - Inc-BW-C-4-M | ecosystem: Environmental > Terrestrial > Soil >... | reverse complement strand
GTGTCGTACTGGGCGGCGAGCCGGGCGGTGGCGGCGTTGAAATGGTCCAGATCGGCGGGGGTCCACCAATTGCGCACGCGGCCTTTGGAGTCGAAGGCGCTGCCTTCGGTGTCAAAGGTATGGCTGATTTCGTGGCCGATGATGGCTCCGATGGCGCCATAGTTCACCGCGGCGGGGGCTTGCGGGTCGAAGAACGGCGGTTGCAGGATGGCGGCGGGAAAACTCAGCGCGTTGTAAAGCGGGAGGTTTACCGCGTTGACTGTTTGCGGCTCCATCGTCCATTCTTTGCGGTCGATGGGTTGGCCGAGGCGCGCCACACTGCGATGGTAGTCGAAGAGATTGCCGCGGTGGATGTTGCCGAAGATGTCGTCGGCTTTAACCTCGTAGGCGGAAAAGTCGCGCCAGGTGTCGGCATAACCGATTCCCACATATAGAGTCGTGAGTTTGGCCTGGGCTTCCGCTTTGGTCGAGGGGTCCATCCAGGAAAGCGCTTCAATGCGGCGGCGGAAAGCGGCGACGATATTTGCCACCATCGCCTCTGCCTGGGCCTTGGCCTCGGGCGGGAAGTAACGTTGCGCGTAGATTTGACCGACAGCGTCGCCGAGCAGGGCGTTGACGATTCTGACGCCGCGTTGCCAGCGCGGACGATCCTCCGGGGTGCCGGAGAGAGTCTTGCCGAAAAAGGCAAAACGCTCATCGCCGAAAGCTTTGGGCAATACTCCGGCGTGGAACTCAATCAGGTGAAATGTCAGCCAGTCCTTCCAGGTATCGAGCGCGGTGGAGGCGACGAGCGCGGATTCTCCGGTGAAGGCGGTGGGCTGCCAGACGATGAAGCTGGCTTGCTTGCCCAGGCCAGCGGCGCGAAAGTATTCTGCCCAGTCGAGACCGGGAGCTTTGGCGGCGAAGTCGGCTTGCTTCCAGGTGTTGTTGGCTTTGTGGATGTCATCGTTTTCGGCCAGGCTGATGTGCTTTTCGGCAATGGCGTGCTCCAGTTCGACGATGTGCTGGGCGCGGACGTCGGTGTCGGTGAATCCGATCAGCTTCAGCATGGCGGAAACATGGGCCACGTATTTGGCGCGGGTGTCTCTCATACTGGCGCTGTCGCTGAGATAGTATTCGCGGTCGGGCATTACGAGGCCACCTTGCAGCAGGTAGGCGGCATAGTGCTCGGGATCGTTAAAGCCGGGGGCAACCCAGAGGCCGAAAAGGTTGGGGGTGTAGAAATTTGTGTTGTTGAGGGCATCGACATCCGCCCGGAGAGTCTCTCCCAAGGCTCGAGCCAGTTCGCGCTTGTTGTGGATGGCGGCAATGGCGTCGAGATATGGGCGGATCGGAGCGAGGCCTTTGGTTTCGATGGCGGCCTCGTCCATATAGGAGTTGTAGAGGTCGGCAATTTTGCGGACGCCGGAGCCGGCCGGCGCGTTGCTCTTAGCGAGTTCTTCGATCAGGCTTGCGGTGCGCTTGTTGCTCAAATCGTCCAGGGTACTGAAGACGCCGATTCCAGCCTTGTCCGGAGGAAGTTCAGTGCGCTTGATCCAGTCGCCGTTGGCGTATTCGAAAAAATCATCGCCCGGCTTGACTGAGCGATCCATGTTGGCCAGCGCGACGCCGTGGGTTTCGGGCTTGGACATTTCCTGCGAACAGGCGGCAATTGCGGCGAGGGCCAGGAGGGCGTAAAGGGCCGTGGCACGGGACAGGAATCTCAGCGCGAATGTCATGAGTTATGCTCCGATAAAAGCGGTGGCTGCAGCGCAGCGAAATGAGTTAGACGATTGCCAACCCAAGAGGGTAGCACGGCCGGCCAAAAATGTAGGCGCGCCTTCGATCACCATCCGGGGATGATAGGATATGTGCCGCCCGATTGACGATGTATTTCAAATTGCGGTTTGAAGAGGACATTCCTGCATATGAAAAAGCGCGTTCTCCTGATCCTGCTTTTGCAAGTATCCATTTCGTCGGTACTCATTGCCCAGGATTCTGCCTCTGCCAAGGGTGAGAAGGGCGAGCGGCATGAGTTCGTGATCGCCAACTTCCACACCGAAAGCGGCGGAAACCTGCCGCAGGCGCATATTGTCTATGGAACGTATGGGCAGCTGAATGCTGCGAAGGACAACGTGATCCTGTTGCCATCCCACTACATGGCGGACTTCCATGGCTATGAGTGGCTGATTGGAAAGGATCTCGCACTCGACCCGTCTAAGCTCTTTCTGGTGGCTACGGAATTGTTTGGCAACGGACGGTCGTCGTCGCCGAGCAATACGCCTGAGCCTTATCACGGTCCCCGGTTTCCTGTGACCACGATCCGTGACAATGTGGAGGCGGTTCACAAGTTGCTTACCGAAGAGCTCAAGGTTACACACGTGCGGGCCATCGTCGGTTTCTCTATGGGCGCGGAACAGGCTTTTCAGTGGGCGGTAAGCTACCCCGACTTCGCTGACCGGATCGTGGCCACCTCGGGCACCGCGAAGAACTATCCGCACGGAGTGGTGCGGCTGGAGGGACAGATCGCCGCGCTCACTGCCGACGCCGCGTTCCAGAACGGAGACTACACTGCTCCGCCGACGAAAGGTTTGGAGGCGTTCGCTACCGTGTGGACCGCGTGGCTGTTCTCGCAGGAGTGGTGGCGGCGGGAATTGTGGCGGGAGGGAGCGCCCGCCGATACTACGTTCGAGAAAGTTCTGCACGACTTCCGCACCGATTTCATTCCTGGAGCCGATGCCAACGATCTTATCCTGCAAATGCGAACCTGGGAGCGGCACGATATTGGGACGACGCCGGGGAAATCGTTTGGCGGAAACGTAGAGCTGGCTTTGCGCTCGATCAAGGTCCCGTTGCTGTACATGCCATCTGAAACGGATCTGTATTTTCCGGTCGGGGATGCGCGTTATGAGGCAGGATTTATCTCGAACGTCACTCTGACTCCTATTCCGTCGCTCTGGGGGCACACGGCGGGCGCAGCCAGCAATCCCGCGGATGGTAAATTCCTGAACGAGAAGATCGGAGCTTTCCTGGCCGCCGCGCCGGCTGGACACTGATGCAGATGTCCGTTTGGGCCTACTGCCCTGAAAATAGGGCAAAGGCATTGAATGCGGAGGCGGTCCGGTGTATAGTACCGCTCGGTCGGAGATTCTGAGAGTAAGGTCCGACTTGAGGGCTCTGGCAGGTTGGTCGCGGTTGCTTCGACCTCCTCGTTTGTACGCTTTGCGATGATCCGCTAACTTCGTCCTGAATTCGTGGTGCAACAATGACACGCCCGGAACGCCGCCAAACACGTCGCACGACGCTGGAGAGACACGCCTACATCAATATCGAGCCGAATAACGGCGGCATCGTGTTGAATGTCTCCAGTGACGGCCTGTGCTTTCATTCCTTTGATCCGATCAAGCGGAATGGGCCCGTCCGGTTCTGGTTCTCGGACCACCACCAGCGAATTGAAGCCGCCGCCGAGCTGGCGTGGATGGACGAGACGCAAAAGGGAGGCTTGCGTTTCAGAGCTCTGCCCGCGGGAGCTCGTGAACAAATCGATAAATGGATGAGCCAGCCGACAGTGCCGCGGGGCGCGGAAGAGGTTTCCGCACCGCCGGTGCCGCCGCGTACTTTTTCCAGTCCCGCTCGACCCGCGCAGGCCCCGCCCAGGGATTACGCCCCGCTTGCGGCGCCTTCTCTGGAGGCAAAAGGAGCGGTGCCGTGGACCGGATTCTCCGGTGGATTGGTGACTGGGCTTCTGCTGGCGGCGGTCGTGGCGACCGCGTTGGTGTTCAATAACTATCGCCGTGAGTTCGGTGAGTCGCTTATCCGGATGGGAGAACGATTCGCGGGAAAATCTCAGGCGCAGGCGCAAGTCGAGTCGCCAGTTCCGCCGACGGTGCCGCCGGCGCGAGAAACGGTGCTGTCGCCGCCGCAAGTGTCCCCGCCCGCGCAATCGACGGCTTCGCCACTTCCGCAGGTTGTGTCTGCGCCAAGGAAGGCGGTATCGCTGCCGCAAGTGGTGTCACCAGCGGCGCAAAAGGCATTGGCAGTCGCGCCGTCGGTTTCGCCTCCTGAAAAAGTCGCGCCACAGGCCTTGGCACCCACGGTTCCCCCTGTGCAGGCGAAGACCGAGCCTGCTGCGGTTAGCGCCACTTATTTCGAGCCGTCCCCGGCCGGTGAGTCGACGGCCAAAGCTCCCGCCGTGACTGCCGCGATTTCGTCAGAACCTCTGAAGATTTCCTTGCCCAGCACGTCTGCCGTTTCCGATCTAAGCAACACTCCAGCCAGACCTGTGGCCGTTCCCCAGCCTGGACCCGCGAGTCATCCTACGCTTCAGGCCGAGGAGTCCAAGACCGACAACACCGACGCAACCTCAGAAATGTACTTCGAGATTGGCAAGTTCAAGGATGCACTGCAGGCTCACGACACCACCGACAGACTGGCGCAACTTGGGTTTCCCGCAACCGCGGTGCAGAAAGGCCACCTCTGGAGGAATTCCTACCATGTTCTTGTCGGGCCTTATGGAGATGAGGATGCGGCCAAGGTGACGCACGAGAACCTGCTGTCGCGCGGCTACAAACCGCGGCCGTTTGAAAGAGGCTCCCGGAGTATCTCGTTCCGCTCAGGGTTGACGCTCAACGGTGCCCGCGCGCCCGTGGGAGACTATACCATCAGTTGGGAATCCTACGTCAACGATGCAACCGTGAAACTCGAGCACGAAAACTCCGTAGTCGCGACGGGCGACGCGAGGTGGGTGAAACGGGATGTTAAGTACGCGCACGATGCGTATGTGTACCGGAGAAATATGGACGGATCGCGAACCCTCCTCGAAATTCATTTCGGCGGGATGCGCCAAGCCCTTGTATTTGGGAAATCCTAAACCCGGAGACGTGGCAAGCTACGCCTCTACGGTGCCGTGAAACACTACCTGCTGGCCTCCGCCCGTGACCAAGGTAATTTGCCCTGTCAACCGTGACTCAGTAGGGTCGTAGTCAGCCACCTGACAAACCATGAGCACGAAACCCAGCGTCGTGCAGCCACGCTTTGCCGTCGCTTCCACGGTAATGATGAGGGAAGCATCCACCGACGCGGCGGTCCTGGTTCAACTAAGGAATATCAGTCTGAGTGGATGCTACTTGGAAACGCCTCGGCCAGTTCCAGCGGGAGCACGCGTCCGAGTAGTACTCCAGTTGGCGGAGATTCGCGCGGATGTTTGGGGCATTGTGAGCCGCCGCGATGAAAAAGGTCTGGGAGTGCAGTTCACAAACGGAGCAACCGTGGAGGACTGGAAACGCCTTGAATCTTTTATCAAGGGATTGCAGGGTACAGTCCCGCCAATGAACGCTGCGGCTTCGGGCGCAAGCTAACGCAGGCGAGGTCAGGCTGCAGCCGTGGCGAGCCTTCCCGGGCAAGTCGTCTCACAGTTAGTATTTCACTTCAAGAAGGCTTTGTAACATTAGCGGCCTGCGGACCCTTAGGGCCCTCGGTGATCTCAAATTCGACTTGATCGCCTTCCTGCAGGCTCTTGTAGCCTTCCGACGTAATCGCGCTATAGTGCACGAACACGTCTGCCCCTTCCTCACGACCGATAAAACCGTAACCCTTCGCGTTGTTGAACCACTTCACCGTGCCTTTCAAGCGTTCCACTTACGCCCCCCTGGCGCGAACCTTTCTTGCTGCCAGATCGCGCCCCGATTTCCTGTCATTTTCCGGCTACCCGGAAGGGCTGTCAAGAGAGCTAAGGAAGAAAAATCGCTAGGCAGACCGCTTCCGGCTGCGGAGTTCATGACTGAGCCAGAGCACGCCGGAGATGGTTTTTCCATCCTGAATGCGGCCGGCCATTACCATGCGGACGACAGTGCTGAGAGTTGAGAATTTTATCTCGATGACTTCGTCCTCCTCCGGCTGGGCCGTGCCGGGACGCAGGCCCTGTGCCAGGTAAACGGACATGGTTTCGGCAACGAAGCCGGGGCTGGCATAAAACTTCAAAATTCGCTTCCAGCGCGCCGCGGTGTAGCCGGTCTCCTCGAGCAGTTCGCGCTTGGCCCCCGCCAGTTCGTTTTCGCCTCGATCAATTCGGCCTGCGCACAGTTCCCAGAGATACTGCTGGGCGGCATGGCGATATTGTCGCACCAGGAGCACGCGGGGCTCGGAATGGCTCTCGTCAACCGCGAGAATCACAACCGAGCCGGTGTGGCGCACGATGTCGCGCCGGCCACGGATGCCTCCGGGTTCGAGCACCTGGTCGGTGGTGACCCAGAACGCAGGTCCACGGTAAACCTCGACGGAAGAAAGCACGCGGGCCTTGGTGATGGGATGGGATGATTTCGGCATACTCACAATATAAGCGACAAGGGCTGAGAGGTAGCAAGCTACGTCTCTGCGGTACTGCAAGGCCGGTCGCGCAAAGACTTTGCCGCGAGCGGAATCATCCTGCTATGCTGCCCGCGATGGCGGTGAAGCCCAGGATTGCGATCATTGGCCCGGGAAGGCTGGGCAGGGCGTTAGCGCTTGAGCTCAAGAGAGCCGGATATACGATCGCTGAAATCGTTTTCCGCGACCGCGCGGGATCAAGACAAACGGCCCGTGAACTGGCTCGGAAGGTCGACGCACGCGCTTCTACCCGCGACGGCGCGCAACTCGATGCCGATCTCGTCTGGTTCTGCGTGCCCGATCGCGAGATTGCCGCGGCATCGGGCCAGCTTGCTTCGTTGATTGAGTGGAAAGGAAAAATCGCGTTTCACTCCAGCGGCGCGCTGCTCAGCGACGAGCTGAATATACTGCGTCAGCGAAGGGCTGCTGTCGCTTCGGTTCATCCCCTGATGACGTTTGTGCCGGGATCAATTCCGTCGCTTAAGAGCGTGCCGTTTGCGGTGGAAGGCGACGCGACTGCGGTCCGGGCGGCGCGGCGGATCGTGCGTGACCTGGGCGCACAAGCATTCACGATTCGCAAGCAACACAAAGCCGCCTACCACGCCTGGGGAGCGTTTACATCGCCATTGCTGGTGGCGATGCTGGTGACCGCGGAACGGTTAGGGCGCAGCGCAGGCTTATCCGTAGCCGAGGCCCGAAAGAAGATGCTGCCGATCGTGAGACAAACCTTGGCGAACTACGAGGCGCTTGGCCCTGCGGGAGCCTTCAGCGGACCAATCGTACGCGGCGATGCGGAAACTGTGCGCAAGCATCTTCGCGTGCTGTGGAAGGTTCCGGAAGCAACGAATGTGTACCTGGCCCTGGCACGCGCGGCACTACGATATCTGCCGGCGCGAAACCGCGCAAAGTTGGAAAAGGTTCTAGAACGGTAGGCTTAGTCTAACTCACCATCACGCGTTTGATTTCTCTTGCCCGCCCAGTTCGCTCATCGCAATCGACGACGACCGCGCAAAGCCGGACGTCGCCAGTCGCGGCCTCGAATCGTGTGGGCATATTGTTGAGAAACTTGCCCACGATCAGTTCCTTTTTCACGCCAATGACGCTGTCGTAAGGACCAGTCATGCCGACGTCGGTAATGTAGGCGGTGCCGCCCGGCAGTACGCGCTCATCGGCGGTGGGAACATGGGTGTGCGTGCCAACGACTACTGTGGCGCGTCCGTCGAGGTACCAACCCAGCGAAATCTTTTCCGAGGTTGCCTCCGCATGAACATCGACAAAGATAATCTTGGCCTTGATTTCCTTTAGCAATTGATCGGCAACGCGGAAAGGGTCGTCATTCGAAGCCATGAAAACGCGGCCCTGCAAATTGATCACAGCGTAGGGAACGTCACCCTTGCGACCTTCATACAAGCCCCATCCCGGCATTCCGGGCGGGTAGTTGGCGGGGCGCAGCAACCGGCGAGCGGGACTGTGCGGGTTCCCGTCCGCGGTGGCGAAGTAATCGACGATCTCGCGCTTGTCCCAGACATGGTTGCCGGTGGTGAGAACGTCAATACCCATCTCGAACAGTTCTTCGGCCAGCGGCGGCGTGATGCCAAAACCAGCGGCCGCGTTTTCCCCATTGGCCAGAACGAGATCGATGCCGTGCTCTTTCACCAAAGCTGAGAGGCGCTCCTTGACGATGGTTCGCCCAGGTCTTCCGAAGATGTCACCAATAAAAAGAATGCGCATGATTTTGCGAAGCCGGCGACCGGCTGTCAGAGCGTATCGATGGTAACACGCTGGAGAAAGTGACCTGAGATCGCGTAGGGACGGGTCCCTAACCCGTCCGTCGAGCGTAGCTCGACAGCCATCGCTCAGGTGAGAATTCTGACTAGTTCTGAATTCGGCCGGACGTAACACGGGCCGGACGCCGCGTCTACACCGGGCTCGAGGGATTCAAAATACGCGGTCTCACATTCATGGGACCATCTCTGCGGTCTTAAGAAAGTCGTAGTTTCCCGATGGATTCAGCGTCAACTTTCGCACCCGCTTCGTGTGCACCATCACGTTATCGAGATACCAGAGGTTGATGTAAGGCAAGTCATCGGCCAGGATTCGCTGAATCTCCGCATATATTTGCTGGCGCGTGTGCTGGTCCAGTTCGCCGCGCGCCTGGTCGATCAGTGCATCCACCTGAGGGTTGGCGTAATACGTCCGATTGCCGCCATGCGGCGAAAACTTGGCGGAGTGAAAAACATACTCGAAGATGTCGGGATCTTCGTTGCCTCCAACCCAGCGCAGAGTGTGCACCTGGTAAGCGCCGCGGATGACGTCGGACAGGAAGCTAGCGAATTCAAAAGTGCGAATATCCAACGCGATGCCCACCTCGCGCAATTGTTGTTGTAGCACGGCCGCAACCAGCCGCGGGTTTTCCTCTGTCGAAGTTTTCATGGTGAGATGAAAACGCACACCGTTCACGGCCGGATATCCGGCTTGTTCGAGCAATTGCCGCGCCCGATCTGGATTGTAGTCGTAGTGCGGGACATCCCCGTTATAAGCCCAGCTTTCCGGAGGGAGCAGGCTGTAGGCGGGCCGCGCAAAATCGCGGAACAGATAGTGGATGATGGCCAGTCGGTCGATGGCATACGCAACCGCCTGTCGCACCCGCGCGTCTTTCAAAATCGGTTCCCGAGTGTTGAATGCGAAATAACCGACCACTGTGCCGGGAGCGCGCAGGACCTCCAGATTCGACTCGCGTTCAAGCGCCAGAACTGTGTCGCCGTTCAGCGATGTGACCGCAATGTCGGCGCTGCCCTTGCGCAATTCAAGTGCCCGGGTTGTCGCATCTGGGATCACCGCAAATCGCACGCGTTCCAGATGCACCTTCTCGCCCCAATAATCGCCGTTGCGTTCGATGACCACTTCCTTGTCAGGTTCAGCGCTGACGAAACGGAACGGGCCCGAGCCTATGGGATGGCGGCTGATCTCGTCGCCGCTGCCGTAGGGCACGATGCCCATGGCGCCATCCGAAACGTTCCACAAGAATGTGGCGAAGGGCTCTTTCAGGTAAAACACCACCGTGAAATCGTCGGGCGCATCGACGCGATCCACCGGCCGGTATGCAGCGGCCTTGGTGCTTCGAATTGTTCCCTGCAGCAGGGAATCGAAAGTCCACTTCACATCGCGCGAAGTGAGTGGGCGACCGTCATGAAATTTGACGCCGTGGTGCAAGTGGAAGACATAGGTCAGAGGATTGGGAATGTCCCAGCGATCGGCTAGTCCCGGCTGCACGTTCAGATGTTCGTCGCGCGTACACAGGTCGTCGAAGAGCAGCTCATCAATGCGTTCCGCATAAGCATCGAGGCCCACCCGGGGATCCAGATTGGTGGGGCTGCTCTCGATGACCATCACCAGGGTGTTGGGATCAGGCTTGCGGGAGCAGCCGCAAATTGGGACGAGCGTTGCAAGCAAGATGAACCCGCGCAAAGTCCACCCAGGCACAGCCGCCGGCAGCTGTGCATTCGCCGCTCTGCGGCGAAGGAGCTTCCTCCTACGCATAAGATATCTTTCCCAAGATCGCAGGCCTCTTGGCTCCAGTGGCGGCGGGTACATTCGACGGCTGCCGATTCCATGTCTGAAAAGCCAGCAACGCGAATGCCACGGCCTCTTTTGCTTCCGAGGGCAATCCGTATTCGTCCGAGGAATGCATATGAAGGCCCAGTGGACGCAGTTCGTTCGCCAGCATTGCCATGAGGGTTGGATTGCTCGCTCCGCCACCGGAGACAATGAAGTCCTGGTAGGCGCTCGTGGGTCGAACCACGAATCGTCGAATCGCATCGGCGATAGACCTGGCGGTCAGTGCCGTGGCAGTGGCCACGACGGATGGTTTGTCGACCCGTCCGCAGCGCCGGATGAAGTCCTGAGCGAACTCGCGTCCGAATTCTTCACGACCCGCCGTCTTCGGCGGTTTGCGTCGGAAAAATGGTGCGCGCATAACATCGCCGATCACGTAATCGAGCACCGCGCCCGAGTTGGCGATTCTCCCATCGCGATCGAACGGCTTGCCAAACAGTCGCTCGGTGACCGCATCAATCAGCATGTTGCCGGGGCCGGTATCGAACGCCAGCACCTGATTGCTGCAAGCGCCAGCCGGGATGGCGGTGAAGTTCGCGATCCCGCCGATGTTCTGAACAATTCGGCCCACGCGATGGTCGCGATACAAATGAAAATCGAGGAAGGGAACTAGCGGCGCTCCTTGGCCGCCTGCCGCCATGTCTGCCGGCCGGAAATCGGAAACTACCGGAATGCCGACGCGGGCCGCCAGCACCGCACCCTCACCAGTTTGCCAGGTGACCGCAAGCTTGCGCCCGAGAAACGAAGCAGCCTCACCTTGATGGTAGAGCGTCTGACCGTGGCAGCCCACGAGTTCGGCCTTCAGACGAAAGCGGCGTTGCGTGGCGAGCAGCGCGTCAGCGTAAAGCTCGGCGAGCAGAAAGTTCAATCTCGCCAAATCCGCCACGCTCGCTCTACTCGAATTCATCGCCGCTAAAACGGCGCGGCGAACCTGTTTCGGATAAGCGTACTCCGCATGTGCAAGAAACTGGAGGCCGGGCATCCCCGCCCGGCTTCGTGAGGAAGCATTCACGCGGATCAGCGCAACATTGATTCCATCCGCGGACGTGCCGCTCATCACCCCGGCAACGATCATGCGCAATCCTGCCGTTTTATTGTTTCCAAGCGCACCTGCTCGGTGAACTCCCACAACTGGCGGGAAAGTTTTTCCATTCTTGCGGCAGTTGGTGCCGGCGCGGATCGCTTCACTTCGGTTGACTTCTTCTTGAACGCGAGCACCCGAGCCACCGATTCCTTTACTCGCCAGGCAAACTTTGCGTCGCGCTCCGCTTCTTTGACGAGCGCTTCGTATGAAAGAGTGATGTTTTCTTCGACATGGCAGATGAGACACAGATCGCCACCCGCACGAATGAACCCGATTGCGGCGTCCTCAATGGGGGCGGCTTTCAGCACCCCGCCCATCTCGAGATCGTCCGATGCTATCAGTCCGTGATAGCCGATCTTCTTACGCAAAATGTCTGTGATCCATTTTTTCGACAAAGACGCGGGCGTATGATCGCGAGTCACCGCCGGATAGGCCGCGTGGCCGACCAGGACCAACGGTGATTCCCGCCGCAAAGCACGATAGGGAGCAATGTCTGCATCCCAGAGCTTCTTCCAAGTTTTCTCCACGTTGGGGAGTTCGTGGTGGGTATCGAGATTCGCCGCGCCGAGCCCGGGGAAATGTTTGATCGCTCCCAGCACGCCTGCGGAGCGTAGCCCTCCGAGAAACTCACGAGCGTAAGCCGCGGCTTCCTTAGGACTGGCGGAAACCGCGCGCGAGCCCATAACGCTGCGCGATGCTTCAAATGCCAGATCTACAACCGGAGCGAAGTCCGTATTAAAACCCAACGCACGGCAGGATTCGCCGATAATCTTTCCGTGCTTGCGAAAAGCCTTGCGATCACCGGTGGCGAAGACGTCTGCCGCGGAAGGGGCGGGACCGGTGACGTTGCGAAAGCGATCCACGCTGCCACCTTCCATGTCCACGCAGGTAAACAGACGGGTGGAAACGCAAGACCGGCAATCCTTCAGCAGTCTGTGCGTCTGTTCGCCACCAGTAATATTGCGAGCGAACAAAATCACACCCGCGGGTTGCAGTCGCGAGAGCAGGGAACTGAGCCGCGGCGACATCGCAGTGCCGTCGAAGCCGACGATGAGCAGTTGGCCGACCTGTTCGGAGATTGATTTGATTTTCTTCACTCGACTTGCTTTTTCAGCTCCGCCAGTAGATTCAAGGCCTCCAGCGGCGTCAAGCGATTTAAATCCAGCTCTCGCAGCTTTTCCAGAACCGGCTGCGAGAGCGGCGTAAAGATCGTGAGCTGAGCCGGTGGGCGCGGACGCGACTGGTCGCTGGCCAGTTGCTCGGTCACTCTTTGTTCAGCACTCTCGTGTTCCGCCAGCACTTCCCGCGCCCGCTCAATGACTTCATTCGGCAATCCCGCCAGCTTGGCTACTTCGATTCCGTAGCTGCGATCCGCTACGCCGGGCTCAACTTTCCGCAGAAATACGATTCCCCCCCCGGTCTCTTTCACGGAGACGTGATAATTCTTCACTCCGGAAAGCCGTTCCGCCAACTCGGTGAGTTCAAAATAGTGCGTGGCAAAAAGAGTTTTGGCTCGGGTGCGAGCATGGATGTGTTCGACAGCGGCCCAGGCGATGGCCAGTCCGTCGTATGTGGCTGTGCCACGGCCCACCTCATCGAGAAGAATCAGCGACTGCGGCGTTGCCGTGTGAAGAATGGCGGCTGTCTCCGTCATTTCGACCATGAAAGTCGAACGCCCACGCGCCAGATTGTCGCTCGCCCCGATGCGCGTGAAGACACGGTCTACCACGCCGAGCCGCGCCGAGGCCGCAGGTACGAACGATCCCATCTGCGCCAGAATCACAACCAGCGCGGCCTGGCGGAGGTATGTGGATTTTCCGCCCATGTTCGGCCCAGTGAGAACCAGAACGCTATGTGTGGTTGAGTTCAGATACAGATCGTTGGGTACGAAGCGCTCGCTGCCCCCGGCCATTTCCTGTTGCTCGATCACCGGATGCCGTCCGCCAGCGATCTCGATATCCGCCGAGTCGTCAAACTTAGGCCGACAATAGTTCCGTAGAGCCGCGACGTGGGCCAGGGCCGCAAGCACATCCACTTCGGCCAGCGCGAGCGCGGTTTGCCGGATGCGACGGGCTTCACCGGCAATGCTTGAGCGCAACTCCGCGAACAGGCGGCGCTCTATCTCCACAATCTTTTCTTGCGCATCAAGGATCTTCGCCTCATACTCCTTCAGCTCAGGCGTGGTGAAACGTTCAGCGTTGACCAGGGTCTGCTTGCGTTCGTAGTCGGGCGGGACCAGATGCAGGTTGGGCTTCGAGATCTCGATGTAATATCCAAAAATAGAATTAAACTTCACCTTCAGGGAATTGATTGCGGTGCGCTGCCGCTCTCGCTGCTCGATCTGCGCCAGAAACTGTTTACTATTGCGGCTCAGGTCCCTCAGTTCGTCAAGTTCTCTATCCACGCCGGTTTGAATCGCGCCCCCATCGACCAATGAAATTGGCGGCTCAGGCACAATCGTATTGTCGATTCGCTCCCGCAGATCACCCAGTTCATCGAGCGACCCGTGCAGCGCCTTCAAGCGCTCGGTCGAGAACCTTGCCAGCGCAACTCGCAGCCCGGGAATCTTTCTCAGGGACGCGGCCAGCGCGAGCACGTCGCGGGGATTCGCCGTCTCCAGCGTCACCCGGCTCAGCAAGCGTTCCAGATCGAGGATTCCGTCCAGTGCTCTGCGCAATTCCTCGCGCCCGACCGTCTCGTTGACCTGCGCTCCAACTGCGTCCAACCGCGCATTGATCTCGTTTACTTCGATCGAGGGCCGCAGCATCCAGGAGCGCAGCAAACGCTTGCCCATCGGCGTAACAGTCGCGTCAATCGAGCGGAACAGCGTTACTCCTGCGTCGGTCCCAGCAAACAGAGGCTCGATGAGTTCCAGATTTCTCACCGTCACCGCGTCCAGCACCAAGTAGTTCTGCCGTTCGTAGAACCCAACCCGGTCGACGTGATCCAAAGTCCCGCGCTGTGTGGAGCGAACGTAATAGAGGATGGCGCCCGCCGCCGAGGCCGCAGCCGGCTTGCCAGACAGCCCAAACCCTTCCAGTGACAAGACACCGAAATGATTTTCCAGCAGAGGAATGGCGTGGTCGGGCGCGAAGATCCAGTCGTCCAGTGGAGTCTCAGCGAAGCCAACGCTGATGCCCTCCGGGCGGCCGGACGGGCGAGGACGCCCGTCCCTACGTGTTCCTTCTTCAAATAGTGGGGCTGCCGAACCGTACAGCAGTTCCTTCGGCCTGAGTTGCTGCAATTCTTCCTGAATTCGTTTTCCGGCATCTTCGCCTGAAAACTCGGTGGCGCGAAACTCGCCGGTGGACAAATCCAGAGCGGCGAATCCGACTCGGTCTCCGATCTGCGCCAACGCGGCCAGAAAGTTGTTTTCCTCCGAACCCAGCGATGAATCCGCAGCCGTGCCCGGCGTTACCACTCGCGTGACCTCGCGTCGTACCAGTTTCTTGGCCAGGCCGGCATTCTCCATTTGTTCGCAGATCGCAACCTTGAATCCTTTGCGGATGAGCTTGGAAATGTAGCCTTCGGCGGCGTGATAAGGCACGCCACACATGGGAACCGCCACGCCTTTTTCTTTATTGCGGGAAGTCAACGTGATCTGGAGTTCGCGCGATGCGAGAATGGCATCGTCGAAAAAAAGCTCGTAGAAATCGCCCAAACGAAAAAACAGCAGGGCGCTGGGATGTTCCTTCTTGATGGCAGCGTACTGCCGCATCAACGGAGTGGACGGCTCGGTCATCTCAGGCGGCTTCGTGCGCGGATTATAACAAAGCCCAGTCCCTCAGCGCCCGGTGCAAAACGCTCGCGCCAGAACAAGGTTGACGCAATTGCCATGAGATGTTTTCCTTATGCATGGAACTGCGCAAGGATCCGATCACTCGCTCCTGGGTTATTACCGGCGACGACGTTCCCGACAGTGCGCCGCGGCCCGAACCCTTTTGCCGGTTCTGTCCCGATTCCCGCGAGCCACCGCAACTTGTGCTCAATCTCTCCGGGGTGCCCGGCACTCCGTGGTCGGCGCGCGCCGTGGTGCATCCCACCGCGCTGTACCACATCGAGGGTGAGGCAACGCGCCGCGGGGACGGTA
>Ga0210410_10002958_pt1 | contig 15134 bp, 10 predicted proteins | sample IncBWC4MmetaG_FD_161058 | JGI IMG/M metagenome (GOLD analysis project Ga0210410, IMG submission 161058) | Forest soil microbial communities from Barre Woods Harvard Forest LTER site, Petersham, Massachusetts, United States - Inc-BW-C-4-M | ecosystem: Environmental > Terrestrial > Soil >... | reverse complement strand
TTGCTCTAGAATCAACACTCGCGCACCAGCATCGGCCATAACTTTGGCGAGTGCGGATCCGCCTAGGCCACCACCCACTACGAGCACGTCATAATCAGGGACTATTGCCATAAGTATCTCCTCATCGAACCCCGTCGCACTTCCGAGACTATGGGACAGTGCTCGATAAAACACACTAGCGTTGTCGTTATTCCATAAAATTGTGTCAAGAGCTTGAGTCCTTCGACATTTCACCGGATCTCGTCGTCTAGCTGCTTTGTACGCATGCTAGGTCTCGCGATACTCCTTCTGCTTCATCTTGACTCTCTTCCTTTATTGCTTGTTCAGTGATCGTTGAGCCTTCCCGGCGGATTGGTAAGCAGATCAGGCATTCACGGCAGGTTCGACGCAAGCTTGCAACAGTGCGAGAAACTCGGCTTCAGTGTTATGACTTGCAAACTCTTGTGCAAGTTCTTTTGCCCTGTCCCGGTAAACGGGGCTGTCGAGAATTTTCCTTGCCGCGGTGCGCACGGCCCCAGGGCTCGGCTCTGTCGTTCTCAAGTCGATTCCCCCGCCTGACCACTGCAGATTTGCCGATACTTCCAGCTTGTCTTCGGTCAAACCTGCGGAGACAATCGGAACGCCCTGTGCCAGAGCCATGTTGACTGATCCATATCCACCATTGGTAATAAGCAAATCAATTTTCGGCAAAACCTGTTCATAGGGCAGGAAGGGAGCAATCCGTGCATTTGCAGGAATGTCAACGGGAATGTCTTCTGCGGGTTTTCCTCCTGTCGTCACCAGAACCAGCAGGTCTTTTTCCTGGGAGAGACCCTGGAGCGTCGGCCCGATAACTTGTCCCAGATTCCAGTTGGCCACGGTTCCCTGCGTGACTAATACCAGCCGCTTGGTCTTATCCAGCTTCTGCCACCAGTCGGGAAGCTGATACTGTCCTGGAGCGGGAGGGATATTGCCGATATAGCGCACCTTTGAGGAAGATGAAGAATGCCCAGGATACTGGAGGCGCTGAATGCTGGGGTGCAGATAGAGGTCGGGTAGAGTCGACATGGATTCGAGGACCGGACAGGGAAGCGGCCGGCATCCAAGTTTTGCCAGCGTCTTATCAAAGGCTGCCTGGAGTGGCCTCAGTACCACACGCTCACGCTCACCGCGTGCTTCTTCCAACTCTTCCGGTGATGCACCGGGAATGGGCGGCATGGTTTTCCCACTGAAGAGGTCGAGCACGGTGATGCCCGTATGAACAATCGTTGGGCGATTTTGACGCTTGCCCACAAGCAGGGGCAATGTACCGTAAAACATGTTTTCGGTCAGAATGACATCGGCAGGAAAGTCGCGCAAGGCCATCTCGAGACCAGCTGCCTGCGCAGGAAGCCGGGGCAAAAAGAAATTCTCAAGAGCGAATTCAACCCACTCAAACGGCTTTTTCTCATGAATTTCTGGATGTTTCGCGAAAAACTGTGCAGGCTCTATATCTGCCTCCGGAAGCAATGGAATGAAGGGTATTCCGGCAGCTTCGACCATAGGCTTGAATCTGTTTCCTGTTTGTACGAGAACCTCATGGCCGTGCTTCACAAGGATTCTGGCTAATCCCAACAAGGGATTCAAATGACCAGGAATGGGTGTCGTCGGGATCAGTATCTTCATACTTTGATAAACACCTGGGAGGGCAGCTTATTCCTGCCAGTTCTGCGATCACGTAGATCAATGGTGGGAATGCGAATTTCAGTCAACTGACGCTTAAAACAGACGATCAGTGCGTCATCGGAACTGCTAGATTGCTTCTAGTAGCCTGCGTCGGGCACTAATTTTTTTATGAAGAATTTGTTCTGAATAAATGCCGGATGCAGCGGGCCGGTGTAGCTTGGCGCTTCAACATAGTGATCCTTCCTGACGCGACGATGGGCATCCCACCTTTACTTCTCAAACCGCTAGAAGGCGTCTCCGTTTGGTAGGTTGTATTTCACTTCACCTAAGCGATGGAGAGGATCCGATCGTCGTCTATAACGCATGATGCCCACCCGCCCGACGGGGCTAGTTCAATGCACTGTTGAATGAAGACCATTCGTTCTTTACAGGTATCCGCCAGAGCCTAATGGGAACGATGACGCGGCAACTGGGCTTCGATCTCTAACGCTCTACGCAGCTGCGGCACCAACTTCCAGACGGTCGTGGATAAATTAGCGATTCCGATTAGAATCCGCATTCACGTCATGCGGAGCGAAGTACATGTTGTGTTGAGCGCCGATCTGAGCTACTCGCGCCATCCCTTCGGATGGTGGAAGAGCTGAGAAGGACAGCTCTTGATCGGCCTTTACTACCGCATCGAAGAATGCCTGATGCAGTTGCGTAGAGATGCCGAGCACGCGGCAGGGTTCAGATGTTTTGTTATAGAAGGCGTGGAGGGCGTTTGGCGGGAGGATTATGGTCGATCCTGTCTCACAGCGAAACCAATCTTCCTTGCCGTCCACTACACGAAAGAAGTCCGCAACTCCGTGCAGGATATAAAAAACCTCCGGATATGCATGACTATGTAGTGGGACACCGTCGCCGGGTGCCAAAAGACACTGCGCGTTCAATAAAGACCCCTTCTAACCTGCGGGAGAGCGACAAGACAACTCTGACGTGGGATCAATTGAGGTCTGCTCTGGCGAAGCTGGGTCTTCGGGATCGGATTCTGCTCAAACTCGATATGACGAACGCCCTTCGTCCCAGCGAGTTGTTCGGCCTGAAGTGGAAGTGCTTCGACGCGAAAGCTTCGGCGATCTCCATTCAGGAGACCACCTACAGGGGGAAGATTCGCCCCTACGGGAAGACGCGGGGAAGCCTCATCACAGTACCGATCGCCGCGGAGTTGGCAGAGGAGCTCGTGGAGTGGCGAAAGCAAAGCAAGGATCCATCTCCGGAGGCCTTTATCTTTCCAGGCCGCTTGGGGGGGCTTCATGGATACGAGCAACTTCCGTCACCGTGTGTTGCACAAGCTGGCCGAGGAGTTGGAACTGCCGAAACTGACGTTCCAGGTGATCCGGCGCACCATCGCTACGCTGGCCCAGAGGAAGGGTACGGTGAAGGATGTGCAGGGCATGATGCGGCACTCACGAACGGCCACGACGACGGATGTCTATATGCAGGAGCTACCCGAAGGCGTGCGGGCGACGATCAACTCCATTCACCAGGAGTTGATGAGCACCGGTACCGATGGGCGAGAATCTGCAACGTGCGATGCCGGCTCATCTTCACCAGCAATCGAACAACCGAACGAGAGCGCAGAGGTGACGATGGCAGCCACAACAAGGGAAGGGAAAGAGTCTTCAGAGCAAGGAGAAAACATAAGTTCAAAACCTTCCGGGACGAAGGTTTTTGATATTTGCTGCCAAAATGCTGCCAAAGGTGAAGAGAGGAGATCTTCTAAATGCTTGAAAAGAATTGGTGGACCTGATCGGGATCGAACCGATGACATCTTCCATGCCATGGAATAGTTCAACCGCAAATAATAGACGGCACAGTACTTATGAGTCGGCACAACCGGCAAAACCGGCATAATGGGCGCTATTTGCGGGCAAAATGCGGGCAACATTACAACGAGTGGCCAGGGATTGATCTGTGTGGGATCAGCCCAAACTCTTTCATTACGTCCCCGGCAATCGTGCAGCAGGCTGCTGCACAATTGCCGGGGAACCCTCTCACGGTCGGGGGGGGGTATTCCGAGAAGAACCTACGCAGAATGGTTCAGTTTGCCGAGCCCTCCCAGGGGAGCGCAAGACGCCAGGCGGCTGAAGCGAGGCAGGAGACCCTTGCTCTCTCCAAGGGGGTTCGGTCAGGTCTATATTAAACGAGCTGGGCGAATAAGAGGCGAATGTGATTGAATAAAAGCGAGGTGATTTCGCTGACTCGACAACCTCAAAACTCAACCGGTCCGGTGTGGACAGACGATGACCTTCCTGCTAGTCCAATTGGGATGGATTTGCTGCGCCGATTTGAAGCGGCACGTCCGAATGACTACGCTTTTCTTCAAACGCAGGACTTCGTCGATCTAAGTACCTCCGCCTTCGACGGCATTCCCGAGTGGGACGCTTTCACCGAGCATCGCCAGACGTGTAAAGACTGCCAGGAGTAGCGTGCAGCGTTTGCGGAACGATGACAGCATCCAACGCCCAAAACGTAGTCGCCGCCGACACCTCTGCTCCCCTTCGCAAGATCGTTCATGTGGACATGGACGCTTTCTATGCCTCCGTCGAACAGCGAGACAATCCAGAGCTTCGCGGAAAGCCGGTCGTGGTCGCTTGGCGCGGCAATCGTTCGGTGGTCTGCGCCGCCTCATATGAAGCCCGTCGTTACGGAGTTCGCTCTGCGATGCCGGCGGTGCATGCAGAGCGGCTGTGCCGGGAAGCGATCTTCATTCCGCCTGATTTCGTGCGGTACAAAGCTGCTTCGTCGGCAGCGCGTGAAATCTTTCAGCGGCATACTGACCTGATCGAGCCGCTGTCTCTCGACGAAGCATACCTCGATGTGACAGAGAACAAGATGCAGCTTCCGACAGCAACGCGAGTGGCGAAGACGATCCGTGAGCAGATCCGCGAGGAACTGAACCTCACCGCTTCCGCTGGCGTAGCGCCCAACAAATTTCTGGCGAAGATCGCATCCGATTGGAAGAAGCCCAACGGTCTGTTCGTCATTCAACCGCACGAAGTACGGAGCTTTCTTCTCCCACTGCCCGTGGGCCGTATCCCTGGAGTGGGGCGGGTCACGGAGAGTCGCATGATGGCAGTTGGCATCGCAACGGTTGGCGATCTCTATGCCATGGAACTATCCACCCTTGAAAGTCATTTCGGAGGCTATGGCCTGCGCCTCTATCAACTCGCCCGCGGCATCGACGACAATCCCGTCGTACCGAACCGAGTCAGCAAGTCCATCTCTGCCGAAGACACCTTTCCCGAAGACATTCCGCTATCGGATACTGAGGCCCAGATTCGGCGCCTGGCTGAGAAAGTTTGGAAATCTTCGCACGGCAATGCGCGGGCGGCGAAGACGGTGGTTCTGAAGCTCAAGACGAAAGAGTTCAATAGCCTCACACGGAGCCTCACGCCTCCGGTTCCGCCCTCATCCTGCGACGAGCTTACGGGTATCGCACTCGCGCTACGCGAACGGGTTGAATTGGGACCAAAGCAACTCTACCGTTTGGTGGGGGTTGGCCTCAGTAACTTTCAAACAGGCGATGACCCGGCTTCGCACCTCTTTGTCGAGGAGTCTGCAGAGGAGCAATAAGCAGAACGGATATGAATTGGACGATCCGCTTACGACTCATCCTGAGAGGCTGCATGTTGAGAAGTGACACTAGAAACCAGCTAGTCCAACAGAACGCGTGCGCCATGCCGAATCGGGTAGGTGAGTTTGTGGGAGCCTACATCCTTCAACACTTCGGCACTGTCGATCCTGGCTGAAAGCCATCTCGTCCTCCAGAACTGTGCAAGATTCGCCGTCATTGTTTCAGCATCAGTCAACGGTAGGAGATAGTGCGCCCGATTGTCCAACCCCAGGAGAACTTCCCTGAAGTTCTTTGCCAATGGAACACCGTAAATGATTCTTTGGTTTCCATGCCGAAGGAGTATCTCGCTAGGAAGCGAGACCATATTCAAAGCCTCTCGCATTTTTCGCATTAATGGGTTGACGCCTTCACCAAAGATGCTGTTCACCTTCCTCCCGCTCTCTAGACGTCCCAGCAAGCCTTGAGCAATACGCACCGTCTCCTTGCTGAAATGAAAAGAGCCGAAGCCCTCACTCTTACCTAGCTCGAGATATCCCATTGTGTCCAAGCTGTTACAGCCGACCGATTTAACGTCGAATTTAAGGCGGTTATATTGACTTGAACCTGAGCCATAAAGACTTGTCGTTGCCAAAAGGACCAATTGAGGATCACGGCGCACTTCCTTGCCCGCCATTGATGAAGCTATTACACTGACCTGCGATCGATAGCGCTGGCGGTATGCGTGAATTATCTCTGGACTGCAAAGCAATAAGCAGACCAATTTGCCACCTAGAATCGGATTATAAGGTGCGACCGCGCCGCACACAGTTATATCCATCATGTTTATTCCAACTCTATCGGCTTTTAACAGTCTTACGAGTTGGCCAACACTTCTTCGGAGTGAAGTATTCTTCATAACTACACGAAGTTCGGCGAGCGAAAGATTCGCGACATCGTGATCGATGAACTGTTGCCGAATCGCCAAAAGGAGCGAAAGGTGCTTTGCTCTTTTGCTCTTGAAAAGAGTTGTCTTCGCGAGTTTCCTCCAATCGTTTACGCGTGTCGCTGATGTATTTTTCAGGTCAGTAGTGTTTGGGTAAAGACGATGGCTCTCAATCGACTTCAGACTTGTTCTGAGCAAACGGTCCGAATCCCGAGAGATCGGTCTCTTCAGATTCCAACGGGTCAGCAAGCCGTCTTCAATGAAATCAGCCTTGTATACGTCTTTGATCTGAGAATCTAATCTCTGAAGAAGACGCCGCATCTTCTTCTTCGTAGGCGAATCGCAGAACTCTCGAATTGCAGAGTCTTTGTCCCAACCGATCCATTGATCCCGCACACTCTGCTGAACCACCGAACTACCCAACGCGGCAATCCCCATTACCGGGTGAAACGGTCTCGCTCTGTCTCTAATCAGTATCATCATGCTTCGACCCGGAACGCTCTTGTAGGTAGTTGCCCAAGTGTGGCGAAAATACCGCCAGATATCATTCAGCTTTAGTCCTGTTTCAGGGCAGAGCGCTCGATTGTCGACGAACTGAATATAAGGATCGATTGCGTCTTGCAAAGCTCGACTCCTCAAGACTGGGTCCGTTTGTGCGCTCGCATTTCTTAAGGTTGATGCCAGTTCGTCTCCGTCCCTCATTACGGAGAATATGGAGTGCCAACTCTTACCGGTTAGCCTTTTACGTTCCATTGAATTGATGAATTCGGTGACCGACGGCTCCCTCAATTGAGCATTCCGTTCCTGCAAATGCTGATTTCGGATTCGATTCTTTGCGTCGAGAACGGATTCGCTGCTCGACGCGCGCTCGTGCAGTTGAAGGCCGTCGGATGCGAGTTCGATCGTCCACCCCTGGAGATACAGATCCAAGAGGACATTGCAAACAAGATTTAGTTTCAGCCGGTCTGTTGTGGAGGGGCCGTCTGCCATGGCGAGCCGTTCGCGTAGCACCTCGATGCGCGAGTATGCTTCTTTGAAATCGGGTGGTAGACCTGCGAGCTTCGTACAAAAAGACCGTAACTGACGCTTGTATTCGCCTACATCGGGTGCGATTTTCAGTGTGGAAGTCAACTCATTCATTATCAGTGGTTTATGGCAGGAATGCCACTAGTGCGTTGCTCCACGAGTCTCGGAACTGGTGAATTATCTCACGGTGCGAAGGCTTCTCAAGGGTCGCTTCTGCCCGCGCAGCGGCGGCTAAGAGAGCGCGAATATTTTCTATGATCGGTATTTCCCTAGATGTGCCGGAGGCAGCTTCGGGCATTCGCTTGTAGATGTGCTCGTAAAATGGATGAAGTTCATTCAGAATGATGGTGATCTCGCGGCCGTTGATTAGCACGTCATAGAAAGCCGCTGCATCACTTTTTTTCTCTTGAATGACGTAGTGAAGACCGCCGATCGGAACGCTTGTAATACGTCTTCTGCTGTGTAGGGCGATTGAAGAACGGGGGGCATTCACTGCAACTGTCGGCGGCTCCAGTAAGTAATCCCTGCGCTGTGGACCCGCCAACCTGGTGTGTTTCGATTCAAGAATCTTGATGTCGGCGTATTCCTTCCGAACCCTAGTATTGAGTTCCCGCGCGATGCGGCCAATGTCAGGACTTAGAAGTGAGATGAGTTCGTCAGACGGCCGAATCCCTTGCTTCGTATGCGTCACCCCGAACATTTCGTCCAATTCAGGTGCGAAGTTGATTTCGCAGCGCCACCAATCGTCGTAATTTTCTTTTCGCTTCCCATCCATAAAGAACCAGCCATGATCGATTTCACGTCCACCACGCAGGATGGAGACACCGGCTCCTTTTGCGATTCCCATCCAGTTCTTCTCTTGATTTGATAACGTGTTCCAATCCCTCAGGGGAAGTTCGGCGAAGGAGACTTTAATCTTCGACGTCTGTTCTGAATCTGGGACTCGAACCTGATACTCGAAAGGCGGACCGTACACTAGTCCGCGCGGGCCCTTCCTAATCCCACGTACAAAGAGAGGGTCAATAGGGCAGACGGCGCACTGATTCACTCTGATGCTTAGACCCGAGAAAAGGAGATGCCGAAACATGCGCCCTATTTCTTTACACAAGTTCTCAACCGCCTGCTCTACTGAACGGTACCGTAGACGGTCACATTTGCTTAGCTTGACGATCGTGCCAGTCTTAGTCTTTGGCGAATAGGAGATCCTCTTCGGCTTTGGGATTGAAGTAATGTTGTCTCGATACACTTCGTCAACGTCGAGATACGTCTTCCACACTTCCGATCGATCAAGCCAACTGACCACTTCCACTCGCCGGGCTTGGCTCAGGGCACTGTTGGGGAGTCCCATCCCAAACCTTCCGAAGCCCGTGCGCGACCCAAATCGAGTGCTTCCTCCGAATTGGAGTGACAGAGCTATGACTTCGCGGTCCATTCCGCTTCCATCATCCGTGACAACAATGGATAGGTCCGGAGAGTTTCCGGACGTATCCTGCAAAATCTCAATGTCTACTTTTTCAGCGCCTGCTTCCACAGCGTTGTCGATCAGTTCTGCAATCGCAAATGCTGCGTTCCTATAGCCTGAATCTCGGGTAGCCTCAACAAAAGCACGCAATTGGACGAGGGCGTATGTTCTGCTAGTCTTGACCGGAATCATCATCGAGGTCCATCCAGGGAAAATGTGTGGTGCCCCGAATGAAGCGGATGCACCGGGCAATCTGATCGTATCATCTATCACACTTATAGTGTGTAGAGTCATCATCGCGATTAAGTTGAAAGTGGTAGAGTGTCCATCGATCCTCGAGTTCAGATCGGCCTGAAAATTCGGCAGTTGCGTCTTTCCCTCGATCTGTCGCAAGAGGAATTGGCTGAGCGAGCTGGGCTCCACAGGAACTATGTGGGGGGTGTCGAGCGTGGTGAAAGAAATATAGCCTTACTGAATATCGTCGGTATTGCTCGAGCGCTGGGCGTGCGCCCGCAGGTTCTATTTGACCCGTTGGATTAGACAGATTGCGCCAGATTATCGGCTGATCTGCGATCCTCCTTGACACCGCGTTGGGGGCGCTTGAAAATGCTCTAATCCTTGTATTTCAGTAACATTGCCTCCTTTTCTGCTGCAAGGCAATTGGCGGTTGGCTTTCTGTGCCTTTGAGTTCTCTATGACGTTGAATGGTTGGCAAGAGCGGCTCACTGAATACTTCGCCAAACTGCGTCGGCAAATCGTGGAGTCCGGGTCTGAGCGTCCGATCTTCGCACTGGAACACGATATAGATGATGAGGGATGGATTGATCTTGTCAAGGGACTAAGAGATCACGTCAGTTTCAGCGGGCCGGCAGAAAGGCACTGGCTGCCTTGGGCCGTATATGCAGCGGAGATCGGATACAAGTTCAAAGGCGATCAATACTGGCAAACCTTTGCCGCCGACTTACCCGGTTGGAATCAAAAAGGTGATCGCGACTTCGTCAAAGATGCTCTGATGAGGTTTCGAAAGGGCTTTAGCGGAGTCGAGCCGTCCGGAGCTTGGGCGAACAACTTCACAATCATCTGCTGGCCAATCGCCAACGCCATCCTTCCGAAAGACCTTCAACGTCACCTCGCTTCAATTCTCTACGATGTTCGAGACATGTTCACGTCATCGCTAATCCATGATCCCAGAGAGTTGGGATTGCTGATTGAAGCTCACAGTGAGGGTACGAGTAAACGCTTCAAGCAGTTCGCCGGGCAGCACGCACTCGTCGGTCGAATAGCGTCGGCTTTACTGCTCTCCGGGTCAGATGCTGGAACTCAATTACTGTTGTCGCACACCCTCGCGCGTATTACCCACGATCTGCAGACCGAACAGAATTCTCGCGATTGGCTGAGAGCGGCAAAGCAACGCGCATCATCGGTCGCAATTCACGGAACCCGCAGCCAGACTTCCTCGTCAATTTCCGCTCCTCCGCATCTCCAAGAAGAGTTGCGGCAACTTGCCGCTAAAGACGAGAGGATTGAGTTATCGGTACGTCAGACGGCGATTGATTGCTGGTCATTTCGGGCGCTGATACCTAATCTCGCGCCTCTGACATTGGGAAACTCTGGATATCAACGCATCGTCTCAAGCCAACGCAGTTTTTTGAATGGGGCCACCCGCAATCATTTTCCACCACGCTTCTTTCTCCATGCAAGACGCGAAGTCGAGTTGAGCAGTTTGCCCAAGGCTGGCGAACCATTTATGCGATTTGAAGATACTATGGATGGGTTTCGCGAATTCCTCGATCGCCACTGTTCTTTCCCGACTTTTTCTTCATTGCTCTTCAAACTAGGCGACGGGGGAGAGGCAATTCGGCTTCGATCGCGCACTCTTAGACAGGACCACCGATATTTATATGTGAGCCGGAAGCCTCTTCCGCCTTCCATAGTCTTGCAGTCGTCTCATTCGGCCTTCATAAAGTGTGACGGTCTTCACGGTCTCCTAATCGACGTACCGGCATACGTCTCTTCGTTTTACATCGAGGCGGCGAAGAGTCTGGGTCTCGAAATAAGCAAAGGCATTCGAATTCGCCCTATCGCATATCCCGCCAAGCATTGGAGCGGGGACGGTGACGTGATTTGGTCAGAGTCGGCGCCTAAGGTCTTATGCATTACGTCCGATGCCCAAACTGACGGTTTGATGTTGAACCTGATCGGTTCGGGCGCTGATCAAGCCTTGGAATGTTCATCGGTAGGCAAAGAACCAACCTTCGTCGATCTGAGTGACCTTGGGGTAGGAGATTACCAACTGCATGTGATCACTCGGATCTCGGGTGCTGTCAACCAAATGGTAACTGGCAGCATCTGCATCGCTGTCCTGCCTGCTGAAGAAGTTGTCCTAGATACTCGATTGGCTCAAGGCTTTACCGTTCTACCTTCAATTTCGTTACCAAGTCTTGAACAACTTTGGAACGGTTCTGCAACGCTCGATCTATACGGTCCAGTTGGCAATTCGATCTCTTGCCAACTCCAGTTCCATCCCGACATGGCAGCCAAGCAAGTATCACATAAGTGGTCAGGCGGCGACCTAAGATTGCCGATCACGTCGGACGACTGGCAAACATACCTTGATCGCGCTAGAAGCAACAAACAAGTCCAGACCGCTTATGAGTCGTCCGCGAGTTGCACCGTAAGCTTCCGATCAATTGAACTTGGAGAGACTACACTTCATTGCGAACGAGAGTTCGTTCCTTTTCGGTGGTTCCTGCGTGAGAAAAATAGTTCGTATCGGCTGCGACTGATCCAGAACGATACCAGTGAAAAGGTGAGTGTGGCCCGCCTAGATTTCGACAAACCTGATGTCACGAATGCGCTGGCTATTTTCGCGGAAGAGGATGTACCTGTTGGACGGCTGGGCGGACTGTTCGTCGCAAAGAGAGGTCACACGACCACAGCCATCGTAGTTCCCCCCGCACCAATCAACTCATTGTCGGGCCTGGGAATTGTAGTGAACAGAATTGCTCCCGCCTCAGGCATCGAAGGACTAGTGCGCCTGACGGAAAATATCAAATTGTGGACAGATGCACAGTTGGTAGGGGACTTTCTCTCGCGCAGCAGAAGAGACGCCGCGATTGCGAGTCTCAAAGTCAGCCTCATCGAAACGCTGTGTGGGGCTCAATGGGTAGCGGCAGAATCAGATCTAGAACATGGGCGCAAAGGTCTCGACGCTCTAAGCGACCGTCTGGGTACCGGCCAAGATCATAAATTATCGCGGGCGGCAGCCACCTCGGCGGGACAGCTTTCCCAAGTAACCCCTGCCGACATTGCGGCTATCGCGCTGGATCTTTCCTCTAACGCGAAGAACAGTTCCGATCATTATTCAGCTTCAAGAGGAGATCTCATTGAGCGGATCATCCGTTTGCAGCAGATTCTGAGGCTCGATGATCGATCTGTTGAAACCGTGCCAACGTTAGACACCGATTGTGCAACGCTAGCGGTGGGGATGCCAACCCTAAGTAGGATCATTCGCTTTCTGCTTCTCGCGAAGGATCGTATGCGCGAAACTTCTCCCGTAAAAGCCACGATGGAGTACGCGTGAAAACATTATCGATCGCCGCAACTCGCAACTTGTCGATTATGAGTCTGGGCTTCGATGCATCTTCGTTAACGTTCGATTCAGAGCAAGTCCTTATAGAGTTCGTTAGACGAGTCGCATCTTTTCGCTGTCCATGCACCACTCGAGACTTGACCAGGACAGTCCTGAGTTTACTTCTCGTTTTAATCCCGGAGGACAAACTGCGTGAGCGTGTTCTGGCAGCGATCGATGGCTTGATGGACTACGGTGATTTGATCGAAATTTCCGACGATGATGGAGCGGAGACTCGTAGACTCGTAGCGCTGGCTGCTCCGGCAGTCGTGCGGATTTCTCAAACGAAACTGCTCCTAGTAGGCGTCACTCCGGAGGGAACCGATCCGTTACCAAAAGAATTGCTGACGCATCGGTCAATACAAGGCTTTGCTAGGACCCTCGACGTTGAGGATTCACGCACGGTCATGTCCCGGCTCCGTGATTCTGGTTATCTATTGATTACTGAAAGCGAATGGGGTCTACTTCCAACGATTGAGAACTCGGCAATGTTGATTGATAGATATAGGAAACGGCTTCTTGAAGACGTTCCGGTCGGAACAATCGAGGGGCTTGAGATACTTCTACCAGACCGAAAAGTGACCTACTATCCCGGTCGCTGGGTAGACAAAAACATTCCCGATGGTGACTTCATAGCCCGACGTTCGCGCCGTTTTGGTGAGAATGCGTGGTGCCATGTCCGAATCAGAAACGGTACCGTTACTGCGCTCACGGATCTGCCCACGAAGGATTTCCGCTTTCGTGCCTGTGATGAAGCTTGGCATCTTCAGCAGGCCATAGATAAAGAGCGGGGCACTCCACAAGAATTTCGTGTGACAGACGAGGGAGAGCAATCATATCTCTTTGAGTTCTTCTCGCCCGTGCCGTTATGGGCGCACAGGCAATGGAATCTTCTCGGAGAACAAACCTCCACCAAAGGAGCGCTGTTCTCATACCGCTTCCCAGCAGCAGTTGCGGATTCTGTGAAGCACTTTGCCGAATCAAGAATGTGGCTGGTGTGCGTATGAATGAAGCTATTGAAACAGCCAAAGTCTCCCCGTTAACGATTACAGAGACGATCGCGGAACTTCAGCATGCTCTCAGTGATTACATCGAAGCTACATACCATGTAAGCGATCTCGGTATGGTGCAGCAGAGAAAGTTGCTGCTGAACACAGAAGGTGTCATCTACCAGAAGCCGTACATTGAGAGTACTCCGCGTTATCAAACGGGAGAGACCTTCGAGAACATCGAAGGCTTGCCGGATAACGTGGCGCATTTCTTCACCAAATTAGCGGCTTCCACGGGCGAGGCAAAAGGGCTACTATTCAACCCGCCCTATACCCATCAAAGTCAGGCAGTCCACGACACATTGGTTGATGGGAAGAGCCTGATCGTAATGACTGGTACTGGTTCTGGTAAGACGGAAAGTTTCCTAATGCCTGTCTTAGGAAAGATTGCCCTGGAGGCCGCGACTAGGCCAGAGGTATTCGAGAAGCAGTGGGCTGTGAGGGCGTTGATCCTTTATCCGATGAACGCGCTGGTCAATGATCAACTCGGTAGACTGCGCCTGTTGTTTGGTGACTCCCGCGTCAGTGAGCAGTTCAACAGCTGGGCGCGTCGTCCGCTTCGATTTGCCAGATACACGAGCAGGACTCTCTATCCTGGCGTACGCACAAGCGACAAGGATTCGAGAAGACTTAGGCCGATCAACAGGTACTACGTCCACCATCTTGAGGAGTCGACGAATCCCACTTCCGGCGGTGGCTCACGCCAACTCGTTGCCGAACTCAAAAAGCGAGGTAAATGGCCGTCCAAACCTGACCTCCTTCGATGGTTTGGAAAGGGCCATTGGACCAACTCGAAAACAGGCGAATTCAAACGTGCCGTGACGCTACCCGGCGATTCTGAGTTGTGGACCCGCGACGAAGTCCATAGGGCGCCTCCCGATGTACTTGTGACCAACTATTCCATGTTGGAGTACATGCTAATGAGGCCTCTCGAACGATCGATCTTCGACGATACGAGGGCCTGGCTACGGGCGAACCAGAACGAGCGACTGCTTCTCGTTTTGGACGAAGCTCATTTGTACAGGGGAGCTGGCGGCTCCGAGGTCGCCCTCTTGATCCGGCGTCTCACTGAACGCTTAGGAATATCTCCAGACCGTCTACAGGTCATCTGTACAACTGCAAGTTTCGACAAACACTCCGAGGCTCCCGAATTTGCGGCGCAGTTGACAGGAAAGAGACGAGACGAGTTTGTCCCAATTATCGGCAAACTGAAGCTTCGCGATGGAGCGAAGACGGGAACATACGAGGACGCCTCAATCTTAGCGTCAGTGGACCTCGATAGTTTCTATTCAACTGACATTTCTGCGAGAGCAACCGAAGCCAGGAAGATTACGACCTATCTCTCATCGGCCTTCAATGAAGATGACATCGAACGCTCTCTCTATCAGGCCTTAGGTGGCTTTCCTCCGATGGCACAACTCGTTAACGAGACAATGCACATCGCAAGACCGGTCGATTCCTTAGGACCGTTGCTTTTTCCAAATGTAGAGGACTCGCTTCGAAATCGTGCTGTAACGGCACTCCTTGCCCTTGGGAGTGCAGCGAGGAAAAACAGCGATGAGCCCGGCCTGCTACCTTGCCGGATCCATGCATTCTTCCGTGGGCTCCCCGGCCTCTGGGTTTGCATGGATGCAAACTGCACAGTTCGTCCTTCCACCGAGCCCTCTTCAGCTGGCAAACTGTACTCGCAGCCACGGGACATTTGCGAATGTGGCGCGCGTGTGCTTGAACTGTACACCTGCCGACAGTGCGGGACGATGTACGCAAGGGCTTACACGAAC
>Ga0210410_10002957_pt1 | contig 15138 bp, 29 predicted proteins | sample IncBWC4MmetaG_FD_161058 | JGI IMG/M metagenome (GOLD analysis project Ga0210410, IMG submission 161058) | Forest soil microbial communities from Barre Woods Harvard Forest LTER site, Petersham, Massachusetts, United States - Inc-BW-C-4-M | ecosystem: Environmental > Terrestrial > Soil >... | reverse complement strand
CTTCGGTTTCGCCGTCGCGGTCTCTGTCTTCTTGCGAGATCGCGGGACGAGGAACTTTGATAAGGTCCGAATGTGTATCCGTCACGGAAACGGTGTACGGAGGAGAATCCGGAACGGGGTCCATAACTTTTTCTGAGACGGATTGGGACTCAGCAGCCGGAGCCTGTTCGGACTTCGGCTTTAGACTTTCGATCACCTCCCCCTTGAACTTGCGATACGCTTCGCTTGCTTCGGAATGCAGTTTGAAAATCTCCGAGTTCACATTCCAAGTTGTATGCGGGTTAAAGTGGTCAAGGTCTACGAGCTTCGCCATGAGTCGAAGACTCGCTGTAACGTAATTGCTGAACGCTTTCATTCTCGACATTGTTGCTCCTTTTTTTTTCTACGGTTCAAAGACTGCTACGATTGCTTGTCCCGAAGTGAGAGGAGTAGCAGCCGCGATAGTCCCTAAAGTTGCTGGCATCGGACCCGATGCTCCGTAAGAAGTCGTCGGGATTATTTGCCGATTGTTTGCGAAGTTCAAAATCTGTGCGAGAACCGGAGACGAGGATAGAACCTCGAAAGCAGCCGTCGTCCCGGCAGACCCGTAAGCTTGAGCGAACCAGTAAACTCCCGGAGGTAAGATCACAGCCGAGATGGTCACGGTTACGAAAGCAATTGCGGTAGTCGTCGTAAATTCAGCGTCAAGTAATTTCGTTTGACCGTCCGCGCTATAGATCGCGATTCCTAAAGGCGGGTTCGCTACATCGGCCGTCGTGATATCGACGGTCACCTTCGTAATCGTAATCTCTTGAGTGAGGACGAATTGAAACGCTCGAACCTGTCCCGGCGAACCGGGAGCGGCTGTTCCTAGTCCTTGTCTAATCGGGTCGGTCAATCCTGGACCGTACATAAAGCCTCGTCCCGCTTGATTTACTACCGCTGCTCCCGGACCTGACGGTCCATTCTGTGACGGATGAGCTAACCCCGGAGTTCCCATGTTTTATGCTCCTATGTCAAAAACGAAATTTCCGCAAACGGAATCGGAGTTATTCCCGAGTTCGTAAGCGCGGACTTCGCGACGGTAATGCTATTTGGACAAGGCATTCCGGTCGAAGCCGTTGTGTAAAGGTAATCAAAAACTTGCGGCTCGAAGCATTGAAGAGAAGTCGAGTTAACGAGATTCCCTCCCGAGAGACAAACGAGATATCTTCCCGCTGGTAACGTGACTGTCCCTTGCAAGAGCGGGTAAGTTTGCAAAGAATTGATAACCGCAAGTTGCGGTCCTATGTTCGCGATAAGCTGTCCGGCTTCGCTGTAGATTCCTACATCGCAGGAGTTTCCCGCAGTCGAGTTCTGAATCAGAACAGCGATTTTAGAAAACGCAATCGTGTAAGGAATGTCGAGAGCCACTAACGCGAGTGCTCCGACGAAGCCGGACGTTACGACCGCGACGTTAGTTCCGGAACCTTTGATAGCGAAAATCGAACCCGCCATTGCTGGCGGATTCGGACTTGCACCTAGAGCGGGATGAGCTAACCCCGGAGTTCCCATGTCTTACAACTCCTTAGACGATTACCCGTTTGTTTTCGTAAGATTGATCGCGGATAAGAGTTCCGATGAGAATGAACTCTCCGTTACCCGCAATGGTAGCGGTCGCGGTTCGGAACCATTGAGCCGCAATCGTGAACCCTCCGGGAATCGGAGGACAGGCATCCGGACCCGTCGCGACGTTGAATCCGAAGTTAGAACCCATGACGAGCAGTCCTCCGGGATTCTTGCTTCCGGCTGCTGCTGTCGGGAGCCACCAGTCCGTAACGGGTTCGATAAATCCTTGCTGCGAGATCATAACCGCTACGTCTACGGTTCCGGGTTCGTCGTCCATGCGGATAGATATTCCCTCGACTCGGAGGAAGTATCCGTCCGGAACAATGAAACTCGGAGTCTGAGCTTGAGACCCGATAGCGGTTCCAAGAGCCGTCATCGGACACTTAATATAGACGGTGCTCTCAAGGTTTGACATGCGAACGTCCGGAGGGTTCGCTCCGGCGAGAACCTGTCCTCCGACTAAGTTATTGAGGATATTCCGAATCGTCTTCGGAAGACAAATCGAAGTATCGACGACGGAGGTACTCGCGTTAGGGTTCGCGGTTTTATTCCCGGCTAAGAGACTCTCTACCGCGCTTTCGAGAGTGTCTTTAACGGACGGTCCATTTAATCGAGCGACGGTCACAGGGTCAGACATGGGTTATTTTCCTTTCGGAGTATTGCTCATTTTCAAGAGCGGAGTTTCTATTTTCGAGTCTCCGGGAGCACCTAAGAACTGGTTCACTTGGTCAAAGGTAGTATACCCTAAAAGACACGAACCGAACAGCAGCAAAACATTACCGGGGAGCGGGAAAGGCTGAATCGCTTGCTTAGTGAAAAGCTGGTAAGCCGGGACGGCTATATAGTTGAAAGCAATTATCACCTCTATGATGTACATAAAGAGTGGTCTTGCTCTCATCGTAAATTTGTCTCCCGACTTTTCTTCGCTTTGAATGTTAGCCGAAGCCGTCGCAAATTGCGCTTGGGCAGCGTCAAGGATTTTCCCTTGCATCTCTGTTTGTATCTCGAAAATCTTTGTCTGATTTTCCATAGCGACCGCAGGGTCAACTTTGAAAAGAGAAATGATTTTCGCGACTCCATCGAAGACGCTCCCGCTTACGAGTTTAGTAAGTTCTCCCAAGATTCACCTTCCCCAATTGTGCTCATAAATTTTGTCAACCTTCTGAGACAGATTGTTGACAGAGGTTTCGAGAGCCTGCATTCGTGCGGAGTAAACTCCGACTTGGTAGGCTCCCACTAAGAGATAGATGACCGCAGCGATTACCTGTCCGACTACAAACTTCCACGACAGCATCTCAGAAGGCTCCGGATTCGAGATTTGGATTTTGTCCTTGCGAGTACGGAACAGCAGCCGAAACAGACGGAGTATCATTCGGAGTACCTCCGAAAATTGAGACTAGCGAGTCCCAAGGATGAAGGAGAACTTCCGAAGTAGCTCCGGTATACGTTTCTGCTCCCGACGCTCCTCCTCCGGGAAACGACTCCGGAAAAACTGCGTTAGCGATTGCGTTAATGGGTCCGTTGCTTTTCCCGGTAGCAGGGTCAAGATTCGACGGGTCATTAACGATTGAATCGTAAGCCTTGTATCCGAAGTACGCGAGTGCTCCGACGATTCCAAGAATTACGATCACTTCGAGTAAGGATAGATCGTCCATGAAGTCCACGATTACACCTCTTTGGAGAATGAGAACGAAGAACCGACTCCGACGAACAGGACCGCTCCGAAAACCATAAGAGCAATCGCCGTCCACTTGGAAGCTATCAGATTATCAATGCTCTCTCCGACGTTCGCGATTGAGTCTCCCGCGAAGAGAAGCAAAGCTCCCGCTGCTACTGCGAAAATTCCGTATGTCTTGTGCGCTTGCACTAGTTCACCTCCGAGTAGAAAACGAAAATGGAATCAGGGTCATAATTACGGATGAAGCTCATAAGCTCAAGGAAAGCTAGACGGGATGACCCGACCCAATCCGTCCCTTGAGTCTCTCCGACGAGAGTACATCCTTCGGTGTCTTCCGGTTTGTTTCCCGGATGAATTTCAATGTACTCACGACCAGGAACCCCGGACAGCCGGAGCAACTGAGTTTGGAAGCGCGGAGAAAATACGATCTCCGCTCTATATTGTCCGCAAGGAATTTTAGGAAACTTTGCGGACGCGGACGGTTCGAGAGTGAAGCAGAGGTGACGGACTTCTGACTCAATAAGTACCGTCATCTCTCCGGGAGTTCCCTTCCCGTCGTCTTTTCCTCTGTGAATATAGAGCGAGAGAACCATTAGAGCGAAGCCTTTCCGGACGCGAACGAATAGACCGCGACCAAAGCAGCTAAGACGAACAGCCACGAAACCCAAGGAGCGGACGGAGTAACCACGTTATGAAGCGCGGTCTCGTAAAGGTCCGTCGCGGGAATCGCTTCTTGAGGAGTCGAAGAGTCGAGATGAGTCCCGGCTATCGGCTTCGCGAGTTCCGTTCCGTAGTTCTTAGTTCTCGCTGCTTGCGTGAGTCGGAGATTGTCCGCTCTCTGTTCTACTTCTTGATGAGGGAGAGCGGTTGCTCCGGCTGTGAACTTCCCGGACAAAGAACCCGCTCCCTCGATTAGATGAGCGTTCGAGTTCCCCGGACCGCCGTTCGTGACAGTGGAGACCGTATGCAAATCTTGAAGAGGTGCTCCCCCGTAATTAACGCGGTTCGCAGTCGGAGTAGAACGGTTTGCGTCCGCTCTGTTTCCTTCCACGTTCGGAATCGAAACCACGTTACCGACTAACCCTCTCCCTCTTGCTTGAGGAGGAGTATTCGACGGCTTCGCGGCTCTTTGCGGGACAGGGTTACGTCCGGTATTGTCTCCGGGATTATGAACCGGAGCATGCTTTCCCGCTAGAGTCTGTCCGGTAACCGGATGCGTAGAACTCCGAGACCCGACGACTCCCGACCCTATATTGCTATGCTGCACTCTGACAGGTAACATAACTACCTCCCTACCGGGACGGCGATAACTTGCGGCTGTGCGCTCCCCCGAAGGAGAACGAGCAGAACAAGAACGACCGCTCCGATTAGTAAATAAAGAGTTGTCCCTCCCAAGCTCCCGAGAGCGGGAACTCCGGTAGGGTTAGTCTGAGACGGACCATTCTCTGTAGCGTTAAGCTGAGAGACCGGAACGACTCCCCCTTGGTCCGGAGCGGCTGCTGTACTGACTCCCCCGGACGCTACTACTAAGTCATTCTGTCCGGCAGGCGCTCCGACTGTCACAACTCCGGACTTCGTGTTAATGGTCAACTCCGCTTGATGAATCGCAGCGGGTTTTTTGTACGTCAAGGTATAAGGAGCACGCGACGGAAGACCGTACTTGTTCGCGACTATGACAGCAGTAGCGAACGACCCTCCCCCGTTTGCAAATATATGCCAAGCGGCAGAAAGAGTAGGGTCAACGGCTGCACAGCCGATACAGCATCCGGCAGTACATCCGGTTACGTTTCCGATTTTTTCGCCGGAGCAATGACAAGTCGCTCCGCTCCCGGCTGCGTAGTAATCAGGAGTTCCGGCTCCGGGGAAAGCTTTCGTCGGACCTTTCGTCGGACCCTGAATCAATGGATTCATGAATTGCCAGTACCAAGCAGAAACGTCCTGACAAGCGGCCATTGCTTCTATAGCTGTGATCTCTCCCGCATTCGCTGCTTTGAATATGGTTTGAAGATCATTGTCCATTGTCGCGACGGCTTGCTTGACGGCTGCGTTTTCTTCTTTGGCAATAGTAATCCGTTCGTCGTGCTGTGCAAGAAGCTTCATCCCAATCTGTAGGACTTGGCTTCCCGCATTAATTGCGAGAGTGATCGGGTTTACCGCTGAGGCAGCAGAAGCCATTAGAAGTAAACCTTTCCCCCGGCTCCGTGTCGATGAGCAAGGATTCCGAAGGAGATTAGAGCAACGATAATCCAGAACGTAAGACACTTAACGCAAATCCCCGAAGAGACTCCGTTAGCTCCGTCCGCTCCGTCGTGACCGCTTGCTCCCGAACAAGTTTGACAAGGCATAACGTCTCCTTAGTTACTCGCTGCGAAGGTAAAGGAAAATAACCGCAATGGCAACCGCAATCCAAATCCAAGCAGAGCCGGGATTCGACATTGAGAAGCCGCTCACTCCGGTAGAGATTCCCGACGCGCTCGAAGAGATCGGAGTATTTGTCAAGATCGCAGCGTTAACCGGATTTGCATTCGCGATTATTGCTGTGTTCGTGACGCTTGCCACGTCCGAAAAAATCGAACCAAGAATAGCGGAGCCTTGTCCGCCATCGTACTCAGCCGTTGAAACGTCTCCGTACTCGTCCATTTTATTAGCTCCTGAAAAAGTTTTTACTCTGCGAATGAGATCGAAAAACTAAGAACCGGACGAGGAAGTTACGGCTCCCCCTCCCCCGCACCTCTGGAGAATCCAGTCAGAAAAAGAACAAGACCCCGCTGTTCCGGAGCCGCGATAAACGAAGTAGATGAGGACGGCGAGAGCTACAGCGTACAGCGTGTAAGTTGCTTTCATTTTTTTGAAACTCCCTTTTTGAAGTGAAGCCGGACTCCCTCCCCCGAAAGAGTCCGGCTATGTCTCCCGAATTACCGGAGACTATTTCGCTGCTTTCGGAGGAGCCTTATAGACCGCTCCGGGAAGCATCCGGCGACCGACCAAGCGAATGTTATTCACTTGTCCGGCAGTGAAAGTCACGTTCAGTTTCATGATGATCTGAGCTACGAGAGCATCGACCTGACGGGAGAACATACCATCATGACTCCAAGGCATAGAGAAAATATAAATGCCAGTGTTCGGGAACGTGTTCGTCGGGAAGTTTCCGTCCGTCGCGTCCCTGACAGAGCCGTCGAAGCAATCGTTAGTCAGAACCTTTTGAACCATGTCCGCATTGTTATCACCGGGGATGGTCCAATTTCGACCACCTCCTTCGATATCAATGTTATTCAGGAGCGCGTTAGAGAGCGCACCTCCGGAAGAGGCTCCGGTACCGACTTCTGCGAGAACATACAGGTCGGTATACAGGAAACCCGCTGGCAACTGGTTCACAAGGAAGTCCGGCTGAGTCGCGAGAATCGGAAAGTTCTGCTCGAACAATTCGACAGCGTGAATCTGGTCCGGGTTCACGTTGTAAGCCATGTCACCATAGACGGAGACAGTTACTCCGGCGAAGTTGTAGGTATTCGTCGAAGCATCGAACAGGCGAGAGAGATCGCCAAAGGTGAGAGTCAGCAGAGCAGAGGTGTAACGCGAGATATCGAAGCCGTACTCGACCGCTTTCCTCAAGCCTTTGCGCTTGAAGATAAGCTCATACGTGATATCCAGAACAGGCGAACCAGTGTTAGCGATAGCAGCCGCTTTCCGGACCGCTCTCCGATTGTGGGCATTGTCGATGAAGAGACCGCGACCGCTCACTTGGTTAATCGGAACGACCGACGCGACGGTCGGAGAAGTTTGGAGAATTGCAGAGACGAGCAAGTCTTCCGGGTTCGTGCGATTCGACGCGGTTCCGGGAGTAGCTCCGGTCACGACGATAGTACCCGCGACGTTAATAAGGATGCGATTGAAAAATCCAGTCTGCTCATACTTGGTCAATTCAATCGGAATCTGCTGATTCACGACGTAACCAGTCGAGTAGAGTTTTCGATATTTCCAGAGTGCTTGTGTAGGCATTTAAGCTCCTTGTCCTTCTGGTTGCATAAAGGACTGCTCGAACAGTTTAGGCAAGCGGTAGCGAAGTCAAAGCAGGTTCTTTCCCGGCTCTGGCAAGCACAATCGCAGTAAGCCAAATCGCGGCGAAAAAGACGAGAGCCGTCCCTAGCGTTGACATGGCGTAATTCCCGGAGAATCGCGCTCCGAACTGAGAAGCCATGAAACGAGGTGCTCCCCAATTGTAGAAAATCGCGACGATCACGGACAAAGCGAACAAGAGAACGAGTTCCATTTTTGCTCCTCTTTTGAAACGCGGTACAAAAATCACGACCCGTCTATTATGTCAAATAACCTCAGTAACCTCAAGTTGATTACTTTTAGGGTAGAACCATTTTCTTCTTGACAAATCGAAAACTTTATATGTCAGTTGTTACTACTTAGTGAATACCTTTCAAAAGGGGGGAGGGATATATCCTTGACTCTTATAAGTATTCCCTGTTAGGCTTTCCAAGGGAGTAGTCGGGAATGTCGAAAAAGGCTAAAAAGAGCCGTCAAAGCGACTTCGTGAGATTGAGTCCTATTCTGGATATCGTCCGCGCTGCGATTTGGACGGGAGTTTTAGACGACGAGCATCCTATCTCCGTTATGCTAATCGCAGAACAGGAGAGCGCAAAAACAGAGTGTCTTAAGTTCTTCGCAGGTACTTCGACATTAACGTATTTGTCGGACGCGACCGGAAAAGGTCTCGCGTCTTTCAAATCTAAGATCGAAGAGAAGAAGCTTCGACATTTTGTTTTACTGGATTTGGTCCGTGTCCTCTCGCACGCAAAAGGAGTAGGAGAGCGGACGATTCAGCAACTAGCTACATTGATGGAGGAAGGGGAGTCAATGACCGTTGACCCATCCGGTCAAGCAAATTGGGCAAATTTCCCGAGAGTCGGTACGCTCATGGGAATTACTCCTCAGTATCTCCAAAGCAAAATGATTAAATGGAGAGCGACCGGATTTATGACGCGCTTTCTCCCGGTCTCTTTCCGTTACACTCCTTCAACTGTTTCCGCGATTCATGACGCGATTCAAAAAGGAATCAAGCTCCCTCCGGCAGAACCTATTACGTTCTTCAAGATTGTACACGTTTCGCTTTCTGCTCAGAGAGCGAAGGAACTCCGGGAGCACGCTGTCAATATCGCAGCCGACGTAGACATAAACGGTTTTCGTTGGCATAGACAAATGAGAGCACTCGCGAAAGGGAGAGCGGCTTCGCAAGGACGAACCGTCGTGTCTCCGGCAGACGTTAAGCAGGTTCGCGAATGGGGAGAATTTTTCAAAGGAAAAGAGGTAGAACTGTGAACTTCCATAAACCTTTGAGACCGGGAGTTTTCGTTCCTGCTACTAAAGAGGAAGTCGCGAGACTTCATTTTAAGATCATGAACGATAAGCTAACTCCGAAAGACCTTGCTCGAATCAAAGAGCTAGAGGATGAGGAGTTTCGACGTAAATACTTGAAGAGGAGAAGATGAACTTTCTAAAAGCATGGTTCTTTGCTAAACTGTCATCCCTGTTAATGTGGCTGTCGGGGAAGCCTAAAGCGTGCGAGATCACAGGACGGATAGTCTTGAAGACGCTCTCTAAGGTGACGGCAAACAAATCAGCCAAATACAAAGAAGGAGTTTAACCTTGGCAGACACGAAAAAATGCGAAGTTTGCGACGCTGTAATCGGGAAGGACGAAAAAGATTGTCCGTCCTGCAAGACTAACTTCGAGGAACTAGACGACACGATCTCCGCAATGGAGCGCGGGTCAACGGTTCTTGCGAAACGGAAAGCCGCAAGGGAAGCAGAGGAGAAGAAGAACAATCCTCCGAAAGCTCCAGAGAAAGACAAGAGCCGGAGTCCTCTTCGCGGTCTAAGAAAGCTGGTTAAAAATGCCTAGAGGCATTCCGGGGAGCGGAACTCCTCACAAGAAAGCAGTCCCTCCGGGTACTGAGGACAATTCGGTTCGTCCTCAGATAACCCAAATGTCCGGACACTCAAGCGCGGAGTCTCTCCTGAAAGAGATTCCCGACTCGACTACCGAAGGAACGACCGGAACTCCTCTCCCCGGAGAGAGGAAGAAACGGGAGCCGAAAGTCAAACCTCCGACAGATGAAAACATGGCAGACCCGCGCTATGCTCGAATCGTCGGGAGCTACGTTGGACTTGGAGGACAAGCCGTCGTAAGCGGTCTCTTCGACGGAGCATCCGTCGCTTTGAAAGACGAGACGGTCAAACTCAATCCGGACGAAGAACAGCGAGTAGATGACTACTTCTACATCGCAGGTAAGAAAGCGAAAATCGACCCGACTTCTACTCTCGCGGGTATGATTATCATTTTCCTAGTGCTCATGGGTTCTCTGCTTATGCCTAGAATCATGAAGCATACCGACCTTGGGAAGATGCTGAAAGACGCTTTCAAGCCGAAACCTAAGCCGGGACTTATCTCGAAAGAGGAAGCGATGGTAGAAGGAGAAGAGAAGTAATGAACCTCAAACTTCCACAAGGTAAAATCGTGGGAGTCTTCGGTCCGGTCGCGTCGGGGAAGACTTACTTAATCGAGCAATGGCTGAAAGACTCGAACAGGTTTGTCCGATTCGACTCGACCGGGGAAGCCGTCGAAGACACTTCGGTTACGCAAGTTTGGGCATCTCCGAAAAAGTTGCTCCTCAGACTTCAAGAGTCTCCGTACTACTTCCGCATTGCTTATCAGCCAGGAGCAGACTTACAAACTGACTTCCATTGGGTTCTAAAAGCTCTATGGGTTCAAAACTCAGACAAGCTTTTAGTTGTGGACGAATTTCATCTCGTCTACCCGAACAATTCAGGGAATCAAGACGCGGAGTATATGCTTCGATTCGGGAGACACTGCAAACTCGCATTCGTCGGAGTTTCGCAACGTATCGCGGACGTACATAAACTCTTCACTTCTTCGTGTCGAATGACTGTTATTTTTTGGACGCAAGAAGCGAGAGACCTTGACGCTATCAAAGATAGATGGGGGAGCAAAGTTGCGAATATGGTTGCAAATCTCCGACCGCTTATCTATGATGACGTGAACGCGGTAACCTCTCAAGTCCCTCAATGCGTCGTATACGAGAAAGGCGGGTTCGGTGCAAGAATCTTCGACTTCCAAACTGACTCATACGTCTCAAGCTCCGGAGAACGATCTATGCCGGAGGTGCCAGCACATGAGGAAGCAGCACGCGAAGAAGGGGAAGAAGCCGGACCATCCGGGATTCCGGACTCTCAGCAAACAGGGGATAACGAGGGAGACTAGTTACTTTTACAAGACGAGTCCTCTCGCCTATTGCGAGTGTCCGCTTTGTTCGTGTATCGACTTCAAGGAGTTCGATTGAGTTTTTTTAACCCTAGGGAACGTGAGCCGGGAGACGACGACGAAGAGTTACAGCCTGTCTTCTGGCAAGAGCAATCGTTTTGCAAAATCTCACGCGACGTAGAAAGACACGTCAAGGAGATTACGAAGTATGTCCGATCACAATACAAGGAGCTTCAAATGAACGTAGCAATGCAGATTCAAGCAAGCGGTTCCGGAGAGCGTCCGGACCTTCTCTCGACAGCAGACGTTAAGCGTAATCCCTCCGCGAAGATCATCGAAGTATCGAAGATCATCACGACCGAAAACTTTAACGGAATCGCTTTGACCCTCAAGCACGCGAACGGACGACGCGGTTACCTTCTCGCGTTCAATCGCTTCGATCTCGGGTCCGTCGGAGCGCAAGTCAAATCGACGGAAACGGACGATTGGATAGGCGAGACGATTAAGTTCGTCTTGAAGAAATCGAAGGACGGAAAGAAGACCTTCGTTAACGTCTTCAATCCCGGAGTGAAGAAGACGAAGAAGAAAGCGAAGAAAGGCAAGCGGTAGATTGAAACTCTGTGCAAATTGCGGTAGAGCTTCCTGCTACTGCGGAATCGTGAGCCGGACTCGTAAATGTTCGGCTCACGATGTTTTTCTAATCGTTCTAGCCGCTCCTCTTTGGGGAGTAGACTCGGAGGGAGTCCAATATGTTACTCGCTGGTTTGATTATTTATGCTGTCCTGTTAACGGCTGCGGTTATTCCCGTTCTCTTAAGCAATTCGAGGATGGGAAACGAATTGCAGTCAACAAAGTTCACGCTCCGGAGCGTAACCGAAAGAGCGAACAGTCTAGAGGACGATCTCCGAAGGACTCAAGCCGACTTCAAGGAAGTAATCGAAGCATGGGGAGAAGTCGGAACGAAACACGCGAGACGGCGATTAAGAGCGCATCTTCGCTCATCCCTTGGGCAAAAGTACGCATCTGTATTAGCAAGTCTGGAGAGGGAACCCCGGAGGATTGAGAAGCCGGACTCTTCCGAAGAAGGACACCTTCCTCCGGTCGAATCTGTTTCGGAAAAATCTTTCACTCTGCAAACGGACGACGGGGAAATTGAATGCGAACTCCGACCCGTTGACCCGACTTCGCAAATCCCGGTTATGGGGAGGGACGTTCTTTGAGTCATGGCGACGAAAAATCTCGCAGCGCACAGAGCGCACTCCCGAGTCTATCGAGCAGTCCGTATTGGCTTAATAGACGCTCCTTTTTATTCGCAATGCGTAGTCTGTTCCTTCTCCCCATGCGAATATCATCACCCTTGCGGTTATCGTTCGTGGTGGAAGATTCTACCCGTATGCAGATGGTGTCACAGGAGAATACATAATGGCACTCTCGAAATTACGAAAGCGGAGATTAGCCGCTCTCAAAGGATGGAAAACCCGAGAGCGAAACAAGCGGAGCGAAGCCGCAAAGAAAGGATGGAAAAAACGTCGTGCGAAGAAAAGACAAATTACTCCGACCCCTCGTCCTCGCCGGGAAGAGTACGTCCTCCGGTTCTCGTATCATCTCAAGCGAGACAAAAAGCGCGGACAGCTTGAGCAACAAATCAAAGTCGAAATTCACGCGACCGGACCCGCGAAGTCAAAGAGGGAGACTGTTATCATGGCTGCTCGGAGCGTCTTCGGAGCACCTTCGCGGACCTTCAAAGTCGAGATCGTCGCATGGTCGAAAGAGTATCTCGCGACCGGACGAGTCACGACGTACAGAGAAAGTTCGAGCTTCAATAACTCGCTTGTCAGAACGACAGTGGAACGCGGTAACGCGAAATTTAGAGATAGGAGTGATACGGAACTATGACCGAAAAAACACGCTCTTGCTTGACTTCGATTCACCTGTTCTTCCCGGACTTTCGCAGATTAGAACTCCTCTGCGAATGTGCGGTCTGCGGATTGATAACATCCGTCGCTATCGAACGCGGAGAGGATGGCATGCTGTCGTGGTCCTCTCCGAACGAAAGCGAACGCTTTCACGTTCAGAAAAAGTCTGCTTACAGTCCCTATGCGGCTCTGACCCAAAGAGGGAGTCTCTCAATCTTATGCGGTCAATGTATCTCGATCGCGAAGAACAAAGAGGAGCATATCTCACGAAGAGTCAGCGAAGATGTTGGAACGTCCTTTACAAACGGAAAATCTGAATACGGTTCCCGTTGTCTCTCTCGGAATCATGAGGGGTTTACGTGCTCATACCCTCAAGGGCATCCGGGAATGAGTCCGACTACAGACCATGAGCACAAAAAACAGGGGTTAACTTATGCACGCTGGAAAGGCGATTTTGACGGCGGGTATTATTTCAATGTTTTGTCTAGCACTCCCGGCATCGACAAAGCAGTCGCTCCGACTCCCCGGACGCCAAAAGCTTGAAATGGTGTACGGTCGCGGCTGTCGGTTCGAGATCATCCCTCATCAGGACTTTGAGCTTCATGTCCCTGTCCTAGAGAATGGAGAACCGGACCCGAACGTCTATACAGCCGGAGGGGTTCACATTGCCGTAACCCCTCCGTCCTGCGGAGTTGTCCGGGTAATCGAACCTAGTAACACTCCGTAGGTTACCTTCGTGATCTTGCACTATCCCCCGATAGTGCTATCCTCGAAGCATGGAGGACACCATGTCAGCACATAAATACTTAGCAGCCGCAAGGAAGACCGCTCAAGATGTTCCGAATTGGGGAGACCTGTCAATAGATCAGCAAGCTTGGGAGCTTGCGAAGGTCTGCTTTAACGGACAGAATCCGACCCTCTCCGCGATTGCTCTCCGCGCTCAAACCATCAAGGAAGCTATCCTCTCCGGAGAGTTGACCGTCGAAGAAGTTTCCCCGGAGACGGTTCCCTACTACCCGACTCCCGAAGAAGAAGGACTCGCGCTCGAACATCTTCGAGAGATGCGAAGAGAATCGGAACTCGAATACGAAATTCGCACTCGAACAAACGGACAGGGGAGAAGCTAATGAACCGCTTTATCGGACGGGTACTCGCATTGATGGGACTAGGAACTTCGGCTGTTCCTGCTTTTCGTCCCGCGACTCAAAAGCCGAACGAACCCGCTCCCGGAGCGAAGCTTTTCAAACGAGACTGGTTCTCTCGCGAGAAGCCGGGAGGATGCCCTAAGATGTACGGAGCGCGTCTCGCTCGAACGATCTCTAACTGTACAGGCAAGCCGATGATCGTTCTCTTGGTCCTCTGTCTCTCGCTTTCGTCGTTCGCTCAAGTTCTCCCCTCCGCTCCGATTCCGCAAGGTTCCGACCCGGACAAAACAGGATGGGTTTTGACCGGGACTTTTACCTCTGCGTTCGTCGGAGCGACGACCCGTCCTTGGGTCGGTCTCGCTTCGGGAGTCGCGGTCTCTCTGATCTCGATTCCCGTTGACCGGGACCACTCCAAGGAAAATGCGGCTCTCTCAATCGGGGGAGCCGTCGTCGGTTACGTCGCAATTAAAACACTCGCTCACGACTGGAAAAGGAGAAAGCAATGAAGACTTGGATTTGGATAATCATAACCTGTATCGCTTGGAGTCTCGCCGGAGCCTATTCCGGTTACTCCGTCGCATTCGACAAACAGCAAACGAAGATCACAGCCGTACAGCATGAGCTTGAGCTTGAGCGCGGACAAGCTCTAGACCGTAAGCAGTGTATCCGGAAAGCGGTCGAAAAAATCGAGGCTTGCGAACAATGAAAGCTTTTCTCAATCGCTGGTTCCGCGTCGAAGAGATTAACGGAGATCATCTTCGACGCTGGCACCTTTTCGCGTGTCGCTTCTTCAAGGTCTATATTCATTGCTTTCAAGACAGCGACGGTCCGGAGCTTCACGACCATCCTAAAAGATTTATCTCGATAGGTCTCCGAGGATGGTATGTAGAACAAACGGAGGACGGCTTTCGAGAATTTTCCGCTCCGTGGTTTCGGACGTTCCCGGCTTCGCATAAACATAGAATTATGATTTTAGATCGGGACGTTTGGACCCTCGTAATCGTCGGTCCTCCGCAAAAACCTTGGAACTTTTTTCCGGTCGAAGACGACTCCGACTTGAGACTTTGGAACAGGAGATAACATGCGTAAGAAAAAGACAGGACAGGATTACATCATGAGCGCGTGGAAGCATCTCTCGAATGCTTACCACGGAGACGCGGGAGACGTTCTCGCCTTAAACCTTCTGGAAAACTTTCATCAGGTTTTCCCGTACATTGTCCCGAGAGCTTTCATTTTCGCCGGAGAAGATCGCTTCCCGGAGACCGGGGAAATATACTGGAAGGAGCCATATAACAAATGAGCGTCTATGTCGATTCCGCCATGATTCCTTTTAGGTGGGGAAAGTTTGACTCCGGTAAACTTCTCCTCTCTCACATGATCGCAGACACTCACGAAGAGTTAATGGAGATGGCTGCAAAGCTCGAACTCCTTGAACGCTGGATTCAGAAACCCGGAACTCCTCACGAACACTTTGACGTATGCGCAACGAAGAGGAGACGCGCTATCGAACTCGGAGCCGTCA
>Ga0210410_10002952_pt1 | contig 15164 bp, 12 predicted proteins | sample IncBWC4MmetaG_FD_161058 | JGI IMG/M metagenome (GOLD analysis project Ga0210410, IMG submission 161058) | Forest soil microbial communities from Barre Woods Harvard Forest LTER site, Petersham, Massachusetts, United States - Inc-BW-C-4-M | ecosystem: Environmental > Terrestrial > Soil >... | reverse complement strand
TGTTGGCGGCGGATAGCGCTTCGCTGCTTCGCCCACGCTTGAGCTGGAAGCCTAGGAAGCGGGGTGCGGAGCTTCCAGATAGGCCCAGCGCTCCGCAATTTGCCGCGCCGCAATGCGCCAGATCACAATGCCGCGGAACTCCAGTCTCTTGCCGGTCTGCGAATCGGTCGCGGTCCAGTGGTTGCGCACCACGACTTTGTCGTCCTCCGCAATCATGTCTTCGATTTGCACATGCAGGTTAGGGAAACGCTTCAGCGCTCCGGCGACATATTGCATGGCGCCCGAGGGCCCCTGCGGCGTACCGGGCGGAACATCGGCGCCGTGATCCACGAAGTTGGGAGCGAAATTCACGTTTCCGATGTCGACGTTCTTGCGGTTCACGAACTCTTCAAAATGGTTGCGAATGAACTCGCGGCTCTCCGCGTGGGTCATTCCGGATTTGGGGTTCACTGTTTCCATCGGCTAGGCCTCAGGCACTCGCGGCCTGACTGCGGAACTCTGCGGCAAATTCACTGAGGAAACTATCCATCTTGATGGGAGCGCGTCCGAGGAGCCTTGACAGCACCTGGTCAACGGTGCCGCCCTTGCCAGATGTGTAGAATTCCTGCAAATCGAGTAGCGCGTTCACCTGCCAGGCAGGCATACCTTGATCGAGCATGGCTTTGCGCTGTGCTTCCGCGGGAATGTCTACATACTGCACGGGGCGCCCAGCGTGCTTTGAGATTTTTTCGGCCACGTCTGCGTATGTCAGAGCTTCCGGGCCATTCAATTCGTAGGTTTTGCCGCTATGCTCGCCTCCAGCCAGAGCTTTTGCCGCCACAGAAGCGATATCGCGGACATCGAGGTAGCTCGTTCGAGCGTTGCCCATGGAACTGTAGAAAACGCCTTGCGTGCGGATGCTGGGAGCGAAGTATGTGACCACATTTTGATGGAAGCTATTTGGCCGGAGAATGGTAAAAGAAATCCCAGTGCTCTTGAGCTTGTCTTCGACTTTGCGGTGCCAGGAAGGAAATGATTTCGAGTAATCGCCCGCGCCGAGCGCGGAGTTCAGCACGATGTGGTTCACTCCGTTCGCAACGCAGGCTTCGATCATATTGGTTTCTAGTTGCACGAGATCAGGGATTGGCGAGCAGACTAGATAGACGCTGTCCACATTGCGCAGCGCTGCCGCCAGTGTTTCTTTCTTCGCGAAGTCAGCGATTACGGTCTGCGTTCCTGTAGGTGCCTTCGCAGCTTCATTTGCCGAGCGGTACATCGCTTTGTGGTTCGCCCCACTACGCGCAACTTCGTTCAATACGGCTTTCCCAACTGTTCCGCTTGCCCCAGTAACTAGAATCATGGTTTCCCTCTCCTAACGGTTCGGCCGCTACTTCACCAGCTGCCAACGATTGCTCCTAAATGGTATAGGTATTTGGAGCCGTCAGGAAGTACGCACAATTTTGTAACCGAGCAGCCTTTCGCGACTTAGTCGTAGCGCAGCGCTTGCATGGGGTCGGTGGCGGCGGCGCGGCGTGCCGGTATTAAGCAGGCCAGCGTGGCGGCGATGATCAGGAGAAGCGTTACGCCCGCGAGGATCAGCGGGTCGCGCGAGCTTTCCGTCACCCATTTTGTGGCGATTTTGTCGAAGGCGACGCTTAGGACGATTCCGGCAGCCAGCCCGCCGCCGACATTTACGGCTGTAGAAGACAGCACGATGCGAAATACGTCCGCGGCTCTTGCTCCGAGGGCCATCCGGATGCCGAACTCGTTGGTGCGCGTCGCGACTCCATAGGACACAACGCTATACAGGCCAACTGCGGCGAGCGCTAGCGCCAAAATTGAGAACAGCGCGAACAACGTGGCAACGAGGCGCTGTTGCGCATATTCGTCCTGATCGGTGATCCACTGACGGAGGTCGCGCACCCGCATCACTTGCTGCTCCGGGTCGATGCGCACGATCTGGGCGCGAATGTCTCGCAAGATCGAGAGCGGAGGAATTCTTGTGCGCACAAGGATTTGTGTGAACATCCACATCTGCGCCGTGTAGGGCACATACACCTGGGGTTTGATGGGATTCCGCAAGCCGTCATCGCGCGCATCGGCCACAACACCGATGACTTGCATCCAGCCATCGCTTCCGGCGGCGGTGCGGCGGTAAGGGGGCTCATCCTTAAGCGATGGCATCTTAATTTGGTGGCCGATGGCATCGCCGTTGGGCCAAAGTTGCCGCGCCATGGTCTGATTGATTACCGCGAGTGGTGCGCCGCGCATTATTTCCGGATGATCCCATAGGCGGCCTTGCGCAAGTGGAATTCGCAGCAGCGGAAAATATTCCGGGCTGACGAAGTTTACGCGGACCTCGGGTTTTTCCGCTGCTGTGCTGCCCATGATTTCGATGTTCTGACGCCAGCCGTTTGAGGGCGGCGTGGCATTCGTCGAGATGCCCGCTTCCACTACTTCCGGCATCGCCGCTATTTTTGCGCGAATCTGCTCGAAATATTCGGCGCGGTCTTTCCACGCGACATGCGTGTTCTCGTGTATCGGAATCGGCACGGACATGGCGTAGTGCGGGTCGTAGCCAAGATCGGTGTTTACGAGCCGGAGAAAGCCTTTGCCCGCTGCGCCCGCGGCGGTGAGCATCAGGAGTGTCAGCGCCACCTGCGCTGCGACCATCGCGCCGTGGCTTCGCCGGGCGCCAACGCTTCCGGCTACGCGCCGGCCGCTGCTTTGCATCAGCCGCGCGATTTCCGGCCGCGAAAGCTGCAGTGCCGGCCAAAGGCCAAACACGATCGCCGTGGCGAAGGCCAGGGCCACACTGAAGAGCAGCACCGGCACATTCATCTTGATGACCGACTCCGACGGAAAAGAATTTTCCGGCAGGCGCGCGGCCAAAAAGGAGAGTCCGCGCCAGGCCAGGAGCACTCCCAGCAGCGCTCCGGTTGTAGCGATGCCCAGCGATTCCGTGAGCAGTTGGCGAATCATGCGCAAGCGATCCGCGCCAATCGCCGCTCGCACCGCGAGTTCGTGTTGACGCTCTGTGCCGCGCGCCAGCAGCAGAATGGAAACATTCGCGCAACCGATGATGAGCAGGGAAGCGACCGCGCCGAGAAGCAGGTACAACGTGGGACCCAGCGGCCGGGCATATACCTCCACGATGCTGCGCAGCTTCACCTTGAATTGCTCCGGATACTGCGTAGGCTCCTGCTTCGCAAACCCGTGGATCAGTGGGTCGAGCTCCGCGCCAGCCTGATCCGCGCTGACTCCCGGCCGAATCTTGATGGAAGCCGCGTAGTGGATGTTCGGATCCTGGGTGACCTTCAGCGGAACGTACATATCCGGGTTGCCCCACTTAAAGCGAGGTGGCATCACGCCGATGACCTGGTACGGCTTGTGCACCAGTTGGATGGTGCGGCCGATTACGTTGGAATCGCCCATGAAATAGTGTTGCCAAAATTTGTAAGTCAGCACGACCACGGGCTGAGGCGTCTGCCCCGGGGGCGCGTCGGAAGGAATTAACCAACGTCCTTTGAACGCGCGGATGCCCCAGTGATTCGGCGAGTTCGGGTCAATGTACATGGCCTGGACGTCTTCGGGGAGGTCGCCATCGGTGGTGGTCAGGTTCCACCAATCCATCAACGTAACGTCTTCGACGGATTTCGCTTGGCGCAGCTGATCTGCCTGTGCGGCGTTCGGACCGGCGAATTGGTCTTTGCCGGACTTGTCGACCAAGCGCATTTCCATAATGCGATCTGAGCCGGAGTAGGGAAAGGGGTCGATGAGCACGGCGTAAATCACACTGAAGACGGCGCTTGTCGCCCCGATGCCGAGCGCGAGCGAAAGTACGGCGGTGAGTGTAAAGCCCGGGCGATTGCGAAGTTCGCGGGCCGCGAAGCGTAGATCGGAGAACAGGGATTGCATGGGACACCTCGGGACATCCATCCATTGCTGGATACGTGTAATGACGATGTAAGTTCCCTGGCGGTTTGGGTGAGGAGTGAAGGAAACCGGCGGCCGTGTCCGGCGCTGCGGACACTACTCCGTAAAGAGACGAGGCTGGTTTGCAGCGGCAGCCGCGGCGGCGGGTTTGCGGCGGGCGATGCCGACTACGCCGAGCACGGTTACTTCGGCTAATGCGCTGCGTGGGACGAAGATGCGATCGGTCGTCGAGTTCAGGTCCGGTGGGGTGATTTGCAGGCCATTGTCGAGCAAGGAGAGCAAGTCGTTGGGGACGACGCCTTCAAGTGTGTCGTTGTCCGTGAAGCGCAGGCGCACCCAAAGGCCGTCAAGCTTTGGGCGGCTGAGGAAGGCTTTTCGTTCGGGCTCGAAGTCGTCTGAGAATTCTCTCACGAAATAAATCGAGCGGATTTTCGCAAGCGGAATCTGTTCGTGCTCGCCATCCGGCGTGAGGACATCGATAGGGTCACTCTGGCCGAGTCGCGTTGGGCCGAGATAGCCGCGAAGGGCTTTCTTGTCCAAGAGTACGACGACTACTTTTTTGTGCGTAGAGGCTGGGGCTCGATTCTTCAAAGGTCCGCACGTACTACAATAGGTAAAATTTGCGAAACACCAGGATGTATGTTATGTTAAGCGCGTTTTGCCTGTCAAGTTATTGTTTTCATTGGGGTTAGGCCACGGAGCGAGGTCCGTTGACCGAAAAAAAGCAGATTTTGAAATCGGCCTCGATCATATCCCTGGTCACCATTGTAAGTCGCATTTTGGGATATGTCCGAGACCAGCGAATTGCCTTCCTGCTGGGGACGTCCCTCTCCGCTAACTCGTTTATTTTGGCCTACCGTATTCCGAACCTATTTCGCCGATTAGTTGCGGAAGGTTCGATGACCGCGTCGTTCATTCCCGTTTTTACGACATACATGCGGGAGAAGTCCACCGCGGAAGTCTGGGATTTCGCGAATCGGCTATTTTGGACGTTGGCGTTTGTGGTCGCCATCATCACCGTTTTAGGAATGGTCTTTTCGCCTTCGGTAATCCATGTGTTTACGGCGGACGCGAGTAACGTTTCCTGGGGTCAAGCGGTGAATTTGAACCGCGTAATCTTCCCGTATTTGTTCTTCGTGGCATTGGCGGCGCTGGCCATGGGCATCCTTAACTGCTTTCACACGTTTGGGTTACCGGCCGCTACCTCGGTTTTCTTGAACTTGGCCGTGATCCTGTTTTCGGTTGGCGCCGTTTGGCGGTATTTCAAGGATCCGGCGATCTCGCTTGCCGTAGGAGTACTGGTCGGGGGCGCATTGCAGTTTCTGATTCAGGTACCGTCACTGGTCCAGAAGGGCATGAAGTTCGATTTCGGCATATCGTTTTCGCATCCGGGTATACAGAACGTGGCGCGGCTGATGCTGCCGCGGTTCTTCGGCATCGGAATAGGGCAGATCAACCTGTTCGTGGACACCTACTTTTCTACGGCGAGCAAAATGCCCGAGGGAAGCCTGACCGCACTGTATTACGCGGACCGGGTTATGGAACTGGTGCTTGGCGGATACGCCATTGCCGTGGCTACGGCAATCTTGCCCATGATGTCGCACCAGGCGGCCGCAAAAGATTACGACGCCCTAAAGAAAACACTGACGTTTTCCGTGCGAATTGTGGCATTTATTACCATACCAGCCGCTCTCGGGCTGATGATCTTGCGCGAGCCCATTATTCGCGTGCTTTTCCAACACGGGCAGTTCGTTCCCGCGTCTACACGATTGACGGCGCGGGCTTTGCTGTATTACGCCATCGGGCTTCCGGCGCTGGCATCGGTGAAACTAATCGTCCCGGCGTTCTATTCGACGCGAGATACGCGGACACCTGTGATTGTGGCGGGGATGTCTCTGGTCATCAATCTGGTGCTCAATATCGTGTTCTTGCAGTTTTTCTTCAAGCGCGTGCAGAACGGCGGCCCCGCGTTGGCGACGGCAATCGCGTGCTTCTTTGACTTCTTCGCCCTCTTCATCATCTTCCGACTGCGCTACGGGGCGCTGGGAACGATGGAGATTCTGCGCTCCTTTTCAAAGATCTCGCTTTGTTCCGCCATAATGGGTATAGCCTGCTGGCTGGGAATGCGCTACACGGAGTTCACCGTGCACTCGCGATTTCTGGTGCAACTCTCTGTATTTACAGGCCTTATCGTGGGGGCCACGGCGCTCTACCTGGGCCTGGCTTGGGTCTTCCGGTGTCATGAAATGGAAGAGATTTACGGGATCGCTTTGCGGCGCGGACGCGGCGGCGCGGCGTACGTGGACGTTTAATGGAAATCTCGGCGGTTGTTTCATCGTACTTGATGCACGTACGGGTGGAGAAGGGACTCTCCACGAATACGATTTCCGCGTACAAACGCGATTTGCAGAAATTTGACGAGTTCGCGCGAAAGCGAAAACTGACGCTCGAAAGCGTTGGGCGAGATGATCTGGTGGATTTCCTGGCCGGATTATACCGGCTAAAGCTGGAGAGCCGAACGGTGGCGAGGCAATTGGTGACGCTACGGAATTTTTTCCGCTTTGCCCAGATTCAGGAACTGATCCCAGAGGATCCGTCGATCAACCTTGAATCGCCGAAGATACGCCGGCACCTGCCTGGGTATTTGCGGTTGGAGGAAGTCGAGAAGCTGCTCGAGCAGCCGGACGCGAAGACACCGCTGGGATTGCGCGACCGCGCGATGCTCGAAGTGCTGTATTCGACCGGGTTGCGCGTATCCGAGCTTACCAGCCTGGGCGTCAACGATTTGGACGCGAAGGTCGGTTGCGTGCGCTGTATCGGCAAGGGCGACAAGGAACGAATCGTTCCCGTGGGTAAGAAAGCCTTGGGCATAGTCGACAAATATCTCCGCGAGGGGCGTCCCCAGCTTTTGCGTAATGCAAGAGCCAGTTCCGGCCCTGCGCTCTTTATAAACCGGCGCGGCGTGGCGCTGAGCCGCGTGGGCGTGTGGAAGATCTTGTCGGCTTACGGACGGCGCGCGGGACTGCGCGTCGCGCTCACGCCGCACATGCTAAGGCACAGTTTTGCAACGCATTTGCTGGAGCGCGGCGCCGATTTGCGCTCCGTGCAGCTAATGCTGGGGCACGCGGATATCTCTACAACGCAGATTTATACCCATGTGGTCGAGGAGCGGCTGAAGCAGATTTACAAGGCTCATCATCCGCGCGCTTAGCAGCAGCGAGCGCAGCGGAAACGTGCCTGACGGCCAGAACCCTGGGAGAAGTGCAGACGGCAGCGCGTAGAGGTAAGCGCGGCCCTAGAGGGTAAGGAGAGCGATGCCAGATTACATGTTCTTGCTGGAAAGCCGGTTGTCGCCCGAGCAGCGCGCCGTGATGATGCGCGTACAGGAACTGTCCGCGGCGATGGGCTTCAACCTGTACCTGACGGGCGGCACCGTGCGTGACCTCATTACGGGCGCCTCGCTGCGCGACCTTGACTTTACGGTAGAAGGGAACCCGTCCAAGATTGCGCGCGAACTGGAAAAGGGCGGCGCGAAAATTCTGTTCGAGGACGAAAAGCTGCGGCACATCGAAGTGCTGTTCGGCGGTGATGTGGAAGGCAGCATCTCAGCGGCCCGCGATGACCACTACGTGCGTCCAGGGACGCGGCCGGAGGTTCGCTGGTCGACGATCATGGAGGATTTGCGGAGGCGCGACTTTTCCCTGAACGCGATTGCCATTTCGCTGAACCCGGCGTCCCGGGGCCTGCTCCTCGATCCCACGAACGGCTTATCGGACATCGAGCGCGGCGAGGTTCGTGCGCTTACGATTCACAGCTTTACCAACCAGCCGGTGCGGTTGCTGCGCGTGCTGCGATTCTCATCGCGCATGGGTTTCAAGCTCGAGGCGCGTACCCAGGAGTGGTTTGACCTGGCCATCGAACGCGAGCTGCACAAGACCATTTCTTCGGAGGATGCCGGCGGAGAGCTGCGCGCCGTGGCGCGTGAAGAGCGGCCCACGGTTGTGCTGAAAGCCTGGGAGCAGCACGACTTATTGGAAGCTATCAATCCGAATTTGGCAAAGCGGCATGCCGATTACGATGCTATCGCTCGACTCATGAAAGTCCGCGAAGACTTGTTCACTGCGGGATTCCGGCCGCGCCTGGCGACTCCTATGCTCTTGGCGGTTCTGGGTCGACTAAAGGATCGCGAACAGAGTGCGGCGCTCTCTAAGGCAGGCTATCGCTCGGCGGAGACGGATCTTGTGCTGGGATTCGCACAGGAGGCCGACGAAGCAGCGAAGGAACTGTCTGGCCGCAAGACGAACGCTCCCATTGACGCGTACCGATTCATCGAGAAGGTGCCGGTCGATCAGATCGCGTATCTGCTCGCGGAGTCGCGCAATTCGGCGGCGCTTTCGAAGATCCGCGCATACCTCAATAAGTGGCGGCCCGTTCGCATCGGGCTTCCGGGAGTCGCGACTGAGCTGGAAACGTTGGGAATGGAGCGTGGCGCAAAGTTCGACTCGATTGTCGAGCAGGTCTTTGCGGTGCAATTGACCGGACGAGGAAAAACTCCGGAGGAGCGCGAGAAAATTCTTCGCAAGCTCTCTGGAATCAAGGAAGCCCCGAAGAAGAAAGAAAAGAAAGGCGCGAAGGGCACGGAGAAACCGCAAGCCGCTGCAGCGGGGAAACATACCGAAGCGACGGCAGCTGCCGCTAAAGCGGCCACCAAGGCGCATCATCGCGAACGCCTGGGAGCGGGCAAGCCAGGCGCAAAAGCATCGGCACCTTCAGCGGGGAAGAGCGCCGCGGGTGCGAAGAAGAGTGGGGGGCGCAAGTAGAATCGTTTGGGCGACTGCGGAGAAGTAATTTTGGATTACTCGCATGGTGGACATTCGTCAGTGCTGCAAGCAGCCTGTGGGAAACGTTAGAATGCGAGTCGCAATTATCGCGCCCAACATTTACAATCAAGAGACATGGGTCAGCCGCAGTTCGTTCACCTGCATGTTCACACCGATTACAGCCTGCTAGACGGGGCTTGCGAAACTTCCGAGCTATTGGATGAAGCCTCGCGGCAGAAAATGCCGGCGGTGGCGATTACCGACCACGGCAATCTGTTTGCCGCGGCTAACTTTTTCTATGAGGCCAGCAAGCGCGACGTCAAGCCAATCATTGGCTGCGAAGTGTATGTCGCGCGAGGCAGCCGTCACGAGCGCGGAGAAAAAACAAACGGAAGCAATGGCCAGGAACGCGGCGAAGGCGAGCCGGGCACGCGGGGCAGCAATCACCTGGTTCTGCTGTGCGAATCGCTCGAGGGCTATCACAACCTGATCAAGCTGGTGTCCGCGGGATTCCTCGAAGGCTTTTACTACAAACCGCGCATCGATTACGACCTGCTATCGAAACACAGCAAAGGGTTGATCGCTCTTTCGGCCTGCCTGCGCGGGCCCGTCACGGAAGCGGTCGTGGAAGAGAAATTTGATGTCGCGCGGGAAAATGCGTACCGGCTGCGCGACATTTTCGGCAAAGGAAATTTTTTCCTCGAGATTCAAGACCAGGGATTGGAAATCGAAAAGCGCGTGAACCCAGAGATCGTTCGCCTCTCGAAAGAGTCGGGCATTCCGCTGGTGGCCACTAACGATTGCCACTACCTGCATCACGACGACGCGCATGCGCAAGAGGTCATGCTCTGCATCCAGACCGGCAAGACCATGAGCGATGCGCACCGCATGAAATTTCAAACCGACCAGTTCTACTTTAAGAGCGCGGCGGAAATGGCGCAGGTATTCGGCGAATTGCCGGACGCTCTCAGCCGAACGGTGGATATCGCTCACCGCTGCAACGTAAAGATCGAGCGCATACCGAGCCCGTTTCCGGAGTTCAAAGTCCCGGCCGGCCATACGGCGGGAAGCTACTTCGAGAAAGTGGTGCGCGAAGGCTTCGCGGCGCGCCTGCCGATATTAGAGCGCCAAGCGCAGCAAGGCATTCTGCGCAATCCGCTTGCGGAATACGAGAAGCGGCTCAGTTTTGAAATCGCAATGATTCAGAAGATGCGTTATGAGGGCTATTTCCTGATCGTGTGGGATTTCATCCATTACGCACGCACGCAGGATGTGCCAGTGGGGCCCGGCCGTGGATCGGCTGCAGGCAGCCTGGTCAGCTATGCATTGCGCATCACCGATGTGGACCCGCTGCAATACAACCTGCTGTTTGAGCGTTTTCTCAATCCCGAGCGCGTCTCCATGCCCGACATCGACATCGATTTCTGCATGCGGCGGCGCGGCGAATTGATTGACTACGTCACCCAGAAATATGGCCGCGAAAACGTCGCGCAGATTATTACTTTCGGCACGATGGCAGCGAAGGCCGCGATTAAAGACGTCGGCCGCGCGATGGACATTCCGTATGCCGAGGTCGACCGCCTGGCCAAGCTCGTGCCCAATACGCTGGGCATCGAGCTCGAACCGGCGCTGGCACAAACCCCCCAGCTTAAAGCCGCGGTAAACGCAGACGAGCGGCTGAAAGATTTGATGGCGGTGGCGCTACGGCTCGAAGGATTGTCGCGACACGCTTCTACACACGCGGCGGGTGTTGTGATTTCACCGCGACCGCTCACCGAAATCGTGCCGCTCTATAAAACGAGCCGGGATGAAGTCACGACGCAATACGACATGAATGCGCTGGAGCGCATCGGCCTGCTGAAGATGGATTTCCTCGGGCTGACCACGCTGACCGTCTTGCAGGACACCGTGCGCATGATCGAGAAAAACCGCGGCGTGAAGGTCGATCTAGACACGCTGGCGCTTGATGACGCCGATACTTATAAGCTTTTCACGCGCGGCGACACGACGGCCATCTTCCAGTTTGAATCACACGGCATGCGCGACATCCTGCGGCGTTACCAGCCGACGCGCATTGAGGATCTGACGGCGCTGAACGCGCTCTACCGCCCCGGCCCGATTCAGGGCGGGATGATCGACGACTTCATCAAGCGCAAGCATGGGACGACGAAGGTCAGTTACGATCTGCCGCAACTGAAAGAAATTCTGGAAGAAACCTACGGCGTGATCTTGTACCAGGAACAGGTGATGCAAATCGCCAACCGCCTGGCGAGTTTTTCGCTGGGCGAAGCGGATATTTTGCGCCGCGCAATGGGCAAGAAGAAGAAAGAAGAAATGGCGGCACAGCGCGCCAAGTTCATGTCCGGTTGCGGCAACAACAAAATTCCCGAAAAAAAGGCCGAGCGAATTTTCAACCTGATGGAGGAGTTCGCAGGCTATGGCTTCAACAAATCGCATTCCTGCGCGTATGCCTTGCTGGCATACCAGACGGCATTTCTGAAGACGCATTATCCGGTCGAGTTCATGGCCGCGCTGCTCACCTCCGAAGCCGGAAACAGCGATAAGACCGTGAAGTACATCAACGAAGCGCGCGGGATGAGCATTTCCATTCTGCCGCCCGACGTGAACGAGAGTGATCTGTATTTCACTCCGGTCGGTGAAGCCATTCGCTTCGGGCTCGCCGCGATCAAGAACGTAGGTGAGAACACCGCCAAGGCGATTCGCGAATCGCGCTTGGCGCAAGGCGAGTTCCATGCGCTGTATGACTTTTGCGAGCGTATCGAATCGCGCTTTTTGAATAAGCGCGTATTCGAGAGCCTGATCAAGTCCGGCGCAATGGACTCGTTGGGCGCGCGCGAGAGCATGCTCGCATCGGTCGATGATGCGGTAATGGCGCAGCAGCGTGCTACTCGGGCCCGGGAATCGGGCCAGCATGGTCTATTCGGCACGGCCGCGGCCCCCGCGCCTGTCGCATTCGAGATGCGCGAGTCCGAGCCCTGGAGCGAAGAAGAGCGGCTGGCCAGCGAGTACGCTATGTTGGGCTTTTACGTATCGGGACACCCACTTGCGAAATACGCTTCGCGTTTGCAAGAGCTCAAAACCGTTTCGCTCGCGGAAATCGAAGGACAGCGCAACGGAAAAGAGATCGCGGTGGCGGCACTGATAGTCGGTGTGCGGCCGATGCGCTCGCGCAAGGGTGCGCGCTGGGCCATTTATACCGTGCAAGACATGACCGGAGTGCAAGAGTTACTGGCGTTTCCGGAGAGCTTCGCGAAGCTGGAAAACATCCTGAAGCCGGGAACGCCCTTGTTGCTGAAAGCGCGCGTGCAAATCGAAGAGGCAGGAACGCGACTCTCGCTGCAAGAAGCCCGCCGGCTGGAAGATATTGCCGAGCGGAAGGCCCCGGCGCCGGAGTTCCGTGTGCGCCTGGCGACCGAATCGCTGAGCGAAAGCACCCTCGATCGATTGGAAGAGCTGTTTGCCGGCTCACCGGGACCGAGTCCGGTACTCTTTGAGATGCATTCCCCGGATGGCTCGATGGCGGTGCTGCATTCACAACAGCGCGTCACCGTAAAGGCTGAACTGATAGAATCGGTGCGGCAAATTTGCGGTGCGCAGGCAATCGAACTGGTGATGTGATGGCGCGTAGAGAAAAAGTTCCGACCCAGGGAAGCCGTGAGCGCGAGATCGAGCGCCTGGAAAAGGATGTAGAGGATCTGCGCCATCTGGCGGGAAGTCCTGATGGCGACGTGGATCTGGAGCGCATTCGCCAGCAAGTGGCGGAGTTGCGCCGGGAATTTTACGAGCATCTGGGGCCCTGGCAGCGCGCGCAAATCGCACGGCATCCGCAGCGGCCATACACACTGGATTTCATCGGACTGTTGTTCACCGATTTCTTCGAAATGCACGGCGACCGCGGGTATGGCGACGACAAAGCAATTGTCGCGGGCTTAGCCAAATTTCACGGGCGGCCCGTGGCGGTCATCGGTCATCAAAAGGGCCGCGATACCAAGCAGCGCCTGGTGCGCAATTTCGGCCAGCCGAAACCGGAGGGCTATCGCAAGGCGCTGCGCGTGATGAAGCTGGCAGCCAAGTATGGCCGCCCCATCTTTACGTTTATCGATACCCAGGGCGCTTACCCGGGCCTCGACGCGGAAGAGCGCGGTCAAGCGGAAGCGATTGCGCTGAATTTGCGGGAGATGGCGCGCCTGCCCGTGCCCATCATCGTCACCGTAACGGGCGAAGGCGGATCAGGAGGCGCGTTGGCCATAGCTGTGGGCGATCGCGTGAACATCCTCGAAAACAGCTTTTACTCCGTGATTTCACCGGAAGGCTGCGCAGCCATCATGTGGCGCGATTCGTCGAAGGCCGAAACCGCCGCCGTGGCATTGAAGATTACCGCCACCGATTTGAAACAGCTGGGCATCGTCGACGAAATCGTGGCGGAACCGGAAGCCGGTGCGCATACTGATTACGAAGAGGCGGCGCGGCTGCTCGACGTCGTACTGGACCGCCAGTTGGTGATGCTCACCAATCAGTCGGTGAAAGATTTGCTCGACACGCGCTATCAGAAGTTTCGCAAGATGGGACAATACTTCGATGGCGGCTGAAGTGATTCAATGAGTTTGTGCCGCATTCCCCAGCAACCTACCCCGTAGCACATTGGCAACGCTTCGATTGACGTTTCGTTGTAGCGCCCGCATGCGAGGGCTACTCTGATGAGCGTTAACTACTGAGGTGCATCAGTACAGGGAACGCGGCGTGGAGCTCAACGCGGCGGCTGGTGCGCGGAAAACAGGACTCGATTATGTCGGAACCGTTCCGTCCTTACGAAAAACTTGTGGACATCACGATCCTGGGCAAGAAGTTCCAGGTGCCGGAGCGCAATTCGCTTTTGCGCTGCTTTCAGTTCATCAGCCCGGAAACGATTCCGTACGGACGATTCTGCTGGAACCAGGACTGCCAGTATTGCCGCGTGTCCTGCCAATTGCCGGATGACGATGAGTCGCGCGAAATGCTGAGCTGTAAGTTCATCGTGATGCCGGGAATGGAAGTTACCGAGCTGAGCCAGGAGCTGAAGTGGTGTTTGCGCTCGAAGCTGCCGTCCGATCTTGCTGTCCCCAAGTAACTGTACCGCTAGCAAGTTCCTCCGATTTTGCGAACTATAGTCGAACGCGGCCGCGAGCGATTTGCGCTCCGTGCCTGCCTCATTTACGATTCCTAGGATCATGAGCCATGCGGATTTACGTTGTGACGGTTGTGGGCAAGTAGCCTCTTCCGAACATATCGCACGGCGTTTGCAGCGGCTGGAGTGGACGACCCGCTATCGGCCGGTGCACATTAGCGCGCTGCTCCTTGGAGCTGTGGCTCCCCAACGCGACTCCGATTTCCTTTATTGCCCTGCGGGCGAGTGGGATGGTGAGGCCAAGGCTTTACTTGCCGCCGCCGGGCTGGCGCCCGCTGGAAAATCTCCCGAGGCGGCGCTTGCGGAGTTTCAGCGCGGCGGTTTTTTTCTCACCCATGTGCTCGAGTGCCCGTTGCAAGACGGTGGAGGTGATCACGTGCAACGGCTTCTCGGCAATCGGCTTCCGGCGGCTCTGGCGCGGATTCGTCGCTCACTGAAACCGAAAAGGTTGGCGCCGATTTCACAAGCGCTTGAGCAGTTATTGCCAGTTCTAAACTCCGCCGAATTGCCTTGCGCGATACTGCTCGATCAAGGAAAACCCTTTACGTTGGATGCAGATACGGAAAGTGAACCCATGAAGCGTTTGCGAGAGGCGTTGGCCAGTCAGGGCACTGCTTCGCGCCAGAGCTTTGCGTGAGATTGCGACCTTCGCGTGATAGAATGCATCTGAGCCATTGACCCCCTATTTTTAGGAGCGCTGCTATGCAGAAGCGCACAAAGTTTGGCATAGGCATCGGGATTATCGTCGTGTCCATGGGCTTCCTTGCCTGGCTGGGGTACGGCGAGAGCAAGACGTACTACCACACCATTGCCGAGTTGCAGACTTTGCATGGCACAGCGCGCGCGCACCGGCTTCGAGTGGGTGGCACCGTTGAGCCAGGAACAATTAAGCGTCTGTCCGGGCGGGTGGAATTCGTTTTGGCGGGAGAAGGGAAGTTGCTGCCCGTAAGCTATGTGGGCAGCGAACCGCTACCGGATACATTTGTGGACAAGTCCCAAGCGCTGGTCGAAGGCAGTCTCGCCAACAATGGCAGCTTTGTCGCAGAGCACGTGCAAGCCAAGTGCGCGTCGAAATACGAAGCTGCGCCCGGCGGTGACGCGAAGCCGGGCTTAGCGAAAGCCAGCACGATGTAAGTCGTAGCGCCACCCTGCGCAACGGGGGCGCTATTGGGGAAGGTGGCCCGCAGTGGATGTCTTTGGTTCCTTTGCGTTACTCCTTGCATTTTTATGCGCGGGATATGCCT
>Ga0210410_10002951_pt1 | contig 15166 bp, 12 predicted proteins | sample IncBWC4MmetaG_FD_161058 | JGI IMG/M metagenome (GOLD analysis project Ga0210410, IMG submission 161058) | Forest soil microbial communities from Barre Woods Harvard Forest LTER site, Petersham, Massachusetts, United States - Inc-BW-C-4-M | ecosystem: Environmental > Terrestrial > Soil >... | reverse complement strand
CAAGCAGTATCGCACCGCGATCTTTTTTCATTCGCCCGAACAGGAAGCCGCAGCGAAAAAATCCAAACAGGCCTTGGAAGCGAGCGGCAAACTGCGCCGTCCCGTGGCCACGGAAATCACTCCGGCCGGCCCGTTCTGGCGCGCCGAGGAATACCACCAGCGCTACCTCGAAAAGCGCGGCGCCGCCAGTTGTCACATTTAAGAAGCAATCCTTGCGACCGCCTATTTATCGGTGTTCGCGCACAGAAAAAACGCGTGTCATCCTGAGGCTATCCGATGAGGATAGCCGAAGGATCTCAACTGAAGCGCCTGCTCGAACTATCAGTTGAGATCCTTCGGAGCGCAAACAACGCGCTCCTCAGGATGACAATTCGCGCCTGGGGGCAGTTCCACACAAAATTCCGCGCCGTTAGGAATGATGGTCGAACGAAGGAAGCGTCCTCAGTTTCCTTCGCTCAGAATCTTCTGGTACGCCGGCACGGTCAAAAACTCCACAAACTGCGGTGAGCGAATCAAATCGCGCATCAGTTGCGCCGATTTTTCGTACGCCGCATCCCGGGCCGCGTCTCCGGTTTGTTTCGCCTTGGCAAGTTCCTCGTCAATAATGCGGTCGCACAAGGCGACTTCGATTTTGGGGCCGTCCTGCAGATGCGCGTTGTTGTGAATCCACTGCCAGAGTTGTGCCCGGCTGATTTCGGCCGTCGCCGCGTCTTCCATCAAATTAAATAGCGGAACGCAGCCGGTGCCGCGCAGCCATGCCTCCAGGTAACCGAGGCCGACCGCGATGTTCTGCCGCAGCCCCGCTTCCGTAATCTGGCCCTTCGGCACTTCCAGCAAATCCGCGGCAGTGGCGGTGAAATCCGAAAGTTTCTTGTCGATCTGATTCGGCCCCGGCATCAAGCGGTCGAAGACTTCCGTGGCCACGCCAACCAGGCCGGGATGTGCCACCCAGGTGCCGTCGTTGCCGTCGCCGGCTTCGCGCTCCTTGTCGGCGCGCACCTGTGCGATGGCTTTTTCATTCGCCACCGGATCGCTTTTAATCGGGATGAACGCCGCCATTCCGCCCATGGCGTGAATATTCCGCCGGTGGCAGATCTTAATCAGCAATTTGCTGTAGGAACGCAGAAAATGCGTGGTCATGGTGACCTGTCCGCGATCGGGCAGCACGGTCTTGGGATCGTGGGAAAATTTCTTGATGAAGCTGAAGATGTAATCCCAGCGGCCGCAGTTCAGCCCCGCGGAATGCTCGCGCAGCTCGTATAGAATTTCGTCCATCTCGAACGCGGCCAAAATAGTTTCAATCAGCACGGTGGCGCGAATGCTGCCGCGCTTGATGCCCAGCGCGTCCTGGGAGTGGAGGAAAACATCATTCCACAAGCGCGCTTCCAGGTGGCTTTCGATTTTCGGCAAGTAGAAATACGGCCCGCTGCCGCGCGCCAGCAGATCTTTCGCGTTGTGAAAAAAGTACTGGCCAAAATCAAACAGCGAACCGGACATCGGCGTGCCATCCACCAGGACGTGGCGCTCTTCCAGATGCCAGCCGCGCGGGCGCACCAGCAGCACCGCGGTGCGCTCATTCAGCTTGTAGTTTTTTCCTGAGGTCGGGTCACTGTAAGTGATCGTCCGCCGCACTGCGTCCATCAGGTTGGCTTGCCCTTCGATCTGGTTGGCCCACGTCGGCGTGTTCGAATCCTCAAAGTCCGCCATGAACACTTTCGCGCCGGAGTTCAGCGCGTTGATGATCATCTTGCGGTCGACGGGGCCGGTGATTTCCACGCGGCGGTCCTGCAGATCGGCGGGAATCGGAGCCACGGTCCACTCCGATTCTCGAATCCCGCGCGTTTCGGGCAAAAAGTCGGGCTTCTCGCCCGCGTCCAGCCACTTCTGGCGTTGCGTGCGCGCGGCCAGTAGTTCCACGCGCCGGGGATTGAAGCGCCGCTGCAGCTCAACAATAAATTCCAGCGCGGTCGGAGTAAGCACACGTTCCTGCGCTGGATGCGCCGGCGCCAAAATCTGCACACCTCGAATGGAGGAAGTAGGAGTAGTCATGGCAGGTCACCCGTTTGTCTGAGGAATGGCCAACGAAAGTACGGTAAGCAAATTTTCGCCTCGCACTTCATGTCTGCAAAGTACGCCGTCCCCTGTGCCTGACGCAAGCGGCATTTCGTCGTAGTTTGTTTCGAGCATTGCCCGAATGGCCGACATAGCTGATGATGGGATTCCTGAAAGGGCTTGCGATGGACAACGCCTCCAAATGTCCGGTCAGCGGCAAGCGCAAATACGCCACCGAAGGCGCCGCCCTTGCCACCGCCAAGCACCAGATCGCCACCGCCGATGCACCCATGGAACTCCGTGCCTATCACTGCAACTGGTGCCACGCCTGGCACCTCACGAAAAAAGCAGAGAAATCAGACAAGAATCGTGGATAACCTGCGGCGTCCCGAGAAGTGCCTTTGCAGGTAAATAATGGATGTTCTTCAGGGGAGCAGATTCACGGTCGCGGGGTGTAGCTCCCATATTGTTGCTACCTGGGCGGAGCCACGGTTATGGTCAAAGTCTTCGAACGCCATACCCAAAACTTGTACTGGCAAGGCTTGCGGCAGTTCACCGCCGTGTTGGGAGTCGAGCTTAAAACCATGCATCGCCAGTTGTGACTGGGCATTCTGGCGGGCAGTGCAGTATTCGCTGTCCACGGGAGTTTCCACGATTACCCGGGAAGCAGCCTTATCGGCCGTCTGGGAAATTTCGAAATGCACGTCACAGTCCGCAGCATTGACGCTGGCTTCCTGCAAAAATGCGCTGGCTATATGGAAAACCTGCAACTCTCGCCCGGTGCGTGGCGCGGCGGGGTCCACAAAAGCGTCCTGCGTCCAGCTGAGAATGGTATCCACGCCAATTTCCTGCGCGGCAACATTGGGAATCGGGACGTGTTTTGCAAGATGCCGGAAATCGAGAATATCCGGCTCAAGCGGGATGCACTTGCAGAGATCCTCCGGGTTTGGCTGCAGAACCCCGTAGCTGCTGCCGTTGCAGCCTACAGCAAGTAATCCCATCAGAGTCAGACTTCCGGTCCACACACTAAGTTTCATTGACCATACCTGTTAGGCTTTCGAGGGCAGCCGATGAGATGAGACTTGGCTTTCCCACTCTCGAAGTGCGCATCGAGCGAAAAAACCGCTGCTCATGCTCAAAGGCAGTTCGTTTCTCTTACCGCGGGAGACTTGAGGCGTAGTACGTCAACCACGCTGCGGCCACAATTACCCCAAATATCAGAAGTGCAATTTGTAACTGCACGACCGACATCCCTCTGCGCGCCTGTATCCAGTGTCCCATGCCAAATTCTCCTGCTTTTAGCGTACGCCTTGAGAACGAGGGTGGCTGTTCAGTTTCGGACAGGCTCCCGCAGCTGAAAAAGCCTGGGCATGCTCATCGGCAAATCGGGTGAGCCTGAATTTGTGCGTTCGGGGAGTTCGATAAAGTGCAAGCGCATGGAAATCCACATCACCGGACATTGCCCTCCTGCTCCCGCGACTCCAGTCTTGACATTCGTTCCTTAAGAAGGTAATTGATGCCCTGCAGAAAGGTTTGGTTGGGCAAGTGATACACAATTCAGAAGTTTCCGGGTCTCCGCGAGTTCGCGATTCCGAGCGGGCAAGATGGCAAGATCGCTCTCTTTGGAGGATGGATGATGACTTGGACGCAAGTGTACGATCCTCTTGGCCATTGGTGGCTGTCCACCCTGGTAGCCGCGCTGCCAATCGTCGTACTGCTCGGGTTGCTCGCCGGCCTCAAGGTGCGGCCACACTGGTGTGCCATCGCCGGGGCCGCGACGGCCGTTCTTTGCGCGATTTTTGTATTTGGAATGCCTTCTAAGCTGGCGCTCGCCAGCTTTCTGTATGGAGGCGCGTTCGGCCTGCTGAAAATCGTCTGGATCGTCATCGCCGCCGTCTTCCTCTACGACATATCCGTCGAAACCGGCCAGTTTGAAATCATGAAGCAGTCGGTCGCCACCATTACGCCGGACCGCCGGCTGCAGCTTCTCCTCGTGGCCTTCTGCTTCGGTGCCTTCATCGAAGGCGCGGCGGGCTTTGGCGCTCCGGTGGCAATTGCCGGTGCGTTCATGATCGGCCTCGGGTTCAAGCCGTTCCACGCCGCGGCGCTCAACCTGATTGCCAACACCGCGCCGGTGGCTTGGGGCGCAATCGGCACTCCGGTGCACACCCTGGCCGTCGTCACCGCGCTCCCCGAAAGCGACCTGAACGCCATGATCGGCCGCATCCTGCCGTTTACGGCGGTCATTGTCCCGTTCTGGCTGGTGCGCGCGATGGTCAGTTGGTCGGAAACCTTCGAAGTGCTGCCAGCGATCCTCGTCGTCGGCCTCTCCTTCGCCGGCATGCAATTTTTCTGGTCCAACTATATGGACAGCAACCTGGTGGACATCGCCGCCGGCGTCACTTCCATGATTGCCACGGTAATCTTCCTCCGCTTCTGGAAACCGAAGCGCGTCTGGCGATTCGAGGACGACCGGGAAGCCGATCTTGCGTTGAAAGCGGCTGCGGCGCCCTCGACGCCGGGAAAGCCCATCATCGCCGATCAGATGGACGACGAGTGGGATGTTCGCAAGCTGCAGCAGACCGCTCCGATCACCCGGCATACCGGCGGACAAATCGCCAAGGCCTGGCTGCCCTTCGCCATCCTCTCCATCTTTGTGCTCGTGTGGGGACTTCCCACCATCAAGATCGCCATGGGAAAAGCCACCACCCCCAGCTTCAAGACTGGCGGATGGGAAGTGCCGTATCTCCACAAAGCGGTTTTCCGCGCGCAACCCGTGGTCGCCAAGCCCACCGCGGAAAATGCCAAGTTTGATTTCAACTGGCTGACGGCCACTGGCACGGGCTGCTTTCTGGCGGCGATTTTCTCCGGGATCATTCTGGGCGTGAAACCCGGAAAGCTGGTGCAGATTTTCGGGCACACACTTTACCGAATGCGCCACGCGATCGTGGCCATGTCGTTCATGCTGGGTTTGGGTTACGTCACGCGATACTCAGGCATGGACGCGGTCTTGGGTTTGGCCTTCACGCGCACCGGCTGGCTCTTTCCGTTTTTCGGCACGTACATCGGCTGGCTCGGCGTCGCCCTGACCGGCAGCGACACTTCTTCCAACGCGCTTTTCGGCGGATTGCAACGCATCACGGCGGAGCAGCTCAACCTGAGCCCCATCCTGATGTGCGCCACCAACAGCGCCGGCGGCGTGATGGGCAAGATGGTGGACGCGCAATCCATTTGCGTGGCCACTGCCGCCACCAACCAAGTCGGCAACGAAGGCATTATTTTCCGCTACGTTTTCTGGCACTCCGTGGCGCTTGCGGCTATTGTCGGCGTGATCGTGATGCTCTACGCGTACGTCTTCCCGCAATTCATCCCGCACGGTTTGACGTTCGTTCGGTAATGGCGCAATCTGCTCTGCAGGGCCCCTGCCGCGGGGGTATGCTTTCTTTCCCGGAAAGGCGAACGTGGACGCCCGCATTTTTCAGGAACTCCGCTCCATCGTCGGAGCACACGGCCTGGTTTCTTCGCCCGAAGAGCTTCATACCTATGAATGCGATGGCCTGACCAACTTTCGCGTCATGCCGCTCGCGGTGCTGCTTCCTTCGGACACGCAGCAGGTTCAGGCGATTGTCGGGGTGTGCCATCGCGAGCGCATTCCCTTCGTCGCGCGCGGTTCCGGCACCGGCTTGAGCGGGGGGGCGCTGCCGGTTGAAAACGGCATCGTCATCAGCCTGGCGCGCATGAATCGCATCCTTGAAATGGACCTCGCAAACGCGCGGGTGGTTGTCGAACCAGGTGTGATCAATCTGGATGTGACCGGGCGAGTGCAGCCTTACCAATATTTCTACGCGCCGGACCCTTCCTCGCAATCCGTTTGCAGCATCGGCGGAAACGTCGCGGAAAATTCCGGCGGCGCGCACTGTCTGAAGTACGGTTTCACGACGACGCATGTTCTTGGCCTGGAGGTCGTGCTTCCCGACGGCTCGCTTGTGCATCTCGGTGGGAAATGCCTGGACATGCCGGGATACGACTTGATGGGCGTTTTCGTGGGCTCCGAAGGCACGCTCGGCATCGCCACGAAAGTGACTCTTCGAATCGTGAAGCGTCCGGAATGCATTCGCACGCTGCTCGCCGCATTTCCCGGCACAAACGAAGCCGGCGCCGCGGTCAGCGACATCATTGCGGCAGGCATGTTGCCCGCTGCCATCGAAATGATGGACAACCTCGCCATTCAGGCCGCCGAAGCCGCCGTGCATCCAAACTATCCCGATTGCGGCGGATTGCTGCTGGTGGAGCTCGACGGCCCGGTTGCCGAAGTCGAAGCACTGATGCGCGACGTCGACGAAATCTGCCGCAAGAATGGCGCGTGGGAAGTTCGCCTGGCGAAGTCCGACACGGAGCGCATGCTGGTCTGGAAGGGCCGCAAGGCGGCATTCGCGGCGATGGGTCGGATTTCGCCGAATTACATTGTGCAAGACGGTGTTATTCCACGGACCGCTCTGCCACGGGTGATGAGCGAGATCGCGCGCCTCAGCGAAGAGGCGGGAATTCGCGTCGCCAACGTCTTCCACGCCGGCGACGGCAACCTGCATCCGCTGGTTCTTTACGATCGCCGCATCGCAGGCCAGGAGCAGGCCGCCGAATCTCTCTCCTACCGCATCCTGGAGCTGTGCCTGGAAGCCGGCGGCTCCATCACCGGTGAGCACGGCGTCGGCGAAGAAAAGAAGCGCATGATGTCGAAGATGTTTGCCGAGCCCGACCTCGACACGATGCAACGGGTGCGTTGCGCCTTCGATCCGTTGCAACTTTCGAATCCCACAAAAGTTTTTCCGACTCCACGGCTCTGCGGTGAAAAACCGGGGGAGTACGTCGCGCATCCCCTGGAGACGGCCGGAGTCGCCGAGCGCTATTGACGAAAATGAAGCACCACTCCCACGGCCATGCTGAAAACTAGCGCTTTCGAAGAAAACCTCCGCGCGAGAGTGGGTGAGGCAAACCTGCATCTGGCTTCCGCCGGCGATGCGGTCTCCGGAGTGCTTCCCGAATTCGTGGCGGAGCCGAACGACGAACGGCAGTTAGCAGGTATATTGTCACTCGCGAACGAGGCCGGAATCGCGGTTGTCCCTCGCGGAAGCGGCACGAAACTGGATTGGGGCAACCCGCCAAGAAGAGCGCAGCTCATCCTTTCCACCGCCCGGCTCAATCGAATTGTGGAACACGTCTGGGCCGATCTGACGGTCACCGTCGAAGCGGGTTGCACTCTGCAGTCGTTGCAGCAAACGCTTGGGCAGCATGGCCAAAGGCTTGCCTTTGATGGTCTGTGGCCCGAACGCGCCACTATCGGCGGGATTCTTTCCACTAATGACAGCGGCGCGCTGCGCCTGCGTTTCGGCGCGCTCCGCGACCTCATCATCGGCGTCACCATCGCTCTTCCGGATGGCACGCTTGCCAGCAGCGGCGGCAAAGTCGTGAAGAATGTCGCAGGCTACGATTTGCCGAAACTGGTCACCGGCGCTCTCGGAACGCTCGGCATCATCACGCGCGCCGTATTCCGCCTCCATCCCCTGCCGCGTACTGCAAAAACGTTCTCTTTCTCCGCAGAAAATTCCGCGGACATGCAACAACTCATTCTGGCTATTCAAGATTCGCAGCTTGCCCACACATCTCTGCAGATACGTGGGGCGGCCAGTGAACTGCTTGCCGCTGACATCTTGTTTGAAGCGACAGATGCCGGTCTCGCCGCGCAAGAATCGCAACTCCGCGATCTTCTGGGCTCCGCACGCGTGGAACAATCCCCGGGAAGTATCTGGGACGCCCGGCAGAATCTGTGGAACCCGCCGGCCAATAGCACCCTACTGGGGAAAATTAGTCTGCTCCCCACGCACATCGCGAAGACGTTTGACTTCCTGAAATCGCTGGGCAATTCCCGCAAAGTAAGCTGGCAAATCGTTTTGCAGGCCACAGGAATCGGAATGCTATGGCTCGAAGGTGATCCGGATCAACTATCCGCCGTGGTAAAACAATCGCGGACGGAGTTGGAATCCCGCAGCGGCGCGCTCGTCATTCTGCACCGTCCTTCGGAACTGCGCGCAATCGACGCGTGGGGCAACGCCGGAGATAGCATCTCGCTGATGCGCGCGGTAAAGCATCAACTCGATCCGAAAAGCATTTTGAATCCTGGGCGATTCGTGGGGGGAATTTAGCCGCATGGCAAACGAAACTCAGAAAACGAATCCGACCGGCGCTTTCGATGCGCATCATCCGCCGTCGCTCGAACTCATGGAGAAGTGCGTCCACTGCGGATTCTGCTTGCCCGCTTGCCCCACCTATGCCCTCTGGGGCCAAGAGATGGATTCGCCGCGCGGCCGAATCTACCTGATGAAGCTGGCTCTTGAAGGCAAAGCCGAGATGAACGAAAGCTGGGTCAGCCACATTGATTCGTGCCTTGGCTGCGTCGCGTGCATGCCGGCTTGTCCCTCCGGCGTTGATTACGGAAAACTGATCGAAGCCACACGCGCGCAAATCGAACGCAATTACCGTCGCCCAGCCGCCGAAAAACTGCACCGTCAGTTACTGTTCGAAGCTTTCACCAAGCCGGGACGAATGAAAATTTTGCGCTGGCCGCTGCTTGCTTACCAGAAAAGCGGTTTGCAAGCGGCTCTGCGAGCGATTGGGGCCTTCAAACTGTTGCCGGAATCCGTCGGTGCCATGGACACCCTGCTTCCCACGGCTTCGCCCATCGAGCCGGTCGCAACCATCACGCCCGCTCAGGGAGAGCAGCGCAAACGCGTCGGCCTTCTCCTCGGCTGCGTCCAACGCACTTTTTTCTCTCATGTAAATGCCGCCACGGCGCGCGTCCTTTCCGCCGAAGGATGCGAAGTGGTTGCGCCGCCCGAGCAGACCTGCTGCGGAGCGCTATTGGTTCATGCGGGAGAAGAAGAGTGGGCGCAGGAACTCGCGCGAAAAACCATCGACGTGTTCGAACAGGCGAATGTCGAAGCCGTCGTGATCAACGCCGCCGGTTGCGGCTCAAATGTAAAAGAATACGGCCACCTGCTCCGCGATGATCCGAAGTATGCCGAACGCGCCGGCCGCTTCGCCTCCAAGTGCAAAGACATCTCTGAAGTTCTCGCTGAGCTATCGCCACGCGCCGTGCGCAGGCCGGTCAAAGCCCGCGTGGCCTTTCACGATTCCTGCCACTTGCAGCATGCGCAAGGTATTCGCAGCCAGCCGCGGTCACTTCTTGCTCAGATTCCCGAAATGCAACTGCTGGAAATTCCCGAAGCGCCCATCTGCTGCGGCTCCGCCGGAATCTACAATCTCGTCCAGCCGGAAGCGGCCGCCGAACTTGGCGACCGAAAAGCCCGCCTGATCGCCCCGCTTCAGCCGGATGTGGTGGCTACCGGGAATCCCGGCTGCGTACTGCAACTGCAGGCCTCACTCGCCAAAGCCAACCACCGAATCCCGGTGGTTCACACAATCCAGCTGCTCGACGCTTCCATCCGCGGCATGTCGCTCGACTCTCTGCGCTAGCGATACGCTTTCAGCAAGTAATAAAACGTCATCCCGAATCCGATGGAGATGATGATGCCCCGCACCAACCGGTGCGGCAATTTTTGCGCGAAATGCGCCACGGTATACCCGCCCAACACCGCTCCCGCGAGCATCACCAGCGCCTGCGGCCACACGATCGCCCCGGTGAGCACAAACGTAGCCGTCGCAACCCCGTTGATTACTGTCACCAGCACCAGCTTCAGCGCATTCATCTCGTGAATATCGGTCATGCCCAGCGCGGCAAACATCGCCAGGTTCATAATCCCGATTCCCCCGCCGAAGTATCCTCCGTAGATCGCCACCAGCAATTCAAAGATCGACGCGCCCAGCACCGCCCCGCTGCTGGCTTCGTGCGAAATTCGCGCGGACAGGCGGCCGGTCAGGTGTTTGCCAAAAGCGAAAAGCAGGGTCGCCGCCAGCATCATCCAGGGAATCAATCGCAGAAACATTCGCACCGGTGTTTTAATCAGGAGCAAAGCGCCCGCTATGCCTCCAAGCAAGCTCATGATCAGCAGTGGAATCAGAATGCGCCGCGGAATCTTCAGGTGATTCCGGTAAGCTCCCCCGCTCGCGGCAGTCCCAACCCACAGCGAAAGTGTATTTGTGGCGTTTGCCGGAACAGGTGCGATCCCGGTGAACATCATGGCGGGAAACGTGATGAAACTTCCGCCGCCGGCAACCGCGTTCATCGCGCCGCCGATCACCCCAGCAATAAACAAGAAAATGGCGTGGGGCAAATTCATCCGTGTTTTCTATGACCAGACACAGGCATAGCTCCAGACCAGTTTCGTTATTTCCGTTGTTGTTTCAACGCGGGGAGTTGCGAAGATTTGCCGACTTGCCCCGAACCTGATGTCGAGTGACAACCCTGAGGAACTTCAAGCCGCCACTCGATACTAAATAGATGCAATAAACCCGCCGAGCGTTTCGTGCAACCCCAATCGGTAACTAGCAAAAAACAAATTGTTCAAATGAAAATGACGGAGAGGGTGGGATTGGAGCCCAGCTAGCCGAAGGAATTTCCTTCGATATTGGTGAATCGTAACCCTCTGTGTTGTCAACAGAGAAAGGCGAGGCTGATCGTCAAATCGGAGGTCTTTCCATCAATGATGGGAAATCTGCTACTTCGGCGTCGATCTTGTATTCATTTCGGGGTCACTCCTTGCCCCTAAAACTTGTAACCCGCCCATAGAGCCCAGTAATTTAGGTTGCGGCCCGGCTGACTTTCTTTGACGAATTTGCCTGCATAAAAAATCCCATAGTCGGCTTGAAACCACAGATGCCGATTCGCCTGCCAGCGAACCTCCGCGCCCGGACGGTGTCCGACGAAGCGCGCATTACTTTTTCCCGCCGGAATAATCAGAAATCCGGGGACGGAATACACTCCGTCTCGCAGGCTCTCCCTCCACTGAACGATCCAATCGACGGAGACAGTCACACCCCGCGGCAGCGTCGCTTCAACGCGCGGGTGTACGTCAATAAAGTTGATGGGGCCGGGGCCTGCCGTGGCGAGAACGCCAAAATAATTGCCCTTGGGGAATAGCGGATTGAATGTTCCGAGGGTGTTCGTCCTCGGATCGTCGCCGCTCGAGATGTCCGCTTTGGCGCTGAATCTCGGTTTCAGCGGAATGTTCGGGAAGCGGTAACCGGTATCCGATGCCACTGTCCATGCGCTTATGTTTGCGGAACCGAAGGTTCCGAACTGCCAAAGCGCTTCATCGTCGAAATCCCAGCCGGGGTTACTCTCGGCAACGGGACGCGAAAGACGCGCACCGATCGTGTGCCGCACTTCGTGACCGACACCTCGGTTGAATGCAGCTGTTTTTCGATCGAGGCCAAGATAGTAAGCGTCCAGCGTGGTGTTATTCGTCAGAGGCCGAACGCCGTATATGCCCCAAAATCCGACGCCGTGATTGGGTGCATTGTCAAAAAATCCTGGATTGTCCAGGTCTGGGCGCACGGCGATGCCATCAATCTGCCAAGAACCGACACCGGCTTTTACTTTGAACCCATCAAAGCTCAAGCGCACGTTGGGGCCTTCGCGAACATCGATCAGGCGCCCGGAGCCATATTCCAGCTCGTGCCTCCCTGCTCTGACCTTGATCCAATTGCGATCATCCCCGGTTCCGGCTTCGATAAACGCCACTTGGAAATCGAGCTTTTTTTCGTCGATCGGCCTCGGGCCACCGATGCGGTAAGAATTCAAGCCGCTTTTGAGCTCGACGAACGAGCGGACGTGCTTGCCATAATGAACGTCGAAATAAAGCATGTAGCGTTCGTTGAAATAGCCGTTCATGAAAGGCTGCTGGCCCCAGTTGTCGTTCCCGATCTGTTCCCAAATCTCGCGCGCCTCGCCGCCCATGGATAAGAACCAGTCATTCCGGCCTGATCGCAGACGAATATATTTGATGGGGTCCCAAAACTCCTGCCGCTCAGTCGGGTCGGCTAGAAAACTCCAGTCGTCGTCCTCGCGGAGCAAGTGGTACACCCGGGCAGGTGCCGGGGATTCAGACGTGGGAACCGATTGCCCTCGCGAGAGTGGCGGCGTCGCAAGAGACACGGCCATCAAGATCATCAACGTTCGCATGTTTTTTTTCGTTCCAATCCCAGGTGTGGCGCCGCGCTTCGCGGATCATCATCAGAAGTCGATTGTAATTCTTATTTCTTTATCACAGAGTGGATTTCCGCGATGTATCCTCCGGGGAACTGCACGACAGCGGATTCTCGCTCGTCGGTCTTATACGGGGTTACGAGGACGTCGACGCCGCTGGCTTTTGCCTTAGTGAGCGTATCTGTCAGATTCGTCACCTCATATCCGGTCGTCTCCCTGCCGTACGGGTACGGAAGGTGGCCGTCGGTAACGAGCGCGGTCAGCTTCCCGAACCCCGATTCGATCCTTACCCGCCGATAGGTCTCCGCGGGTCTTCCGATTTCGACGCCCGGTGCGCGCGGTTCATTAGAGACGACACTCCCGTGGGAAAACGCGAGAAAGCTGGACACAAATGCATCCACCCTTTCCGGTGATACGTAGACCCGATTCTCCGGAATAGTTTGGAGCGGAGCATACGATGGCGCGGTGGTGTGCCAGTACAGTTGTGTGTTCACGCCACCCGGCCATTGAATGATTGCGTCTCGGCCAATCGGATCGTTGAAGGGAGCGACTAAGACATCCGCACCCGTGGCTTTGGCGGCGCGGATCGCGTCGTCCATCTCATTGACCAGATAGCCCGTGCGCTCCAACCCGAATGGATACGGAACCGGCGTCTTGAATCCGAATACGGATACGGTGCCTGCAGGAGTCATGACCAGCTGCGACATCGTGCTGCTGGGTGTCGGAGTTACAGTGAAAACGCCCTGCTTGGTTGTTGTGCCGCCGAATGTGGCAATCAGGCTCGCGACAAAACGGTCAAAGTCCTGTGGAGCTACGTAGACATGCGTCGTATCGTACTGCGGCCCGACAGCCACACCCGCCGTTTTGACTGTCTGGACACTTTGGGCGAACGTACTGAAGTTTCTCGCGAACCCAATCGTAAGAAGTATCGCAACGGATGCACCGGCGAGAATTTTGTCCAGGCGCATTTGTCTCTCACGCATTTACCTCTCCTAAATTGCCGATTGCAGTTTTGGTTTGAAACTAATGCCTGTGCCGGCCAGCTCTAAGGCGCTTCCGACGGATGCCGCCGATCGTAGCGCTCACCGACCAAGCAAACTGATGCGGCATGCGAAACGTCGAGCTTTTTGGTTTGAACCCAAATCCCGAACTGCTCGCCAAGCACCATTCCCAAAAGGCCGAGTAAAGCGACGATCGGCGGTGCCGGACTCTTTACCCGGATGAGTCCGTAGAGCACACCAACACCGAGGCCAACGATGAATGATAAAAATAGCACCTTCATTCGGATCCCTCCAGCGAAGCGCGAATCAGAATGCAAAGCAGTCGCAACCCAGCCCCCATAGGCCAAACTCGCCCAGCACTTGCAGGTGCGAGTGCGTCCTGCCATCTGCCGATGCCTCAACATGCGAACAGGCAGCGGAGTGAGATGCACCAAAAGTGTGCTTCAGGTCTTTCGCGTAGCCTCCATATTGTTTGACGGGAGACCAGTCTGGGCTCACTGGCAGTGGAGGCGGCGCGAGTTTTGAAAATTCGTCGCTGGCATAGACGATCTTCCCACCCACAATTGTAAGTACCGATTCGAGATGCTTGATCTCCTCTTCTGGAATGGAAAAATAGTCGCTAGAGAGAACCGCCAGGTCGGCCAACTGGCCAGGAGCAAGCGCTCCCTTTTTGCCGTCTTCGGTTGAAAACCAGCTGCTCCCCATCGTGTAGAGCTTGAGCGCTCCCTCACGATCCAATCGGTTCTCTTGGGGATAAAGACTGAGCCCCCCGATGGTCTTGCCGGTGATCAGCCAGTAGAGAGAAAGGTAAGGGTTGTAGCTCGAAACGCGGGTTGCGTCGGTTCCGGCGCCGACCGGGACACCCATCTCCAGCATGCGGCGGATCGGCGGCGTGCGCTTGGCTTGCTGCGAACCATAACGCTCGACGAAATATTCTCCCTGGAAGGCCATGCGGTTCTGAACGGCGATACCGCCGCCGAGAGCCTTCACGCGTTCGATGTTGCGATCCGTGATCGTTTCGCAGTGATCGAAAAACCAGTGCAGGCCGTCGAACGGAATCTCCTGGTTCACTTCTTCGTAGACATTCAGCGCCCGCTCGATTGTTTCGTTGTAGGTCGTATGTATGCGAAACGGCCAGCGGTTCTGGACCAGGTGTCGAATCACTTCCTTCAGTTCGCTTTCCATAACCGCAGGCATGTCGGGCCGGGCTACCAGGAAGTCCTCAAAGTCGGCGGCAGAAAAGACCAACATTTCGCCCGCGCCGTTGACACGATAGAAGTCATCTCCCTCGCCGGGCTTGGTCATCTTGGTCCAGTTCTGAAAATCCTGAAGCTCCTGCTTGGGTTTCTGCGTGAAAAGGTTGTAGGCCAGGCGAACCGACAATTCTCCGTTCCGATGCAGTTCGTTAACGACGCCATAATCGTCAGGATAGTTCTGGAAGCCGCCGCCGGCGTCGATGACGCTAGTGATGCCAAAGCGATTTAGTTCGCGGAAGAAAAGCCGCGACGAGTTGAGTTGATCTTGGCGCGAAAGCTTGGGCCCCTTGGCCAACGTCGAATACAGAATGTTGGCGTTGGGCTTGGCGATGAGTAGGCCGGTCGGATTTCCGCGCGAATCCCGCTGCACTTCCCCGGCCGGAAAGTCAGGGGCATTCTTGTCATAGCCCACGGCGCGGAGCGCTGCACGGTTCAACAGCGCCCGATCGTACAGATGCAGCACGAAAACCGGAGTGTCCGGAGCAGCTTCATTGATTTCGTCGAGCGTAGCCATCCGCCGTTCGGCAAATTGGAACTCCGTCCAACCGCCAACGACGCGTACCCATTGTGGCGCGGGTGTTCGTGCTGCCTGCTCCTTAAGCATGCGCAGGGCATCGGCGAGCGAAGGCACACCATCCCAACGCAACTCCATGTTGTAATTCAGGCCGCCGCGAATCGGGTGCATGTGCGAATCG
>Ga0210410_10002950_pt1 | contig 15171 bp, 13 predicted proteins | sample IncBWC4MmetaG_FD_161058 | JGI IMG/M metagenome (GOLD analysis project Ga0210410, IMG submission 161058) | Forest soil microbial communities from Barre Woods Harvard Forest LTER site, Petersham, Massachusetts, United States - Inc-BW-C-4-M | ecosystem: Environmental > Terrestrial > Soil >... | reverse complement strand
AGGCCCCCCGGGCGGGCAACACGAAACATTACAAGCAATGGGACACGCGACCGGCCGGTGGTCGTCTTTAGCTGTCAAAGCGCCTGCGATCACGGAAAAAGAAAGGCTGCACGCAACAGGGCCCGGCGCGCGTTGAAATGTCGGCGAGGCGGGATCAACCCGCTTTCGACCCGCTATCATGTGCGGACTTTGAAAATCGTCGCACCGTTGCGCCACATACGCTGGAGAAATCTATGGCCTCACCCCAGGAAAGCGTCAGCATGGCGCTGTTTTGCGACTTTGAGAACGTCGCACTCGGCGTCCGCGATGCGAAGTTCGAGAAGTTCGACATCAAGCCGGTTCTCGAACGACTGCTGCTGAAAGGCAGCATTGTCGTCAAGAAAGCCTATTGCGACTGGGACCGTTACAAAGGATTCAAGGCGACGATGCACGAGGCCAGTTTCGAGCTGATCGAAATTCCTCACGTGCGCCAGTCGGGTAAGAACTCGGCGGATATCCGTCTGGTCGTCGATGCGCTCGATCTTTGCTACACGAAATCGCACGTCGACACCTTCGTTATCATCAGCGGGGACTCGGATTTCTCCCCCCTCGTTTCGAAGTTGCGCGAAAACGCCAAGAAGGTGATCGGCGTGGGTGTGAAGAACTCCACTTCCGATCTGCTGGTTGCCAACTGCGACGAATTCATCTTCTACGACGACCTCGTACGCGAACAGCAACGCGCGTGCGCGAAGCGCGAGGCGCGTGAAGCGAGCGTCACGGTCAAGCGTTCAGCCGATGAAGACAAGCAGCCGAAACAGGAGCTGGAAGCGCGCAAGGCGAAGGCCATTGCGATCGCTGTCGAGACTTTCGAGGCGCTTGCGTCGGAGCGCGGTGAGAGCGGCAAGATCTGGGCTTCGGTGTTGAAGAGCGCGATTAAGCGCCGCAAGCCCGACTTCAGCGAGTCTTACTACGGTTTTCGCGCCTTCGGCAACCTGCTCGAAGAAGCACAATCGCGCGGCCTGCTGGAAGTTGGCCGCGACGATAAATCCGGCGCGTTTGTCTACCGGACTAGTCAGGCCGCAACAGCGGACGTCGTCAAGCACATCGAATCCCCTGCGATTGCGAAAGAGACTGGTTCCGCGGCGGAATCCGTCGGCAATAGAAGCCGCCACAAGGGCCGAAGCGCGCGGAAGCAGGCTGCCCAGCAGGCGCCGACGGTCGCGGAATCGGTGGCATTGGAACAACCTCCGGCGTTAGAACAACCTGCGGCCGTAGTTGAAGAGAAAGCGCCCGAGCGAGACACGCCGCGCGAAACAGATATGGAGAAGGGGGGGCCGCCGGCTCGCCGCGGCCGCAAAACCGCCGCGAAGAAAGTTGACGTGGCGGTCACGCAGACTTCGCATGAAAAGGTCTCAACAGCGGAGCCAACGGTGGACTCGGCGGCCGACATCGAGCCGGCCAAGCCGCCACGCAAATCGGCCTCGCGGGCTGGCCGTTCGCGCAAGGCAGTGGCTGAAGGGACCGGACGATGACGCGGAAATGAGCAGTCAGAGTTGAGATATTGGTATCCAGCGAGACCGGCAGCCGGTGCAGCATGGCGAGCGATGGCGTTGCATTGCCTTTTTCTACCTTGGAAATCAGGTTCTCAGAACACTGCGCCTTGCGAGCAAGCTGCAGCAGCGTCAGCCCGGCAGCCAGACGGGCATGGCGCAGCCTGCGGCCAAGCAATGCCTGAAGGGGGGACGATGGATCAGCATGCTGCGGCGCGGCCGTGGTGGGTGTGAATAGTGTTGTTTCTTTCAAGATCGTGCCGCCTTCGGAACAATCCGGGGTTTCGCAGTTGTTCTTCGAACCTGGCCAATGCGCGTCGCAACCGACAGTTGAACGGCTTCAGCCATCTGCTTCGAGATCGCCGACCGGAAGTGTATTCGGAAGTGTCTTGATGCGGCCAAGAGCCGATATGTGCACGGCGGGCGTGATCAAGCGCGCAGATCGGGGTGGTGTTCGGCAAGCTCGGCGAGCCACTCCATAAAGGCGCGGACTCGGGCGCTGACGTTTTGCCGGTGCGGGTAAAGAATCGACAGCGGGGTGGATGGAGTCTGGCACGAAACCAGTATCTCCTGCAGAAGGCCCTGTGCAATCAAGTCCGCGACCATGAAGCGCGACGGCTGAATGATGCCGTAACCGAGTACGCCCGCGGTAATGTACGTCGATCCGTCATTCACCGACAGCACACCGCTCATCTGGATTTTGACCGCTTCGCCGTCGACGATGAACTCGAAAGGAAAGGTTTTGCCGGTACGCGAAGACACATAGTTGACGCCATGGTGTCGATTCAATTCATCGAGTGTGCTCGGCGTGCCGTGCTCCCTTAGATAGCCGGGCGACGCGCAGGTGGTCAACCGGGCTTCCCCGATCCGGCGTGCAACCAGGCTCGATTCGTCGAGGTCGCCCATACGGACCACACAATCCACTCCATCCTGGATGATGTCGATGGTGCGGTCTGTCAGACCCAGCCGCACAGTGACGTTAGGATATCTGCGATAAAAGTCTTCGATCGCAGGCAACAACAACGCTTTCGCGATCGTACCGGATGTATCTATGCGAACGGAGCCGGTCGGCCCACGGCGCTTCTCGGACAGCAGCGATTCCGCGTCCGCTATCTCCGACAAGATTCGCACGCATCGTTCGTAGTACAAAGCGCCGTCGTCTGTGAGGCTCACCTGTCGCGTCGTTCGATTCAGCAGGCGTGCGCCGACATGTTCCTCGAGCCATCGAACGATGTTGCTCACCGAACCGCGTGGCAGCTCCAGCATGTCGGCCGCCTTCGAAAAGCTGTTGGTTTCGACAACGCGGACGAAAATTTCCATTGCATGCAAGCGATCCATGGACGGTCCTCCCGAGGGGCGCCCAACCTCGTCACATCATCGGCATATGAAGATGATGCGGATCCTCAAGCATTTCGGCGATCCGCTTCATTGCCTCCCTGCAGTCGCTGCGATCTTGCGGGCCGCCGAGACAGACGCGTATCGCGTTGGGCGGATTTCCATCCGTCGAGAACGCCGCTCCGGCCACCGCGCCTATGCCTCGACTGCGTAGTTGCAGCGCAAGTTCCGGCGCGCTCCAGTCGCCCTGCTGGGGCATCGGTAGCCACAGATGAAAGCCGTCCGGGTGCGCGTCGTAGGGCCACGCTTCAAGTTCTTGCGACGCTATTGTCTGGCGCGCGTTCGCCTCGGCGCGGATTGCGCTCAACATGTCGTGCGCGGTTCCGTCGTTGATCCATTGCGTCGCCAGGGCCGACGTGAACGGACTGGGCATGACTGTCGTCGCGCGCAATGCGCCCGCAATGCGTTGCGTTTGTCGCGCCGTCGGCGCGCTGACGTATGCGATCCGCAATCCCGCTCCAAAAGTCTTGGCCAACCCGGTCACATAGAAAGTCAACTCGGGAGCCAGCGTCGCAAGCGGTGCGGGGCTCGTCTGCGGCAGCATCCCGTATGCGTCGTCCTCGATGATCGGTACGTTAAAGCGCAGCGCGACGTCCACCAACGCTTCGCGCCGTGTCACGGAAAGCGTGAGTGTGCTGGGGTTTTGCAGCGTCGGATTGCAGTAGAACGCGGCCGGTCGCTCCGACTTGCACAACGCTTCGAATGCGTGAGGAAGCGGCCCTTCCTCGTCGCGCGCCAATCCCTGCAAGCGCACGCCTAGCTGCGATGCGATCGCTTTGATGCCGGGGTAGGCGAGCGTGTCGAGGCAAATCGTCTCGCCGGCGCGCGCGAGCTGCGAGAGAAGCGCCACCAGCACACTGTGAATGCCCGGGCAGACGAGCACGGTGTCTTCGTCGCAGTCGGGCAGGCGGCGTTTGAGCCAATTGCGGCCCGCAGCGCGGTCGGCCGGAGTGCCGCCGAAATCCTGATAGCGCAACAGCCGGTAGGGATCAGTGCCGGCGAACAAACTCGCGGCCGAATCGCGCAAGCGCGCCGCGAGCTCGGGGGGCTCGGGCGGCATGTTCATCGACATCTCCACACTGCTGCCGCCGGCGAGCGGCAGCGTCTGGGTCCGGCCGCGCACGAACGTTCCGCTACCGGCGCGCGCATCGAGAAGCCCCCGTTTGCGCGCCTCCGCGTATGCGCGTGCCACGGTCGTGTAGTTCAGGTGCAGCGCGTCAGCGAGATCACGCAACCCCGGCAACCGATCGCGCGGGCGCAGGCGGCCGCTCGCGAGATCTTCCTCGATCAGGTCGGGGATCGTCAAATAAGCCGGCTTGCGGCTCTCCGCGAGTCTTTTAAGCCAGTGATTAGTCACGCAGTCCATGTGATTGACTCGTCGATTCGATCAACCAAAAAAAGATTAGCACGACGGATGGCAACAAATAAAAAAAATCATTCGCTAGACGTTATTGATTGCATTGATCGGATTAATGCTCTCTTTCAGTGTCGATTGCACCAAGGTGCAGCGGTATGCCCGCCCCGAAGTGCTATGACGGTGCAATGCAGGCATACGACGCCGCCCGCGATGCTGGCTTACTGCGCGGTCAGCCGGCCCCGAGAAAAAATTTTGCGGGCGTTTTCAGCATTCCAGATTTGAATGATTGTAAGTTGATTGCATTTTCGGCTCGCGGGTATGGCATACCGTTTGCGTTAACTGCCCCGGCCGCCGATCAAATCGCTCGGTCGTTCAATCAATCCCATTCAGATGAACCGGAGAACACTATGCCCGCAGTGAACCAACCCCTTCACAAGAACGGTGATTTCCTCGTCGATTACGAGGAGAAGGTTTTCGAGGACGTCAAGGCCGAGCCGGGCGAGAAGGCGCTCGTGACCTTCCATACAGTCGCTTTCGAGGGATCGATCGGATTCGTCAACCTGTTGCAGGCCACTCGTTTGCAGCGCAAGGGGTTCGAGACGTCGGTGCTGCTCTATGGTCCTGGCGTCACTCTTGGTTTGCAGCGCGGCTTTCCCACGCTCGGCGACGAAGCGTTTCCCGGCCATTTGAATTTCAACAAGCAGCTCGTCAAGTTCATGCAGGAAGGCGGCAAGGTCTATGCGTGCCGCTTCGCGCTGCAGGCGCTGTACGGACATGGCGAGGCCTCGCTTATCGAAGGCATCCGGCCGATCAATCCGCTCGACGTCCTCGACCTCCAGCTTCTCCACCGCAAGGAGAACGCACTCATCATCCATACGTGGACTGTCTGAACGCGCGAGAGTCATCATGTCCGATCGACGCATCATTCGCGCGGCGGCGGTGCAGATCGCCCCGGATCTCGAGCGTTGCAGCGTCACGCTCGAGAAGGTGTGCTCCGCCATCGACGAAGCCGCCGGCAAAGGCGCTCAACTGAGCGTCTTTCCGGAGACGCTCGTTCCGTATTACCCGTATTTCTCGTTCGTGCGCCCTCCGGTCGCATCGGGAGCCGAACACATGCGGCTGTACGATGAAGCGGTTGTCGTGCCCGGCCCCGTCACCCAGGCCGTTGCCGAACGCGCGCGGCGGCACGCGATGGTCGTTGTGCTGGGCGTCAATGAACGCGATCACGGCAGCCTGTACAACACGCAGCTGATTTTTGACGCGGACGGCCGGCTCGCGTTGAAGCGCCGCAAGATCACGCCGACGTTTCACGAGCGCATGATCTGGGGCCAAGGCGATGCAACGGGACTCAAAGTCGTAGAAACACGCATCGGGCGGGTCGGTGCGCTCGCCTGTTGGGAGCATTACAACCCGCTCGCCCGCTATGCGCTCATGGCCCAGCACGAAGAGATCCATTGCAGCCAGTTTCCCGGCTCCCTCGTCGGGCCGATCTTCTCCGAGCAGATGGACGTGACGATCCGCCATCACGCGCTCGAATCGGGATGTTTCGTCGTCAACGCAACCGGTTGGCTCACCGACGCGCAGATCGAGTCGGTCACCGACGACCCCAAGCTGCAACGAGCACTGCGGGGCGGTTGCCATACCGCAATCGTCTCGCCCGAAGGCCAGCATCTGGCGGAGCCGCTGCGCGAGGGGGAGGGGATGGTCGTGGCGGACCTCGATATGTCGCTGATCACGAAGCGCAAGCGGATGATGGATTCGGTCGGACACTACGCGCGTCCGGAGCTGCTGAGTCTCGCCATCAACGATCGTGCTGCCGTCCCTGTCGGTTCGATGCGCACTGCCGGTTCAGTGCAAGCCGCCGACGACATTGCCACCGTAGGAGTATTTCATGAGCGTCAGCGAGAATGTGTCGGCGAAGAGCCGGCAACTGATGACTGAGCTTCAGTCGGCCGGGCTGCGTCTTGCAGATCCGCGGGCGGGTGCCGCGAGCCGTCGCGGCGGCGCCGGCCCGTCCGATCACAAGGCCGTGACGGTGGACGGTGTGACGATCATGGTGCCCGTGCATACGAGCAGTGCATGGAACTCACCGTTCGTGGCGTCTGAACCCGACGAGACGGGGGCGAGTGCGCTAATGCGCGGCACCATTCCGATCGCCAGCATCAGCTTTCCTAAGCAGCCCCGCTTTTACGCGATGCAGACCCTCGACGGGGTGCCGTACTCGCATATCGCGACGCTGCATAGCGCAGACGTCCTGGCCACGACGGTGCTGCAAACCTGCATTCGCTACGAGAGCCGGCGCAAGACGTGCAAGTTCTGCGCGATCGGCCAATCGCTTGCAGCGGGGCGCACGATTGCGCACAAGACGCCCGAGCAGCTCGCCGAAGTGGCGCGCGCCGCGGTGCTGCTCGACGGCGTGAAACACATGGTGTTGACCACCGGCACGCCGCCTACGCCCGATCGCGGGGCGCAGGTGCTGTGCGAGAGCGCGTTCGCGATCCGCGCGGCGGTGGACCTGCCGATCCAGGCGCAGTGCGAGCCGCCCGACGACGATCGCTGGTTCGAGCGTATGAAGGCGAGCGGAGTCGACACGCTCGGCATGCATCTCGAGGCTGTGACGCCCGGGGTGCGCGAACGCATCATGCCCGGCAAGGCAAGCGTTCCGCTTGCGCGCTACATGAATGCCTTCAACGCAGCTGTCTCGGTGTTCGGCCGCGGTCAGGTGAACACTTATATTCTCGCTGGGCTTGGCGACAGCGCCGCCGCAATTCTGGATGCGTCGCGCGAGCTTATTGCAACAGGCGTCTATCCGTTCGTCGTTCCGTTCGTGCCGATCAGCGGCACGCCGCTCGAAGATCACCCGGCGCCGTCTCCCGAGTTCATGAAATCGGTGCTGATACCGCTTGGCGCGATGCTGCGCGAGGCTGGGATGCGCTCTGCCGACATCAAGGCGGGCTGTGCTAAATGCGGAGCGTGCTCGTCGCTGTCGTCCTACGAGGAGTGAACATGCTTGCCGAGTCGACCGATGTCGATGCGTTGGCGCTCGCCTACGTGCCGATCGAATACCGGATCAAGTGGACGACGCTCGAATGGGAGTCGTCGGAGGCGTTCAAACTGCGGCGTGCCGTCTTCTGCATCGAGCAAGGCGTCTTCGCGGGCGATGACCGCGACGATATCGACGATCGGGCACAGCAACTCGTTGCAGTGAGTTGCATTGCCGGAATGCCCGAACAGGTGGTCGGCACGGTGCGCATACATGAGACGGAGCCAGGGGTTTGGCTGGGCTCGCGGCTTGCCGTGCATGCTGCCTTTCGCCGGCACGGCAAGATCGGCTCGACGCTGATCAGACTTGCCGTGAGCAGCGCGCATGCGCTCGGCTGCAAGACGTTTCTGGCTCACGTGCAGAGTCAGAACGTGCCGCTTTTCCGGCGCCTGCACTGGGACGTGCTTGGCGAGGAATTGTTGCATGGCCGCCCGCACCACTTGATGCAGGCGCAGCTCGCGCATTACCCGCCGTGCGCGTCGCCCCACGCGGGCTTCGTGGTCCGCACTGGGAGCGCGCAATGAGTCTTGCCGCACTGGTGGACCGGCTGCGAGCGAGCCGCGGTTTTCGCCATAAAACCGATATTGCGGGAGTCGTGGCCTCACTCGCAGCGAGGATGCCGCGCGGTATCCAGGACCTTTCGCAGGCGGTTGCTGTCGGCGACGATTGTGCGGCAATCGCGGACGCGGACGGGTACCTGCTTTTCGCGATCGAAGGAATGGTCGGCGATTTCGTAGAAGCGATGCCATGGTTCGCCGGCTATAGCGGCGTGATGGTCAACGTGAGCGATATCTACGCGATGGGCGGCCGGCCGATTGCGGTTGTCGATGCGTTATGGGCCAATGGTTTGACCGCCGCCGAGCCGGTTCTCGATGGGATGGCGGCGGCCTCCGTTGCCTATGGCGTGCCTTTGGTGGGCGGGCACAGCAATACGCGCAGCGAGCGCGCGGAACTGGCCGTGTCCATCATCGGGCGAGCCAGAAAGCTGTTGTCGAGTTTCAATGCGCGCCCAGGCGATCGCTTGCTGATGGCTGTCGACTTGCGCGGCAAGTTCGAAGACCCGTATCCGTTCTGGAATGCATCGGTCGGCGCTCCTGGCGAACGGCTGCGTGCCGATCTCGAGCTGCTGCCGGCGCTTGCGGAGGAGGGGTGGTGCGACGCCGCCAAGGACATCAGCATGGCCGGCGCGCTCGGCACAGCGCTCATGTTTCTCGAATGCTCGGGCGTCGGTGCTCGCATCGATCTCAATGCGATTCCGCGGCCGCAAGGCATCGAATCGGATGAAAGTTTCGAGCGCTGGTTGATGGCGTTCCCGAGTTTCGGTTTTCTGCTTGCGGTTCGTGATGCGCATGTCGATGAAGTCATCGCACGCTTCGCCGCACGATCGCTCGCATGCGCTGCCATCGGCACCATCGACGCCTCACGCGAAGCGGTCGTGGAAAATCGAGGCGAGCGCGCGCTGTTATGGAATTTTGGCGACACCGGATTTATTGCCGCCGCTCAGGGGGATGGGCAACGATGAGTCACACATCATCGAGCATCGCGATTCTTGCACCGTCTGCCCGCGGTAAGCGATTGCCATCCCGGCATCAATCAGCAACGGCGGACGACCGAGCCGCATACCCTTCGAAGAGAGTTGATCATGCCTGCCGTGCACTTTCGAATCAAATGGCCCAACGGGGCCGAGGCGGATTGCTATTCGCCGTCGACTGTCGTCAAGGATTTTATTACGCCCGGCGAGCGCTACCCGCTAGACGATTTTGTAGAGCGCTCGCGTGAGGCGCTTCGCATCGGCTCAGAACGCGTGCGCGACAAGTACGGCTTTGCATGCTCGGCGGCGATGGATCAACTGGCACAAATCGAACGCGAGGCGCTGCGATTTGCCGATATCCCCGGTGCGGCAGTGACCGTTTTGGCGCTCAGCTGACGTTCGCGCTTCCGATGACCGTGCACGCCCTATCGCGGGGCGTGCTGTAACAGACTCTTCAAAAGCGGAAAATCATCATGTCTCATCCGTCCAATATCGATACCGCTTCGGCGCGGGCTGACGGCCACTACAGCGTGCTGGTCGTCGGTGGCGGACAAGCCGGGCTCTCGATCAGCTATTACCTGAAGCAGGCGGGCATCGATCACCTCGTGTTCGAGAAGCACACGGTGACGCATACGTGGCGTAATCAACGCTGGGATAACTTTTGCCTGGTGACGCCGAATTGGCAATGCACGCTGCCGGGGTATCCGTACACGGGCCCGGACCCGCACGGCTTCATGAAGAAGGACGAGATCGTCGCGTATCTCGACGAATTTATCGCATCGGTGAACGCGCCGGTACTTGAGCAAACGGAAGTCTGCCGGGTGAAACGCCGCGACGACGGCCGCTACGAAGTCATGACGACGCGCGGTGAGTTCACGGCCGATCACGTCGTGGTGGCCTCCGGCGGTTACCACCGGCCGATCGTGCCTCGCATGGCCGAGCGCGTGCCGGCCGGCATCTCCCAGTTGCAATCGTCGGAATACCGCAATGCTCACGCTTTGCCCGAAGGCGCGGTACTCGTCGTCGGCTCGGGGCAGTCGGGCGCGCAGATCGCCGAAGACCTGCATATTGCCGGTCGCAAGGTTTATCTCGCCGTCGGCCAGGCGCCGCGCTGCGCGCGCTTCTATCGCGGGCGAGATGTGGTCGACTGGCTTGCGGACATGCGCTACTACGACATGCCGGTCGAGCAACATCCGCTGCGCGAGGGCGTACGCGACAACACCAATCACTACGTGACGGGGCGCGACGGCGGGCGCGATATCGATTTGCGCAGGTTTGCGCTGGAAGGCATGGAGCTTTACGGCATACTCGAGGACCTGCGTGCCGGGCAACTATGTTTCGCGGCGAACTTGGCGGCAAATCTCGACGACGCGGACGAAACGTACAACCGGATAAATGCAGGCATCGACGCGTTCATCGAAAAGAACGGCATCGACGCTCCACCGGGTGCGCCTTACCGGCCGGTCTGGCACCCGAGCGCCGAGCGCACGACGCTCGATCTTGCGCAAAGCGGCATCACGTCGATCATCTGGTGTATCGGCTTCACCCCGGACTTCAGCTGGCTGGATGCGCCCGTGTTCAACGGACGCGGCTATCCGTCCCACAAGCGTGGCATCACGCCGCTGCCGGGGCTTTACTTCATTGGTCTGCCGTGGCTGCATACGTGGGGCTCCGGCCGCTTCTCGGGCGTCGCCCGCGATGCCGCCCACGTCGTCGATTCGATCAACGCGAGCCGCACAGCGATTATGCCGCGCGCACAAACGATGGTGGCGTGAACCGATGGAAGCCGCGACGCATCGCTATTGCGCAGGCATGCCGCAATTGTGTTTCACAGGGCTTTCCGAGAACTGGCTGCTCAAGGAGTGCGGGCATCGGCACTGGGAAGCCTTGGCTGCGCATTCCGGGCGGGACGCGCCCGATTTCGTCGCTGAGGACGGTGCGCGCTCGTACGCTGCGTTTACAGCGATCCGCCTGCGTGCGAAAGGATTGGACTGCATCGCTGAGAATGACGGCTTCGAGATTCTCACTTCGCTGTCTCGAGTCGGGGCCGTTCGCCACTTCAGTAGCCACAGCGTCATGAGCGATGGAATTGCGCGCGCTTCGCTCGCGATGTCGACGACGTTCGTTCAACGCCATGCCGCACGCGACAATCGTTCCGTCGCACGCGCGACGCTCGCCGCGCTTACTGGAGACGTGATCCCGATGTCCGACGAAGCAAGGCAGATGACGTTGCTGGGAAAACGCTTGCGCGCCGGCGAACGTGATGCGTGGGAGCGGCTCGCAACCTGCGCTTCTTCGCAGCATGCGCCATGCGTTTTTTCGCCATGCCCGAACAACGACTTCAATGGTGCGGACTTTCTGTACTTTGCGAGTTTTCAGGCGTTTGTCGATCGCGCCGAATGGCAGCGCCACCGTTTTGCGGAACCTCCCGTCCTTGTAGGTCGAGACCTGCATTTCTACGGCAACGTGAACGTGGGCGATACGCTCGCGGTGCATGTGGTCGCCGAGCGGGTGGACGAAACGGGTGTTGCGCATTGGAGCGAGGTGCGTCGCGGCAGCGACTGGCAAAAAATCGCGGACGTATTGACGGAAAAGCAATGGAGACGGCGATGACAAAATCGCTCGAAGAGATCTCTGCAAATGACGGACGCGTCGGCGACGCGCATGAGCGGAAACGACCTTCCGATCGACCTGTCGATTTAAAGCCGCTCTATACCGCGGCTGACGTCGCGGGCCTCCCGCATGTCGACAGCTTGCCCGGTCAGGCGCCGTTTGTGCGTGGTCCTTATGCATCGATGTACACCCAACGACCGTGGACCATCCGCCAATATGCGGGCTACGCGGACGCCGCCGATTCGAATCTGGCTTTGCGCATGGCACTTGATCAAGGTGCGCAAGGCTTATCGGTGGCATTCGATCTGCCGACGCAGCGCGGTTACGATTCCGACGATCCGCATGCCTTGGCCGACGTAGGGATGGCCGGCGTTGCAATCGATACGGTCGAAGACATGGCGCGCCTTTTCGCCGGCGTACCGCTCGACCGTGTCTCCGTTTCGATGACGATGAACGGCGCCGTACTTCCGGTCATGGCCGCGTTCATCGTCGCAGCGGAGGAAGCAGGCGTGTCGCCGAGCCAATTGAGGGGGACGATTCAGAACGACATCCTAAAAGAATTCATGGTGCGTAATACGTGGATTTTTGCGCCGGAACCTTCGTTGCGCATTGCGGCGGACGTCGTGGAATTCCTGGCGGCACATGTGCCGCGTTTCAATGCGCTGTCGGTGTCCGGCTACCACCTTCACGAAGCCGGGGCCGACGCCGTGCTCGAGCTTGCCCTCGCATTCACCAACGCCCGGACGTATGTGGAATCGTTGATAGAACGCGGCATGAAGGCCGACGATGTGTGCGAGCGGATCAGCTTTTTCTTCGGCGTGGGCTCGGATTTCTTTGTCGAAATCGCCAAGCTGCGCGCGGCACGGCTCGTCTGGTCGAGCATCGCCGGTGCGTGCGGTGCAGGTACGGACAAAGCGCGCGCCTTGCGCATGCATTGCCAGACTTCGGGGTGGACGCTGAGCGCGCGGCAACCCGAAAACAACATCGTCCGCACGACGGCCGAAGCGATGGCGGCCGTGTTCGGCGGGACGCAGTCGCTGCACACGAACGCTTACGATGAGGCGCTCGCGCTGCCGTCGGCTGCGGCCGCGCGCGTCGCTCGCGATACGCAACTCATTCTGCAGCACGAGATGGGCTTGCGCGACGTGATCGATCCATGGGCGGGCTCCTACATGATGGAGGCATTGACGCACGCTCTTGCCGAGCGCGTGCATCAGGCCATTGCGGAAATCGATGCACAGGGCGGCGTACTTGCAGCGATTCGTTGCGGGTTTGTGGGGCGGAAGATCCAGGCACGTGCTGCGGAAATTCAAGCGGGCATCGATTCGAACGAGCGTGTGGTGGTTGGAGTGAATCGTTTCGTCAGCTCCGATGCCGACGAGCTTCCTCAATGTCTGAAGGTCGATGGCCGGCGCGTACGTGCACAGCAGATCAGGCGAATTGCGGATGTGAAACGAACGCGCAACGATGGGCAGGTCAAGCGCGCGCTGAACGCGCTTACGCAAGCCGCGCGCGACGATACCGGCAACTTGCTCGCGTTGGCGGTCGAATGCATGCGTGCCCGCGCGACGGTCGGCGAATGCACGCGCGCGCTCGAACAAATCTGGCCTCGATACGAAGCGCGGCTCACCGTGGGCGCCAGCGTCTATGGGACTCAGCGCGGCGAAGACGACGCTTGGCACACGGCGTGCGCAGAGGTGGTGCAACTTCGCGAGCAGATCGGACGCAAACCAAGAATGTTGATCGCCAAGCTTGGCCAGGATGGTCACGACCGTGGCGCGAAAGTGGTCGCAGCCGCGCTCACCGATGCCGGTTTTCATGTTTCGCTCGGCAAACTGTTCGCGACACCGGAAGAGGCGGTCGAACAGGCGATCACGGATCAGGTGGACGTGCTCGGTGTTTCGTCGCTTTGCGCGGCACATCTGGCACTCGTGTCGCAATTGCTCGAGTGTTTGCAAGCTCGCAGCGCAGGCATCGCGGTAGTCGTAGGGGGGATTGTGTCAGACGAGGACGCTGCGGTGCTTAAAGCAGGTGGAGTGGTCGATGTATTCGGGCCGGGTACACCTCTTCACTCAGTGGTGAGCGCTATGGTTGTCGCGGGGCGCAAAGCCACCTGCTCGCGCGAAGTGGCGGTCAGTCAAGCGTAGGTGGTCGCGCTCCAGCTCGGAGCTTCGGGACTGGTCGTCGGCGTGTCTGCCGATCGGCAACACGAATTCAAGCTCGAGCGCACCGCCTGAGTATCGCTAACAGACATAACGGGCTGCTTTCCAATACGGAGTCCTAAATAGTTAGCGCGGCCGCTGTTCGACCCGGACGCGGCGCCACCGGCATCTTCCAAAGGCAAAGAAGACCATCAGGTAGTTCCTGTTATCGAAGTCAGCAAAGCCAGCGAGATCATTGCATGGTTATGTGGGATTGGAATCGAGGAAGACATAGAGCGCTGCGATCTTCTCATCACGAACGATGATCACATCCCAGCCCGTATATTCGGGTGCTTCGCCGCGCGGGCCAGAACCCCAAGCCAGACGACCGGCGTTGTGGAGAGCCTGAGGCTTACCGTGCGGTGTGTAAGCGAAGTGCGGGTGCGTCGCGCGAAGATCCCCTGCGAATTTGTCGAGAGCGTCTTGCCCAACGAATACACCCGGAGGCACGTAGAGCACGCAGTCTTCGGTATAGAGCTCCTCGATTGCCGCGCGACGACGCGTTGCGTCGCCTTCACCGAAGACCTCCTGGAGGTTGCGATAAAGCAGTTCATGGGTACGGTTCATAACACACTCCTCAATCAATGACTGTGGACCTTTGCGGGCGCATCGTGTGGAAGTCTCTTGCATCTCCATTTCCTATACCAGCTGCGTCGTGCGGCGAGTTTCGAAAGCCCGGAAGGGACGAAGTTGGTGCTGATCATCACCCGGCCCAAAGCCGGGACAATGGTGGTGACAGCGCTGGGAATGTCCTTTGTGGTTGATCGAGGGGTTCTGCAAAGCTGTGGGGTGGTGTGGTGCGGTGAGACAAATTTATGACAGCGTGCTATTTTTTGAAATAGAAATGAACGCAAACCATCATTGCAGGAATGTCGATGTCGAAGCTACCGGATTTCGAAGGGCTCGCGATGTTCGCGAAGGTCGCCGAAGAAGGTTCGTTCGCTGCGGCCGCAACAGCCATGGGTGTATCGGTCGCCACGGTTTCTCGGGCCGTTACCCGCCTTGAAGAGCGGCTCGGAGGTCGACTGTTCAACCGTACCTCCCGACGACTTGCACTCACTGACTATGGCCACACGCTCGCCGAGCGGGCTGCGAGAATCTACGTGGAGGCCGAGGAGGCAGAGGATTTCGCACGTGAGACCTCAAGCCGACCGCGTGGTCTCGTAAAGCTCGCGGCGCCGCTCTCCTTTGGTGCTCGATGGGTGGCTCCGTTGTTGCCCGAATTCTTTCGGACCTATCCGGATATTTCCGTCGATCTTCATCTCACTGACGCACATACTGATCTGATTGGCGATGGCTTTGACGCCGCCCTGCGCATCGCCATCATGGAAGACTCGTCACTCGTCGCACGTCTCATTGCACCCGTGCGTCGATTTGTCGTGGCATCTCCCACCTATCTGTCTCGCTATGGTCGTCCTCAGCACCCGCATGATCTTGGCGCCCACCAGTGTCTTACCTACACCAACAGGAGTAAGCGCGACGTCTGGCGCTTTACCCATAAA
>Ga0210410_10002949_pt1 | contig 15171 bp, 16 predicted proteins | sample IncBWC4MmetaG_FD_161058 | JGI IMG/M metagenome (GOLD analysis project Ga0210410, IMG submission 161058) | Forest soil microbial communities from Barre Woods Harvard Forest LTER site, Petersham, Massachusetts, United States - Inc-BW-C-4-M | ecosystem: Environmental > Terrestrial > Soil >... | reverse complement strand
GACCGAACGGCGTGGGCACGTACATCCTGCGGGCCCGCAAATACGGCAACTTTGCCCTGCAAGCGCCAATGGACTACCCGCCGGACTGGATGCTGTATGACGGGAAAAAGCACCAGGACATTCAACCGAAATACTACCCGGTACTGGCGAGATATTTCCTGAAGTATCTGGAAGAATATAAGAAGCGCGGGATCGTGGTCGATTATTTGAGCTTGTTTAACGAACCGGAAGAGGTATACACGAAGATCACATATCCAGAGATCAAGGTGCTCTTGCGCGATTTTGTCGGCCCGGCGCTGCAACAGTCCGGATTGACGACGAAGCTGATGATGAGCGAAGCACCGGAACGCAAGGTGGCTTACAGGCGATACCCGGTGGTGCTGGATGATCCGGCGGCGCGCAAGTTCGTGTCGGTGGTGGCGTATCACGGCTACGATTTCAAGAATTTCGACAAGATTGCTGAGCTCGAAAAAAGATATTCGGATTTGCCGTTCTGGATGGATGAGCTCTGCTATGCCTACGAGGCCGGTTACCCAAAGAACAAAAAACTGCCGATCTACGAGTTCGATGATGGGGATGTGTGGGGTAACATTATTTTCAACGACCTGGAAGCCGGGACGTCCGCGTGGCTTTACTGGAATGCGATCCTGGATGAGACCGGTGGGCCATGGGCGATATCACCGATCCACGGGAACCCCGACCCTAATGCGCAACATCCCGTGGTCATCATCGACAAGACCACGCACGAAATTACATACACGGGAACGTATTGGTATCTGGCCCACTTCAGTAAGTTTGTGCGGCCGGGCGCAGTTCGCGTGGAAACCACTGGCAAAACCAAAGGCGTGCGCGTGATGACGTTCCAGACGCCGGAGGGCGGCTACGTCGCGCAAGTGCTGAATAGCCTGAATGAGAACACAGACGTGAATCTGGAATCGAAGGGGAAAACGTTGCACCTGACCTTGCCCGCGCGGTCCATCACCACGGTCACGTGGTAAACTCGGCTTCCTTGGTCGATTGCTCGTCTAGTTGGTTCCGTTTGAGTCCACTTGCCGCCGAACTCCGGTCTGGATCAGCTTGTATCACGCTGAATTAGCTAGATAGCCGCCTAGGGCCAAAGCTACTCGCGAGCATCGGGCTTTTGATCGGAGTAGATCTTACGATTCTGTTCTTTCTTCTCGCTGCAGCGTTCCCCTGTAAGCGACAGCAGAAGCAGCACTTAGCATAATTCCTATTCTGGATGTATAGATACATCAGGATATCCAAATGTCAAGAACAAAAATAAAATCTAGAACGAAAATTACGATTGTTTCCGATGGTCCGATTCTTCCGGGCTCGATCTCAACAGCCAAAAGCCAATGCGGAAAGGTAAACTGAGTCTGTAAGGCACGCCCACCAAAACTCCACGGTACTTACTATCGTTGGACCAGATTCATTGAGGGGGGAGCGAACTACCAAGACAATTAGCAAAGAGATTGCCGAAGAATGCGAGAAGCGGATCGAAAACTATCGCTCTCTCCAAGGCAAACTTGATCAGATTGTAGAGAAAGCGCTAGCGAGTGCACCCTGGAATGAGTCGTGATACTGCCATGCCCTTGAAACCACACAGGAATTCAGCTGAAAACCTGCCCTGTCAAAGTGCGGAATGTAGATTAGAGGATATCGTTAGCAGAAATTACACTTGACTTGGCTTCTCGCACTCTGATAGAAGTGCCAATCTCTTCCCCGGTTGTCCCCGCTTCTTAGAGGTGCAAGATGTCAACACCCTCCCCGGCAAGGGTTGCGACTTGCGTCAAATGTATCTGCAGGTTGCTTCTCCTTCCCATGACGGTATTTCTCGTCGCATGTGGAGGTGGCAATGGCGGTTCCTCCAACGCCGCGGTGACCTACACGATCGGAGGGACGGTGTCGGGACTTTCGGGGACCGGACTGGTATTGGAAGACAATAGCGGGAATAACCTGCCTGTGAGTACAAACGGACCTTTCACCTTCACGACGGGCATTGTCAATGGTAGCGCCTATAGCGTCAGCGTTTCTTCACAACCTTCCGTTCCGACGCAGACATGCGTGGTAACCAATGGTAATGGGACACTTGCCGGCGCCAATGTCTCGAATGTCCAAATAACTTGCACGACAAATAGCTACACTATCGGGGGCATAATTACAGGACTCTCCGGCTCGCTGGTGTTGCAGGACAATGGAGGGAACAACCTGCCGGTCAGCGCAAATGGAGGCTTCACCTTTACCACGGCCATTGCCAGCGGCAGCGCTTATGAGGTGATGGTGCTTACGCAGCCTTCGATGCAGAGCTGCGTGGTAACGAACGGCAGCGGAACAGTCGCTAGCACAAATATTACCGGCGTTCAGGTAGCATGTGCTTATGTCGGGGGAATTGTCGTCGATTCGAATGCGACAACCTCGTCTACCGTGCATGAGGCTGTCTTCGGCACGAATTGGGACGCAAATTGGAGTTTGGATCCATCATTGCCGGGCCCACTTCGAATCGTAGGGACAACCCATCTTCGCTTTCCGGGCGGGTATTGGATAGACTATTATCATTGGCAAACGAATACGTACTCGTCATGCGTATCGTTAGTCTCGCCTGGTCTCTTCGTTCGGACAACGTTCGACACTTTCATGCAGTCTGTGGTTCAACCCATAGGGGCAGACGCGGTTATCGGCGTCAACTACGGTAGCAATCCGACCTGTACTGGTGGCGCCGATCCCAATGAGGCGGCGGCATGGGTTAACTACGCGAATAATCAGATGCATTACGGTGTAAAATATTGGACGATCGGCAACGAAGAATACTTCTACGATCCTTCGGGACCGCCGACTTCACCGAGTGAAGGAGAAATTGATCTCCATAACCCGCCTGGTGCGACAACCTATTCGACACTGGTTGCAACTCAGTATTACCCGCTGATGAAGGCCCAGGATCCTACCATTCAGATTGGCGTCGGCGTTTCCGTCCCGTACCAAAATCTCAGCCCCGGACTCTCCCAATGGGATTCGATCGTTCTAAATAATGCGAAGTTCGACTTCGTTGAGATTCACCCTTACGTGGTCGGTGCAGGCCAGCCCGCTTTGACCGACGCGGCCTTGCTGACACAGGGCGTGTCATTCTTTCCAACGGCGATCGCAGAGCTTAACTCGGAACTCGCAGCCGCAGGGAAAGCCGGTATACCGATCGATGTTGGCGAGTGGGGCATTTCCGGAACACGCGGAAAGCAGAATGTATCCATAGTAGGTGGCTTGTGGGCCGCGATGGTCGTTGGGGAGCTCATCAAGGCAAATGTTTCGCAAGCGCAGTTTTGGAACGGCGACGATCCAACGTGCTTTACGGCTCCCAGTGATACCGCCAACTACGGATGGCAGAATTGGACGACATACGGACTCCTAGCGCCCTGGGGAGGAGTTTCCGGCACGAGCACGTCGTGCTCGAGTCTTGCGAACATGGCACCCGACGGCACACTGATGTCGACTGGGATCGCGATAGAGCTGACCTCTCAGGCCTTTCAACCGAACGACCAAGTCATTGTACCGAGCGTGAACTCGAATCTTCCGACGATCAAGGCGTATGCTTCCAAACGGTCGAACGGATACGGGATTCTTCTTGTGAATACCGATGAAAACAATCCCGTTACAACGACGCTCGGCATAGCCAAAGATGCGCGAACGTTCACGGCAACGACGCTACTTTACGGCAAAGCGCAGTACGATCAGTCACAGACGGGAGTTTGGGTCGGGCCGGTCAGCGCGTCGCTTGGCACCGTCAACAACCCGTTCTCGGTCACGCTCCCGCCCTGGAGCATGACAATAGTGCGATTGACGCCGTAATTTTGATGTATCGCGGGCGGACCGCGTGGGTGGCGAGCCTCGACGACGAAAGGATGGGACAGGGAACGCAGGGGATGGACTTGATTTCTGTCACCTCCAGTGCTCGTAGATTGGCTTTCCACTAGATGGAACCTGTAGAGTGGATCGTTGTCGGAGCTGATGTATTTCGGCATCCAGAGTTGCCCTCGAATGGCGCGATTGAACATCTTACAGAGTGCGACGCCATTGAGCGTTCCCGCATGGACGCAGAACCCAAGGATGCGGCGCGTATATTGATCCATGACAACCAGGACCCAGTGGGTCCGCAACGTGGCCGACTTGCACCTGAATAGATCAATATTTCGTCTCGTGTGGTCAAAATACTCGAACGGCGTGAAATGGCGTGGGTTAGGATTTAGCCCAAGCTCCCTCTTCGAATGGACTTCGCCGATCGAGAAACAGCGCCTACAATCTCACCTTTCACGAAGTTTGAGATTATGGGGGAACCCGAGATGCTCTGGGCGCGCCTGCTCGCCTATGTCACCGGAACAGTCAATCAAGAACTCTTGTTGCGAAACGAATATCTGGCGACAGAGAACCGGATTCTGAGAGGCCAGATCAAGGGTGGGCTGCTCCTTTCCGAAGGAGAAAAGACGACGCTGGCCGAGATCGGTCACCGCCTGGGTCAAAGGGCACTGGAGGACGTGGCGGCAACGGCCAAGCCGGATACGATTCTGGGTTGGGATCGGAAGCTCGTGGCGAACAAATCTGATGTGTCGAAATTCCGTCGAAGTGTAGGGCGCCCAAAACTAAATGAGGAAACAGAACGCTTGGTGGTGCAGATGGCGAGGGAAAATCCGAGCTGGGGCTACGATCCTGTTTGGAGAATCGTCGCTGCGGCGAGCGTTGCAACAATATATGGAACATTACCACGGGGAGCGCAACCATCAGGGCAAAGACAATCGGATTTTGTTTCCTTCGCGGCCGGAGGCAAGGGGGAACACGGGAGCCGTGCGGTGTCGAGAACGACTGGGAGGCCTGCTGAAGTACTACGAGAGGGAAGCGGCATAAGAGTCGACGGGACAGATGGCTGAGGACTGACGATCGGCACATGTATTAAGGATGCCGGGAATCTCCTCTGGCAAAAGACCTCCCGGGCCTGATCTCATCAATGTTCGCAGAGCAATGTTTCCGGCTCAGGGCACGGACGAGTTTTTTTGACCAAACGGGATCGCCCGACACTGCTGGACCCAGATCTTGTGGAGCTTCATGCTGACAACTATATCGCCGACCTCCGCAGACGCAAAGCCCCTGAGGCAAGACAGCCGGCATTCGCCAGATGCACCTCGCTTGAGGCTTACCTGTTAACGCCCACGTGTCAGCCAGCGACCGGACTGATCCTGCACGTTGGGCCGGAATCGCGTTTCATTGAATCCATCGCGTCGGTGGACCTGACTTCTCCTCGGCTTTAACCAATGCCGTACGCCACAGCTGGGCGTGCTGCTCGATCGCCTTCCGCTTATGCTCCTCCCAGTCACGAATGTAGTCCCACCTCTCCTGCACAGGCTCCCACATCCAAAAGCTCTTCAATTCGGTAAGCTCGGCATCGGTGGGATTATCCGACGCAATCAGCAGTAACGTGCCACATCCGGGGCAACACCTCTTCTTCCGGACAGCAAAATCCCATCGGCACTTTGGGCATTGGTAGCGCCGCGGTCGCCATCTCATGATCCTCTCCTCAGGACTGGTAGCTTATCCCCGCACCCCTGCCACGACAAGCCCTTTCACTTTAACCCCTTGCACTGGGCGGGCGCCTGGCGTAATAAGGTGACGGGTGTGCGGAAATGAATCGCAACAGCGCAAGGCTCCTGGCCCAAAATCCACACGTCTTGAAGCGCCTGGCCAAGTATATGGCGCAGCAATGCTTTCGAAACTCGGTCCTGGAAGACTTCCACGCCGGAATCACTCCCTATTCCCAGGCTGGCGACTACTCGGATGTCATTGTGAAGACTCCGGCCGGTGAAATCCCCTGGTCCAAGCTCTCGCGCCTCAGCGATGAGGAGATGAAGACACTCATGATCGATGTGGTCAACCGGACCTATTTACTCCTCCAAACCCTCTTCGATGAGGACGCGGGTTCCTATCTCATCCACACTCTCAGCCAGCAAGACTTGGTGCCCCGTTGGCATGACCCTCAGTGAAGGCTAACGGCGAGATCACCATGTACCTCGCTTGACGCTTACGAGATTTTGAAGGAATGGCGGAGCGACGTAAGCAAGCGGGACGCTTGTTCGCTGCTGGCAAGATGATCCATGCAGCGATCGCTCGTGAACTGCGGGTCAGTCGGCAAAGTGTCAGTCGGTGGTACGCGGAGTGGCGGCGCGGTGGTGCAGTGGCCTTGCGCGGCGCAGACCGGACGGGTCGCAAGCCGAAGCTGAACGTGAAGCAACTCTAGCACCTTGCGAGTGACCTGGTGCCACGCAAAAACTCCACTCGCACTCCATTCGCTGGTTTTCAACCCGATGTAACATTGTTACGTTTTGCGCCCTTGGACCCGCGCGGCCTCCAGTTCCATCTTTTTGAATGTCACTGATTTCAAAGGCCTTTGCGCCGGATAGCGTTTTCGGAGGGACAAATCATGCGCGTAGCAATTCGCCAGCCACAGGAACCAGTATTCGTGGGTCTCCCAGATTGCTGGCCGGCGGTTGACCTACTGGCGATGGGCTTTGCCACAGAACTGCTTAATTTAGGATTTGCTTGGCCTTCGACGTAGTAAGCTCGCCCTTCAGACGCTCGATCTCTGACTGCAGATACTGGACCTGCTGCGCCTCGGCGTCGAGCCTGGTTTTGCCCGCGGTGTCCGCGGCGTAATTGGTCTTGGAATAATAAGCGGCCTGGTCCAGATCGAACTCGCGCTGCAATACCTTCAGCTCTTGCTCAGCGCTATCGATCTCCGTCTGGATTCCCGCGTCTTTAGGAGAGTCGCAGGCAATGCGCAAGGCTCTCGTCAAAGACGAAATCTTCTCATCGAGATTGACTTCCGCCACTCGCGCAGGGACCAGCGGTTTCGATTCTAGAAGCGGTGGCCCGCCAACGTCTAACCCAGAGTTGCCGAGTTTGAAATTCTTCATATCAACATCGCCATCCGAGATGACTACAGGGTGATAGGAAAGCTCGTGATGAATTTGGTCCTGCTCCGCCTGGGTGGCTAGGAGTTCCGCTTTAACCCTCTCGGCTTCAGGATTATCGCACTCTGCCGCCTGTGGCTTTGGCACTTCGGCCACGCTTGTTGATGAGGGCTCTAGTGGAGATGGAGAAGTGCTCGGCACCGAAGACTGAACGCCTAGGTCGTCGTTGGTCACGATTTTCGGATGCTTCGTCGAATTTGACTGATGCGCGCGAACGTTCCGGGCAGCTTCCGCTATTGATTCTGACGGATGCGGCGGTTCTTGAGATCGCACGGGAGCGCCAAACGCAAGCGCCAGAAAAGTGATAGTTGTGAATGACCACGCCCAAGGCGCCCTAAGCGTTCGCCGTCTCAAGAGTTCCAAGGGCCCGCTGCTATTGCTACGCATGTCCACGCTGGCCTCCCGAAAACTTGGTCAACGCCCTAAAGGCGGCGAGCAGGGAGATCATATCACGCGCAGGGCTCGCTTTTCACTCGAACGGAGCGTCCACAACCTCGCAATCAAGACATTCACAGCATTTCGGTCCAACTTCAGTCCAATTCAAGAGCGAGATAAGTGGTGCGTTCCCCTGTAAGAGAACGGGGAATCCTGAGGAATCATGGGCGAATTGACAGCTCGACGGCTGTCGAGCGCGGGCGTCAAGGGCAGGTCGGTGTCGATTCGTAGTCCAAGTAGTAGTACCCAGACCAGCGGGGATCTCCCTGGTACGCCTTCTCGGTCCAGACGGCGAACTTGATTCCCTCGCTCGTCGCGCAGGAAGAGAAAACTTCGCTACGACCATCCTGATCCAGATCGACCCGGGCCTGTCCGTTCACGACTACCGGGTTCGCCGGTGGCGCCACGATTCCAAACCCCATGTCTGTGGAGCCGATGCTCCCTGTTTCAAGTACATAGAAGGACATCCCCGGCTTAGCGTTGACCTTGGCTCGCCCTTCCATGAGCGCCTGACACGACGCGGGGGAGTTGGTCTGCGCTTGGATTCGTGACTGCTGTACCTTTTGAGGCTCCCCCGTAATCACCAACACGACTGGAGTTCCGTTCGCGAGGTTTGGGTTGGAGATGGCAAGGCAGGCCCCGTGCAACCATCCGATCCGCTCGCCGAATTGAAATGCCACGCCGACAGCTGCATGCTGGCCCTGTTCACGCACACGTCCGCACGAGACGGCGGCAATAATGAGGATCGGAATCGCCGTGCAAAGCCCGACGGCTCTCTGGAATGTTCGGAGGGTCAGGCCGCAGCGCCTTCTCATCGAACCAGATCCATCTTCGGTCCTTGATGCACGAATTGCTCGGTCTCGATAAGCTGTCTCATCAATGGCCATCCAGTGACCAGTGTGGAGCGTCCGTCGTCAGTTTCTTAACCCCGTAGGATGCGCCAACGGCATGCAGCTTCGTGTTGTTGTTGACATTTCCCATGAACAATACCGATTCCTCCGTGCCGTCTTTCTTCTTGATCTTTATCGTGCCTGTCCAACTGACATTCATGTCGATCGCTTTGCCCCGAATGTGGTTGGAGTGGAGCGCCGGAGCATTCGTACTGTTTGGCGGGACGGCAAGGCCGAAACCGTCAATCATCTCCTTCGCGCCTTTCTTGCTCTTCTCCGCGTCGCCATGGTTCCACTCGATGTCAACCCCCAGCATAGTCGTCGCTTCGGAGGGTTTCGCTTTGCTAAGCCCTATCAACCAGCACCAGTGGAACAGGTAGGCGCGCTTGTCGCTTCGCCTCGTAGTGCCCACCTCCACTTTGGCTCCGGCATTTCGAGGGCCTTAATGAATGCTTTGGCGTTGCCCTTGAAGGGCTCAACAAGATCGTCTACGGATTTACTGTTTTTCGCGTGAGCGTTGGCCCACGTCACCCAATAGGTACCACTCTTAATTTTTGCCATGACGACTCCCGATAACCCAGAAGAAAGAGGACGTGCCCGGTCCCTCAACAGGGCGTCGTTAATACATGATGCCCTGTCGCAAGCCGCCGTCTCAGACCTGGCTCTCCCGATGACGTTGGTAAGCAACATCGAGCACATCATGCATTTCACCATTCACCCGAATACATTGTCCCAGTATTATCCAGCGGCTCCCGGACGCACGTAAGGAAGATGCTGCGATAGCCTGATTGTCTCGTCTCCTTTCCTATAAGTGATGTCAAACACGCACCCGCGTGCGTCGAGACGCAGATGATACTCTACATTACACACACTAACCCTGATGTGCGGTGTTGGATCGTTTCGACTCCTGTGAACGTTAGCAATTACCTTCCACCCGCCATTGCTCATCAAGGTTAGTAGTTTTCGCGCGCCCAATTGCGCACCAGGACTCGTCGCTTTCACCAGCAGATCGACTACCTTGCCAGCGCGTACAGTGTCACGGGGAACGTCGGTGAACTGCCCGTGGATATTGTCATGCCCACAGCGCTTGGCAGCTTCTACGGTTCGCGGCGAAACATACATAAGAGAACAAATCATACGCTTTTTTAAGAATGAATAGCTATCTTACCGTTTATTAATCGCGGCGAAACATACGGGGGGTAGTGCCTTGATTCAGCCTGGAAATTGGACCGGGGAGAGGAACATTGAATTGCAGATTGGCCGGAAATAGAATGGGCGTGAAGGACGAGGGGTAGTCGAATGGCAGCGAAACCAAGAATTCAGAAACTCGGACAAGCACCTCATTGCCTTTGTACATGGCGGATGGTTAAAACCGGCGCGATCATAACGGGTTAGACGTGGCCCCACATTCCATTCCCCAAAACGCTAGACTGCATCGGAACCGATCGTGTAGATTCTAAGAGCGCATGCAACCGAACAATCCAATTGAGCACGTTGTGATCATCGTTAAGGAGAATCACAGCTTCGACAATTACTTCGGTTCCTTCCCCGGCGTAAACGGTGCAAGCCTTCCGCCGGCGCAAGATCCACCCGCCGGCGGCGACCCGCCACACGATCACGCGGCATGGCTGCGGCGGGCGACGGGCGCGGTGAAGTTGCAATACAGCGAAAACGACATTCCTGCATATTTCTCATTCGCGAGACAATTTACGCTGTGTGACAACTACTTCACGGAAGTGGCCAGCCAGTCCGAACCCAACCATCTGATGCTCATCGCAGCCGCCTCCCCGATAATCGATAACGCGAGCAAAAACCGCACGTACCAGCCCCAGGAGCCTTTCAACCTTCAGACAATGCCGAAGGCGTTGGAGAAGGCAAACCTTACATGGGCTACTTACGGGGACCCTGGCTTCAGTTATTTCGAGAAAATCGAAGAGCTGAAAAGTAGCCCAAATATCCTGCCGTGGACTAGATTCGATACGGATGTGGCTGCGGGGAAACTGCCGAATGTGTCCTGGGTGTACGCGCCGGGCAGTCCAGTGGAGCTTTCCGAGCATCCCCCCTTTGGGAAAAACGCCGGGCAACAGACCGTCAGGTTGGGAAGCCAATGGACCGCCGAGCGCGTGCACAACCTGGGTCAGAGCCAGCTTTGGGGAACCTCAGTGATCTTCATCACCTGGGATGATTGGGGTGGTTGGTACGACCATGTTGACCCGCCGTTGCGGGACAAGTGGACTGGAGGAGGTCCTGCGAAGGGCCCCAGTTACACCAACACGCAATCCAGTTATGGAAGCCGGGTGGGGTGCCTTGTAATGAGTCCCTACTCGAAGCGAGGAATCGCCCACGCGTTTCATTCCCATGTAAGCCTGGTGAAGTTCTCAGAAGTTACGTTTGGGCTGAAGCCACTGAATGCAAGAGATCAGGCTTCCGACGATATGTCTGATTGCTTCGACTTCTCGCAAAAACCCTTGGCTCCACCAGCATAAGATCTGGGGGTCACTGAACGCCCGGCTCCCATGGAGTCGGCTTCTGGGAAGTCTGTCGCTGACGACCGCTGAGATTAACTCGCCCGGATTGGTCCCGACAAACGTTAGTGCTCTATCGGATGCGCGCTTCCGCCGAAGAGTGAGACGGGAGCAAGATGCTCTGGCGCGCGTTCGATAGAGCCGTTTGAAGGAAACCGCTGGCGTTTGCGACGGATGCGGGCTAACCGAAGTTCGTCACCAAACCGCTAATAATTTCGATATTTTGCTGCCTGTATCTGGCGAATTGATACCTGGGCCGATTTTGCCGGTAATCGCGCCGCGAAAGTGAGATGCATCTCACTTTCGGAACGCACCTGGGGCACTATGGAACCGCCTCGATAGGGACACCCATGTACGTAAATCCGGGTATAATAACTATCGTTGTTGTTTTTTATCCTGGGTAGCTAAAGGAATCGTTCCCCTCCCAATTGCCGCGCCTAGCAGATGCGCACCGCGTGCACCCATCTGAAGGAGGGCACCATGAGCCGGAGCCGGTCTAAAACCTACAAGATCGATGCTGACGAAGTATCGAATGCTGTCGAAAGGCACCTGCGGCTCATCGTTGACGAAATTCCCGTAATAGTCTGGCGCAAACTTCCTGATGGCTCGGCTGACTTCCTTAACAAGCAATTTCGGGAATATACCGGTCTTTCCTTGAAGGATGGGATGGGCTGGGCATGGATGAACGCGTTCCATCCTGACGACCGTTTGATGGAGGAATGGCACGCGGCTTTCGCAGCGGGGAAACCCTTTGAGAAGGAGGTACGCCTCCGCCGGTCCGACGGGCAGTATCGCTGGTTCTTGATTCGTGCCGTACCGGTGCAGGATGAGCGGGGAAACATTGTCAAATGGTATGGATTAACCTGCGACATCGAAGATCTGAAAAGCGTTGAAGATCGCGTTCGGCTTATCATCGACGCACTTCCCACGATGGTTTGGACCCTTCAGCCTGACGGCGGCGTTGATTTCGTCAATCAGCGTTGGATGGACTACACGGGCCTCTCTTTGGAGGAGGAAATTGCAAAGCCGACGAGCCCAGTTCATTCCGAAGATCTTCCAAGAGTCATGGAAAAGTGGCTCGCGGACCTGGCCGCCGGTGTGGCCTCCGAGGATGAAATGCGCTTGCGGCGGGCTGACGGAGAATATCGCTGGTTCCTGGTTCGCACCGCGCCGCTGCGCGACGGGCAAGGAGACGCCGTGAAGTGGTGCGGAGTATCCATCGATATTGACGACCGCAAGCGGGCGGAAGAAGCCCTCAGATCGAGCGAGCGGGAACAGCGCCGGATAGCCGCGCAATTGGAAAAAGAGCGCGCTCGCTTGGTCGAGGCTCAGGAAGTGGCGAAAATGGGAAGTTGGGAAGCGGAGTTACCCAGCTTGAACGTGATTTGGTCAGAGCAAACACACCGCATCTTTGAGACTGACCCGTCTCGTTTCCACCCCACGCGCTCAAAGTTCCGCGAATTCATTCATCCGGAGGACCGCGCGAAAGTAGATGCAGCCTTTGTAGCTTCTCTGGGCAGGCGCTCGCCTTGCTCGGTCGAATATCGGATCGTCATGCCGGATGGCCGCGTCAAAATTCTCGAGGAGCGCTGGCAAGCTTTTCATGATGAAGAAGGAAAGCCGGTTCGTGTTGCGGGCACTTGCCGTGACATCACGGAACGTGTGCGAGCTGAGGAGGAATTCCAGCGTCTTTCCGGTAAGCTTCTCCGCTCGCAGGACGAAGAGCGAAGAAGAATTGCGCGGGACTTGCACGACTCTACAGGCCAAGACCTGGTCGCTTTGGCAGCAATGCTGGGTCAACTCAGTGGTTCGATTCCTTCGACGGAGCGAAAAAAACGTCGCCTTCTTTCCGAGTGTAAGGCATTGGCGGACAAGTGTATGCGTGAAGTTCGCACGCTTTCTTACGTGTTGCACCCGCCGACGTTGGATCAGGCAGGTTTGAGTGCCGCGATTCCTGACTATGTGGACGGTTTCACCAAGCGGAGTGGAATCCAGGTGGACTTGGAGGTGCCACCGCGTGTCGGACGGATGGCACGAGAAATCGAGTTGGTTCTATTCAGAGTAGTTCAAGAGGCGCTCACCAACATCCAGCGCCATTCGGGAAGTCAGCAAGCCAAGATTCGAATCGATCGCGACTCAAATCTTACACTGGAGATCAGCGACCTTGGCCGTGGGCTGTCTACCACTACCCAGAAAGAGGAAGACGAGGCCCGGTTGCAAATTGGTGTTGGTATTCCAAGCATGCAGGAGCGAGTGAAGCTAATCGGCGGGCGGTTTGAAATTGATTCTGGCAGTCAGGGCACAACAGTACGCGTGACAATACCTCTGGAGAGAAGCGAACGTGAAAAAGCTACGCGTTCTGGTGGCTGACAACCACGAGTTGGTGCGGCGTGGTGCATGGGCACTCCGCAACTCCCGACACGGCTGGAGAGTCGTCGGCGAGGCAGCGAATGGCGGTGACGCGCTAGAAAAGGCAAGGAAACTGAAACCGGATGTAGCCATAGTCGATATCAGCGTGCAGGAACTGGATGGAGTCTAGGTGGTGCGTCAGGTCCGAGAAGCAGTTGCGAACACCAAAGTTCTTGTGCGCACCATGCACGAGTCAGGCGAGATGGTGGGCCGTGCTCTGGACGCGGGAGGTCAAGGATATCTTTTGAAACCTGACCGTGACTTCGCCCGTTTCCCTGGATTGCGTTTTGCCAATCCGCTGGAATAGGCGGTTGGGCCAGACTTAGGATTTTTTGACCTTGGTTCGGGACCAGGATGTCGGGGGGCTCAAAATCCTTTCGCCGAACTCGGTTTTTCGGATTGCACTCAGGAAGTGATCGGTACAAGTTCGATATAATTCGGTTTTGGGTGCAGGATTGGGAACTGAGGGGGTAGCGGCGGCTTTGTCCCGGCGTTGCCAAGACACGTAGTCGGTGTGCGAACTACATATATGTTAAGGCCGCCGCTACGACGACTATTGACTTGCTCTTTTAGCCTTTTCGCAAGTGCCTTGAAATCAGGTCTTCACCTTAAATACATATCCAGAATCTACCCGCTATTTTTTCCCACCCCTACAAGGCCTTATTAATTGGGACAAACCGGACGGGTCTTGGCGCAGCTTTTCACCTGACGACTTGCCTCCGAGGGGTGGCTCGCGCTGACCAGTCCGGAAACGACTGAGACTGGCGGGGAGCAAGCGCTGGAAGCAACCAGCATGCAAATTGCTTCAATGGAAGAGATGTTGTCCCATCGGCACGAATCAGTTTGGGAGGGCGAGTCCATGCACTGTCGTAATTTCTTGCCGAGAACTAAACGGGGGAAATGGAACCGAGAAACGGGAAAGAGACTGCGGACGGCCAAAGAAAACAATCCCCAGATGGGAAGAAGCGCTGCACAATGAAGCGCCGAATGTTCTTTGTCGGTGTTTTAGTGGCCCTTTTGTGGGCAACACCAGCGCGGGCGGATAACCAGTTCATCGTACGTTCGACACTCAGCCTCCAAGCGCTTCAGACGGCGTGCAATCCTCCGTTGCTACCGTCAATCTGCACGGTGGTTGGCGGGTTGGGGGATCCGCTTGGGCAAGTCTTCCTAATTACGAGTCCACTCGACCTAGTCGGATTACTGAATCTCGTTGGCAATCCGCTGGGGATTCTTGATGCTGAAGTAAATCAGGTGCTCAACTTGGTTGGTTTGGCGAACTTAGTTCCCTCGTCAATTTCTAGCGCTCTGATGTCAGATAGAACTGAGGTAGCGTACCCTGCCAATTCGGGGACGATGGTCTGGAACAGCTATGCCACGCAACCAGCAGTCAGCATCGTGGAAATCCAGCAAGCGCAAAGCGCTTTCAACGTGACAGGGATGGGGATTGTTGTAGCGGACATAGACACGGGTGTAGATCCCAATCATCCGGCATTGCAAGGCGTTTTGTTACCGGGTTACGATTTCACGCGAAATAAAGTGGGCGGTTCGGAGATGACGGATCTGTCTCCAACTTTCGCACAGCCGACCCCTTGCGACTCTGCAACATGCCCTGCTCCCGTCCAGGTCAATCAATCGAGCGCCGCGATCTTGGACCAATCCTCAGCGGCCATTTTGGACACCAATACGCAATACGCAGCCTTCGGCCACGGGACGATGGTCATGGGCGTGATCCATCTGGTGGCACCGACCGCGCAATTATTGCCGCTTAAGGCCTTCAAATCGGACGGTACCGCCGATCTCTCCAACATCCTTCGCGCCATTTATTACGGCGTGCAAAACAACGCCAGCGTAATCAACATGAGTTTTGACACCAAGACGGCCTCGACAGAACTCAAAACTGCCCTT
>Ga0210410_10002947_pt1 | contig 15178 bp, 12 predicted proteins | sample IncBWC4MmetaG_FD_161058 | JGI IMG/M metagenome (GOLD analysis project Ga0210410, IMG submission 161058) | Forest soil microbial communities from Barre Woods Harvard Forest LTER site, Petersham, Massachusetts, United States - Inc-BW-C-4-M | ecosystem: Environmental > Terrestrial > Soil >... | reverse complement strand
GCTCACAGCTGTTGGGTATGTGGGCTTGCCGAAAGAGAAAAGCAACAGCGCTGCCGGCTTGATGAACTTCATGCGGAACATCGGGCAGAGCGTGGGTACGTCGGCCGTCACTACGTTGATTGCGCGCCGAAGTCAGTACCATCAGTCCGTACTGGCTGAATACACGCGGTCTCCCCGTTTTGATGCGGCAGTCACGGCGTTAGCGACCCGTCTGACAGGTGTCGGACTGAGCGCGCATTATGCTCATCGGCAGGCGCTCGCCAGGATGTACGCCATGCTAGTGGGACAGGCCCAGGCCATTTCTTACGTCGAGGTGTACTGGCTTTTGGGAGTGGTTTCCGTCCTGATGTTCTTCTTGTCTTTCTTGCTTGCCAAGAACGAACCGGGAGCAGGTGGCCAGGTTTCAATGCATTGAAGAGGAAGTCATGGCAAAGAAGCACCAATCGAAATGGAATATCGAAGATTTGACCGATCCAGAGATATACGACGCGATTCGCTATCTCGAGCCCCATCCAAGAAACACGAACGAGAAGCAGGATGACACTGCCGCTTTGGTGGCCGCCATTATTTTCGTGATTTTAATGCTAGGGCTTGGGTTGATGTTGTTCTACTGGTAAAACATGCGCGTTTTCTGGCGAAGCTTGAAGATGAAATTGATTGGCGGATCGTGGGACCCGGCAGCCATTTCGGCACTGGCGGCCATCTTTGGCTCGCTTACCGGCGCATTGACATCCAGCGTGAGCACCTGGATTACACAGAGGCACCAGGAATCGCCGCGATCTTCTGGCCAAGAGAATCTTTCACCGGGAGCAGTTGTATTCAGACTTCATCAGCGAAAGTGCGCGAGCCATGGCTGACGCGATCCAACACAACTTCCAGGATCCGAATAAGCTCACTCCGACGTACGCACTTCTGAGCCGTATACGTCTGGGTTCCTCAGGTAACGTGTTGGCGAGCGGCGGAACGGGTGCTTCAGCACATCATTAGTACCCATTCGGAGCCCAACCTAGCTCCAGAGGAAATTCAGTCCCGCGCAACGTACCGCCAGGACTCCTTGCGCGAGTTCAGCAATATTTGACGTGCTGAGCTTGGAGCAATGCAAAAAACCAACTGCGGTAACGTTTCCAGCGAAGAATCGCGAGCCGGCTCCGTCTTCGTGAGTGTGCGCGAAGTCACATCTCTCGTCGCCCTCAACACTTTCGACCAATTCGTCACCCACTGACGCAAAATCCTTGGTCGAAGCCCTCGAACTCATTCAGTTAATTCAGGTGTCATTTGGCATGAGCCTTGCTTTCTCCATGAGTAATGGCACGGAAATTTCAAATGGAGATTGCAGCTATGGCTCACAATCAGTCTCTCTCGCTTCTGCCGCGAAATGCTCATTCTCTTCCCTTCGTCGGGTTGCGACAGTCGCTCCCAAGCAGAGTCGCGGCTATCTCTCCGTTCGTGGATCAACTCATGCGTTTCATTCTGAATTTTCGACGAGCGGATGGAAGCGAGGGCGACATCGAGATGGCCCTGCACGAAGCCCTAGTAAATGCCGTGGTGCACGGCAACGGTGAGAGCTCTTGCAAGCGCGTGTACGTCACATGCCGTTGCTACATGGACGGAGAAGTCTCAATCACGGTTCGGGACCAAGGGAAGGGCTTTGATAGCAGCTCCCTACCGAATCCGACCTTTCGAGAAAACCTGCTGTTGACGCACGGCCGTGGAATCTACCTGATGAAAACGTTAATGGATGAAGTCTCCTTCGAGGAGGGCGGCGCAGTTGTCATGATGCGAAAGAACTCTAACGCGAGTTCAGCGGAACAGAGAAAACCATGAAGCGACACTCTAAAGAGGACTTCTCGAGTGTGCTTTCGCCACGGGCAAGAAACTGACTGCGTTCGCGGAGGGACACAAACCTAAGCCCTAGCGGAGGACGATATTTCACGGGCTTCGAACAATGGGAAAGGAAGGAAACGCAATGGCCAGTCTTCAGTTAGATGAATTTCAGGAGTTCGAATCCAGAGCTCTTCCGTATTACGCGTCAGTGGAGGTCACCGAGACATTATGCAACTTGGAATGATTGGACTTGGCCGAATGGGTGCCAATATGGTGCGACGGTAGACCAGGAAAGGCCACAGCTGCGTCGTGTTTGATAGGTCGCCGCAAACTGTTCCGAGCTCCTGCGAGAGCACGCTATTGGAGCAGACTCTCAGATTGATCTCGTGAAAAAGTTAGCAGAACCACGCGCAGTGTAGTTGATGGTTCCGGCCGCGGTTGTTGATCAGACCATCGCTGATTTGCTGACGCACCTCGCACCAAGAGACTTCCTCATCGACGGCGGGAATTCCTACTACGTGGATGACATTCAGCGGGCAACAAATCTCGCGGCCAAGGAGTTCTTTATGTCGACGTCGGCACAAGCGGCGGCGTCTGGCGTCTGGAACGTGGTTATTGCATGAAGATGGTGAATCTACGAACTGGTGCTTTTGAACAATTTCGCAAGATTGTTGATATCGGCGGTGCTCGCGTCGCCGATCACGAAATAGCGAAGTCCACCTTGATTCCATGTTGCGATGTTGAACGACAGCTCTTTTGTCGCGGAAGAGCTTTCGTCCCATCCGCGTCGGAACGCGCCTTCCTGGAACACGAACACGGAAATTTCGTGTTTGCGGACGGTGTAGATCAAATGTGCGCCGGGTGATTGACCGGCGTAGGTCATGCGGCCTCCGAGGAGGGTAAATTCGGAGTTCTGGACTTCCGGCAAATCGAAGGCGAAGGGGATCTTTCCTTGAAACCAGGGCTTCACTGTGTGGCGATCCGTGGAGACCACATCGACTCGCGATGAGCTGGCCAGCGCCGCGACGTGCAAGTCCGCGATCTCGCCGTAAGCCTGCTCTCTATGGGATCGCTGCACTCCCAAGTAGGTTGTAAGCAAACTCGCGACCGCGAGAGTGGATAGCGCCGCCGCAAACATCCACGTCAGCCGAAAACTGCGCTGTGGTTTGGTTGCAATTTTGCCTTGTATCCGGCGCCGAAATTCAGATGTCGGAGCGAATCGCTTTCCGGCTGCTTGAATGCCACGCTTCAGCTGCACGCGCGCCAGTGCCTCTGCCGCGCACGAGGAGCAGCTGTGCACATGAGCGTCGAAGGCGCGCATCTCCTCCGACGGAAGCTCTCCATCGAGGTAGGCGTCGAGTTTTACCTTCCAAGACTCACAAGGCACGGTTCGTCCCCTTTGTAATCGCAGCTGTCGCTGATCCTTCTTGCACTTGCAACTGTGGCCGCAGGCAATCGCGTAACGTTTTTCTGGCACGCGACAAACGCGACATCACCGTGCCTATAGGAACGGAAAGCGTTTCGGCAATTTCCTGATACGACATCTCCTCCACCTCACATAGAAGGATGATCTCGCGGAAATACACGGGCAGGTCATCGATCGCTTTCTGCAGCAACTCGCGGTTCGAGCGCTCAAATAGGATCGTTTCCGGCGTGTCGCTCTCAACCGCCAGTTCAGGTCCGTCTTCCTCGTTATCGAGCGGTACGGTCATGGCCACTTTCAATCCAGTGCGCGAGGTCAAGAACGTGTTGCGCAAGATGCGATACATCCACGCCCGAAAATTAGTCCCCAACTGGAAGGATGGGAACCCTTTCAAAGCCTTGGCGTAGGTTTCCTGAACCAGATCTTCGGCTTCTTCGCGATTCCGGGTCAGCCAGTGGGCGAAGTTGTACAACTGGTCGAAAAGCGGCATCGCCAGTTCTTCGAAGGAATCGGATTGACGGCCCACTGCGGACATCCACACAAGATTAAACCAGCACGGAGGACTTTTATTCCCTTGGCTAACAATAATTTTCGGGGGATAAAAGCACTGTCTGGCAGGTCGACCGGCGGCATAAGACGTGAGTTGCGAATACGGCTGGTAAACTAACGCCAACCATGTTCCAGCGCTCGACGGTTACGCGACGCGAGATGCTGACCTCGGCTGCCTTAGGGCTGTTGAGTTTGCCCAGTCTTGCGTCGCTGGCGTGGGCGTCGCGGCGGAAGACGTTTGAGGAGCCGAAGAGGAATCCTTATCGCGGTTCTGACGATCAACTGCTGGACGAAATCGAGCGTGCCGCGTTCGACTTCTTCTGGAACGAAGCCAGCAGCGCAACTGGCCAGGTCAGGGATCGCGCTCTGCTTAATGGCAACGATCAGCGGCGAGTTGCCAGTATTGCGGCAACGGGTTTTGGACTCAGCGGCTTGTGCATCGGGGAATCGCGCGGTTACGGGAAGGCGGCGGCGATCCGGGATCGGGTGCGGCAGACGCTTCGCTTTCTCGCCCGGCGATTGCCCAACGAACACGGCTTCTTCTACCACTTCATCGATGTCAACACCGGAGAGCGGATGTGGAATTGCGAACTCTCCTCGATCGACACCTCGCTCCTGCTCTGCGGCGTGCTGACGGTTCGCCAACAGTTCAATGATGCCGAGATTCAGGATCTCGCGACTGCAATCTACGAGCGCGTGGATTGGCCATGGATGCTCAATGGCGGCGAAACGTTCTCCATGGGATGGAAACCGGACAGCGGTTTCTTGCGCGCTCGATGGAACCATTATTGCGAGCTGATGATGATTTACCTGCTCGCCATTGGTTCGCCTACGCATTCTGTTTCAAGCGAAACGTGGAAGGCGTGGACACGTCCTACCGTGAAGTTTCAGGAATTCGAATACATTTCCGGGCACGATCCGCTGTTTACTCATCAGTACTCGCAAGCGTGGTTCGATTTTCGCCACCAGCGCGACGCATATGCCGATTACTTCGCGAACTCGGGGACGGCAACTCAGGCGCATAAGCGGTTTTGTATTTCTCTGCGCGATGAATTTCCCGATTACAGCGCGCATCTTTGGGGAGTCACTTCCTCCGATTCGCCAGCGGGCTACCAGGCTTGGGGAGGTCCTCCGCGGATCGGGCGACTGGACGGCAGCGTTGTTCCGTGCGGCGCTGGCGGATCGTTGCCATTCTTGCAGGACGATTGCATGCTCGTGCTGCGGACGATCCGCGAGTGTTATCCGAAAGCTTGGGGACGATATGGGTTCGTCGATGCATTCAATCCTCTGACCGACTGGTACAACCCGGATGTGCTCGGCGTCGATTTAGGTATCACGATGCTGATGGCGGAAAATGCACGCTCCGGATTCGTCTGGGACACCTTCATGAAGAATAAGGATGCGGGGCGGGCGATGGAGAAAGCTGGATTCAAAGCTGGTGGAATGCATTCGTAATAGCAGTTCTCAGTTCTCGGTCTTCAGTCGGTGGGAAGAGATCGCGGTACTTTTCATTTACTCTTGGGTTACTAACATATTGGTTATGCCCCCATTTGCGCTAACGTTGTTAAAAAAGAATGGTCTACTTATATCATCTACATAAATAACGACTTAGCGGGGATCTTGCGGTTTGGCGCGTGCACCTTTCGGGGTGCGGGGTCGCCGCTTTTACTGCTTGTCTTCATGCTGTCAAAGAAGCCCGAAAATGGTTTTGCGGCGGATTTTGGGTCCGTCTCCGGAGATGGGCGCAATTTTCGATGCTGCACTGTTGGGAATTATTGCGCGATTGCAATTTGCCGTCTGTGAGGCGGTACAAGAACAATGTGATGAAAAAGGCGGGTCGTGAGGCTCGGAAAATCCCATGCCCGAGACGGCCGTGGAATCCCACCCTTTTCGCAGAGTGCGCGAAAAAAGATGGGGCACCCGGCAGAAGTGGAATGGCCGCACGCCACAAAAGGAAAAGGCGCACCCGAATCCGAGTGCGCCTTGGTGAAAGTTAGAAGCTGATGCGCGCCTGCAACTCGACAACCCTACCCGCGAGTGCAACCGTGTTGCCGGCAGTTCCGAAGAACTGATCCTGGACAACGGTACTGCGAGTATTGAACGTGAACGGGGCCAGGTTCAGGTGATTAAACACGTTAAAAACGTTCATCCTGATCTGCAGGTTGCCGCCTTCGCCCAGAAACGACAATGGCGTGTTCTTGCCAAACGTCATATCTACGGACTGGTACCGAGGCCCACGGAACGAATTGCGGCCGACGCCCGGAGGGCCCGGCGGATTTAGGGTGAAGAAATTTGCTCCGCCGCCCGGAAAATTTCCGTTAGGGGTCAAGAACGTGCTGTTGGAATAATCCGTTCGCGCGCCGCCAGAGTAACCCGTTGGACGAATCGGGCAGATGAACTGTTGACCCGGCGTTTGGAGGCAATTATTGTCAATTGGCGTCCAGGGAAATCCGGAATGATAGGTGAAGATGCCGCTAAGCTGCCATCCCCCCAGCAACTTTGCCACCCCTTCCTGCTTGCCACGGAAAATAGGGAGGTCCCAGACGCCGGAGAGGACCGCGAAGTGCGTCGCATCAAAGTCGGACGGCCCATACTCGGAGCGGAGATTGCGCGGATAAGTTTCATTCACACTGGAATCCGGTTGCCCGAAGGAGACTTCGTCGAGGCTTTTGCTATATCGATATTTGAAGGCGGCTTGGACTCCCCGTGAAAAGCGGTGTTCCAGTCGCGCATTGAGAGAGTTATAGTTGGCGGTAACATCGGGCTTAATGAAGAAATTGGGAATCGACTTGTTGACAGCTCCGTCGTATACCAAGTTTGCATCAAAGATCCGCCCCAAGTGGTGGCTGTCGCTGCCCTGGTAGCCGAGCGTGAAAATCATCTTTGCCGGCAGCTCGACCTGCGTTTCAAAAGAATAACCGTACACGTAAGGAATCCGGAAATGCTGCGGCTCGAAGTAGACCTGCACGCAGCAACTCAAGGGGAAACCGTCGGGGCCGATCCCGCCACCCAGCGCCGGATTTCCCGGATAGCTCAATGGCGAATCTGAACTGCCCAGTGAATAGATAATGCACGGCATGTTCTTCGAAGGGCCGCAGGTCGGGTCGAAGGGGCCGCCAAACCCCTCGAGACCGGAGGTGCCGCAACAATTAGATTCAAATGCATGGAAGGGAGGATTTTCGCGGGCCGGATCGAACACCGCTTCCGGAATGCCATCGTAGTACATACCGAAGCCGCCTCGGAACACTATTTTTTGGTTGTATTTGTCGGGGCTCCAAGCGAATCCAAGGCGCGGAGCGAAGTTTGTCTTGGGAGTTGAATATACGGTTTTACCGGTGATAAGTTTTGCATTGAATAGCGCGTCAGGGCCTGATCCAGCCAGCACCAGATTGCTGAGTAATCCCTGCGGCTCGGAAACGGGAGAATAGTACTCATATCGCAGACCAACATTCAAAGTGAGATTGGATCTGACTTTCCAATCATCTTCTACAAACCCGCCGTAGTAACTGGTCCGAAAATAGCGTTGGGCCGAATCGGGATTGCCCGTGATAGGATTCACCGCGTTTTGTTCGAAGATGGGCGCATCATTCGCAAAATTCCATAACTGGCTAAAGGTATAAAGCGGGCGGGCAAAACCCACCTCGTTATTATTGTTTTGCTCTTTGCGATACTGGAATCCGAACTTCAGGCTGTGCTTGGCCCGCGACCAGCTGAATGTATCGCCAAAACCATAGGTATTCTGGGCGAGTATACCCGGTGTATTTTCTCCCTGGGGTGCTCCAAACCAGATGCGCTGAAAATTACTACTCTTAAAGACGTCCTGTATCTCGGCATCTGGAATACCCCAATTGACGATTCCCCGATTACTTACTACCTCATTAAAAGCGAACCGGCTGAAATTCAAACGCGCTTCGTTCAACTTGGTCGGGGAGACGATCCAGTTCCATAGAACGGTACCGGCCGGACTGAACGGTTTGTTGACAACATCGCGATTGGACGCGGAGGTCTGATTAGTGCCGGGTGGATTCGTGCTGGTTGAGTTCGTCAAATAGGTGCTTGCGGAGAGGGTATGTTTGCTGTTAATGGTCCAGTCCACACGAGCGTTATACTGACTGCCGGTGCGGCGGCCGGGATACACAAGTTGGACATTTTCGACATCCGGTATGCCATCGAGACCGCCCCCAACAATAGCGCCGCCCTTCTCAGGTGTAAACAACCGAAGATACGGATTACCGGGTCCCGATCCCGCCGGAAATGGCGAACCGAGATCCAGGCCTCCGGCCACGATCTGACATGTCGGATTCCCCTCCGCATCCGTCGCAGGACGGTTAATGTCGCCGCACGACGGCGCCAACACCGCGGCAATCCGCGGAGCAGTTCCCGGGGCTGCGAGGATCGTAGCGGCAATGCTGTTGGGATTAGCAGCAGTTACCGCCTGGATAAACTGCGGCGTCTCGACATAGTTGATGCCAAAAGTTTGATTGAAGACGTGCTCGCCCTCATACGCAAAGAAAAAGAATAGCTTGTTCTTGACGATAGGACCGCCAACGCTGCCGCCATAATTACGAACCTTATTGTCAACACGCACATTCGGCGCTTGTTGAAAGTCTCCCTGGAATCCGCCGAACTTATTAAAGGCGTTCAGGCCGGGCTCGTCGTACTTAAAGAAGGCGCCGCCGTGGATGGAGTTGGTGCCACTCTTTGAAATGACTTTGATCTGCGCACCGGAATTCCTGCCATCTTCGGCCGAATACGAACCCGACAGTACCGTGATTTCTGCGATCGATTCCTCGGTCGGGCTAACCACAGCCGCGCCACCATTGGTGAGACTATTCACGTCTACACCATCGATCATGAAATTGTTTTCGGTCACGCGCTGTCCGTTCGCGCTAATCTGGGGCTGGTTCTCCACCTGGTAAATAGAATTGCCGGATCCACCGACGCCGACAGTGTTCGGAAGAAAGGACGCTGTTGCGTTGCTGCCACGAGCGCCGTCGCCGAAAACGCCGGGAGCAAGGCGCAATAGCTCGTAGGGATCGCGCCCGAATGATGGGAGTTCCTCAACCTGACGGGCTGTAATGTTGCCGCTGACGTTCGCGTTCTCGGTTTCGAGAGCAGACGGGGCGGACGTGACAGAAACCGTTTCCTGGGCCGACCCTGGGGTTAGAGCAACGTTGAGCCCGCGCGTAGATTCAGCATTAACCAGTACGTCGGACGTCGTCTCCTTCTTAAAGCTGGGGGCTTCGACATCCACCCTGTAGCGGCCAGGGGTGAGACCTGGGACGCGATAGAAACCAGCGCCGCTAGTGACAGTACTGCGGCTTACGCCAGTCGCCTGGTCAGTGACGGTAATGTTGGCACCAGAAATAACGGCGCCGCTCTTGTCGGTTACGGTGCCCTCTAAGCTCGCCCCAAATTGCGCCTGGACCAATGTGGCCAACGCAACGATGCTTATCATCAGCAGTGCGACGTGGACTGCCAAACTCGGACGCCTCATGGAGTCTCCTCGAATCGAAAGAGTGCTTTTTGTTCTTTGTTCAATGCAAACTTCGATACCTTGCAAATCACGGACCAACTCGTTTACTAAATCTCTGGAAAAGCGATTTAGTAAACAATCGCCGTATGCTTATAGCACGATTGAATTTCGGCGGTCAAGCACTTAACGTGGCACACGATTCGTCGCAGCTTATCTATTTTTATCTATATTTAATCTATGGAAATGCAGAGGTGAGTATGAAAAACGATAGGTCAGTTAACGCCTTTGTTTACCCTTGACTCGTTGCCCGTTCGGAGCCGGACCTGTGGTTTCCCGTATCACCAGTTGGGGTTCCACGGTGTGCTTGTCGCGAAGTTCGGAACCTGGGCGGTTGATCCGCTTCAGGAGGATTTCGGCGGCGGCTCGTCCCATTTCGCGCAAAGGCTGGCGCACGGTGGTTAAGGCGGGATTCTGGAAAGCGGCGCTTTGGATGTCGTCAAATCCGATGACGGAGACATCTTCGGGAACGTGCAGGCCCGCCTCGCGCAAGGCGCGAATCGCGCCCATGGCAGAAATATCGTTGAACGAGAAGAGAGCGGAGAACGCTTCTCCCGAGGCCAACAACATTTTGGTGGCCATGTATCCGAGTTGAGGAGACGGCGAATCGCCCTCGAGTTGCGTTACCAGGCGGGGATTGATGGTCAAACCAAGATGCTCGGCAACGCGCTCGATGTTCGACCATCGCACTTCCGTGTCGGAACTGAATTCCTGTCCCTTGATGAATGCAATTTGGCGGTGGCCGAGGTGAAACAGGTGCTTTAATGCTACCTCGGCGGCACGCTGGTGGTTGAGCACAATGTTGGTTACGCCCTTCACGTCGTTGTGTCCGGACACGGTGACGACGGGCACGGAAAGATTCAGGTGCCAGGGGGTATCCACGGCGATCAGGCCGTCTACCGCTCGTTCCAGGAACATCCGTGGGTATTCGTCGATGAGATCGGCGCGGTGGCGGTGGCTGGCGACAAAGTAGAAGTAGCCCTCTTGCAAAAGATAGTCTTCGACGCCGCTCATGACGGATGCGGAGTAGCCGTCACTCACTTCGGGGACGATGACTCCGATGGTGAAGCTGCGCTGGGTGCGTAACGAGCGCGCAAAGAAATTGGGACGATACTTGAATTTGCGGGCGGCGGCGAAGATTCGGTCCTTGGTATCCTGCGGGATGGAGTCGGCTACGCTTGATCGATTGATGACGAGGGAGACGGTGGCGGGCGAAAGGTCGAGGTGCTCGGCGAGCTTTTTCAGGCTCATCGGCTTGCGGGCGGCGTGCCCGGCACCATCGCTGCCTGCGCTGCCTGGTTTGGACTTCTTCGTGGCCACGGAGCGCAGTCTCGCATAAGGAAATCGCGGGGGCAAGCGGAGATATCGATCCGGCTGCTTCTCTACTTTTTTCTCTACTATCTTCATTTACTTTCTTTTCTGCTATTGACATCGGCGGGAAAAACGTATTTCATACAGACCGTCGACATTCTACTAACGCGATTTAGTTGAGTACAAAATCGTTATTTTGAGTGAGGTGCTGCTCCATGTGGTTCCCGGTGCGAGGCGTACTGCTGCTCTCGGTGTTTCTTGCGGCATTGGGGAGTGCATCGCTACGGCTGTCGGCTCAAGCGGTGGCGGCGGCTTCGGCAGAACCTTCGGCGCAGACTTCGGGGGCAATCGGGCACAGCGCGAGCGGAATCGGCATCGCGGATCCGAAACTTGATGCGCGGGTTGAGTCTCTCCTCCACGGCATGACATTGGAAGAAAAAATTGGACAGCTGGTGCAATACTCCGCCGGCCAGGCGACAGGACCAGGGACCGGACGAACTGACTACAAGGACATGATTGCCCGGGGACAGATTGGGGCGCTGCTGAATGTCGTTGACACTCCGCTGCTCAACGAGTATCAGCACATTGCGGTCGAGAAGTCGCGATTGCATATTCCGCTGCTGTTCGGGCTCGACGTGATTCATGGATTCCGGACAGAGTTCCCGATTCCGCTGGGAATGGCTTCCACCTGGGATCCGGCATTGGTCGAGAAGGCGTCTCATGTGGCGGCCTTCGAGGCTTCCGCCATCGGCATTCGGTGGACGTTTTCTCCGATGGTGGACATCGCGCGAGATGCCCGCTGGGGGCGCATCGCGGAAGGCGCAGGAGAAGACCCGTATCTGGGATCAGCGATGGCTGCGGCGTACGTGCGCGGCTACCAGGGTTCGCGTCTGGATGCGCCGGACACGATGGCGGCGTGCGCCAAGCACTTCGTGGGCTACGGTGCGGCGGAGGCTGGCCGGGATTACAACACGACCGAGATTTCCGAGCACACACTGCGTCAGTTTTATCTGCCTCCATTTCATGCGGCGGCGGATGCGGGTACGGCGACTCTGATGAGCGCGTTTAACCCGCTCAACGCGGTGCCGTCTTCGGCGAATCCTTTTACGCTTACGCAGGTGCTGCGGAAAGAGTGGGGATTTAGAGGGATGGTCGTCAGCGATTGGAATTCGATCGGCGAACTGGTGGCGCATGGTATTGCCGCCGACGCCGCCACTGCGGCGCGCAAGGCGTTTCTTGCCGGCGTCGATATGGATATGACGAGCAGCTTTTACCACGATCAGCTTGCAAAACTCGTGCATTCGGGCGCGGTGCCGGCATCAACAATTGACGAGAGCGTGCGGCGGGTGTTGCGCGTGAAGTTGGCGCTCGGGCTTTTCGAACATCCATATGTTGACGGAGGACGGGCCAAACAGGCGTTCTTTCTGCCGGAGAGCCTACAGTTGGCGCAAACCATTGCGGAGCGCTCTTTTGTGCTGCTGAAGAATGTTCCGGTGGCGGATGGCGGGCCTCTGCTTCCGATCTCGAAGGACGTGAAGAGGGTAGCGGTCATCGGGCCGCTCGCTGACAATCCTTCCGACCCGGAGGGTGTGAACGCGGCCACGGCGGCGAAGAGTGGAGCGTTATCTTTTCCTGGCGAGTTAGCGCGGCGCTTCGGCGAAAGCAATGTGTTGCGCTCCAAGGGAGTCGGGATTCTCGGAGGCAGCGACGAGGAGATCGCTGCGGCAGTCGCGGCGGCCAAGCGCGCTGATCTGGCGATTCTAACTCTCGGTGAGGCTCCGGATATGAGCGGGGAGGCAGCCTCTCGTTCGAATCTCGGCCTGCCTGGGCGCCAGCAGGAATTGCTCGAAGCCATCGTCAAGACGGGAAAACCGGTCGTGCTTATTCTCTTCAGCGGGCGTCCGCTCACGGTGCCATGGGCATTTGAGTATGTGCCGGCGGTGCTGGCGGCATGGTTTCCTGGAACTGAGACCGGACCGGCGTTGGCTCGGACGCTGTTTGGTGAATCCAATCCCAGCGGCAAACTGGTTGTTAGTTGGCCGCGCAGCGTCGGACAAGAACCGCTTTATTACAACGCGCTGAGCACCGGAAGGCCGCCGGGGAAGATCGATCTGACACGTCCGCCAACAGATGTGGAATCGAAGTACGTTTCGCGCTACATCGATGAGCAAAACTCGCCGCAGTTTCCCTTCGGCTACGGAGGCTCTTACACCACCTTCGGATATGGGCCGACTGAAATCAGCAAGACTCAACTCAGGGCCGAGGAGTTGAATCAGAGCTTGAGCGGCAAGACGGTTGCGCGAGACACGCTGACCGTCGAGGCCATCGTCTCGAACACGGGCTCGCGGGCAGGCGAAGAGTTGGTTCAACTCTATATCCGTCTGCAAGGGACCAGCACCGCTCAGCCGGTTCGCGCGCTGAAGGGGTTTCAGCGGATCACGTTAGCGCCCGGAGAGACGAAGAAAGTTATGTTCCATTTGGAACCGGACGCGTTCGCGCTCTGGAATGACCGCAATCAATTCGCGGTTGAGCCGGCTAAGGTCACCGTTTGGATCAGTCCGGATTCCGCCAGCGGTTCGGATGCGAAGCTGGAAATCATACCTTAGAGAATCCCGGGGAGAATCTGGAAAAGAGGAACTCTATGAGACGCCCCATTTCACCTCGGCGTTGGGCTCGAGTTGGCGTTTTTCGCTGCTTTGGGTTGGGCGCAAACTTCAGCCGAAAGAGTGGTTATCAATGCGCGTGCGCCGGGACGCCCGGTTCAAATGGTTCCAGGGACAAAAAAGCCCTGAAAGATCTGAACGACGCGGGCGTCTCGATCTTTTGATAGGCGGACGGGTTTGGGCGTTCCGAGCGGCGAGCGTGTAGCCCCACCGACTTGGAGATGGGCGGGCGTGCACGGGTGCACGTCAGTATGGCAGCTGGATGCGATAGAGATTGCGGCGGGTGGTCTGGCGAGTGTAGGCGTAGAGGGAGGGGCTTACGGCCGAGTGCACGACCTGGGGGATTGCCGTAATGGTTTTCGCGTTCGCCTCGTGCTCAATTCGCGCGAAGTCCCCGGGAGATATTTTCGGAAGGCCCGAGTCATGCACCACGGGCAGCGCGTAGCTGCTCTCATGCAATTGTGGAATGTATACGTATACGAACTTTCCGGCAGTATCCCAATGGAAGTAGCAGTAATCAAGGCACAGGGTCACGGCTTCGCTGCCATCCACGGCAAGTGCTCTGACTGCAACTGTGTGCTCCTGATCGGGGTTTGGGGATGCGGCAACGATCCAATGGCCGTCCGGCGACACGGTGAGGACATCCAGAACGCGTTCTGAGGCTAACTTGCGGCGGCCGGACCCATCGCTTTTCATGCGATAGAGATAATTCGAACCGCCTTCGGCCGCGCGAAAAAGAAGATCGCCATCCGGCAGGAAAAATGGAGAATCCTCAATTCCGACCGAGGAGATGCGCACCGGAGAGGATCGGCGGTTGGTGGGCGCGACCCACAAACCGTTATGGCCGCTCTGGTCTTTCATCGTAAACGCAACTTGCTTTCCATCCCTGGAAATGGCGTACGGATGAGTCGAGCCATATTGCAACATGCTGCCGCTTCCCATGGAATAACCCGGCAGGAGCCTCTCAGTTTTTCCGTCCCTCAGATTTTTGACCCACAGTTCGAATTCGAAACTCTGGCCGTTGGTCATCAGGAAGTAGAGGCTATTTCCATCGGAAGAAAAGGCAGGTGCGATCGCACTCCCCTCCGAAGAAACCTGGTGATCGCCGTCTTTGTCGTGGAACCACACGGTGCTGTCCTCGGTACCGACGGCCGTAATGAGCGACTTGCCGTCAGGGGCCATGGCAATACCCTCTTGCGAGGTGGGGCCGGAGGTGAGTTGCTCGGGCTCACCGCCAGGAAAACGCTGCCGCCAGAGATGAAATTTGTCAGTTCTGGCGGCAAGGTACACCCACTTACCGTCCGGAGACCAGGAGCCGGAAATGCACGAACCGCTGGGAGGGCCAACGACCTGTGGGTCGCCTGCGCCCTGGAACGGAACCACCCGGCAGGGCAAAATCTGGCCATGATTATCCATCTCAACAATAAGCACCCAGCGTCGATCCGGGGAAAGAAATGAGTGATGGGCCATGCTGCGCTGACCGGGAGGCACATAGATGTCGCGGCTATGGCCGCGGCTTTCGTCGGTGGTGACCAGCACCATGTGCAGCCCTTCTTTGATTTCAGAGAACATCAGGCGCTTGCCATCTTCGATCCAGCTCAATGACGAAGCATTCGGAAATAAGATGTGGGGCTCGCCACCCAGGACCGGGACTTCCCACACCTCCCAAGTGTCGGTTGTGCCGTATGCAATGCGGGAGCCATCGGGAGAAAAGACCGGTCGCATTTTTTTCTTCGAGTCGTGCGTAAGCTGGACCGGCTGGCCATCGGGGAGAAACTTTACGTAAATTTGCCCCAGGCCGAAGAATGAATTACTTCCCCGGATGAACGCGAGCATGCGGCCGTCCGGAGATAGAGCCGGATACACAGCAGAGTC
>Ga0210410_10002945_pt1 | contig 15186 bp, 10 predicted proteins | sample IncBWC4MmetaG_FD_161058 | JGI IMG/M metagenome (GOLD analysis project Ga0210410, IMG submission 161058) | Forest soil microbial communities from Barre Woods Harvard Forest LTER site, Petersham, Massachusetts, United States - Inc-BW-C-4-M | ecosystem: Environmental > Terrestrial > Soil >... | reverse complement strand
GGCTCCCGATTTGGTCCAACCTCTATTCCAATTGCCTCTGTAAGCCGGAAGCAGCACGCCTCTGCGATCCCAATGGATTAGGTCGTGCGAAGTAGCCAGGCAAAGCTGCGCGTCTTTTTTGTTGTAACCCGTGTAGGTCAGGTAGTACGTGTCGCTGAATTTTTGGAGCCGCGGGTCTTCCACGCCTCCGTCTTTTTCATAGTCCGTTTCGGGGGAGAGCACCGGTTCCGGGCGGCGTGTGAAATGAATTCCATCCGCGCTCTCCGCATAGCCCAAACGGGACGTGCCCGCTCTATCCTGGGCGCGATAGAGCATCAGAAATTTTCCGTTGTATTCCACGACCGCAGGATTGAACGTACCCGCGGACTCCCAGCCGTCGCCCTGAGGTGAGAGGATCGGTGTGTCCGACGCTCGGCGCCACGGACTGAACGGCCATTTCTGCGCGGCAATTGCAGCTGTGCCAACCGTTACACAGAGCAGGAACACCGCACGAGCGGCCTTGCTCCTCATCTGCTCACGACCTTATCTGCCGCTGCTCAGCTCTTTGCTTTCGCTTTTTCCTGTTTTTCGTCAAAGCGCACCGACCGCACAATGCCTTCGCCTTCTTTAACATAAATCAACTGATTGGGCTTCACATCCTTCAGCGTATCGACTTGTCCGCTGGGCCAGCGAATCTCGAGGAGGTCGACCTCATCCGCTTTGCCCAAGCCGAAGTGAACGCGCAGGTCGTTTTGGGAAATGTAGCTGCCGCCGCTGCGCACCTCATCGATCTGCTGGTGCGGCTTCGGTTCATCGGGGGGATGTGTCACGCAGCGCAAGCGCGCGCCGATTCCGCTGCGATTGGATTTGGTGCCGATGGTGCGCACCTTGATCCAATTGCGCCCGCTCGCGGAATCGCAACGCAGTAATTGCGGATAATCATTTACGGTGTTCACAACAACGTCGATGTCACCGTCGTTGTCGAAGTCGCCGAAGGCGCAGCCGCGCGAGGCGACCGGAACCGTGATGCCAGGTCCGGCTTGCATGGATACGTCATCGAAGTGTCCGTTGCGCTGGTTCTTGTAGAGCAGCTTTTGCTGCGGGTAACCGGCTTCCGTCTTGAGCTGCTCCACTTCCGGATACACGTGCCCGTTGCAAATCAGAATGTCCGGCCAACCATCATTGTCCATATCAAAAAAGCCGCATCCCCAGCCGAGAAATTGCGTGTGGCGCCCGAGTCCGGCGGCGAAGGTCGCATCCTCGAAGGTGGCACCGCCGATGTTGTGGTAGAGAGACGGCGTGTCCCCCGCGAAATTTGTTTTGACGATGTCCAGATTTCCGTCGAGATCGTAATCGGCGGCGGAAATGCCCATTCCCGCTTGCGGCTTGCCATCGGCGCTGAGCGCGCAACCCGCTTCCATCGCGATGTCCACAAACTTTCCGTTCTTCTTGTTCTGATAAAGCGCGCTGGCCGTCGAGTCGTTCGCTACATAAATGTCCGGCCAGCCGTCATTGTCGAAGTCCGCGGTAAGCACGCCGAGACCATACGTGCCGTTCGCTTCGAGAATGCCAGCTTGTTCGGTCACATCGGTAAACGTGCCATCACCATTGTTCCGGTACAAAATATTCTTGCCGCCGTTCAATCCTGGCGGACCACATGCCACCATCACTCCTTTGTAAAGACAGGGGCCGGACTCCGGCACCGGCGCCGTCGCAAGATTTAGGTCGATGTAGTTGGCGACGAACAGGTCCAGATGACCGTCGCGGTCGTAATCGAGAAATGCGCAGCCCGTATTCCAACGCTTGCCGTTTCCTCCGACTCCAGCCTTTTCGGTCACGTCCGTAAACGTTCCGTTTCCGTTGTTGTGATACAGAACATTTTTCCCGAAGTACGTGACGAACAGATCCTCGTAGCCGTCGTTGTCGTAATCCCCGATGCAGACGCCCTGCCCCCATCCGGAATGCAGCAGGCCGGCCTGCGCGGTGACGTCCGTGAACGAACCGTCGCGATTATTCTTGAACAGATGGGAAGTAGGAGCTTGCCCGGCGGGGAAACCTTCGAGTCGAGATCCGTTCACCAGGAAAATATCGAGCCAGCCGTCGTTGTCGTAATCGTAGAAAGCCACGCCACAGCCGGTCGTCTCTAACAGATACTTATTCTTGTGCTCGCCGCCAAAAATCGTCTTTACGTTAAGCCCTGATTCCCGGGCCACATTTACAAAACTAACGTCCAGTCCGCCGGACGGCGCCGACGCAGATTTTTGCGTGGCGACAGCATGCCCATTCTTTCCCCATGCCGGCCGAATCATCGACAGAAGGTTTTCCAGCGAGAACACCAACGCTGAACGACTTAGAGACCGAAGGAATGTACGTCGCGAAGAGAACAAACGTGATACCTTCCCGCACTGAGCGTGCTAAAATCCGCGCCTCAATCTTAACGTAAGCGCGTCGCGATTCTGTAATCCAAAGCATCGTTTTAAAACTTTTTGTCTCGTAGAGCGCAAAAAAGAGCCATGGTCACTGAGCTATTATCCCCACGACGAATCTGCTGCTTGCTGTGCCTGCTGTTCGCCTCGCTGATTCCAGTGACTTTACTCGCCACTCCTGCGGAAGAATGCACACATGCGGTGGAGCTGTCGCGTCCCGTGCGACCTTGGGAATTTCTGAGCGCGGTGGGCACCCGCGCCGGCCTTTTCGGCAATGAGTCAGGCCGCATGGAAGCTTGGGTATACCCGCTGAAATTGTTACGTGATTTTCACCTGCAGTTTGAGACGGAAGGACGTGCGCTCCCCGCCGAAACTCTCGCGCGCACCATCATCACCCGTCCGGAGTCCAGCACCATCGTGTACACCGGCGACACTTTTTCGGTTCGCGAGACATTCTTTGTCCCCGTAAATGAGCCTGGCGCAATTATTTCGCTCGAGATCGAAACTGAATTTCCGCTAGAAATCGAAGCCGGCTTCTTGCGCGATTTTCAGCTTGAGTGGCCGGGCGCCCTCGGCGGCACGTACTCTTTCTGGGACAAGGACCAGCGCGCGTTTTATCTCGGCGAGGAAACCAAGAAGTTCGCTGCGTTCGTGGGCTCGCCCACGGCCACCGAGGACCGTCGGGAATACCAGACAAACTACTCCGAATCATCGGTGACTTCGTTTCGGCTGGGAGTGACAAACAAGGGCAAAGACACCAAGCTCATCGTAATCGCCGCGTCACTTGATGGCCGTCCGCAAGCGGAGGCAGCCTACAAGAAATTAACGGCTGGCTATGCCGACCTGTTGCGGGCTTCGACGGACTACTACAAGAAATATTTGAACGATACGGTCAGCGTCGAACTGCCGGACGCGCAAATACAACAAGCTTACGACTGGTCGCGCGTGAGCATGGTCCAGGGAGTTGTGAATAATCCTTTTCTCGGCACGGGATTGGTGGCCGGCTATCGCACATCGGGTGAAAGCCAGCGCCCCGGATTCGCCTGGTTTTTCGGACGCGATTCGTTTTGGACGTCGCTCGCGCTCAATGCCACCGGCGACTTCGCCACCACGCGCACGGCGTTGCAGTTCATCAGCAAGTATCAGCGCGAAGACGGCAAGATGCCACATGAAATCGCGCAAGCTGCGAACTTCGTTCCGTGGTTCAAAGATTTTCCGTATGGCTACGCCTCCGCCGACGCGACGCCGCTCTACATCATCGCCATGAACGACTATGTGACCGAAAGTGGAGACGTTGCCTTCGCGAAAGAAAAGTGGGACAGCGTCTGGAAGGCCTACGAATTCCTGCGCTCGACTTATGAAGAGCAGGGCTTCCCCAAAAATTTCGGCATCGGCCACGGCTGGGTGGAGGCGGGCCGCTGCTTCCCGTCAAGTCCGAGTTTTATCAGAGCGGCCTGGGCGTTGAGGCCTTGCGCGCACTTTCCAACCTCGCGCATTTGACCGGTCAAGACGCGCGCGCCTCCGAGCTTTCTCAAGAATTCGAGAAACAAGCGCCTAAGCTGAACAATACATTTTGGCTCGCGGATAAACAGCGGTACGCCTTCGCCCTCGGGACAGACGGCAAACCGATTGACGAACCCAGTGTGCTCGCAACGGTTCCGATGTGGTTCGGTTTGCCCGCCCAGAAAAATGCGAGCGCCATGATCACGCAGCTCGCCGACCTGGGCCACCAGACCGATTGGGGCATGCGCATCATCTCCAACCGCTCGCCGAAATTCAGCGGCGGCGGCTACCACTACGGTTCCGTCTGGCCACTTTTCACGGGCTGGGCCAGCGTCGGCGAGTATCGATATCATCGTCCGCAGCCAGCGTACGAGAATCTTCGCGCCAACGCGCTTCTGGCGCTGGACGGCTCGCTCGGCCACGTGACCGAAGTTCTCTCCGGCGACTACTATCAGCCGCTCTCGACGAGTTCGCCGCACCAGATCTGGTCCGCCGCAATGGTCGTAAGTCCGTTGCTCCGCGGCATGTTCGGGCTCTCGGTGGACGCGAAGGCTGCAACACTCACTTTCGCCCCGCATTTGCCCGCGGATTGGAACGCGCTCGAGATCGACAATCTACGCGTCGGCGAAAACAAAGTAGAGCTGAATTTAACGAGAACCGCGGAAGGAATTTTCCTGGAAGCGACACGGACGGCGGGCACCGGCGAGTCCACCATCGAATTCCGGCCGGCCATCAGCTTGCGTGCAACGGTGCAAAAAGCCGAGTTGAATGGCAAGCCACTGCCCTTCCGCGTGGAAACAAACGACGAAGATCAACACGTGCTCGTGAAGTTCCCCGTCGCCGAAGGACAAAAATTCGTTCGTATTATCGTCAGCAACGATTTCGCAGTCACGCCAATAACAGCACTACCCGCGCTCGGGAGCCCAAACACCGGCGTGCGCATACTGTCTGAGGCTTGGTCGCCGTCTCACGACCAGCTCACCATGGAAATTTCCGGGGCTGTAGGCGCTCGCTACGAACTAAAAGTCTGGAACGCGCAGCAGGTTGAGCGCGTTGAGGGCGCCGAGCTAAAGAAAAAGCCCGAAGGTGCAACTCTCTTGCTGCAAATCCCCAGCAATGGTTCGGAAGCCTACGCGCACAGCAAGATCGTCATCCATTTCTCCAACGCGCAAAGCAGAACAAAGCGCCGATAAGATCGGTATTCTCAATGCCGATGGAGCCTCGCAAACGCAGCAAGCTCGATCTCAGCGGTCGTCAGCTAACTGCGGTGCCACCCTATACCTGGCGAAACAGATCGCTGCACGTCCTCAACTTGTATCGCAACAAGCTGAAGATCCTGCCGACGGACATCGCACAACTCTCGAGTTTGCAGGTGCTCATTGTCGCGAGCAACCAGTTGCGCGCGCTTCCGGAGGAGCTCGGCGCCTTAAGCAACTTGAGAATGCTGGACGCCGGACACAATCGGATCGCCGACCTGCCACGCTCATTCGCGAAACTCACGAAGCTCACCGATTATCTCTACCTGCACGACAATCGCTTACGGGCTCTCAGCGACGCCGTTTTCGAGAGCTTTATCCATTTGCGTTACCTCAATCTCGGCGACAATCCGCTCAGTGACCTTCCGGCTTCTATAGGTGCGCTCGCCAACCTGGAAGAGCTCCGCCTCGAAAACATCGGCCTGGAAACGCTGCCCCGTTTTATCGCGAATCTCACCGCGCTCGACGAACTGACCCTGCGCAACAATCGCCTGGCCTCGCTACACAATGCGTTCGAGAAGCTCCGCAACTTGCGCCATTTGGACTTGCGTGGGAACCGGTTTACCCGCGTTCCAAACGTCCTTAGAAATCTCACGAAGCTCCAGAAACTTGATCTGCGCTGGAATGAGATCCGTGCACGTCCCGCGTGGCTACAGGAACTAGGCGCTCGCGGCTGCCGCGTGCTCCTGTAAAGCGACTCTGCCAGCCACCCGAACGATTACTTGCCTCCCGCCGCCTCTTCCTGGGGTAGCAGCGCTTGCCGGGGTACCTTCGCGTCGAAAACTAAATTGAAGAACCCGACCATCATCTCGTCCCAGTTCTGTTGGCCCCAAATAACCGTCTTCGTCGCATCGGGGTTTTCCGGATTGTTCGGCGAGTTATCGAAATGCGCGGTGCATTCGATTTTTGTACCCTTCGGAAGCGCTATCGGCTCAGCCAGGTTATACCAGAGCTGCCAGCGCCAGTTATACGCGGGCACCCGCAAAATCGTGCGCGTTTCGCCGTTTGGAAAAACCAGCCGGTACTCGAAATCTTTGCCGCGCATGTGCATATGCGGATGAAGGCTCGCAAGCTTCACGTCCCGAAGCACCTCAAAGGAGGCGTCGACACGGTGATTTGGATCACCCGGCGGAATCTTGAATGTTCCGTTGCTCGCCGACAAAGTCAGCACACGTTCTTTCGGCGGCTCCTTGGCGAAGACGATTCCGACCCTTGTGCGGTCAGTCGCCGCCTTCCCCGTCGGCGTGTAGTGCACCTCCAGGACAATATCCGAGCCGGCCTTGATCAATTTTGCCTGGCCCGCACTCAATATCTCAGCAGGCTGTCCCGGCGCGTAGCCCACAAGGAAGTCGCTGGGCAGCGCACTGCGATCCGTCTTTTCGTCGGATTTCGGTGGCGGAGCTTCGAAGAAAACTCCTGTTTTCTGATCCTTGAAGTAGTTCGATCCCGGCTCCCGAACATACGCAATGATGTGGTGCACCACAGAGCGTTCGGTCGGCCGCGCCTCCGCCATTTGTACCCACTTGTCCTCCGTGAAGCCGGTCGGAAAAATCACGTACTGATACTCAACCATTCCCGACGCCGGCACCGCGAAAGGTCTCGGCAATTCAAAGATCTTGTCGGGTTTAGGAATTCCCCAGCCTTCCACGAAGCTCGCTGGAACGGGCGCATCCTTGGGATCACCTTCCGGCGCACCCGCGTTGGCCCACGCCACCAAAGTGCTGATCTCCTTTGCCGTTAACGCACGAGTGTTCGAGAAATGCCCATAGCTCGGATCGGCGAACCAGGGCGGCATAATTCTTTGTTGCACTACGAGTTTGATGCTCGAGGCCCACGGACGAACTTGCTCATACGTCATCAAGGGAAAAGGTGCAGCCTCCCCGGCGCGGTGACACGTTTGGCAGTTCTTCTGGAGGATCGGAGCAACGTCTTTTGTAAACGTCGGGGGCGTCATGCTGCCCATTTGCCCGAGCACTCGAGCATTCCAGCAAAGTTCAAGAACAAGAATGAGAAGAATTCGTGGAATCATTTTTCGCATCCACTCCCCCCGCTCGCTCTATCGCGTTTTTATGCGACGCAGTCTAGCACAGCCGCTCCTAGCGCTCGCTACGCTGCTTTTATTGACAACAACCCGATCTAACGGTAGCTTTTGAAACTCCTCTCATTTGGGATGGTCATGTGTTTTGACACCGACCATTGAGTCATCTTTTATTACTCCCAAAAGGGGACGCATCACCCCGGCTCAGAACTTTCAGTTCACATCGTATTCGGCATCCGGCACATTTCGTGTCGAAAAAAATTTCACCCACCCGCCGCATGAGGCGGCGCATCTAAGACGTGTCGCAATGCCGCGGGCGTTCGTCCCGCTCAGGAGCTAACGTGACTCAGGCGAAAACCCAAGTAGACCTGGACCAACTCAGCATCAATACCATTCGCACCTTAGCTATCGACGCCGTACAGCAGGCCAACTCCGGCCACCCCGGGGCGCCAATGGGGCTTGCGCCGGTCGCTTACGAGTTGTGGCAGCGATTTCTTCGCTATGACCCCGCCGATCCGCTTTGGCCCAATCGCGACCGCTTCGTTCTATCCAATGGCCACGCTTCCATGCTGCTCTACGCGATGCTGCATCTCACCGGCGTCCGCGATGTCTCCCCGGACGGCAAAGTCCTCGACAAACCTTCGCTCCCGATGGAAGAGATCAAGCGTTTTCGCCAGCTCGACAGCAAAACTCCCGGCCATCCGGAATCGCACATCACCGCCGGCGTCGAAACCACCACGGGGCCGCTCGGCCAAGGCTGCGGAAACAGTGTGGGCATGGCTATTGCCGGCAAATGGTTGGGCGCGAATTACAATCGCCCCGGCCTCGAGATTTTCAACTACAACGTTTACACCATGTGTGGCGACGGCGACTTGATGGAAGGCGTAGCCTGCGAGGCCGCGTCTCTCGCCGGTCATCTCGCGCTATCCAATCTATGCTGGATCTACGACCACAACCACGTGACGTTGGATGGTCCCGCGGATTGGTCTTTCAGCGAAGACGTGATGACTCGTTTCGTCGGCCTCGGGTGGAACGTCACGCGCGTCGCAGATGCTAATGACCTTCAAATGCTGGATCGCGCCTATCAAACATTCCTGAAAACGACCGACCGCCCAACACTGATCGTGGTCGATAGCCACATCGGATACGGCTCGCCTAATAAACAAGATACTTCCGACGCGCACGGCGAACCCCTCGGCGAAGCGGAAGTCAAACTCGTGAAACGAAATTACGGATGGCCCGAAGACGCAAAGTTTTTCGTTCCGGATGGCGTCTACGATCACTTCAAGAACGGCATAGGCAAGCGCGGTGCGGAAGCTCGTTCCACGTGGAACACCAAATTTGCCGAGTACAAAAAGCAGTTTCCGGACCTCGCCGATCAGCTCCAGCGCATTCAGAATTTTCAATTGCCCGATGCTTGGGACAAAGATCTGCCCAACTTCCCCGCCGATCCGAAGGGCATGGCCACTCGCGAATCCTCGGGCAAAGTGCTGAACGCATTAGCGAAAAATATTCCATGGCTGCTCGGCGGCTCGGCCGATCTCGCGCATTCCAACAAGACCAATCTCACCTTTGAAGGCGCCGGCGACTTCTACGCCAACCAATATAAAGGCCGCAATCTACATTTCGGCGTGCGCGAACACGCTATGGGTGCCACCGTCAACGGCTTGAACGTTTCTCGCTTGCGCGCCTACGGTGCCACCTTTTTCAATTTCAGCGACTACATGAAACCCGCCATGCGCCTCGCCGCGCTCATGGAAGCGCCCTCCATCTTTATCTTCACCCACGATTCCATCGGACTCGGTGAAGACGGCCCCACACATCAACCCATCGAGCAGCTCGCTGGGTTGCGTGCCATGCCCAACATGATCGTGCTGCGCCCCGGCGATGCCAACGAAGTCGTGGAAGCCTACAAGGTGCTCATCCAGCTTCGGCACAGCCCGGTGACTCTGGTGCTGACCCGCCAGGCCCTCCCGACCTTCGACCGCACCAAATACGCGCCGGCCTCCGGTGTAGCCAAGGGCGCCTACGTTCTTGCCGACGCCGCGAACGGCAAGCCCGATGTAATTCTCATGGGCTCCGGCAGCGAGGTTCAGCTCTGCGTCGCCGCTTATGAGACGCTGAAAGCGGAAGGCATTAATGCCCGTGTCGTAAGCATGCCCTCCTGGGAACTCTTCGAAAAGCAGGATGCCGCGTATCGCGACAGCGTGCTTCCTCCTAATATTCCGGCGCGCGTCTCCGTCGAAATGGCTGCGACCACTGGTTGGGAACGCTATGTCGGGCCCAAAGGCAAAGCGATAGGCATGCACACGTTTGGCGCTTCCGCACCTATTAAGGACTTGCTTAAGAAATTCGGCTTCCTGCCAGAGCGCGTCGTGGCGGCCGCAAAAGAAGTCCTCGGAAAGTGAGCAATCGATGAAACTCGTTATTGGCTCCGATCATGCCGGCTTTCAATTGAAGGTCGCGATCGGCGATTTGTTACGTTCCCTGGGCCACGAGGTATTAGATGTCGGCGCGTTCAACGAGAATCCCTCGGACTACCCGGATTTCGCCGAAGCCGTAGGCCGCGCCGTGGTCGACAAAAAAGCCGAGCGCGGGATTCTCATCTGCGGCAGCGGCGTGGGCGCCAGCGTCGCCGCCAACAAAATTCCCGGCATCCGCGCTGGCATGTGCCACGACACCTATTCCGCGCATCAAGGAGTGGAGCACGACGACATTAACATCCTCGTGCTAGGCTCCCGCGTGGTTGGCGTTATGCTCGCAGAGGACCTGGTTAAAGCGTTTTTAGGCGCAAAATTTACTCACGAAGAGCGCCACGTACGCCGCCTCGGCAAAGTAAAGGCCATCGAAGCTAAGTATTGCGGCGGAGGAAAAGTAGCGAACGCCTAATCGGCATTTCTCTCAACGAGACCTCTTGCCGCAGTTAGCTTGTACATCCAGGCTCACTCTCACGGCGTACAATATAGTTTGCGGAGCCTGCAACAAAGGAGAACGTCATGACAACTACAACGACGCTTCCGAATGTCGGAGCTAAGGGGGTGAACCCTTTAAAGGCATTGCTGCAATTCGGGCAATCCCCCTGGATGGACTACATCCGCCGAGACCTGCTGACCAGCGGCACCCTACAGAAAATGATTCAGGAAGACGGCCTGATGGGAATGACCTCGAATCCCACCATTTTTGAAAAAGCGATTACCGGCAGCAAAGACTACGCGGACATTCTGGAGTCGCCCGAAGCAAAGAAGCTCGACGCCAAGGGCGTCTACGAAAAAATTGCCATTCGCGATGTGCAAGACGCGGCGGACATTTTCAAGGGCGTGTATCAACAAACCAAGCGCCGCGACGGCTATGTCAGTCTGGAAGTCTCGCCGCTGCTCGCCAACGATACTCAGGGCACGATCGACGAAGCCCGCCGCCTCTGGAAAAGCGTCGGCCGCGAGAATGTAATGATTAAGGTCCCCGGCACGAAGGAAGGTCTGCCGGCCATTCGCCAACTGCTCGAAGACGGAATCAACATCAACATCACGCTCTTGTTCGCGCAATCTGTCTACGAGCAAGTGGCGGAAATCTTTATCTCGGCCTTGGAAGCTCGTGCGAAAAAAGGGCACGACATCAATCATATCGCCAGCGTCGCCAGCTTCTTCGTGAGCCGCATCGACAGCATGATCGACGCCCAGATCGACGCCAAGCTCAAGACCGAATCAGATGCCGGCAAACGCGCCCTCCTCACTAGCTTGCAAGGCAAAATCGCCATAGCCAATGCCAAGCTGACCTATCGCAAGTACCAGGAAATCTACGGCACTCCGCGCTGGAAAGCGCTCGCCGCCAAAGGTGCGCAGACGCAGCGCCTGCTCTGGGCCAGCACCAGCACAAAAAATCCCAAGTATCGCGACGTCATGTACGTAGAGGAGCTGATCGGCCCGGATACCGTGGACACCATTCCGCCGGCTACGTTCGACGCCTTTCGCGATCACGGTCGCGTCCGCCCTAGCTTGACGGAAAACGTCGACGAAGCCGCCAAAGTGATGGCTTCGCTCGAAAAGGCCGGCATCTCCATGAAAGAAGTCACTGAAAAACTCGTGGTCGACGGCGTAAAACTCTTCGCCGACGCGTTCAAGCAACTCCTGGAGGCGACCGGCAAGACCGCTGGCGTACGGACGTGAGCCTCAATTCCCAGCTCTACATGCTCCCAGAAAAGCTGGAAGCTCTCGTCAAAGCTTCGCTGGACGATTGGAAGCAGAATGACAAAGTCCGGCGGCTCTGGCAGCGCGACGCTTCCGTCTGGACCGGCAGCGACGAAGCGCAGTGGCTGGGCTGGCTCGACATCACCGAACAGCAGCTTGCCCAGCTCGATCTCTTCAAGAAAGTCGCCGCCGACATAAAGAAAGCCAAGTTCAAGCACGCGCTACTGCTCGGAATGGGCGGTTCCAGTCTGTGCCCGGAAGTTCTGCGCCTGACCTTCGGCAAGATCAAAGGCTTCCCTGAATTGCATGTGCTCGATTCCACCGATCCCGCGCAGATCAAAGCTATCGAGGCCAAAGTCGATCTCAAGAGCACAATCTGCATCGTCTCGAGCAAATCCGGCAGCACACTGGAACCCAACATCTACAAGCAGTATTTTTTCGAGCGTATAACCAAGAAAGTCGGCCCCAAAGAAGTTGGCAATCGCTTCATCGCTATCACCGATCCCGGCTCCAAGATGCAGCAGGTGGCAGAAGCCGATGAGTTCCGCCACGTCTTCTTCGGGGTCCCCAGCATCGGTGGGCGCTATTCCGCGTTGTCGAATTTCGGAATGATCCCAGGCGCCGTCATGGGCCTCGACATTGCGAAACTCCTGAAGAACACGCAAGAAATGGTGAAGGCCTGCGGCGCTAATGTTGCCGCCGACAAAAATCCCGGCGTACAGCTAGGCGCCATTCTCGGCACCGCCGCAAACGAAGGCCTCGACAAGCTTACGATTATTTCTTCTCCGGGAATCCACGATCTCGGCGCCTGGCTCGAACAACTCATTGCGGAATCAACCGGAAAACAAGGCAAGGGCATCATTCCCGTCGATCGCGAGAAGCTCGCCAAGCCGGAAGCCTACGGAAGCGATCGCGTTTTCGCCTATCTTCGCCTCGAAGCCAAGCCCGACAAGAGGCAAGACGCCGCAATCGCCGCACTCGAAAAGGACGGCCTGCCCGTGGTCCGCATTTCCGTCAAGAACACATACAACCTGGGCCAGGAATTTTTCCGCTGGGAGATCGCCACTGCGGTCGCTGGCTCCATCATCGGCATCGACCCCTTCAATCAGCCCGACGTCGAAGCCAGCAAGATCGAAACCCGTAAACTCACCAGCGAATACGAAAAGACCGGCAAGCTTCCTCCCGAATCCCCATTCCTCGAGACCGAAGGAATCAAGCTCTACGCCGACGAAAAGAACACCGCCGCACTAAAGAATTCCAAGACTCTGGTCGACGCGATGAAATTTCACCTCGACCGCATCAACGCCAACGACTACTTCGGTGTCCTCGCCTACATCACCATGAACCAGCAAAACGAGGACGCGCTCCAGGTGATTCGCCACATGGTCCGCGACGACAAGAAATCCGCCACGGTCCTCGGCTTCGGTCCCCGCTTTTTGCATTCCACCGGTCAAGCCTACAAAGGTGGCCCTAACAGCGGAGTTTTCCTGCAGATTACTTGCGACGATAAAATCGACCTGCCCGTCCCGGGGCAAAAATACACTTTCAGCGTGGTTAAGGCAGCACAAGCGCGCGGCGATTTTGCGGTCCTCTCAGAGCGCGGGCGTCGCGCCCTGCGCGTTCACATCGGAAAAAATGTAAAGGCCGACCTGGTAAAACTCACCAAAGCAACCAAGAAGGCCCTCGCGATGCAAAACTTTTAACAACGAGCACAAAGTTGTAAGGGCCGGGCTTTAGCCCGGCCACCAAAGCAACCTAACGAACAGGAGCAAACCAATGCAGCTCGGCATGATCGGTCTCGGCAGAATGGGCGCCAACATGGCGCGCCGCCTGCAAAAAAATGGTCACCAATGCGTTGTCTACGACCGCAGCGCTGATTCCGTAAAGCAACTCACCGCGGAAGGCTCCATCGGTTCTTCTTCCCTCGACGAGTTCGTACAGAAACTCTCGAAGCCGCGCGCCATCTGGCTCATGGTTCCTGCCGGCGTTGTCGACGCCACGCTGCACGACCTCACTCCGAAGCTCGAATCCGGCGACATCATCATCGATGGCGGCAACTCCTATTACATCGACGACATTCGCCGGGCCAAGGAACTCTCCCCCAAAGGCATTCACTATGTTGACGTCGGCACCAGCGGCGGCGTGTGGGGACTAGAGCGCGGCTATTGCCAGATGATCGGCGGCGAAAACAATACCGTCCGCCATCTCGATCCCATTTTCAAAACGCTCGCGCCCGGACGCGGCAACGCCCCGCGCACTCCCGGCCGCGAAAAAGTCGATGGCACCGCCGAAGAAGGCTACCTGCATTGCGGACCCTCGGGCGCAGGCCATTTCGTGAAAATGGTTCACAACGGAATCGAATACGGCATGATGGCCGCCTATGCGGAGGGTCTGAACATTCTCAAGCACGCCAATGTTGGCAAACAGCATCACGAAACCGACGCGGAAACGACGCCGCTCCGCAATCCCGAACATTACCAATACGATTTCAATCTCGCCGACGTCACCGAAGTCTGGCGCCGCGGCAGTGTCGTCGCCTCCTGGCTCCTGGACCTGACCGCCATTTCGCTTCTCGAGCAACCTTCCCTTGAGCGCTTCTCCGGCCGCGTTTCTGATTCCGGCGAAGGCCGCTGGACGATTATCGCCGGCATCGAGTCCGGCGCGCCCGCTTCCGTACTCACCGAAGCGCTCTACGAGCGGTTCTCCTCCCGAGGTGAAGGCGAATTCGCCGCCAAGCTTTTGTCGGCTATGCGTTTCCAATTTGGCGGTCACGCGGAAAAGAAGGCCTGAACCTAGGATCAATCGCAGCTGGGCGCTCTAAACTCAAACAGGACACCCTCATGAACCACTTGACCTCAAATCCAGTCGCCTCACCCTGCGTCATGGTCATCTTCGGCGCCACCGGCGATCTCACCAAGCGCAAGCTCATCCCCGCGCTTTGCAACCTGGCCGCTGACAATTTGCTCTCCAAGCAGTTCGCCATCATCGGTTTCGCCGGAAACGATTTCACCACTGAAAGTTTTCGCAAGAATCTCTCGGAAGAAATTCCCAAATACTCCACCAGCAAGATCGACCCCGCCGTCTGGTCCTGGTTCGCGGAGCGCATTTACTACGTAAAGGGCGACTTTCAAGATCCCGATGCCTACCAGCGCCTTGCGCGACAAATCGCCGAAGTCGATAAGCAGCACAACACGGGTGGAAATAGCTTTTTCTATCTCGCCGTTGCACCGCGTTTTTTCTCCCCCATCGTGAAGCAGCTCGGCGTAGTCGGCCTGACCAAAGAAGAAAACGGACACTGGGCGCGCGTCATCATTGAAAAGCCCTTCGGCCACGACCTGCAATCCGCGCGCCAGCTCAACGAAGAGCTCAAACGGGTTCTCAGTGAAAATCAGATCTACCGCATCGACCATTACCTGGGCAAAGAAACCGTCCAGAACGTGATGGTCTTTCGCTTCTCCAACAACATCATCGAGCCGCTCTGGAATCGCAACTACGTTGACCACGTGCAAATCACCGCCGCGGAAACGGTCGGCGTCGAACATCGCGGCGGCTTTTACGAAACCGCCGGCGCCCTTCGCGACATGGTACCCAATCATCTCTTCCAGCTCCTCACCATGACCGCCATGGAGCCGCCCATCTCCTTCGACGCCGACGAAGTTCGCAACAAACAGGCTGAAGTCCTGCACGCCATCCAGCCGCTCAGCCCCGAAGACGTGCTCACTTGCATGGTCCGCGGACAATACGGTCCCGGCGTAATCGATGGTGTGCCGGTCGTAGGCTATCGCGATGAGCCCGATGTC
>Ga0210410_10002944_pt1 | contig 15189 bp, 16 predicted proteins | sample IncBWC4MmetaG_FD_161058 | JGI IMG/M metagenome (GOLD analysis project Ga0210410, IMG submission 161058) | Forest soil microbial communities from Barre Woods Harvard Forest LTER site, Petersham, Massachusetts, United States - Inc-BW-C-4-M | ecosystem: Environmental > Terrestrial > Soil >... | reverse complement strand
CTTGAATGCCCGGGAGGCCGGGCTCCCCGGGTACTCATCGAGCACCGGGCGCTGGCCCCGCACCGAGCGGCGCAGGCAGTCGTCGTCGGGGATCTCGCCGGCGTATTCCAGCGTTACGTCAAGAAACCGCGCCGCCACCCGCTCGAAGCGCTGGAAGAGGTCGCGCCCGCCGCCGGGCATGCGAATCTGGTTGGCGAGCACGCGAAAGCGCTGCACGCCGTGAGTGCGGCTCAGGACCTTGATCAGGGCGTAGGCGTCGGTGAGCGAGGCGGGCTCATCGCAGATCACGACGATCACGTGCTGGGCCGCCTGTGAGAACTGCATCACGCTGTGCGAAAGGCCCGCGGCGGTGTCGACGATCAGCACATCGAGGCGGGTCGCGAGCGCGGAGAAGGCCCGCACCAGTCCCAGGTGCTCGGCCGCGCCCAGCTGCGCGAGGTCGGCCGCGCCGGCCGCCGCCGGAATCAGGTGAAAGCCCTGCGGCGCCTCCACCATGATCTCATCGAGCGTCCGCTCGCCCGAGAGCACGTGCGCCAGGGTGTAGCGCGGCGAGAGGCCGAGGAACACGTCGGCATTGGCGAGGCCTAAGTCGCCGTCGAGCAGCACCACGCGGCGGCCGCGCCCGGCGAGTGCGACGGCGAGGTTCACCGCGACGCTGGTCTTGCCGACGCCGCCCTTGCCGCCGGTGATGGCCAGCACCTGTACGGGCTGGGCGAGGCCGTCGAGACGGGTGTTGTGAATCACGCTGAGCTCAGGTGCTGCCATGGTTGGTCCTGCCGAAGCGGCGGCGCAGCAGATCCTCGTCCACCGTGGCCTGCGTCGACTTCGCGAGCTGCACCGCCTGCGAGACCAGCTCGAGCGCACGCGCGGGCTGCAGGTCTTCGGGGACGCGCTGCCCGGCGCTCACGTAGGCCACCGGGAGGCGCGCACGGATCAGTACCGAGAGCACGCCGCCGAGGCTCGCGGCCTCGTCCACCTTGGTGAGGAGGCAGCAGGCGGGATTGGCGGGCGCGAAGCGCTTGACCGCCTCTTCGATGGCACCCGCCTGAGTGTTGGCGGGCAGCACCAGCGCCGACTCCAGCTTCGAAGCCGAGTTGGCCAGCACCGCCAGGCGCGAGGCGAGCTGCGGATCGCGCACGCTCGTGCCCGGGGTGTCGATGAGTACCAGCCGGTAACGCGACAGCTGCGCCAGCAGCACGCCCAAGCCCGCGAAACCGTCCGGGGCATAGACCGGCGCGCCGAGCAGCTGGCCGAGCGACTGCAGCTGGTCCTGGGCACCGATGCGGGCCGAGTCGGCCGCCACCAGGGCGAGATCGCGCGCACCGTGGCGCAGCACCCAGCGTACGGCGATCTTGGCGAGTGTCGTGGACTTGCCGACACCGGTGGCGCCGACCAGCGCGACGCGGCCGCCGTCATCCTGCCAGCGCGGACCCACGGTGCACAGGTACTGCGACAGGCCGGCGAGCGCGAAGCGCCGCGCGCTCGCCAGATCGACCTGGTCGGGCAGCTGCTCGACGATGCGGTCGGCGAGCTCCTGCGAGATGCCCATCCCGGTGAGCTCGCGCAGCATCTCGGCGATGACCGGCGTGCGGCGCGTGCGCTCGTTCCAGGCGAGCTGCTCGAGCTGTGTCTCGAGCATGCGCCGCAGGATCTTGAGCTCGGAATTCATGCTGTCGATGGCCGCGGCCGCCGGCGCGGGGACGGCGGCTGGCGGAACCGGGGCGCTCGCCGCGGGTTTGGCCGGAGCGGGTCTGGCGGCCGCGGTGGCGCGCGCGGCAGCGGGGACTTTCGCGGGGGCGGGCGCGCGCAACTGCGCCGCCACGCTCGCGATGGCGGGATCGGCGGCCGGCGCTGAGCGCGGCGGAGGTGGCGGCTCTCTCACAGCGGCGGTCGCCGGGGCCGCGCGCGCGGGCGCTGCCGGCTTGTCCGCCGGCTTCGGCGCGAGCGGCCGGGCCGCGTTCTCGAGGCGCGTCGCATCGAAGTCCACGGCGGCCGTCACTTCGACCCCCTCCGGCGTGCGCTTCGAGGACAGGATCACCGCATCGTCGCCCAGCTGCTCGCGTATGCCGCGTAGCGCCTGGCGCGTGTCGGGTGCCATATATCTAATGATTCTCATCGATTCTCTCCGGCAGCCTCACTCTGGCTCCTCAGCGACCCACGGTGGTCACCAGGCGCACCTTGCGGTTGTGCGGAATCTCGTTCCAGGCCAGCACGTGCAGTCCCGGTACGCTCGAGCGCACGAAGCCCGCGAGCGGTGCCCGCAGTGCCGGCGGCACCAGCAGCACGGCTGGTTCCCCGGCCACCTCGCGTCGGCGCGCCGACTCCGACAGACGTTGTTGCAACTTCTCTGCCAGACCGGGCTCCAGGGTCGGGTTGGCGGCGTTGCTGGTGAGCGCACCCGTGAGCAACCGCTCAAGTTCGGCGTCGAGTGACATAACGGGGACCTCGCTCGCGGGCCCGGCGATGTCCTGGACGATCTGCCGGCCGAGCGCGATGCGCACCTGGCTCTGGAGCGCCGCCGGGTCGGGCGTACGCGGCGCGTTCTCGGCGAGCGTCTCGAGGATCGTGCGCATGTTGCGGATCGGCACGCGCTCGGCGAGCAGGCCCTGCAGCACGCGCACCAGGGCGGCGAGCGACAGCACCTTCGGCACCAGGTCCTCGACCAGCTTCGGCGCCGACTTCGCCACCAGGTTGAGCAGCTGCTGCACTTCCTCGTGGCCGAGAATCTCGTGGGCGTGCGCCTGGATGAGGGAGGAGAGGTGCGTGGCGATCACCGTGCCGGGGTCGACCACCGTGTAACCGAGTGTCTGCGCGTGGTCGCGCGAGCCGGGCTCGATCCAGATCGCCTCCATACCGAAGGCGGGATCGCGCGTGGCGATGCCCTGCACCGGACCGAACACGCGCCCCGGATTGAGCGCCAGCTCGCGATCGGGGTGAATGACACCTTCGCCGATCGGCACGCCCCCGAGGGTGATGCGATAGGTGTTGGGCGCGAGCTCGAGATTGTCGCGGATGTGGACCGCCGGGACCAGAAAGCCGAGATCCTGCGAGAGCTTGCGGCGTACGCCGCGCACCCGCCCGAGGAGATCGCCCTTCTGCTTCGCATCGACGAGCGGCACCAGGCGATAGCCGACCTCGAGTCCCAGGCGATCGACCGGCTGCACGTCGTCCCAGCTCAGTTCGCGGTTCTCGGCCGGCGGCGGTGTGGCCGCGGCTGCCGGCTGCGGCGGGGCCGCACGCCGCTGCTGCAGGGTCCAGGCGGCGGCGCCGCACAAGGCCGACACCGCCAGGAACACGAAGTTCGGCATGCCGGGGATGAGCCCCATCACGCCGAGGAGCGCGGCGGCGACGCCGATCGCCTTGGGGTTGCCGAGCAACTGACGGCGCAGCTCGCCGCCCATGTCCTGGGGGCGCGACATGCGTGTCACGATGATGGCGACCGCGGTCGAGAGCAGCAGCGCCGGCAATTGCGCCACGAGGCCGTCGCCGATGGTGAGGAGCGTGTAGGCACGCGCCGCGTTGGCAAGGGAGAGGCCGTGGCCGAGCGTGCCGATGGCGAGCCCGCCGACCATGTTGATGAAGAGGATGAGGATGCCCGCCACGGCGTCGCCGCGCACGAACTTGCTGGCGCCGTCCATGGAGCCGTAGAAGTCGGCCTCGGCGCGCACCTCGGCGCGGCGCGTGCGCGCCTCGTCCTGGGTGATGAGCCCGGCGTTGAGGTCGGCGTCGATCGCCATCTGCTTGCCGGGCATGGCATCGAGGGTGAAGCGGGCGCTCACCTCGGAGATGCGTCCCGAGCCCTTGGTGACCACCACGAAGTTGATGATGGTCAGGATGACGAACACCACCACGCCGACGGCGAAGTTGCCGCCGATGACGAACTCGCCGAAGGAGCGGATGACGTGCCCGGCCGCCTGCGCGCCGGTATGGCCGTTGAGCAGCACGACGCGCGTCGAGGCGACGTTCAGCGCCAGGCGCAGCAACGTCGCGAGCAGCAGCACCGTCGGGAACACGCCGAACTCGATCGGGCGCGCCACGTAGAACACCGCCATCACGACCACGATCGAGAGGGCGATGTTGAACGTGAACAGCACGTCGAGCGCCATCGGCGGCAGCGGCAGCACCAGCATGGCGAGCACCGCCAGCATGCCCACCGGCACGCCGATACCTGCACGCAGCAGATCGCGCAGGCTCGGATTGGTCGGGTTGGTTGCGGTGGTCATGGGTCAGTCGCCTCGGGATCGAGACTCACGGCGTCGATGGCCGGGGGCGGCGGCGGGGTGGCGCCGTCGCGGTGCGCCGCGCGCACCTGGGTGAGGTAGGTGAGCACCTGCGCGACCGCCACGTAGAGCGCGGCGGGGATTTCCGCGCCGAGCTGGACGTGCCGGTGCAGGGCGCGCGCCAGGGGCGGTGCTTCGAAGATCGGCACGCGATGCTCCTCGGCAATCGCGCGAATGCGCGCCGCGATCAGCTCCTGTCCCTTGGCCACTACGATCGGCGCGCGCATGCGCTGCTCGTCGTAGCGCAGCGCCACCGCGAAGTGGGTCGGGTTGACCACCACGACGTCGGCCTTCGGCACCTCGCGCATCATGCGGCGCCGGGCGCGCTCGTTCTGTATCTTGCGAATGCGGCCCTTGATCTCGGGCGCGCCCTCGGTCTCCTTCATTTCCTCGCGGATCTGCTCGCGCGTCATGCGCAGCTCCTGGGTGTGGCGCCACAGCTGCCACGGGACGTCCACCCCGGCGATGAGTGCCAGCGTGCCGGCGAGCATCAGGAGCGCGAAGGCCGTCATCGAGGCGGCGTGCATGATTGCCACCGGCGCGGGTTGCGCGCTTAAGCCGAGGATCGCGCCCGACTGCTGCCACAGCACCAGCGCGGCGACCAGCGCCAGAGCCAGGAACTTGGCGAAGGCCTTGCCGAGCTCGACCGCGCCGTTCAGGGAAAACATGCGGGCGAAGCCGGCGCCGGGGCTCAGGCGCGAGAAGTCCGGGGCGAGCGCCTGCAGATGGAAGCCGCGGCCGCCGAGGGCGATCGGCGCGGCCAGCGCGGCGAGCACGGTCAGGCCGAAGAGCGGCGTGCAGGCGTAGAGCGCGTGCCTGGCTGCGCCGGCGAAGGCGCCGAGCGCCGCCGACTCGTCCAGCGCCTGCTCGCGCGACAGGGTGAGGCCCGAGCGCATGAGCGCGTGCAGCTGCCCGCCGCTCCAGCCTCCGAGGAGCTCGAGGCCGCCGGCGGCCAGCAGCAGCACCGCGGCTGCGCTCAGGTCGCTCGAGCGCGCGACCTGGCCCTGCTCGCGCGCCTGCTCGCGCCGCTTCGCTGTCGGTTGCTCGGTCCGTTCCTGTTGGTTCTCGTGGTCGGCCATGCTCTAGCCCGCCGCGCCGATGAGCTGCTGCAGCGCCCCGAAGGTCCGCTCGAGCAGCTCCATGAAAGTCGCCTGTACGGCCGGCAGGCCCACCGTCACGATCACCAGCCCGAACACCAGCGACACCGGCAGGCCGATGGCGAACAGGTTGAAGGCGGGCGCCGCGCGGCTCATGACGCCGAAGGCGAGGTTCACGATGAGGAGCGCTGTGACTCCCGGGAGGGCGATCGCCAGCGCGCCGGCAAACAGTTGCGAGCCCCAGCCGACGACGCTATGGAGTCCGGCCACGCCGAGCCCGTCGCCTGCGACGGGCAGGGTGGTGAAGCTCTGCACCAGGACCTCGATCAGCGCCAGGTGACCGTTCAAGGCGAGGAAGGTGAGCGTCACCAGCAGCGTGTAGAGCTGGCCGATCGCCGGCGTGCTGGCATCGCTGCCGTGCAGCGGGTCGATGTTGAAAGCCATGGAGAGGCCCATGCTGTTCGCCAGCATCTGCCCGCCCAGGTTCACCGCGTCGAAGAGGATGTGCAGGCAGAAGCCGAGCGCGACCCCGATCAGCACCTGCTGCACGGTGATCACGCAGCCGGCGCCGGAGAAGGCGGCCACCGGCGGCGGCGCCGGCAGGAGCGGCGCAATCAGCAGCGTGATGGAACCGGCGAGCACCACGCGCACGCGCGCCGGCACGGTGCTGGCGCCGAACGCCGGCGCGATCATGAAACACGAGCCGATGCGCACGAACGGCCAGTAGAGCAGCGCCAGCCAGTCCTGCAGCTGATTGGTGGTGAGGTGGAGCATGCGATCGCGAGGTACGTCCGTGAGCCTGGCGGCCGCTCGCTCAGTTGATGAGCGCCGGGATGCTCTCGAAGAGCTCGCGGGTGTAGCCGACCAGCACTTTGAGCATCCAGGGCCCGGCGACCATCAGCGCCACGGAGATGCCGATCAGCTTCGGGATGAAGGACAGCGTCATCTCGTTGATCTGGGTGGCGGCCTGGAACGCGCCGACGATGAGGCCGGTGATCAGCGCCACGAGCAGCATGGGCGCCGCCAGCATCAGCGTGACTTCCAGCGCGCGGCTGCCGACGGTCATGATGGTCTCGGGACTCATGGGGCGATTCGCTCCTTAGGAATAGAAACTCGCGGCGAGCGTGCCCATCACCAGCGACCAGCCATCGACCAGCACGAACAGCATCAGCTTGAAGGGCAGCGAGATCAGCACCGGCGACAGCATCATCATGCCCATCGACATGAGCACGCTCGCCACCACCAGGTCGATGATCACGAACGGGATATAGAGGAGGAAGCCGATGAGGAACGCGGTCTTGAGCTCACTCGTGACGAAGGCCGGGACCAGCAGCGTCAACGGCACGTCCTGCGGACTCGCGAAGCCCTTGCCGCCCGAGATGCGCACGAAGGTGGCGATGTCGGACTCGCGGGTCTGATCGAGCATGAATCTCTTGAGCGGCACCACGGCGCGCTCGAGCGCGACCGTGGTGTCGATGGTACCGGCGGAGTAGGGCTGGAACGCCTGCTCGTTGATGCGGTTCACCACCGGGCTCATGACGAACAAGGTGAGGAACAGCGCGAGCCCCACCAGCACCTGATTGGGCGGCGTCTGTCCCGCACCGAGCGCCTGGCGCAGGATCCCGAGCACGATGATGATGCGCGTGAACGCCGTCATCATGAGGACGATCGCCGGCAGCAGCGTCAGCGCCGTCATCAGCGCCAGCACCTGCAGCGACAGGGTGTAGGTCTGTCCGCCGCCGGCGCCCGAAACCGTGACGGCAGGGATGCCGGCGGGCGCCGCGGCGGCTGCGATCGCGGGCAGCAGCGTGAGTGCGGCGCACAGGCTCGGGAGCCGCGAGCGGATCACTTGCCGAGACTCCGCAGCAGGGCACGAAACGGCGAATTGGCGTCGTTGCCGGGCGCGCCGGGAGCGCGGCTGAGGTCGAGCGGCTCGGGCAGCACGTACAGCGTGTTGACGCGCCCCGGAGCCACGCCGAGGAGAAGCTGTGTCGCCCCGACCTTGAGCAGCACCGCGCGCTCCTTCTGGCCGAGCGGCACCTGGGCGAGCACCTCGACCGCGGTGCCGACCCGCGCGCTGAAAGCCCGCACGCGCTTCAAAGCCCAGGCGAGCGCGAACACCGCGCCGAGCACCAGCAGCAACGCCAGCGTCACCTCGCCGAGGCCGCCGAGGCCGCCGGCATGGGCAGCCGGAGCAGTTTGCGGGGCGGCGAACATCGGCTTACTTCAGCTTGCGCAGCCGCTCGGCGGGGCTCACGACGTCGGTGAGGCGGATGCCGAAGCGCTCGTTGACGACCACGACTTCGCCGTGGGCGATGAGGGTGCCGTTCACGAACACGTCGAGCGGCTCACCGGCCGCGCGGTCGAGCTCGACGACCGAGCCCTGATTGAGCTGCAACAGGTTGCGGATCGGAACGCGCGTGCGCCCGACCTCCATCGACAGCGTCACGGGGACATCCAGGATGACGTCGAGATTAACGTCTCCCGTGGCCGGCTGACCTTCGTCCTGCATCTGCTCGAACTCGGCGGCGCGGGCCGCCTCGGCGTTGGCGTTCATTTACGGCTCTCGGGTTTGAAGTTCAGGGGATCGGCGGGCGGCGCGCCCATGCGGCGCACGCGCGTCTCGACCTTGACGGCCTGCTGGCCGCGGGACAGGCCGAAGCTGCCGCGGAACAGCGGCACATCCTCGGCGAGCAGCGTCACCTTGCCGGCGAAGTCGCACGGCAGGATGTCGCCGGGTTTCAGGTTGAGGAGATCGGCAAGCGTCACGGAGGCGCGGCCCAGCAGCGTCTTCAGCTGCACCTCCGCGTCCTCGATCTCGGCGCGCAGCAGGTTGCTCCAGCGGCTGTCCTTCTCCATGCGGTCGCTGGCTATGCCGGCGTCGAGCACGTCGCGCATCGGCTCGATCATCGAGTAGGGCATGGTCACGTGCAGGTCGCCGCCGCCGCCGTTCAGCTCGACGTGACAGGAGGTCACGACCACGATCTCGGAAGGCGAGACGATGTTGGCGAAGTGCGGGTTGACCTCCGACTGCAGGTACTCCACCTCGATGTTGGCAACGTGTGCCCACGCCTCGCGCAAGTCGGCGAAGGCGCTGCGCAGCAGCATGTGGATGATGCGCTGCTCGGTGGCGGTGAACTCGCGGCCCTCGATCTTGGCGTGGCGACCCATGCCGCCGAAGAAATTGTCGACCACCGCGAATACCAGTTTCGGGTCGAGCACCATCAGCGCCGTGCCGCGCAGCGGGTTGATCTTCACCATGTTGAGGCTGGTGGGCACGTGCAGCGTGTGGGTGTACTCGCTGAACTTCTTGATCTGCAGCGGGTGCACCGAGATCTCGGGCGAGCGGCGCAGCAGGTTGTAGATGCTCACGCGGAAGAGCCGTGCGAAGCGCTCGGTGATCATCTCGAGCGTGGGCATGCGTCCGCGCACGATGCGCTTCTGCTCGGCGAAGTCGTAGGACATCGCTTCGCCGGGCGCGGCAGCCGGCTCGGTGTTGACTGCGCCCGAGTCGACGCCGTGGATCAGGGCGTCGATTTCGGCCTGGTCGAGTACCTTTTCACCCATCGCAACCACGGACGCGCTCCTACTGCATCACGAAGCTGGTGAAGTACACGGCCTCGAGCCGCTCGGGGTGCCCGCCGGCCGCGGCGAGCACCTTGCGCAGGTCCTCGAGCGCCTCGTTGCGCAGCGCCTCCTTGCCCTCGCGGGTGGAGAGGCGGGCGTACTTCTGGTTGCCGAACAGCAGGAGCAGGTCATTGCGCACGACGGGATCGTTGGTCCTGAGCAGCTCGACCGTGCTCGAGTCGCGCGTCTCGAGCTGCACGGCGATCTGCAGGAAGCGAACCGCCTGCTCGGAATCGAAATTCACGACGAACGGCGGGTCGAGCCCGAGGAACAGCGGGGGCCCGGCCGGGAGTTCGGCCCTGGGCGCAGCGGCGGGCGCCGCCGGGTGTTTGCCGGCGCTCAGCCACCACGCGGCCCCGACGCCAGCGCCGAGCAGCACGACAGCGGTGCTGATCACGACGACCAGGAAGAGCTTGCCCCGGCTCTTGGCCTTGGGGGCGGCCGTCTTGTCGGCAGCCTCGAGCACCGGAATCTGAGCGGCCATCCTTGCTTAACTCCTGCCTCTTGCAGCGTGAGTAACGCCTGCTTCAGTGCAACGTGCATGCCATGCCCCGTGGAATCGCGCTAAGTCGAGAACCGGCAAGGGTTTTCGTCGGCTTGAGAAGCGTGAGCTGAGTCGCATTGCGCACCAAGCGACGGAAACTTGGCGGCGGACGCGGCGGGTGCGCCCCGCGTCCTCAGGCGTAGGTGTCGATCAGCCCCTGATGAGAGCGCGCCATCGATGTGACCGAAGTCGCACTCAACTCGCGCACGCCGGGCGAGCGTGCGCTCGCGCCCGGGGCCTGCGGGTCGCGCTGCGCGCCGCGCGCCGAATGATCGGAGACGCCGGCCTGTGCCAGATTCAGTCCCTGGGCGGAGAACAGCTCCCTGAGGCGCGGCAGCGCGAGCTCGAGCGCACTGCGGGTGTCGGGCTGCGTAGCGCTGAACCAGACACTCGCCGCATTCTGGTGCACCGAGATCTTCACTTCGACGGGACCTAACTGCTCGGGCGTGAGCCGTAGCGAGGCGGAGCCTAACCCCGCGTTTGCCATCCAGTGCAACCGCGTGCCGAGCTCGTTGGCCCAGCCGCTGCTGCCGACCTCGGCGTGCAGCTGCACGGTAACCGGGGTCCCGGCCTGCGGCGCGGTCGAGGTGCTCGCCTGGGCGGCACTACCCGGCGCTGCCGCCCCGGACAGGGCGGCGCTCGCGGCCGTCAGATCGTTGCTCGTAGCGGAGGCCTGGCTCGAGCCGGAGGATTGCGAGTCAGCCGCGAGCCGGGTGACAGCGGCGAGCGCACTCTCGAGCGCGCCATGAGCGGGCACGCTGATCGTAGGAGCAGAGCTACCGCCCATCCCGGCCTCGGCGGCGTCGCTGCCGGGGTCGTCGTCGATGCTCGCGGGCTGGCGCGGCGCGAGCGCAGCGGGTTGCCGGGGCGCGGTGAGTGCCGCGGTCACGGCCACCGCACCCGCGTCATGGATACCCGATACGTCGGTCACGGCGGCCGGTGCGATCGCGGCGTTAGCGGCGTTAGCGGCGTTGGCGGCGTTAGCGACGTTAGCGGCGGCGGAACCCGCGGATGATCCTGTGCTCGTCTCGCCTGTGCCTGTGGTGGCGGTGGGGGAGCTTTGCGCAACCGGGCTGCCCGCAATGAGCGGCTGAACCGCGAGAGAGGCGTTGCTGGCGCTCTGCGCCTCAGCAGGTTTCGCCTCCGTCGGCTTTGACTTGGCGCCGCGCGTTGGCGTCCCGCCCGCGCGCTGCGCGCGGGCGACGGAGAGGGAGGCGGAAGTGGAGGTGGAGGCGGAGGCGGACATGGAAGCGGCGAGGGTCTGTCCGAAGGTTGCGCCAGATGTTGCGGGGGTGGTCGCAGCGCCCATGGTGGTCGCAGCCACCACTCGTGGTTGACTGCCCTGCGCGGCGCCGTGTGGCGATTGCGGGTCAGGCTGTGCGGGGTCGCGTACCGCGCCGCTGTCGGCGGGAGCGCCGCCGGAGTGGGCGGGAGCGGCGCGCAGCGCCCCGAGGTCGACGCTCACCGCGCTGGCAGGGGCGCTCGCGGAAGAAGCCGGCACGCTGCTAGCGGACACCGCGGGTGCCTCCGGAGGACCAGCGGCCCTGGGCGCGGTCGTCGGCATCGACCTGCTCGCGCCTCTCGAGGCGCCGCTGCTCTTCGCTCAGGCCCCGCTGCAGTGCGCGGTCGACCGCGGCCGAGCGCCGTGCGGCCCCGCTCCATTTGGCGAGGAGCTCGGCGGCTGCGGCGCGCGCCCGGGCCACGATCTCGGTTTGCTCGTGCAGCGCCTCATCGAGGCGCGCGAGAAAGGCCTGGTAGTCACGCGCGCGTGCGGCACTCATGCCGCCGCCGGCACGGAGGGCGAAGTCGCGCACGTAGGCGTCGCGGTAACGACCGAGCTCCGTGAGCTTCGCCTCACTCTCGTGCACCGTCCGCTCGCTCGCCGCCAGCGTTTGCGCCTTGCGGCGCTTGTCGGTCTCGAGCACGCCGCGGGCGGTCTTCAGCTGCCGGATGCGTGGCACGGTTTATCCCTTCGCTGTCGCGGGTGCGTCGGTGGTGGCCGCGGACTCGGCCAGGAGCCCCTGGAGCGAGCCGAGGCTCGAGGGGAAATCGACGCGTTGGCGCATGTCCTGCTGCAGAAACTGTTGGATCTGCGGCCAGAGCGCCACGGCCGCATCGACCCGCGGATCGCTGCCGCGCACATAAGCGCCGAGACTGATGAGGTCGCGGTGCTGTTCGTAGATCGACAGGGCGCGGCGCAGCTGCTGCGCCTGCTGCTGGTGCTGCGACGCGGTGATCTCGTGCATGGCGCGGCTGATCGAGGCCGAGACGTCGATCGCCGGATAGAGGCCGGTCTCGGCGATGCGGCGCGACAGGACGATGTGGCCGTCGAGGATGGCGCGCGCGGCGTCCGCGATCGGATCGCTCTGGTCGTCGCCCTCGGTGAGCACGGTGTAAAAGGCGGTGATGGAGCCACCGCCGGTGGGACCGTTGCCGGCGCGCTCGACCAGCGCGGGCATGCGTGCGAACACCGAGGGCGGAAAGCCCTTGGTCGCCGGCGCTTCGCCAATCGCGAGCCCGATCTCGCGCTGCGCCTGCGCGAAGCGGGTGAGCGAGTCCATGAGCAGGAGCACACTCTTGCCCTGATCGCGGAAGTATTCGGCCACCGCGGTCGCGACCCAGGCGCCGTGCAGGCGCAGCAGCGGCGGGTTGTCGGCGGGCGCCGCGACGATCACGGCGCGGGTGCGATCCTTCGGTCCCAGGATCCGCTCGACGAATTCCTTCACTTCACGGCCGCGCTCGCCGATCAGTCCGACGACGATCACGTCCGCCTTGGTGTAGCGCGCCATCATGCCGAGCAGCACGCTCTTGCCGACGCCGCTGCCGGCGAACAATCCGATGCGCTGGCCGCGGCCGATGGTGAGCAGCGAGTTAATCGAGCGGATGCCGACGTCGAGCGGCTCGGAGAGCGGCGCGCGTGCGAGGGGATTGATGGCCCTGCCAGACAGGCGCACGCGCGCCTCGCAATCGAGCGGCCCGAGTGCGTCGAGCGGCTGGGCGGCGCCGTCGATGATGCGTCCGAGCAGCTGCGGTCCGACCGGTATCAGTCCGGCTCCCGGTCGCGGTATCACCCGCGCCTGGGGTCCGAGTCCGTGGCTGTCGGCGGTGGGCATGAGGAACAGGCGGTCGCCGGCGAAGCCGACGACTTCGGATTCGATGCGTGAGCCGTCGCGCGCGATCAGGTCGCAGTGATCGCCGATCGAGGCCTGGCAGCCGACGGCCTCGAGCGTGAGGCCCACCATGCGCGTCAGTGAGCCCTCGACCGTGAGCGGGGGCGTGCGCTCGACCCGGCGCGTGAGCCGGCCGAGCCGCTCACGCCAGGCCCGGGAGCGCTCGGCTGTGACGTCGCCGTCGCTCACTCGCCGCTACCGTCGCCGGAGGGCGCGGCGGCGCGTTCCGGTGCCCGCTGCTCGCCGAGCGCGCTCGCGAGCACCGCGTTGACCCGGCTCTCGAAGCGGGCGTCGATCTGGGAGGCATCGCTGCGCACCAGGCAGCCGCCGCGTGCGAGCGTCGGGTCCTCGATGAGGCTCCAGGCGCGCTCCTCGGCGGGTGCCGCCAGCCGCTCGCGCACGATCGCCGCGTCCTCGGGGTGCAGATGCACGCGCACGTCGCGTGCGGCGAGCGGCAACTGCTCCAGGCATTCGCGCAGGATCGCCACGACCTGCGCCGGGGCGGCGCTCAGCTCGCGCCGCGCCAGCTGCTTGCCCACGGCGAAGGCCAGCTCGAGCAGCTGCTGTTCCACTTGGTCGTCGAGTGCGCGCAGCGGCTGTGCCAGCAGCTGCAGCACGCTGTCGAGGCGGCGCACGCGGGCCGCGAGCTCTTCCAGCCGCGGTTGCATCTCCGTCTCGGCGCGCGCGAGACCCGCCTCGTAGCCGCGCGTGGCATCCAGCGCGGCGCGCTTATCGCCGGCCGCGCGGGCGCGCTCGTCGCGCGTGCTGTTAGCGAGGGGTCCTTCGACCGCCGGCAGCGACCAGCGCTCGACCGGCTTGGCCGCGGTACGCGCGTGCGCACTGCCGCCGCGGGGCTCAGACATTGGTGTGCTCCTTCACTCGAACCAGCTCTCCCTAGCCTTGCAAAAACTATGTTGCGGGAAGCACCGTCGTAGAACTGTGAAGTGCATCGTGCCTTTCGACTAAAGGATTCGCCGCGGCTGTCGAGGAGTCTCAAGCACCGTGAGCGAATACCGGCGGGCGGCAAAAGCGTGCCGCCCGCGCGGTGAGTGCCCGCCATGCTGCGCTGGCCACAGCGCCACGCTGCCGCGCGCGCCCAACTCAAGATTCGTCCCTGCTCGCCGATGTTTCCTGTTGCGCGGCATCGCGGCCGCGCGGCTCTTTTCTTGAACGGCGTCACAGAGGCCCGGAGGGCCTCTGCAGGGCGCCGTAACGGGTAGTGAGGACATCTATGAAAAAGGATTTGCGGTTCCTGGTCGTGGACGATTTCTCCACCATGCGGCGCATCGTCAAGAACCTGCTGCACGATCTCGGCTACGCCAACGTGCAGGAGGCCGACGACGGCAAGACGGCGCTGCCGATGCTGCAGACCGAGCCCTTCGACGTCCTGATCACCGACTGGAACATGCCCGGCATGCCGGGCCTCGACCTGCTGAAGGCGGTGCGCTCCGATCCCAAGCTGGCCAAGATGCCGGTCCTGATGCTGACCGCCGAGGCCAAGCGCGACCAGATCGTCGAAGCGGCCAAGGCCGGCGTCAACGGCTATGTGATCAAGCCCTTCACCGCGCAGGTTCTCGCCGAGAAGCTCGAGAAGATCCTGGCGCCCGCGGCATGAGTGCGACACCGGTGTCCGCGACACTGCAACAGCAGTGGGGTGAGGTGTGCCTCGCCCTGCACGAGGCGCTGGAGGCGGGCGACCACGAGCGTTTTCTCGCCGCGGTCGACGCCCTGACCGGCATGCGCGAGCGCGGCCTGTGGGACTCGCTCCGCCAGCTCGATGAGCGGCTGCGCGCCGCGCTCGATCAGTTCAGCCTCGACCCGCGCCTGCTGCGCCTCGCCGGCAAGGAAATCCCCGACGCGCGCGCCAGACTGGACCACGTGCTGCGGCTCACCGACGAGGCCGCGCACCGTACCATGGATCTGGTCGAGGGCTCGACGCCCCTGGTGGCGCGCACGGCCGCCGCCGCTGCCACGCTCGCAGCGGAATGCAGGGAGGCGCGCGAGAGCGGCGCCGCATCGCCCTACTGGCAGGAGCTCCTCGAGCGGCTCGAGAGCCACTTCGCCGCCGCGCATGCCGACGGCGAGACCGTCAAGAGGAATCTGGTCGAGGTGCTGATGGCGCAGGGCTACCAGGACCTCTCCGGCCAGATCATCCGCAAGGTCATCGAGCTCGTTGCCCAGCTCGAGGGCGAGCTGGCACGGCTCGTGCAGGACAGTAAGCGCGGCGCGTCGGAAAACTGCCAGGCGCCGCCGGCCGCGGAGGATCTCTCCCGCGGCTTCGGCCCTGCAATTCCCGGAATCAGTGTCAGCACCGTCGAGGGGCAACAGGACGTCGACGAGCTGCTCGCCCTCGGCGTGGCGATGAAAGGTGCCTCATGAGTGCTGCCGAACAGACCTCCGCGACCACCATCGGAACCGTGGCCCTGTCGCCGGATGCGGTCTTGCGGCTGCCGCCGCAGTGCACCATCCGT